>WNFX01008157.1_pt1 | contig 10876 bp, 6 predicted proteins | sample 5400111 | NCBI WGS metagenome assembly WNFX01 (sample SAMN13153363, study PRJNA577476) | soil metagenome | isolation source: 40 cm soil or saprolite under grassland replicate 1 | place: USA:California | collected 2016-06-15
TGTCAAGGTTAGACAGCGCCCTCTATGCACACTATTTAATCCCTTTTTAATCCCTTTACGTGATTAAACTGCCCCTCGGCATGGGGGTTGCGCACTATTTCGATCAATTTTGGCCCCGTTGTTACTTTTGCTGACAGTCGGGTGCGTGACCAATCCGCTCTCTTCCGGCATTTGATCTCCTGCGCCGACGTTCGAGTTTCCGGCACAGTGGCCAGCGCCTTAGACGGCTCGCGAGTTGTGCAGCCAATGTGGCGCACAATGTGGATATACCAGGGCAGGCTGGGATGGTGAGCGCAGCGTGATCACAAAGACCGCGATTGAAAAAAGTGGCATCGTCAGCCTGACGCGATCTAATCCGTTTGTCTTTTCTTATGCAATCGGCGGCGAGGTTGCCGCTGCCGTACTGCAAAGAAACGCAATCGCAACAATGGTGAAGGTCGCGCGTGTCATCGCGACCGTTCATATCATTTCGTCGTTGCCGTGTGGAGAGCAAAAGAGGCAGAATCCCGCGTGTGAAATGGCACTGGGAAATCATCGCTGACAATCTCAGCAAAGCCGGTTAGAGTTGGGGCTGCTCATCGCAGATTGATTCAACTGGTCGCGTGCTTTTCACAGCAGACGCATACTGTAGTGACGGTCGCCGATTCACTATTCTGTCAGACGACAAACTCAGCGCCTTTTTTGAACTTGAAAGAATCGCACTTGATGACGCTGATTGAAATCAAACCCCACCGTTGGGGCTGGAAAGTCTTTGAAGCACCCGGCGTTGAGCCGGTGTTCCCAGAGAAAGATCAGGCAATCAATTACGCGCAGAACGGCGCGAGTTTTCGCTCAGGCGAGATTCGTATTCTGGATTCAACTGGCAAAGTCGAGCGGACGATCCATTTCAGCGAAGCGGACAGAAGACTGTAGAGCTGCCGAACTCTATCCGGGGATGGAAACTTATTATTCAAATGTGCAATTTTGTGCTTGCATGAAAATCGCAGTTTCCCCCAAGATCCGATCTGAATCGATGTCTGCGGACTATTAGGCCTTCGAAACTGGAGGTCGGGGGCGTCGGCTTAGTAATCTCTCGCGTCGATAGCAAAAACCGGAGATTACTTATGAATAGACTTATTGTTGCAGCGATTCGCTGCTCGCTGACATTCATCCTTCCAACTATTGCCTACGCAATCAGTGCCCAATGGCATCTCGATCCCATCTCTGGCGACTGGAACACGGCTGCCAACTGGACACCAATGGGAATCCCCAATGGGCCAGCGGATATTGCGACGTTCGGTCTTTCGCATACCACCGATGTTTCGATTTCCGCGGACACCGAGGTCAATAGCATCATCTTCACCCCGGCCGCCACTATACAGAAGTTCGTAACTGGTGTCGACGGAACTGGCAACCGCGGGCAAATAGTCTTCCGCAACAGCGCAACCGCCGGGACCTCCATCTTTACCAATAACGGCTCAGTGGCTAACTTTGTGCAGGGCGGCGAGACGGCCTTCTTCAACACCTCAACCGCGGCTAATGGCACCTTTGTCAATAAGGGGGGCACAGGCTCCAGCTCAGGAGGCGGCATAACAGTGTTCTACGATTCCTCAACTGCTGGCAATGCGAATTTCACTAACAAAGGCGGCACGGGTACCAGCACATCCGCAACAATCTTCCATAACACCTCAACCGCGGCCAATGGCTTCTTTACCAACGATGGTGGCAGCACTACCGGCGGTACGTTCGCGGAAGGCGGCCAAACGATCTTCTTCGCCATCTCAACCGCGGCTAATGGCACCTTTGTCAATAAGGGTGCAACGGTCAGCGGGGGGATTCGGTGGTGCAACGGTCTTTGACGACAGCTCAACGGCGGGCAACGGCATCTTTACCAACAACGGCGGTGCTGCCAGCGGCGTATTTGCGCTCGGCGGTGGCAACACAATCTTCCTCAAGACTTCGACGGCTGCGAATGGCACCTTTATCAACAACGGTGCCACTGCCAGCGGGGCAGAGGGCGGCGTTACGGAATTTGGGATATTTCCCAGCGGCAATGATGACTCACCGAGCGCCGGAAATGCCACCATCATCAACAATGGTGCAATGACCAGCGGCGCGGTCGGTGGAAAGACGATCTTCTACGAAACCTCGACAGCCGATTCTGCAACGCTGATCGCCAACAGCGGGACTGGCGGCGGGGAAGGTGGGCAGATTTTCTTTAACGAGAAGTCCACTGGCGGCACATCGCGGGTCGAGCTTTTCGGCAACGGCAGCCTGGACATCAGCGCCCACGCCGCCCCCGGTGTGACGATCGGCTCGATCGAGGGAGACGGGATTGCTCTCTTAGGAGCCAACAATCTGACCGTAGGCAGTAACAACTTAAGCACGACCTTTTCCGGCGTGATTCAGGATGGTGGCCAGAATGGGGGTGTGGGTGGCTCGTTGACCAAGATTGGCTCGGGAACGCTCGTCCTGTCCGGAGCCAACACCTACACGGGCAGTACCAATGTCAACCGCGGCGTGTTGCAGGTCGACGGCTCGATCAACAGCAATACCTCTGTGCATGGTAATGGCACACTCGCCGGTACGGGAACGGTCAATGGAAATGTCACCAACAACAACGGTGGCAAGGTCAGTCCGGGAGAAGCGCCGGGCGTGCCAGGCGTGCTAACCATCGTCCAAAACTACACGCAGGCGCAATACGCCAGTCTCATGATCCAAATTGCAGGCATGAATGCCGGCCAATTCAGCGTTCTGGATGTTCTTGGGACTGCTAATCTAAGTGGCCGATTGGATCCCGTCCTTCTCAATGGCTTTATCCCAACGATCGGTCAATCATTTACGTTTTTGACTTACGCAGCGGTCAACGGAACCCTGTCTATTTTCAACCCCAATATCGACAACGAGCCTGAGCATTGGGTGGTCAGTTATCAGGCCACAAATGCCATCCTGACCGTGGCACCAGGAAACGTTCCAGTTCCTGATCAGGGTTCAACATTTCTGCTCCTGATGTTGGGCTTGCTCGGCTTGGTGACGTATTGGCGACAGTTGCTGCGGGGGGCAGACCTGAGCGTCATCTGCGTTATTACTGGAAATCATCGCTGACAATCTCAGCAAAGCCGGATGGAGTTGGGGCTGTGTCGCAGCCGTGGATCATCAAGCGCGAACGCTCTTCGTTGCTGACGCGCATCGCGGCGACGGAAAGCGCTTCGTGAAAAGCTGACAGCGTTTCTTGAGCTTGAAAGTCAGTTATCAAAGGAGACACAGAGTATTCCGTCCGTCCAGTCCCCTAGGAAACTGAGCGGACGGACGGGCAAGACCCCGTCCGTAAAATAAAGCTCGACAGATTGCCGCGATGATAGCAAGGCTTCTTCAAGCCTGAAGATTCTTCTGCGGAAACGAATGTTTCCAATGTAAAACGGCAATGTATTTCGCGGAAAAACTCGTGTAGCTCGCGAATACCCCTAGCCCCATCTCTACTCAAAACCGCATGAAAAAATCCCCAATATTTCTTCTTCTGCTCGCGCTCGCTCACCCGTCGCTTGCCGCCGGGTCGGACACTGGCTTTAGTCAGAAATTCGGGCCGCGTTTTCAAGGCGCTCCGACGCCGATTCTGCCGATCATCGCGCCGAGCCGAGCGCTCGACATTCTGCATCGTTGGAATGAGATCGCGATTAATGCCACCGGTCTCGATCACACTCCAGTCCCACCCGGCGACCCCCGAGTCTTCGGTGAACAACTTGGGCCGGGCCGTTCCAGTCGCGCGATGGCTATTGTGCACATCGCGATGTTCGATGCCATGAACGCGATATACGGCGGTTACAGAAGTTACACCGGCGTGCGCGCGGGGCGCGGCCCGATATCGGACGCCGCCGCTGTCGCCCAGGCTGCGCGCGACACGTTAGTCGCACTTTTTCCGTCGCAAATCGCAAGCTTCGACACGTTGCTGGCGGAGGACCTGGCTGGCATCACAAACGCCACCAAAAAGGCGAACGGAATCCGTCTGGGCCAACAAGCGGCAGCCGCAATCCTTGCCATGCGGGTCAATGATGGCTCACAAATTCCCGAGCCGACCGTCGGCGTCGATTATTTTCCGAGCGACCAACCCGGGCATTGGCGACAGGATCCAATAAGCCTGATTCCGCTCGCTTTGGGTGCGCACTGGGGCCAGTGCATTCCCTTCGTGATTAACTCAACGACTCAATTCCACGCGCCGCCTCCGCCCGACATGACAAGCGCGGCTTACACCGCTGCATACAACGAGGTGAAAAACGTGGGTGGCGACGGCGTGATCACCCCGACTCAGCGCACGGAAGAGCAAACATTTATCGGCATTTTTTGGGCTTACGATGGGACGCCCAGCCTGTGTGCGCCGCCGCGGCTCTACAATCAGATCACGGTGAACATTGCTGACCAGCAAAGAGCGCATGGAATTGAATTAGCACGCTTGCTTGCCCTCGTTAACGTCGCGATGGCCGACGCGGCCATGACCATTTGGGAATCGAAATACTATTACGATTTCTGGCGTCCAATCACTGGCATTCGTGAATCCGATCCGGGCACAGGGCCCACCGGTCTCGGCGACGGCAATCCCGACACCGTGGGCGATACCACTTTTACGCCGTTAGGCGCGCCTGCCAGTAATCTCACTGGTCCTGATTTTACACCGCCCTTTCCAGCCTATCCGTCGGGTCATGCCGGATTTGGGGGCGCGCTTTTTCAGACCATGCGCCGCTTCTACGGGACGGGTCAGATCGCGTTTACCTTTGTCTCCGATGAACTTAATGGCCAGACGCGCGACAACGATGGCACCGTGCGTCCGTATCGACCGCGCAGCTTCTCCGACCTGTCGCAAGCCGAGGAAGAAAACGGCCAAAGCCGGATTTACCTTGGCATCCACTGGACTTTCGACAAGACGGAAGCAATTGCGCTGGGGCGGCGCGTGGCAGACTACGTTTTCGAGCACGCCTTTACACCTGAGCACGACTGATTCTGATGGTTTCCCGGGAACATGTTTTGCTCAATCTGTCCTGTATGAACTGATTTGAAACGCGCATTTTCTACACTGGTCATCCGGACGCCAGCGGAGGCATAATGCGTCGAGTGAAATACTGGGAAATCATCGCCGACAATCTCAGCAAAGCCGGTTGGAGTTGGGGCTGTGTCTCAGCGATTGATTCCAACGGGCGAACCACCTGGATTGCTGACGCGCATCGCGCGACGGAGCCGGGCACTTTATTGTGCACGCGGATAAAAAGTTGACGGCTTTTGTGGAACTGGAAGCGGCGATTCGAGCGGCCAAAGTAAATCACCGGTTCCCGCGCGACCTTCATCTGCGCGGCGGCGGGTCCGGACGCGACCCATTAGAAGAGACCACGCCCAGATGTCGAAATGAAAAGCCGCTCAAAATTCACCGTGAGCTAACTTTAAGGCGTGCCGTCAATGGATTCGAAAATTGATTTCCCTGCTCCTGACGAGAGAGTATTATATGTATTTTCCCTCTCGCCCGAAGAATGCCCACCCGAAACGTCATAGTCAAAATAGTGAGTTGGATCGTAGCGGGCATCATAGCTGGTATCGTTATTGCCGGCTCAATACTCGGCTGGCCGACGATTATCAGTTGTATTACAAGCATTTTTACAAGCATTTTTCCGTCCCCCACAATCGAATCGTCCTTCTCCGGGCGGTTCTCCTCGGGACCGTTCTTCGCAGGCGAGAAGATTTGGTTACGACTCAAGGGTGCCGAAGTTGAACGGGTGTATTGGCTATTCGACGAGAGCGACAAGATTGTAAATAGCGGTGTTCAGGTGCAACACGCTTTTCCATTCGACGATAAGGCTCCACAAGGCGCCGTCCGATATCATCGTATCGACGCTTTCTTTCGATCCGGCGAGAGATACAAGTCAGCCTCAGCACGCATCGCAACCAGCAACCAGAAGCTCGCCGTAATCGACATCATGATGGATGCCGTTAGTGTGATGGCGGCTAATGCGCTGCAGGGCAAGTGGTCGCTGGCGGGAGTATCGCTCGCCAAGTATAGCAAAGGAAGATTTGAGAAAACAGGAGCTGTTCCGGTCAGCTTCCAGTCGAAGGGGCCAGCGAAGGAGGCCATCTTCCCTTTTTCGGATATCGCGTCGGTACTTGATTACAAGTCCGCAGACGACGCTAAAAAGCGTCTTTCCGAAGATAACGATATTTGGGTATCTGCGGATTATACCTCATCTGATAACAAAAAACTTGTGACAATTCTGAAGAAGTTAACAACGGACGAAAAACCAAAATGATGCCTAACCAGCGCATCTCAGCTTCCCCCCTGCACGGGCCGATTCACTTGGCTCTTTATTTCCCGGCCAGCGAAATGCTCGTCTAAAGCCCAACGCCTCCGCCTCCTAAAGTTGAATATCGATCTCGGGACTCATCTTCTGAAATAAGAGAGGGGAGGGCGAGCGATCCAAGCAAGCGAGCATATTGCCAGCTTCATCGTAAACGCGAATCACAGCATGATGTGACCGGCTGAAAAACTTTGCGTAGCCGATTGCATTGCTGATAGCGTTTGGCTCGCAGTACCACAAGCGACCGAATGGCAGCGCATCGGAAATGAGATCGACGCCACGCTTATCTTTGCGCGGTCGAATTTCATAAACGTGTTTTGAGCTAGTCATCGCACCGGGCCAGCGGTTAGCTGCGGCGATGGGCCTTTTGCGGCTTCTTCGGAGGCGGCCTTCTCAACGTCGGGATATCGTCGCGCACCGGAGCCATCTTGTGGTCTGCGAACACGCGCGTAGCGAATCGCTCATTCATGATGATCTCGCCTGGTTGGGCTATTGATAAAAGCCACGCCGCGGTGAGGCGAACGAGGAACTCCGAGCTGAGGCGATGCGCAAGGTGCGTGGTGGTGTAAGTGGCCGGATAACCCAAGAACAACTGGAGGAAATACAGGCGCTAAGGGCGGGCGACATCGCGCATTGGACAAAGGCGATCGCAAAAGAGAACAGGGCAGGGGAACGGCGCCGGTGAAATCACAACGCTAAATAGACGTTCAGTTTCCGGTTGACGAGGATCACGGAGTCGACGTCGGTGTTGGTGTTGGACTCGGCTCGGTAGGCGCTGGTGCAACCGAAGGCGTCGGACCTGTTAAAGCGGTGGCAAGTTTCGTTCTGGCCTCACCGAGCAATTTTTTTTCTTCTGCGTAAATCTTGCCGTCGCCAGCTGCATCAATGTATTCCTTCGCTGCGTCGGCCTGATTCGAGTCAAGCAACAAGAGCGCGACGTAAACCGCTGCATGCGGATCATGTAATTTGTCGGCCGGCAATTTTAGTATGATCTGAAGGCCCTCCGCGCTTCGGCCAAGGCGATCGAGGGACAAGGCGTAAGTTACGGCGCAGTTGAGTTCGTTTGGTGCGCGGTCGTAAGCCTCTTTGGCCAGATCATGCGACTCTTTTGAATTTTGCTCGATGTCGAGGCCGAGTCGCGCGAGGTCTGCAGTGATCGGTGCCTCGTTGGGAGAGCTTTCGTGCAGGCGCTGGAGAGTGCCATAGAGTTTTTCGAGATTGTCATTTGCGCGATAAAGGCGGCGAAGCGCCTCGAGCGCTTCACGCCCCATCGGCGGATTCGCGACACGCAGCCAAAGTTGTTCGGATTCCTTCTCGAGATCGCATCTCGACGCGAGGCGTGCGAGATCAAGTTCGCGTTCCGACTGTTCGTTTGTCCCTTGTTCAGCCAAGCGCCAAAGCGTCTCGAACTCGGTGTGCGCGGCATTTTTTTGTGATCGCCGCATTGCAATGGCCTGATAGGCAATGCGCAAGTAGTCAGAGTCGCCCCACGATCCGGTGCCCGTCCAGCGTCTCAAACGCGACCAGTTTTTTGTGTTCGCATATGTGTCCGCAACTGCGATGGAGACAGGCGGAGAGGTAAGTTTGTCTGTCGATAACTTGTCGATCCACTTAACAACGTCGCCGGCAAGGCTATTTTCGTTCATCCAGCTCATGAGCGACGCGAGGTCGGAGGGACTGCGCACAGCAAAAAGCTTCACTCTTTCCAACAATGGACGGAACTTCTTCTCATCGAGTTTCCGATAAAAGCTCAGGCAGAGAAGGTAATCGCCGAATGTGACTTCCTGCGACATTTGGAGCTGTTGCGCGAAGTTATCCGCCGCAGCGAGGTCATTGCGCGCCACAGCGTCGTTGAACAACGCTCGCAACGCGCCGGTGCGGAAAGGAGCGACTTTACTGAGTCGATCGAGGACGTCGCGGGCTTTTGCGCTCTTTTCCGTATCGGTGGACTGAATTTGCAGCGCCGCCAGATTGAACTGATAGAGATCGTTCCCTGGCTCCTCCTTTACAGCTGCGGCGAATTGCGCTTCCTGCTCGGCGAAATTTCCTTCCGCACGGGCCAACCAGCCCGCAACGACGTGAAAAGCGGCGCTGTCACGATAGTTAGGGGCGACATCATCCTGCGCTTTTCGTGCGAGATCGATTTCCCCAAAGCGCAGCGCCGCTGAGGCGAGATTGAGCTGGCTGTCTGGATCCTTTGGAAGCAGTCGCGCGATTTGTGCGCGCCACGAAACGGCTTCCTCAAGATTTTGTTTTTCCGCTGCTTCTGCCAGAATGTAATACGCCGGCACGGAGTTCGGATCCACCATTAAGACCTTGCGGGCGTTCTGCGCTGCCTGGTCAAATTTCTCCTCCTGCAGCATCGACGCTGCCCGATGCAGCAGACGCCTTTGGTGCCAGTCCTTATACAGTTTTGAACCGTAACTGAAGGAAGCAATGCCAAGCAGAATAGCGGCTGCCGATGCAGCAACTACAACGGCGAGGCGGGCCGGCCATAGTCGGCGTCGGAAGAAAGACACAAGAATCTCACCGCACACATCGACCGTGGTTTTTTTCGACCGGTCGCCATTTGCAACAGCGGTTGTGCCTTCAGCAATGTTACGAACCTGGCCTGTAAAATTTCCTGCCATTGAATTGACGCTGTCAGTCAAATCCTTCCAAGTCCCCGCGACACCTTTTACGTCCGCCTGGCCACCGAGTTTTCCTTCGGTGCCCACCTCGCGCGCCACACGCGTGACCTCCGACGCGAACGAGCGGAGTTGGTCCACCATCGTGTTGATCGTGTCCTTGAGCTGGAGAATCTCTCCTCTGACATCCACGGTGATTTTCTTCGAGAGATCGCCATTGGCCACAGCAGTCGTCACTTCGGCGATGTTACGAACCTGGGCAGTCAGATTGCTGGCCATTGAGTTTACTGAATCGGTGAGATCCTTCCACGTTCCGGCGACGCCTTTCACATCGGCCTGGCCGCCAAGCTCCCCTTCAGTGCCAACTTCGCGAGCCACGCGTGTCACCTCCGACGCAAAGGACGAAAGCTGATCCACCATGGTGTTGATGGTGTTTTTCAGCTCGAGAATTTCACCCTTGACGTTCACCGTGATTTTTTTCGAGAGGTCGCCCTTCGCGACCGCCGTAGTCACTGCCGCAATGTTGCGAACCTGCGAGGTCAGGTTGGATGCCATGTAATTGACCGAGTCGGTCAGGTCTTTCCAGGTACCCGATACCCCTTCGACTTTCGCCTGCCCACCGAGAACGCCTTCGGTGCCGACCTCGCGTGCTACACGCGTCACTTCCGCAGCGAAGGCACGAAGCTGATCCATCATTTTGTTGATGGTGTCTTTTAATTCAAGGAACTCGCCGCGTACATCGACGGTGATTTTCTTCGCAAGATCGCCGTTCGCTATGGCCGTTGTCACTGCCGCGATATTGCGGACTTGCGAAGTGAGGTTGGACGCCATGAGGTTCACGTTGTCCGTCAAATCTTTCCAGGTGCCGGCAACGCCTTTGACTTTCGCCTGGCCGCCGAGTTTGCCTTCCGTCCCCACTTCGCGCGCCACGCGCGTCACTTCCGACGCGAAACCGCCCAGCTGCTCGACCATCGCGTTTACGATCCTTGCCGTACGCAGAAACTTTCCCTCGAGCTGGTGGCCTTTGATCCGAGTCGCCATGGTTTTGGACAAATCACCCTTCGCGACCGCGCCGATCACCCGCGCCATTTCATTTGTGGGACGAACCAGATCCGCGATTAAATCGTTGACCGATCCGATCGCCCTGGCCCAGGAGTCAGACACTTCGGAGAGTGACGCTCTCTGTGCAATCCGGCCTTTCTTTCCGACCTCGCGTCCGATGCGTTCCAGCTCATGCGTCATGCGCTCATTCGTTCTGATTATGTCGTTGAAGGTATCGGCGATCTTGCCCGCTACACCCGTCCAGTTATCGGGCAGGCGCACAGAAAAATCACCACTCCTGAATGCGGTCAAGGCTGCAAGGAGCCGCTTGTTATCAATTTCGTTCCCATTGAGCCGCGAATCCCGCGACTGCCGGACCTGTCGCGCTCTTGCAATAGGAGGCCTCTTCTTCATAAAGACTGGAAAGTCTGGCCCGCCTTAGCCGTCGGATATTCGACACATACCATCGGAAGGTTCATATTCTAGCGCCGTAGCGTAAATCGCCCAATCAATGGCACCAAGTCGTATTTGGTGAGAGTTAGATATTCAGACAGCGGAACTTTGTTCCCGTCTTCCCATAATTCGATTATGCTTGCCCTCAAGTTCGGAACAGCAACACAACCTTCAAGATCAAGTCTCGCTCGATACCACATTTTGCCACCAGCTGAGACGACACTCTTATCTACTGATTTGCCGCATGTCACCCGGATTCTCGACTTCATTCGGCTCTCAAGTCGCTCAACTCTATTTTCATGACGCGGATGAATCTCCCATGCAGCGTAGCCGGGCAGATACTTTCTCCGGTTTGATTGATCTTTGGGCGCATGTCCAACGTCAAAGTACGCTTTGCCAATAACGGTAATGATCGGCGGATCCGTGACGTTCAGCTTCTTAGCA
>WNFX01014111.1_pt1 | contig 10873 bp, 6 predicted proteins | sample 5400111 | NCBI WGS metagenome assembly WNFX01 (sample SAMN13153363, study PRJNA577476) | soil metagenome | isolation source: 40 cm soil or saprolite under grassland replicate 1 | place: USA:California | collected 2016-06-15
GCAGGCATTGGTTTTATAATGTTTCACCACATAATGATTTCTGTCTCTACTTTTCTGATACCAGCTTCCATTTGTTGTTAAGGTTTGTTGTTGCGGGCAGATGTATATATCAGTAAGCTCATCGTATATAAATTTATCCATATTGTAATTATCATCAGGGGCATTGGAACTTGTGTTTGGTATAGCCACCATTATATTTATGTCAAGGGCTACTGCTTTTTTTATTTCTATTCCTGTATGGTAACCTTTATCGTAGAGGGCCGTAAAATGGGTTGTTTCTAAAATAGTTTTTGTTCTGCGCAGCATGCCGCTTAAAGCTCTGCTGTCGTTTTCATTGGTTACTTTATAATCAAGAAGTAAATTGTGTTTTGTATCCACAACGGTTTGAATATTGTAAGCCACTTCGCTGATATTGTTACGGGTCATCAGTTGCCTGCTTGCCGGGTCGGAAGTGGATATTTGCGGCTCACCGCTTTGCTGTAACTGACGGCTCATATTTTCATAACCCGTTTTTCTTTCTGTATGTTTTTTTATTTCCTGTTCAATGATTTGTTTATTGTCATCATCAGCCTCTGCTAAAGCTTTGTTATACTCACCCAGCTTTGCATCTATGTAGGCAAGATGTCTTTGTATTTTCCCTTCATTGAAATTATTTTTCTTAGAATTTTGTGCCCGCAGTTTTGTACTGTCACCGGCAACCAGTTTTCCACCAATTAAATTAAACTCTTTAGCGATGCTTACCGTATAACGAAAAACTTTGCGTATAGCCTTTTCATTATCTCTTCTGAAATTGGCAATCGTATTATGGTCGGGAGCAAGCTCTTTCATTAACCACAATAACTCAATGTTTCGTTTGCATTCTTTCTCTAACTGGCGGCTGCTGCGAATATGATTGAGATAACCATACACAAATAATTTCAAAAGATCTTTGGGATGATAAGCAGGACGGCCTTCTTTACTTGTTTTAATGACAAAATGAAAATCAGCAAGGTTAATACTTTCTACAAAAAGATCAATGATGCGAACCTCGTTATCGGCTTCAACTATTTGATCCAGTGACTCAGGGAAAAGAATGCTTTGTGTTCTGTTTTTTCCTTGTATGAATTGCATAAACAAAACTACTTCTTGGATTATGCTACATCAATTTATCTTATGAAGATGGTGTGAATAGTTTTTAGACAGTCTGACGGGCCTGCATTTCCTGATGAACTGATCCCCGGGTATGGCGTTAAAAGTATCTATGATAAACTTGACTTGTTATTCCCTGATAACTATGAAATTCATTTTAGTAATCAGCCACAGAAAAAAGTTTCCATTCATATTCGTAAATTAATGAAAAATGAACCAGCTGTATAAAGCCATCGTGATCGATGATGAACCCGCAGCAAGACGACTCATGAAAAATCTTCTGCAGCAGCATAATGATGTGGTAGAAGTGATTGACGAAGCCAGCAATGGCAAAGAAGCCATTGAAAAGATAGAAAAACTAAATCCCGATCTTATTTTTCTTGATATACAAATGCCGGATCTTACCGGGTTTGAGGTCATAGAGCAATTGAGCAAAAAGCCAAATATTATTTTTACTACCGCTTACGAACAATACGCCATTAAAGCCTTTGAAACTTTTTCCATCGATTATCTTCTTAAACCAATAAAAGAAGAACGGCTGGAACAAAGTATGCAAAAACTAAGGCAATTCGGCCGTCTCAACCCCACGATTGATGTAAATGGATTACAGGAGATCATTCGTCAATTTCAGGCCCCCAGAAAAGCTACTGCATTACCTATTAAAACCGGTGACAGAATTAACCTGGTGCGATATGAAAACATTGCTTACCTGGAGGCACAGGATAAATATGTTTGCGTATTTACAATGGATGGTCAGAAATACCTGACAGATCATTCCCTTACCATTCTCGCTGAAAAACTGCCTTCTACGTTCTGCCGCATTCATAGGTCTTACATTATAAATAAAGAAAAGATCCGCGAAATGCATCGTCATTTTAGTGGTCGCTATCTTTTTATAATGGACGATAAAGCAGCCACCCGCCTTACCTCTGGTCGTACATACCAGGATGTTTTTCGGACAGAATTCGGATTATAAAATTCGCCCCGATTATTGCCATTGCCTTCCTTGCCCTGGGCAAATCAATCGCACTTATACATCAAACCAGGTTGGTAACCTGTTTCCCTGCATCTGCGTCAGAGGGTTTGTCATGAATTAGCCGGTCATCAGCAAATAATACCGTTTAATACAAAACAATGTTCTATGTAATACAAGGTACATAAGTTTGGCCTGTAATTAATAAGAACGAGTACCTTTACAAATTAAAAGAAAATGAGAAAAGCTGCATTTGTCCTTATGGTTGGTCTTTTAGCAATCTCTCTAGCCTCTTACAGCCAGGAAAAAGGGGCAAAGATCAATGGTACTGTGATTGACGGAAGCCAAAAGATCATTGAGTCATCAACTATTACTTTGCTAAGAGCCAAAGATTCCTCGGTTGCTAAAATTGGCGTCGCCGACAAAAACGGGACATTTCAATTTGAAAAGATTGCCGAAGGGAAATATTTTGTTTCTGTTTCCGCGGTAGGTCACCAAAAAGGCTATTCAGAAATTTTTGAAGTAACTCCAGAAAAGAGTTCAATTACTCTAAAAACAATTGAGCTTATTCCACAGTCGAAATCTTTGACCGGGGTAACGGTGATTGCAAAAAAACCTTTAGTCGAGCAAAAAATTGATCGCACCGTCATAAACGTTGAAGCTTCTGTAACCAATGTTGGAAGCAGCGCTTTGGAGGTACTGGAAAAATCTCCCGGAATTTCTGTCGATAAAGACGGAAATATTAGTTTGAAAGGAAAAGAAGGTGTGATGATATTGGTTGATGGCCGTCCGACACAATTAAGCGGCGCTGATCTTGCAAATATGCTTCGGAGCATGAATGCGAATCAACTTGATCAGATCGAGATCATGACCAACCCTCCTGCAAAATATGACGCAGCGGGCAACGCAGGGATCATCAATATCAAAACAAAAAAGAATAAACAACTTGGGTACAACGGCTCTGTCAATGCAGGTTATGGCCAGGGCCGTTACCCAAGATTCAATGATGGGCTAAATTTTAATTATCGTGTCAATAAGATCAACGTCTTCACCAATCTAAGTCATAATTATGACGAGAATTATAATGTTCTTACTATTCAGAGAAATTTCCGGGATAAGAATACAAAAGAGCTTGTATCCCATTTTGACCAGGTGGCAAAAATGAAGAACGAAAACAATTCGTTCAACGGAAAGATCGGTCTCGATTATTTTGCAAATAAGAACACAACCTTTGGATTTGTGGTTATCGGTTTTTCAAGTGACCGAAGCAATAGCCCGCGTAATGTTACCAATATTTTTGATAATAGTGGAAATCTTGAAAATCAAACGAGAGCCTTTTCAACCGGCAAACAGGATTGGAAGAATTTCAGTACCAATTTGAATTTTAGACAAGTACTGGACACATCAGGCAAAGAGCTGACGGCTGATCTTGACTATATCACTTACGATTCGAAGAATCACACCTCAATGATCAATTCCTATTTTGATGCGATCGGTAATTCGATCATGAAAGCGGACACCTTGCTGGGGTCATTGCCTCAAAATATAAAAATCTATAGTGGAAAGATCGATTATTTGCAGCCATTAAAAAAAGGCGCCCGGTTTGAAGCAGGGATAAAAAGCAGTTACGTGAAGACAGATAATAATGCAGTTTATGATAGCATTCAGTATGGAGAGATGGTACATGATTTCAACAGGAGTAATTATTTCATTTATGAAGAAAATATAAATGCTGCCTATGTCAATTTGAACAAACCCCTCAATAAAAAATGGGGTGCACAATTCGGATTAAGAGTAGAAAATACAAATGCAAAGGGAAACCAGGTTACAACCAATCAAAAATTTGACAGGCACTATACGCAACTTTTTCCGACTGCCTTTGTTCAATATGCTGCGGATAAGAACAATAGTTTTGTTTTGAATTATGGAAGAAGAGTTCGCCGGCCTGATTATCAAAGCCTGAATCCATTTATCAATTTTATCGATCGGTATACGTATCAGCAGGGTAATCCAAATCTTAAACCGCAATTCAGTCATAATGTTGAATTAAGCCATACATTCAAAGGATCTTTTACCACTACTTTAAACTACAGCCGGACAACTGATATTATACAGAACGTAATTGAACAGAATGAATCAACGAATGAAACATTTGTAAAGAGGGCCAATATTGCAAAGCAACGACAGTTTGGTATTTCCTTCAATGCCTCAAATTCTATTACTAACTGGTGGAAGAATAATTTTTATGTAAATGTTTTTAATAACAGGTTCGAGGGAATTGTGAACAATACATTTGTGACCATTGGCGCAACGACGTTGATGTTGAATGGTTCGGAGCAATTTCAAATTTCAAAAACCTGGAGTGCAGAATTAAGTGGTTTTTACAGGACACAGGGTATTGAAGGAGTGATCCATGCAAAACCTTTTGGAATGATGTCTGCGGGATTGAGCAAACAGGTCATGAAAAACAAAGGAACGCTCCGGTTAAATATCAGGGACATTTTCAAAACTCAATATTTCAGGGGAGAGAGCAAGTACAGTAATGTCGATGCTGCTTTCCAGGAACATCGTGACAGCCGCGTTGTCAATATTGGATTTACTTATCGCTTCAGCAAAGGAAAGATCAATCAGAGAAAAAGATCAAATGGAAGTGCTAATGATGAGCAAAGCCGTGTAGGCGCTGGTAACTGAACATATCTCTATTATTAAACCAATTTTATGAAATTTTCGAAATCGATATGGCTGTTCATTTCGTTCCTGTCAGCGATCGGTGCAGATGCCCAAATTTCACCTAATTTATCATCTGAAGAATTGTACGATAAGCTTGCTGAACTGGACAGTGTTCTATTTGCCAATGTTTATACTTGCAATTCGGCCAAGAATGAAACCTTTTTTACTGATGACCTTGAGTTTTATCATGATAAAGGCGGAGTCACCAGGTCCAGGAAGTCTCTTATTGATGAACTTACAAATAACTTCTGTGGTGAAGGGAAAACGAAACTAAGAAGGGAACTGCTTAAAGGTAGTTTGGAAGTTTATCCAATCAATAATTATGGAGCTATTCAAACCGGTGAGCATCGCTTTTACGTTACCGAAAATGGCCAGGAAAAGCTAACAGGAGAAGCAAGATTTGCCCATATCTGGAAACTGGAAAATCGCGAATGGAGGATTTCAAGAGTATTTAGTTATGATCATCATGCTCCCGATACTAAAGTTCTGCCTCTATTAAAGGAGTTATCCGATTCAATTGCACAAATGGACAGTGCACTGTTTGAAGCTTTCAATTCACATAATGCAGAAAAATTAAAAACTTTTTTTACTGAGGATCTTGAGTTCTATCATGACAAGGGTGGTTTGACAGATCGCCATCAAACAGATGAGAATTTCAAAAAGATGTTTCAGCAAAACAATGATATTAAAAGAGAACTTATAAAAAGCAGTTTCCGGGTTTTTCCTATTAAAGATTACGGTGCAATAGAAACCGGTTCACATAAATTTTGTCATCTTGAAAATGGTAAAGAGATCTGTGGAACATTTCAGTTTATTATCCTTTGGCAAAAGAATAAAGATGAGTGGAAAATTTCACGAGTAATAAGCTATGACCATTAAACCTTATTTATTGTTCAGGAAAATTGAAAAAAGAAATAATTGACAAAACCTGTAACCGGTTTTTGAGTTCTGCGTCTTATTTAACAAGTTTTATAAATAAATTTATTATGCGAAAAGTTTTTTTCCTGTTGCCTGTCCTTCTGCTTGGCTTATTATTTATTGGTTTTGCACAAACAAATACCGGCAAGATCAAAGGCACAGTGATAGATGGAAATGCCAAAACTATCGAATCATCAACCATTACTTTACTGCAGAGCAAAGATTCATCAGTTGTAAAAATGAGTTTTGCAGATAAAAACGGTCATTTTGAATTTGAAAATATCCCCGAAGGCAAATACATGGTGTCAATTTCAGCAGTTGGACATCAAAAAGGCTATTCAGATATTTTTGAAATTACTCCGGCTAAAAATTCAATGGATTTAAAAACAATTGAATTAGTTCAACAATCCAAAAATCTAAGTGGCGTTACAATTATTTCGAGGAAGCCATTGATCGAACAAAAAATTGATCGCACTATTGTAAATGTGGATGCCGCTGTCTCCAATGTGGGCGCCACCGCTTTGGAAGTACTTGAAAAATCACCCGGCATCACTGTTGATAAAGATGGTAATATTAGTTTAAAAGGAAAGCAAGGTGTGCAAATATATATTGATGGAAGGCCATCCTATCTCAGTGGGCAGGATCTTGTCAATCTTTTAAAAAATATGAGTGCAAGTCAATTGGATCAGATTGAGATCATGACTAATCCTCCTGCAAAATATGATGCAGCGGGCAACAGCGGCATTATTAATATTAAAACAAAGAAGAACAAACAGGTTGGTTTCAACGGAAATGCAACGGCCGGATATTCCCAGGGGAAATACTGGAGAACGAATGAAAGTCTGAATATGAATTATCGCAATGGTAAGCTCAATGCATTTATGAACTATGGATTCAACAAAAACTACGGTTTCCAGGAGTTAGCTATTCATCGCACTTTTTTACACCCTGATAAAACGATAGACGCATTATTTGACCAGGTAGCATTTATGCCCCGGCATAATACCAGTAATAATTTAAAATTTGGCCTGGATTATTTTGCTGATAAAAAAACTACTCTTGGATTTGTAGCTTCAGGATTTATTAATCCGGAGACTCAGCTGAATTATAATACGTCTTACTTAAAAAATGCAAGCAACGAAGTAGACTCCATTGTTAATTCAACAAGTAACACGAAGGATAAATGGAAAAATGGAAGTTTAAATCTCAATTTCCGTCACGAGTTTGATTCAACAGGCCGTGAATTAACCGCTGACCTGGACTATTCAAAGTATTTGTCTGCAAACGAGCAACTTTTCACATGCAAAAATGGATTATACCCACCCTTTGAAAAGGAATGCAAAATTGGAAGCGGGTGTGAAAACCAGTTATGTAAATACAGATAATGAAGCGAACTATTACAATTTAATAGGAACCGAATGGGAAACTGATTACTTAAAGACAAATCGTTTCCAGTATAAAGAGAATATCAATGCAGCCTATGTTAATTTGAGCAAACAATATAAAAAACTGGGCGTGCAGGCGGGCCTGCGTTTTGAAAATACAAATTATAAAGGTCACCAGTTAGGAAATAGTCAAAAACCTGATTCCGCATTCAGCAACAATTACAATAGTTTGTTCCCATCCGTTTTTCTTAGCTATTCTGTAAATGAAAAAAATCAGTTAGGGTTTAATATTGGAAGAAGAATTGATCGCCCGGCTTACCAGGATCTAAATCCATTTTTATTCTTTTTGGATAACTATACGTATGAATCAGGAAATCCTTTTTTGAGACCTCAGTACTCGACTAATATCGAGTTATCACATACTTACAAGGGATTTTTGAATACTACTTTGAACTATAGCAGAACAAAAAATTTCTTTACAGAAACATTTGAGCAATTGGATCACGCTACCGTTGTGCGAAATGGAAATATTGGTGTTCGCCAGAATGCGGGTATTAGTATAAGTGCACAGGTACAACCTAAAAAATGGTGGTCTGCTTCTCTGTATGGAAATTATAATTACAATAATTTCAAAGGTGAGCTTTATGGCGAGTTAATTCATGTAAAAGCTTCCAATGTTTTATTCAATGTAAATAATCAATTCAAATTTAATAAAAGCTGGGGTGCTGAATTAAGCGGGTTTTACAGAACAAAAGGGATCGAAGGGCAAATTGCAATTGAGCCAATGGGACAAATGAGTGCGGGGATATCAAAACAAGTTATGAACGGAAAAGGAAGCGTTCGTCTGAATGTGAGAGATATTTTTTATACAAATTCCGTAAAGGGCAGTATCAATTTCCAAAGCACACAAGCAACCTTTGAAAATAAACGTGATTCACGTGTGGCAGGTATTTCATTTACTTATCGCTTTGGCAAGCCGATAAAAGGACCGCAAAATAATCGCAAAAAAGGCGGTGCCGATGACGAGCAGAATCGTGTGAAAGTCGGAGGCAATAATTAAGGATACTTACTAAGATTGTTCTCATTCGATTCTTCAACTGATCTTTTACATTTCCTGGGTAGCTTAAACAAGTTTTAAACCGCTGGTGTATCGGGCAGTAATTATTACCCTTTGTCACGTGAACTACGAAGTTTGTCATATTTCTGTCAGTAAAGTCCGGAGTACCTACCATCTTTACAGTATTAAAGTATCAGCCATAACCGACGAATATGAAAAAGATTTTTATTCTCTTAAGTATAGCCATTCTTTTTTCTGTTTTAGCAAAAGCCCAGGGAGGAAAAGTTACAGGTAGTGTAAAAGATGCTTCTTCAAAGGCCATTCATTCAGCTACCGTTTCTCTTTTCAAATTAAAGGATTCATCATTAGCTAAATTCGTTGCTACCAATAAAGAGGGGGGATATGAATTTTTGGGTATAGCTGATGGGAGATATTTTGTTGTAGCAAGCAATATAGGCTATAATAAAACGGTCAGTATTGCATTTGAAATTTCCTCGTCAAATCCTTCCGTTACTCTTCCTGCACTGGTTATGAGCGAGCAGGCGAAAAATCTGGCAGGAGTAACTGTTACAGCTAAGAAACCTTTTATTGAAGCAAAGATTGATAAAACTGTTGTGAACGTGGATGCCTCACCAACCAGTGCAGGCTCTACAGCCCTAGAAGTATTGGAAAAATCACCCGGCATTACGGTTGATAACGATGGCAATATTAGTTTAAGAGGAAAAGCAGGTGTAATTGTTATGATTGATGGCAAGCCAACTTATTTGTCCTCAGCTGACCTTGCCAACTTGCTCAAGAATATGCCTGCATCTGCGTTAGATCAGATCGAGATCATGACAAACCCTTCTGCTAAATACGATGCATCAGGAAATTCAGGGGTTATCAATATCAAAACAAAAAAAGGAAGAGCCGCCGGTTTCAATGGGTCAATTATGGCGGGCATCACCTCAAGTATTTTTAAACCAAGAAATGCGTTGTATTTAATACCTAAATCGCAGAACAGTATAAATTTTAATTACCGGAAGAACAAACTTAATTTTTTTGGTAACTATAATCCTAATTTTTTTCGGGGCAAGGGTAATTTGATTATCAATCGAAGATTCTTTGATGATAATGGCAATATATCCGGCTATTCAGATGTAGATACCCGGTTTAAGTTTGGTAATAATAATCATACTTTAAAGTTGGGAGTTGATTTTTTTGCCGATAAGAAAAATACATATGGTGTTGTAGCGAGTGGCTTCGTGTTCAATGGGCATCCAACGCCGGTTACTGTCAACACACTTTCGGATGCTAATGATCAACGAACCTCAAGCCTCGTGTCACTAACTGAGAACAAAATTCATTTCAACAATTTCAGCGGCAATTTTAATTACCGGCATTTATTTGATACAGCAGGTCGTGAACTAACTGTTGATCTCGATTATATCGGCTATCGCAATACTTCCAATATGCTGCTCACTACCGAATTTTATGACGCCATGGATCAGCAAACTGGCAATCCTTTGTTATTAAAAGGTCATTTACCATCCGATATAAACATTTATTCAATTAAGTCGGACTACACCCATCCACTAAAAAAAAGTTGCAGGATTGAAGCAGGAATAAAATCAAGCTATGTAAAGAATGATAATACTGTCGACTATCAACGGCTTTCTGTAGACAAATGGGTACCTGATGACAGATCAAACCATTTTATCTACGATGAGAATATAAATGCTGCCTATGTGAATGTTAATAAGCAGATAAAAAAATGGAGCCTCCAGGGCGGATTGCGGCTGGAAAATACTGTTGCAAAAGGTTTCCAGGTTACCAACGATTCAACCTTTAAAAGAAATTTCACCAATCTTTTCCCAAGTGCATTTATAAGTTATACTATAAATGACAAAAACTCTTTGACCATTTCCTATAGCCGCAGAATAACAAGGCCGAATTACCAGGATCTGAATCCCTTTACCTATTTCCTTGATTCACTTTCTTATCGCCAGGGAAATCCATATCTCTTACCTCAATACACACATAATATTGAATTAACCCATTCCTATAAAGGCAGGCTTATTACAACTTTGAACTATAACAATACATCAGATGTTATCTCCCAGATCTTCAAACAGAATTCACAAACCAAGATTGTATTTTTTACTGCCGACAATGTCGCCAAGTTTACGAACATCGGAATTTCAATTACAGCACCTGTGCCAATAACTAGATGGTGGAACACAAATTTCTTTACCAATATTTACGGAGGTCAAAAGAATATTATGAAGGGAAAGGCAACAATTCGCTTGAATATTCGTGATCCATTTGCGTGGCAACAGTACAGGGGTCTTACAGAGTATGGAAATATCTATGCAAAGATCCGCAACAAGTTTGATGCCCGCCAGGTAACAACAACCTTTACATACAGGTTCGGGAAAAATAATCAACAGGTTCCTCCGCCACGCCGAAGAAACAACGCCACACAGGATGAGCAAAATAGGGTGGGTGGCGGAAATTAAATCTTTAGTTTTCTCATGTGAACACAGTCTCTTGTTTCTACAGGAGACTTTTTATTTAGCGTTGTGAACCGTGTCATCGTCGTAAAGGTGGTGAGCCAAAAACTGCGGAGTCGTGGCACGACTTTCCAAAACAATCTTACATTTGGAACGATAACCAAACTACAAACAGTAAACTACAAACTAA
>WNFX01013448.1_pt1 | contig 10869 bp, 8 predicted proteins | sample 5400111 | NCBI WGS metagenome assembly WNFX01 (sample SAMN13153363, study PRJNA577476) | soil metagenome | isolation source: 40 cm soil or saprolite under grassland replicate 1 | place: USA:California | collected 2016-06-15
GGGCGGCCAGCAGCACGAACCCGGTGACGAAGGTGGCGATGATGCCGCCCAGCGTGCCGATGCCGGAGAGGCGGCCCACGATCGTCCCGGTCAGGCCGAGGTCGCGCAGCTGGAGCTTGACCACCATCGGCGCGACGGCGGCGAGCGAGACCGACGGCGCGAACACCGCCAGGAAGGCCAGGATGGCGATGGAGACGGGGTCGTCGCCCTGGAGCGCCGGTCCGGTCAGCCGGACCAGCGGCAGCGAGATGCCCGCCATGAGCCCGGCCGCGACCAGCGTCGGCGGCAGCAGGCGGTGCGGGTCCACCAGGTCGGCGACGCGGCCGCCGGCCCAGGCGCCGAGGGCGATCGCCGCCAGCGCCATGCCGATCACCGCGCTGCTGGTCTGCAGGGTGACGCCGACGTAGGGAGCCAGGATCCTGAGCCCCACCACCTCCAGGACCAGCACCGCGCCGCTGGCGAAGAACACGATCGCGCCGGCCAGCGCCACCGGCAGGGCGACGAGGGGTCGCCCGCCCTCGCCGGCCGGGGGGTCCGGGGTCGTCCTCGGCGCGCTCACCAGGGGATTCAAGCATCCCGGGCCCGAGCGCCGGCTTGGTCCCCCGCCAGAGCCGGGTGTATCGTGCCCGGGGAAGACGAGGCTCGACACTGCGTGACCGGACGACTGGAATGGCTGCGGCATCCCGAGCGGGGAGTGGGCGGCTGGCGACCGCTCCAGGCATGGCTGGAGGAGAGCAGCCAGCGCGCGCGCGTGGTGGTGATGGACATCACGGGCGTGCCGTCGGTGACACCGCGGTCGCCAACCACCTGGTCCAGACCGTGGACGCCGCCCGCCTGATGGGCGCCGCGACGATCGTGACCGGGCTCTCGCTGGAGGTGGCGCAGACGCTGGTCGGCCTGGGCCTGAGCCTCGAGAAGCTGACCACGGTCGGCGACCTCCAGGGCGGGATCGAGATCGCGGAACGGCTGCTCGGGTACCAGGTCGTGCGGACCGAGGAGCCGGCCGGCAGGCCGGCAGCCAGGGGTGACGGTGATGCCGGTTCCGATCGTGCGCCAGGGGCCCCACCTGATCGCCTCCGTCCAGTCCACCCTGGCCGACGAGGACTGGGCGGAGATGCGCGACCAGCTGGCCGAGCACGTCCGCGAGCACCGGTCCATCGGCGTGCTGATCGACGTCGGCACTGTTGACGTCCTGGACTCCTTCGCCGCTCGCATGCTCCGGACGATCGCCCAGATGGTGCGGCTGCGAGGGGTGGACACGGTGGTCGTCGGCATCGCGCCCGAGGTGGCGTACGCGATGGTGCAGCTGGGCCTGGACCTCGACGGGGTGCAGGCCGCCCTCGACCTGGACCGGGGCATGGGCCTGCTGCGGAGCGGCCGTGCGAGACCTGGCGACGATCGCTAGGGCGATCGTGCCCGTACGCGGCCAGGGGGACGTCGTCACCGCCCGGATCAAGGGCCGGCTGCTGGCCGCCGAGCTGGGCTTCCAGATGGGCGACCTGGTCCTCATCGCCACCGCGATCTCGGAGGTGGCGCGCAACATCGTCAGCTACGCCCACGAGGGCACCGTGGAGCTGACGCCGCTGCGGGACGGGCGCCGGAAGGGCCTGGGCATCGTCGCCCGGGACCGGGGCCCTGGCATCCAGGACATCCCCAGGGCGCTGGACGATGGGTACAGCACCGGCGGCGGCCTGGGCATGGGGCTGCCCGGCTGCCGGCGGCTGATGGACGAGTTCGAGATCTCCTCGGCGGTGGGCATGGGCACCACGGTTGCGATGCGCAAGTGGCTGGCCTGAACCGGGACCACGGCGTGGTCCCCCTCGCACCGGGGCGCTGCCTGCTCGAGTGGGCGTCGGCCGCGATGCCGGCCGCCGGCCAGACGGCGAGCGGCGACAAGCACCTTGTGCTGCCGTCGGCGGACCGGGCGCTGGTGGCGGTGATCGACGCGCTCGGCCACGGGCCCGAGGCCGCCGGCGTGGCGGCGGTGGCCGTGGACGGTCGGCCGAGCCGGCCGGCGTCGTCCAGCGCCTCCACGGCTGCCACGGCGCGCTGGCCGGCTCCCGCGGCGCCGTCGGCGCTGTGGCTACGGTGGACCCGCTGGGCACGCTGCGCTGGGCCGGCGTCGGCAACGTCGAGGCGGTGGTCGTGCGCCGCAACGGGGCGCGGGCCGAGGTCGCGGCGTCGCTGGTGCCGGCTCGGGGCATCCTGGGCATGCGGTTTCGGCCGATCCGGGAGGCCGTCGTGGAGCTGAACCCGGGCGACGTGCTGCTGATGGCGACCGACGGCGTGGACGTCCGGTTCGTGGGCGACCTCAGGCCGGACGACGACCCGGTGACGGCGACCGGCCGGATCCTCCGCGCGCGCTCGATCGACGCGGACGACTCCCTGATCCTGGCCGCCCGCTACGTGGTCGCCTAGAACGCCGGTCCATCAGCCGGGAACGAAACGACTCCCTCCCCCTTGGACGGGGGAGGGCTGGGGTGGGAACGGGAGGAGAAGCCGCCCGGGCAGGGTGGACGGCCGGGGGGCAGTCGAAGATAATCCAGCCGATCCCAGGGGTTCGGCGGTGCGCGGCGTGGACTGGGCCGAGCGCGCCGGTGGGTGTTCACGAGGGGTATTGGGACATGGGGACGAGCCAGGTGATCGGGCGGGAGCTCACGTCGGAGCGCGTGGCGGGGGGCATCCTGCCGCGCGTGCTCAACTCGTTCGACATGGTGGCGATCTTCGTCGCCATCGTGCTGTTCATCAGCAACGTGCCGGGGTTCTACGGCAACGGTCCGGTCTCGATCGTCTACCTGCTGCTGGGGTTCGTCACCTTCCTGGTGCCCGGCGCGATCGTCACGGGGCAGCTCGGATTCCTCTTTCCGGGTGAGGGCTCCATCTACCTGTGGACGCACAAGGCGTTCGGGCCCTTCGCCAGCTTCGTGGCCGGGTTCGTCGCCTGGTGGCCCGGCGTGCTCGTCATGCTGTCTACCGGCAGCGTGATCAGCCAGCTGCTGCAGTACCTGGGCGGCTGGACCTTCGAGCCCTGGACGCAGGGGCTGGTGATCCTGGTGGTGATCACGATCGCCAGCCTGGTGGCCTCCATGCGCTTCCGGCTGACGCAGAACGCCGTCAACATCGTCTTCGTCCTGTACGGCGTGGCCATCGTGCTGATCGGTCTCGCCGGCGTGCTCTGGCTGGTCCAGGGACACGGGTCCTTCACGGACTTCTCCCACTTCGACGCCAATCCCGGTGGCTGGTTCCAGGGCATGACCTCGAACCCGTTCGACCTGGGCAGCTCCACCTCGACCTGGAGCCTCTACGGCTTCGTGATCCTCGCGCTGCTGGGGATCGAGGTGCCGCTGAACATGGGCGTGGAGATCGTCCATATGAAGGCGATCACCCGCTACCTGATCTGGGGCTCCATCGTCGTGATGGCCGCCTACCTGATCGACGACTGGGCGCTCCTGGTGGCGGCCGACCCCAAGCAGGGCGGCAACCTGGCCGCGCTGCTGATCCCGGTCAACGCCACCATGGGCCCGATCGTGGAGTGGATCGTGGGGCTGATCTTCATCGGCTTCTTCGTGTTCATCACGGTCGTGTACAGCTTCTCGTTCGCGCGCCTGCTCTTCGTGTCCGGCCTCGACCGGCGGCTGCCGCCGGCCCTGAGCCAGGTCAACCGCGCCCGCATCCCGTACGTGGCCATCGTCGTCCAGGCGGTGCTCGCCGCGATCGTCACCCTGGTCACGTTCATGGTCTTCCCGTACGTCGTCAGCGGCAACGCCGGCGACCTGAGCAGCCGCGTCTACCTGGTGTTCCAGGCGGCGATCACCGTGATCTGGTGCGTCTCCATGGTGTTCCTGTTCGTGGACATCCTCTACATCATCCGCCGGTTCTCGGCCGAGTTCACCGAGCGGCGCATCGCCCATCCCGCCGTCTTCTGGGTGTGCTCCGTCATCGGCGCCGTGTCAAGCTTCTTCGGCATGTGGACCGTCTTCACCAACCCGTTCTCGACCCAGCTGTTCGGCAAGTCAGACTGGTGGCAGGCCGTGCTCTCCGTCACGGTGCTCTCCCTGGTGGCCGTCCCGGTGGTCTACGTGATCGGCAGGCGGGCGGCCCGCGGCGCCCCGCTGCCGCCGGAGGTCCGTGCCGTCACCGGCGCCGAGTGATGCTGTCCACGAAGCAGGAGGAGACGATGGAGACGATCCAGGAGGCGGAGGCCTACCTCGCCAGGACCGGCGCCGAGTACGTCAGGTTCGAGCAGCCCGACCTGCACGGAATGAGCCGGGGCAAGACGGTCCCCGCCAGGCACTTCAGGCACTACGCCGAGCACGGCCTCAACTTCCTGGGCGGCCTGCTCGGCCTGGACCTGCAGGGCGGCGTGGCCTCCGGCACCGGCTACCTCGAGGAGCGCAACTTCGCCGACTCGCTGATCTTCCCCGACCTCTCCACGCTCGCCCCGGTGCCCTGGGCGGACCGCACCGCGAGGGTGCTGGCGGACCCGCTGTGGTACGACGGGCGGCCCCTGGAGGCCGCCCCCCGTCACCTCGCCCGGCGCCTGCTCGACCGCCTCGAGCGCATGGGCTACCTGCTCCGCGGCGGCTTCGAGTACGAGCTCTACCTGGTGAAGGCCGACACCCGAGAGCCGGCCTTCGACGGGATCCAGATCTTCTGGACCGTGCGCAACAACTTCGACCAGGGCTTCGTGACCTGGATGCTGGACTCGCTGGCCGTGACCGGCGTGGACATCATCACGTCCAACGTGGAGTACGGCCCCGGGCAGATGGAGATCAACTTCGCTCCCTCGATGGGGCTGGCCGCCGCCGACCGGGCCTTCGTCTTCAAGAACGCCGTGAAGGAGCTGGCCCAGCAGCGAGGCTACCTGGCCAGCTTCATGACCAAGCCCTACCCCGACCAGAGCGCCAGCGGGTGCCACTTCCACCACAGCCTGCTGCACCGCGACGGCGGCGCCAACGCCTTCTTCGACCTCCGGCAGCAGGACGGCCTCACGGACCTGGCGCGCCGCTGGATCGCCGGCCAGATGACCCACGCGCGGGCGATCGCCGCGCTGGCTGCGCCGACCGTCAACTGCGCCAAGCGGTTCAAGCTGTTCAGCTTCGCGCCGATGAACGTGACCTGGGGCTACGAGGACCGGACCGCCGCGCTGCGCGTGAAGGGGGCGCGCGGACCGGAGACGCACCTGGAGAACCGCATGCCGTGCGCCGGCAGCAACCCGTACCTGGTGATGGCGGCGGTGATCGCCGCCGGGCTCGACGGAATGGAGCGGCGGCTCGAGCCGCCGGACCCGACCACGCAGGTGGCGTACGCGGACGAGGCGGCGGCCAAGCTGCCGCGGACGCTGGACGAGTCGCTGGCGGCCTTCGAGGAGGACCGGGCGCTCTGCGCCTGCCTGGGCGAGGAGTTCGTGAAGCTGTTCCTGGCCGTGAAGCGGCACGAGACCCAGAAGGCGCGGTCGGCCGTGCCCGAGTACGGCCGGGACGAGTGGCCGGACGTGGTGACGGACTGGGAGCGCGAGCACCTGTTCGAGTACCTCTAGATGAGTGGTTCCGAGCCGGGGCTGTCGAACCGGTCACCCCCTCCCCGACCCTCCCCCGGTCGAGGGGGAGGGAGGCCTCCGGCAGGCCGGGGCGGAGCCAGCACTTGACACGGCCGCTCTGGGCCGTCGATAGTTAGCCGAGTATCCGGTAGCTGAGCTGCACTCCCTCGTCGGCGCAACCTGGCCTCGGTCCTCCCGAGTTGAGGGTGGGGGAGCATAGGTGAGTGCGTGGCTTTTGGGCGGGCACAGCGATCCGACGATTGAAAGAGGTGTCCGACTCGAGTCCATGACGGTCCGAAGTTTCCGGTTCAGCCGGTGCCCGCTGGTGTGCCGCGGGATCGCCGAGCCGCGGTGACTCAGCTCGTGATGCCTTCGCACGGGAATCGGACCGCCGATTCGAATTGGCAAAGGAGGAAGAATTTGCACAGATCCTCGGGTCTCCTCAGGCTGTTCGGCCTGGCCGTGGCCGGCGTGCTCGCGGTGGCCGCCTGCGGTGGCGGCGGCGGCACCCAGCAGAGCCAGAACCTGGCGTCGGACCAGACGCTCAAGTTCCCGATCGGCGACGACTTCGGCTCACTCGACCCCGCTCAGCTCAACGCCGAGACCGACTCGGAGATCGCTCAGAACGTGTTCAACGGTCTGTTGAAGTTCGACAACAACCTGAACATCGTCCCTGACATCGCGGCCTCCCAGCCGACGATCTCGAGCGACCAGCTGACCTACACGTTCAAGCTGCGCACCGACGTGACCTTCTCCAACGGCGACAAGGTGACGTCCAAGGACGTGGTCTACTCGCTGAACCGGGCCGCGGCGCAGCAAGGCGCCTACTCGACCAACCTGTCGGCGATCGCCGGCTTCAGCGAGCTCTCGACCAAGCCGCCGCCGGCCGCCACGATCGAGCAGCTGCTGGCCAAGAACGACCCCTCCGTCACCATGCCGGGCTTGACCGCGCCCGATCCCGCGACGGTCGTGATCAAGCTGGCCAAGCCGGCCGGCTGGTTCCTCAGCGCCCTCACGCTCGAGTCCACCACGGGGATGGTCGTGGACCAGAAGGTGGTCGCGACGGACCCGCAGAACTGGTGGACCAAGCCCGAGACGCTGGTCGGCACCGGCGCGTTCAAGATGTCGGCCCGCACGCCGGGCCAGTCGGTGGACTTCGAGTCGGTGCCCAACTGGTGGGGCACGCCCAAGCCGACCCTGAAGAAGGTCCACCTCGACATCATCAAGGACGCCAGCACGCGCCAGACGGCGTACGAGCAGGGCAAGTACGACATCAACGGGTACGGCGGCTACAGCACGCTGAACCTGGACGACGTGCTCCGCGTCAAGGGCTCGTCCAGCCTCTCCAAGGAGATGCTGCTGCACCCGAAGGTCCGGACCACGTGGGTCAACTTCAACCTGGTCCACGACGCCGCCCGCCAGGCGGCCGGGCCGTTCCTCGACTCGGCCGGCCAGTCCGCCAAGGACCTGCGGATGGCGTTCGCGCTGGCGATCGACAAGGCGAAGCTGACGGACACCGTGTGCAAGAACCTGCTGTGCGTCCCGGCCACGGGCGGCCTGATCACCAAGGGCCTCAAGGGGTACCTGGGCGACAACAGCGATCCCCTCGCCAAGTTCGACGCGACCAAGGCCAAGTCGCTGCTGAAGGGCGCCGACCCCGACGGCAGCAAGACGAAGGGCCTGACCTACATCTACGACCCGGAGAACCCGCTCAACAAGGCGGTCGCCGAGAACCTCCAGGACCAGTGGCAGACCAACCTGGGCGTCCAGGTCGGAATCCAGCCCGAGTCGCACTCGCAGTTCATCAAGGACTACCTCTCCGGCAAGTTCGTGCTCAACCGCTCCGGCTGGCAGGCCGACTACGACCACCCGCAGGACTGGTACGCGAACCTGTTCGGCAAGGCCGCCGGCTGCCCGGACACGAACTGCGCGTCCGGGTACGACAGCCCGCAGTACGACCAGATCATGACGCAGGCCGACCAGAAGCAGCTGTCCGAGGCGCTGCCCCTGTACGAGCAGCTGGGCAAGATGCTCCAGGACGAGGTCGCCTACGTCCCGCTGTACTACTCGCAGGGCGCGTTCATGTTCAAGCCGTACGTCAAGGGCGCCGGCACGAACAACTTCTTCGACTACTACTGGAACCAGATCTCGATCCTGCAGCACTAGTGAGAGCCACGAGCACGAGGGGCGCCCGCCGGCGCCCCTCGTCTCGGCACCGGAGGGAGGAGGTTCCGACGATCCAGCGGACGGCGAGAGGGACGGCCCGGGCGGAGGCCTCGCCATGAGGGGCACCGCGATCTACATCGCGCAGCGGACGCTCCTGATCGCCTTCACGGCCGCCGCGGTCTCCTCGATCGTCTTCATCGGCATCCACCGCCTGCCCGGCGACGCCTTCATCAGCGAGCGGCTCCGGCCCAGCCAGCAGGAGGCGCTGCTCCACCAGTACGGCCTGGACCGGCCGCTCCTCGTTCAGTACCGCGACTTCATCACCAACCTCGTGCTCCACGGCGACCTCGGCGAGTCGATCGCCAACCGCGGCAACAAGATCACGCCGCTGGTCCTCCGCGAGGCCACGGTCAGCGCCGAGGTCGGGGCGGTCGCGCTGGTCTTCACGATCGGCCTCGGGCTGCTGTTCGGCGTGGTCGGCGCCATCCGCCAGAACAGCTGGGTGGACTACCTGCTCAGCGCCACCGCGGTCGTCGGCTACAGCATGCCCAACTTCGTGATCGCGACCGTCCTGCTGCTGGTCTTCGGACTCGGGCTCGAGCACCTGACCGACGGTGGGATGTACTACGAGGTCGGCTGGACGGGCCGGTTCGGCACCCCGGCCGAGCTCATCGTGCCAGCGTTCGCGCTCGGCTTCCCCTTCGCCAGCTTCGTCGCGCGCCTGACCCGCGCCAGCATGCTGGAGGTGATCCGCCAGGACTACATCCGGACCGCGAGGGCCAAGGGCCTGGTCGAGCAGATCGTGATCCTCCGGCACGCGCTGCGCAACGCCCTGATCCCGGTGATCACGATCCTCGGACCGCTGGTGGTGGGCCTCATCACGGGCAGCGTGGTGATCGAGAACATCTTCGGCATCCCCGGGCTGGGCAAGGAGTTCGTGCAGAGCATCCTGAACCGCGACTACAACATCGTGATCGGTGTCTTCACCGGGTACGCCGCGATGATCGGGATCGCCAACCTGATGGTGGACCTGATCTATCCTCTGATCGACCCGAGGATCAGGTACTGATGGCAACCCAGCCGATCGCCGCCCCCAGCGCCGTCATCGACACGCCGCTCGCCCGCGAGCAGGTCGGCCTGTGGTCCGACGCCTGGCGCCGGCTGCGCCGCAACCGGCTGGCGCTGGTCTCCGTCGGCTACCTGGTGCTGCTGGTGGCGGTCGCCCTGGTGGGCCTCGTCCACACGCCGTACCCGATGGCGCACCAGGGCGTGGCCGCCAGCTACGACCCGCCCAGCCCTGCCCATCCCCTGGGCGGCGACGCCGCCGGCCGCGACATCCTCAGCCGGCTGATGATCGGCGCCCAGATCTCTCTGGTCGTCGGGCTGGCGACGCAAGCCGTGGTGCTCGCCGTCGGCGTCCCGCTGGGGCTGCTGGCCGGCTACTTCAGGGGCTGGATCGACACGGCGCTGAGCTTCCTGATCAGCGTCTTCTACGGCATCCCGGACATCCTGGTCGCGATGATCCTGATCGTCATCCTTCCGGGGGCAGACGTTCAGCCTGCGCGAGCGCGAGTTCATCGAGGCATCGCGCTCCAGCGGCGCCCGCCCGGCCAAGATCCTGTTCGGCCACCTGCTCCCGAACGCCCTGGGACCGATCATCGTGCAGACGACGCTGGGCATCCCCGCCGCCATCCTGTTCGAGGCGTTCCTGAGCTTCCTGGGCATCGGCGTCCCGCCGCCGACGCCGTCGTGGGGATCGATGGCGGCCGATGGGATCCGCTCCATCCGGATCTCGCCCCACATCGTGCTGGCACCCGCGATCGCCCTGTCGCTGACCCTGATGGCGTTCAACTTCCTGGGCGACGGCATCCGGGACGCGCTCGATCCGAGGCAGCGGCGCTGAGCTCGCCGCTCCTGGAGGTGCGCGACCTCCACACGAAGTTCTTCACCGACGACGGCGTCGTCGGCGCCGTGGACGGCGTCAGCTTCGAGCTGCACCAGGGCGAGGCGATCGGCATCGTCGGCGAGTCGGGCTGCGGCAAGTCGATGACGGCGCTCTCGATCATGGGCCTGGTGCCGGAGCCCGGCCGGGTGACGTCCGGCGAGGTCCGCTTCCGCGGCCAGGACCTGCTGAGGGTGCGGCCCGAGGACATGCGCGAGATCCGCGGCCGCGACATCGCGATGATCTTCCAGGACCCGCTCAGCTCGCTGAACCCGGTGCTCCGCAACGGCTTCCAGATCGAGGAGGCCATGCTGGCGCACCGTCACGTCCCGCGCCGGCAGGCCCACACGCGGGCCGTCGAACTGCTGCGGAAGGTGCGCGTGCCGGCGCCGGAGGCGCGGGCGAGGGACTACCCGCACCAGCTCAGCGGGGGCATGCGGCAGCGGACCATGATCGCGATGGGCCTGGTCAACGAGCCGGCCATCCTGATCGCCGACGAGCCGACCACCGCGCTCGACGTGACGGTGCAGGCGCAGATCCTGGAGCTGCTCCGGGACCTGAACCGGGAGATGGACACGGCGATCATCATGATCACGCACAACCTGGGCGTGGTCGCAGGGCTGTGCTCCCGGGTGCTCGTGATGTACGCCGGCCGCGTGGTCGAGGAGGGCCCCGTGGACGACATCTTCGAGCGGCCGCAGCACCCCTACACCTGGGCGCTCCTGCGCTCGGTGCCCCGGATCGACGCACTGCGGCACGAGCGCCTGCGCTCGATCGAGGGCCTGCCGCCCGACCTGGTCAGCCTGCCCACCGGGTGCCGCTTCCACCCGCGCTGCCCGTTCCGGGTGGACCGGTGCTTTCGCGAGGACCCACCCCTGGAGCGGGTGGCGGAGGGCCAGCGCGCGGCCTGCTGGGTCACGATGGACCACGCCTACCAGGAGATGGGCGCCGCCGAGCTGATGGACGTGCGGCCCGGGGCCGCCTCCGGCTACCACGGTGTCGCGGAGCCGCCCCTTGGCTGAGCCCCAGGCGACCGCCGAGCCGGCACCGGAGGCGACGCCGCGAGCGGCGCTGGTCCGCGTGGAGGACGTCTTCAAGCACTTCCCGGCCAGGCTGGGCGCGTCGGTCAAGGCGGTGGACGGTGTCAGCTTCGAGATCCGCCCCGGCGAGTGCCTGGGCCTGGTCGGGGAGTCCGGCTGCGGCAAGTCCACGCTGGGCAGGC
>WNFX01006764.1_pt1 | contig 10868 bp, 8 predicted proteins | sample 5400111 | NCBI WGS metagenome assembly WNFX01 (sample SAMN13153363, study PRJNA577476) | soil metagenome | isolation source: 40 cm soil or saprolite under grassland replicate 1 | place: USA:California | collected 2016-06-15
CATCAAGGTCCGATCGTTCGACGAGTACCGGGCGCGGCTGCTCGAGAATTTCGTCATCCTCGAGCGCAGCGAGCGGCACAACAAGATTGCCCGCGAGCTCGACGCGAAGGCCCAGCGGCTGCAGGGCCGCGTGAGCCGTACCGTGCACGCGGACTCCGGTCTGCTCGAGGAAGTTCCCGATCTGGTCGAATATCCGTCGGTGGTCGCGGGTACGTTCGCGCTCGAATTCCTCGAGCTCCCGGAGGAAGTGCTGACGACGACGCTGATTCACCACCAGCACTACTTTCCGGTGGAAGGCGACGACGGGCGGCTGAAGAACGCATTTCTGGCGGTCATCAACACCGAACCGGACAACGAGCGGACGATCGCGCGGAATGCCGAGCGCGTCGTCACGGCGCGGTTGCGGGATGCCAGATTTTTCTGGGAGACCGATCGCGGGACGGCGCTCGAATCGCGCATCGAGCGCCTCTCCACGCTGCTGTTTCACAAGAAGCTGGGAACTTACAAGGACAAGGCCGAGCGCATCGAGCGGCTCGCCGCATGGATTGCACCGGAGGTGCTCGGGGCCGACGAGCGGGTGACCGCACTCGCGGGGAGAGCCGCGCGCCTCGCCAAAACCGATCTCACCACCGACATGGTTCGCGAGTTCACCGAGCTGCAGGGGACGCTCGGCGGCATCTACGCCCGCCAAGAAGGTCTGCCCGAGGAGGTGTGGAAGGCGATCTACTTTCAGTACCTGCCGGTGGGCGTCGAGGCCGATGCGCCGCCGGCTCGCGCGCAGGTCGGGAAAGCCGCGATCAGCTGGGCGGCGGTTTCGCTCGCCGACAAACTGGACACTATTGTCGGTCTGTTTGCGGCCGGCGAAAAACCCACCGGTTCCCGCGATCCGTACGGCCTGCGCCGGGCGGCGCAGGGCGTCATGAAAATCCTCGTGGACGGCGCGGAGCTGCTTCAGGTCGATGTGGCCGTGGACGTGGACCAGCTCGTGGAGCACGCGTACGCGAACTATGGCGGTCAACTCCAGAGCCCCGACGCATCGTGGAAGCCGGCGCTGTTCGAGTTCCTGAAGGAGCGCGAGGTTCATTTGTTCGAGCGGCGCGGCTTTCGACAGGACGAGGCGCGTGCGGTCGCGGCGTTCTGGCGGCGCCCGTACTCGGCACTGCGACGAGTCGAGGCGCTGTCACAGGTGCGGCACTCGAAAGAGTTCGAAGCGCTCGCCGTGCTCTTCAAGCGCGTGAAGAACATCACGAAGGGCTTCGACGGGCAGATGACGCCCGCTATCGCGTCGCGGTTGATCGAGCCGGCCGAGCGCGGCCTGCTCAAGGAGATCGATTCGCGGTGGCCGGCGATCGAGACGGCTCTGGCACGCGGGGATTTTGCCGGCGCGGTTCGTCACCTCGTGACGTTCACCGGCCCGGTCGATCGATTCTTCGTCGACGTGCTCGTGATGAGCGAGGATCCTGCGCTCAAGGAGGCGAGGTTGACGCTGCTGACCACGCTGCGGCGTGCGATTCTGAACATCGCGGATATCGCGGAAGTTGCACCGGAGGAGGGCCGGCCGTCTTGATGCATCGCATTGACGACCGCGCCAGTCCCGCCATTCAATTATCGGATCAGCAAGGGAGCACACTGTGAGACCGACGGATTCGTTGATGTCCAAGAAAGCAGGGAAACGTACGATGCGGACGGCGAAGCCTCAGGCACGGGCCCAGGTAGCGAAATTGGCGAAATTGGCGAAACTGGCGAAATCGCCGAAGTCCAAGAAGTCCGCCAGGTCGGCGTCGAAGCCCGTGAGGGCGGCGAAGGTGAAGCAGTACGTCTATTTCTTTGCCAACGGAAAGGCCGACGGCAACCGGAATATGAAGGACGTGCTCGGCGGCAAGGGCGCAGGGCTTGCCGAGATGACCAATGCCGGCCTCCCGGTGCCGCCCGGCTTCACGATTTCCACCGCCGTCTGCAACATCTACTACGAGCAGCACGCCAGAATCCCGGCCGCTATCGATCGCGAGATCGACGAGCACCTGAAGCGGCTCGAGACGGCGGCCGGCGCGAAGCTCGGATCCACGGAAAACCCGCTGCTCGTGTCGGTGCGGTCCGGCGCGAAGTTCTCGATGCCCGGCATGATGGACACCATCCTGAACCTCGGGCTGAACGATGTCGCCGTCGAAGGGTTGAAGCAGCGCACCCGGAATGGCCGGTTCGCGTTCGACAGCTACCGCCGCTTCATCCAGATGTTCGGCAATGTCGTCCTCGAGGTTCCGAAGGATGCGTTCGAGCACGAATTCGATGCCGTGAAGAGAGCGACGGGCGCGAAGCTCGATACCGATCTCGACGAGGCGGCGCTGCGCGATATCGTCGAGCGATTCAAGCGCATCGTGCTGCAGCGGGGAGGCCGCGATTTTCCGCAGGACCCGTCCGAACAGTTGAAGATGGCCCGCAACGCCGTCTTCCGCTCGTGGATGAATCCGCGGGCGAAGGAATACCGGCGCATCTACGACATTCCCGATCACATCGGCACAGCCGTGAACGTGCAGATGATGGTGTTCGGGAACACCGGCGAACGGTCGGGCACCGGCGTCGGGTTCACCCGCAATCCAGCGACCGGCAGGAAGGAATTCTTCGGCGAGTTCCTCATCAACGCCCAGGGCGAGGACGTGGTGGCCGGCATCCGCACACCGCAGCCGATTCGCGAGCTCGAGAGCGTGATGCCGAACGCGTACAAGCAGCTGCGCGACATCACCACGCGGCTCGAGAAGCATTACAAGGACGTCCAGGACTTCGAGTTCACGATCCAGGACGAGCGGCTGTTCATGCTGCAGACCCGCAGCGGCAAGCGGACGGGATATGCCGCGGTGTTCATCGCGACCGATTTCGTGACCGAAAAGCTCGTCACGCCGAAAGAGGCGATCCTGCTGGTCGATCCGGAATCGTTGAACCAGCTCCTGGCGCCCGGGTTCGATCCCGACGAGTGGAAGCGGATTCCGACCGCGACCCGCGGGCTGCCGGCATCGCCGGGCGCCGCGAGCGGCCAGGTGGTGTTCACCGCGGACCACGCCGTGGAATGGACGCGGCAAGGCAAACAGGTGGTGCTCGTGCGGCGCGAGACGGTGCCCGACGACATCCACGGCATGTTCGTCGCGCAGGGGATTCTCACGGCGACCGGGGGCATGACATCGCACGCGGCGGTGGTGGGCCGCCAGATGGGCAAGCCCTCGATCGTCGGCGCGGGCGGCCTGCAGATCGACGAGGCGGGCCGGCAATTCCGTATCGATGGCCAGACCGTCAAGGAAGGCGACTATGTCTCCTTCGACGGCCTGACCGGCGAGGTGAAGCTGGCGCAGGTCGCGTCGAAGCCCAGTGAAATCCTGCAGGTCGTGAACGGCACGCTGGACGCCAGCCAATCCGAGATCTACCGGCGCTTCGAAACGCTGCTGTCATGGGCCGACCGCTACCGGCGGCTTGGCGTGTACGCCAATGCCGACCTGCCGGATCAGGCGGAGCTGGCGTACCGGTTCGGCGCGGGAGGCATCGGCTTGTGCCGGACCGAGCACATGTTCTTCGGCGAGGGCCGCATTCCGATCATGCAGCGAATGATTCTCGCCGACACCGAAGCCGATCGCCGCACGGCCCTGAACGAGCTGCTGCCGCTCCAGCGCGACGATTTCTCCGGCGTGTTCAAGGGGATGCACGGGCAGCCGGTGACGATCCGGACCATCGATCCGCCGCTGCACGAGTTCCTGCCGAAGCGTGAAGATCTGATGGTCGATATCGCGCGGATGGAAGCGCTCGGAAAGAGCGGCAGCGAGCTCGACGAGAAGAAGCGGCTGCTCGCGCGGGTCGAGCAGCTGCACGAGTTCAACCCGATGCTCGGTCATCGCGGTGTCCGCCTCGGCATCACCTATCCGGAGATCACCGAGATGCAGACGCGCGCCATCATCGAGGCGGCGTGCCGGTTGAACAAGGAGGGCGTCAAGGTCGTCCCCGAGATCATGATTCCGCTCGTCGGGACGGTGAAGGAGCTGCGCGATCAGAAGACCATCGTCGATCGCGTCGCCGCGGAGACCATGAAGGCCGAAGGCGTGCGCGTCAAGTATCTCGTCGGCACGATGATCGAAGTGCCGCGCGGCTCGCTCGTCGCCGACCAGATCGCTCAGGAGGCGGAGTTCTTCTCGTTCGGCACCAACGATCTCACGCAGCTCACGTTCGGGTTCTCGCGCGACGATATCGGCAAGTTCCTGAAGATCTATCAGGACAAGAAGATTCTGGAGAAGGACCCGTTCGCCTCGATCGACGTCGAGGGTGTCGGCGATCTCGTCCGCATCGGCGTCGAGCGCGGCCGCAAGGGCCGTCCCGACCTGAAGATCGGGATCTGTGGCGAGCACGGCGGCGACGCGGCCTCGGTGCACTTCTTCCACAGTGTCGGCCTCGACTACGTCAGCGCGTCGCCCTATCGCGTACCGGTCGCGCGGCTGGCCGCCGCACAGGCCGCGCTCGCCGTGAAAGTGGGAGACTGATTCCTGTCACCGTCTTCGTTCACCGCCGTGGCGTGACCGAACAGGTTGCCAGCATCGATCGTGCGTGGCTCAGTCCTGACGCGGGCGTGTGCCTGTGGGTCGATCTGGCGGCGCCGTCGATTCCCGAGTCGCTGATCCTGAGTGAGACGTTCGCCTTCCATCAGCTCTCGATCGAAGACGCGATGTCCGCCGTCCAGTATCCCAAGGTCGAAGCCTACGAGGGGTATCTTTATGCGGTCCTGCACGGCATCCTGTTCGAGGGCGGTGAGCACTGCTTCGGCACGCATGATGTGGATTTTTTCGTCGGCCCGTCCTATCTGGTGACGGTCCACAACGGCGCATCACGATCGATCGCCGAGATCCGCGATCATGTGACGCGGAATCCGAAGATCATGTCCGAAGGGCCCGTCGCGCTCTTCCATCGCATCGTCGACACGATGGTGGATCACTACCGGCCGGAGGTGGACAAGCTCGAAGATCGCCTGGACGAGCTCGAGCAGGCCATCTTCGAAGAGCCGGAGGCCCGGCTGTCGCAGGCCATTCTCCTGGAAAAACGCCAGGTGGCGGAGCTTCGCCGCGTCGTCACGCCGCAGCGCGACGTCCTCGCGCGGATGGCGCGGAGGGAGTTCGCCGACATCAGCACGGAAATGTCGTTCCGGTTTCGCGACAGCTACGATCAGCTCGTCCGCGTCGCCGACGACGCCCTGGTCTTCCAGGATCGGATCACGGGCATGCTCGATGCGCACCTTTCGAACGTGAGCAACCGCCTCAACGAAGTGATGAAGGTGCTCACGGTCGTGTCCGTGATCTTCATGCCGCTGACGTTGCTGACCGGCATCTACGGGATGAACGTGCCGTTGCCGCACCTCCCGGGCGGCGAGAACGCGCAGTTCTGGTGGCTGGTTGCGATCTCCGTCATCGTGATCGTCGCGATGCTCGTAGTGTTCCGCCGACGCCGCTGGATATAAGGATGGGCCGGATCACCCGTCTCTCTCCCGACCTGGCCAACCAGATCGCGGCCGGCGAAGTGGTGGAACGCCCTGCCTCGATCGTGAAAGAGCTCGTCGAAAACGCGATCGACGCGGGTGCGCGCCGGCTGAAGATTCATATCGAGCTCGGTGGGAAGAAACAGGTCCGGGTAGAAGACGACGGGGAGGGGATGGAACCGGACGATGCGCGGCTGGCCATCGAGCGTCACGCGACGAGCAAGATCAGGCGCGCCGACGATCTGGCGGCGATTCGTACGCTCGGCTTCCGCGGCGAAGCGCTGCCGTCCATTGCGTCGGTGTCGCATTTCGTCCTGCGCACGCGGGCGCGCGGACAGGCGAGCGGCACCGAGATTCGCGTCAACGGCGGGGCGGTGGCGTCGATGACCGAAGTCGGCGCGGCGGATGGCACGGTCGTCGAGGTGAACGACGTGTTCTACAATCTACCCGCGCGGCGCAAGTTTCTGAAATCGGATGCCGCCGAATCGACCCAGGTCTCGCGCGTCGTCACGCAGCTCGCGATTGCTTACCCCGAAGTGGGCTTCATGCTGACGAGTGCCGCGCGCACGGTTCTGCAGTGTCCGCCGGCGGCCTCGCCCCGCGATCGGTTGTATCAGGTGTACGGCGACCGCCCCGATCTCATCGACGTGCGCAAGGAGGCCGCCGGGCTGCGGCTCACGGGATTCATCGCGGCCCTCGCCGAGCAGGGACCGACGCGCGGCCCGTAGCACGTGTTCGTCAATCGCCGGATCGTGAAGGACCGAACCATCGCGCACGCGATCATCGATGCGTACAGCGTGGCATCCATCAAGGAGCGCAGTCCGGAGGTCCATCTGTTCCTCGAGATGGCGCCGGATATGGTCGACGTCAACGTCCACCCGACGAAGGCCGAAGTGCGGTTCCGCGAACAATCGACGGTCCACGAGGTCGTGCGGCGCGCGCTGTCCGAAGCCCTGGGCGAGAGCGCGATCCCGCAATTGCAGCTGCGGCCGGAGAGCGCAAACTACACGCCGGTCGCGCGTTCACTGCCGGGCGTGCTCGATGGCGGGACGTACCCGAACCGATGGATACCGGAGGGGATCCGCCTGAAGGCCGACGCATCGAACCCTCCGGACGACACAGCGACTCCAGGAATGCCAGGCATATCCGCCGAAGGTATCCTGCCGGCGCCGGGTGCGGCCGCTTCTCGAGGCGACCACGCAGCTGCGATCAGGCCGATGATTCCGCTCGGACAACTCCGCGACACGTTCATCATCGCGGTTGACGATGAAGGCCTGGCCATCATCGATCAGCATGTCGCGCACGAGCGCGTCCTGTTCGAACGCGTCATGGAAAAGCTGACGACTGGCCGTCTCGAATCTCAGAGACTGCTCGTCCCGATGGTGTTCGATCTGGCCCCGGCCGCGCACGACGCGCTGATGGGCCGCGCGGGCGAGCTGGAGCGTCTGGGCTTCGAGCTCGATCCCTTTGGCGCAGCCGCGGTCAAAGTCACGGCGGTGCCGGCCCTGTTGAACGCCGAGGACACGGCCAGGGCGCTGCTGGCGCTTGCGCAGGACCTGGAGGGGCTCGACAGGGGAGCCCACGTCCACGAGGCTCTGCACCGCATCGCCGCGACCACCGCCTGTCATGCGGCGGTCAAGGCGAACTATCCGCTGACCTACGAGAAGATGACGCACATTCTCGAAGAGCTCAGGGCGACGGCCTATTCCACGGTGTGTCCACACGGCCGGCCGGTGATGCTGCGCCTGACGCGGCGGGAAATCGAAAAGAACTTCGATCGCATCTAGGGGCGTGTCCGAGTCATCGACACCGAGGAGGCGGAGAGCGCATGCCGTTCTGTGAACTCGCGTGCGGGTATTGATGAGTGAAGTCCTGCGGAGCACGGCCGACACGTGTCTGTGAGGAGAGTTGCATACATCGCCGGGCGTGTGGCACAGCTCGTGGGTATGTGGCTGCTCCTGGTCGATCTGTTCACGGCCGGGCCCCTGGGCCCCAACCCGAGAATGTTTGCAGCCGGCGTCGCGATTTTTTTAGCCGGATGGAGCATCATTCGCTTGACAGGCTAGGTGTCTCCTGTTACAGTTTAGGTCGTTCGCTCCTCTGATAAATGTAAACTTTTCAGCGCTTTCCAAGCGAAAGGGCAATCCCGTGTGCGAACACGGGAGCGCAAAGCTGTAAGCCGTCGGCCCCGTGTCCGCACCGCGTGTGCACGTCGGCACGACAGTGGTTTAGCTTCCGAACTTGGAGTATTTAATGGTGTCTCGTCGAACGGTTTTTGTCGCTGCGGTACTTGCCACTGCCGTCTCCTGCTACACGCTCGGCATCATTCACGCGCGCCATACCGACGCGATTGTCGAACGCGCGTACGACGCCAAGATCGACGCCATCCGCACCGAGGTGCGCACCGAGCTCGGACGCACGCACCGCACTGACGCCGTCGTTCCGGCGGCCACGAGCGGGCAGACGTCCCCGGGCAAGGAAGAGGGCGACGTCACGCCGGCCAAGAGCGCCCGGGACCGCATGGTCGCGGAGATCAAGCAGGAGCTCTCGAGCGAGATGGGCTTGCTGCCCGTGCATCTCCTCCGGGATCGCCGCGCCAGCTTCGTCGAGCTCTATTCCACCGACAACTTCGGCAAGACGAACTACGGCACGGCCGGCTATCTCGGTCACGGCTACTTCATCACGGTGAAGCATGCGGTGGTCGCGCTCGGCGACGACAACGAGCGTCCGAATACCCGCAAGATCGGCGGGATCAAGATCATGTATGGCGGGAAGGAAATTCCGGCGCGGATCGTCGACACCGGCGATGCCAACGTCGAAGTCCATTCCGGCGACTGGGCGATCATCAAAACGAAGGACCTCGATCTGCCCGCGCTGCAGGTGGACGCCGCCTTCGGCTACGACTTCGCCGATCCCATCTTCCGTCTCGGCAACGACTACTCGAAAGGGATCATCCTGTCGACCGGGTATGTCGGTCAGCGGACGTCGAACGGTCTCGTCACGTGCCTCACCGACGGTCATCCCGGCGTGTCGGGCGGTGGAGTTCTGAACCAGAAAGGCTATCTGGTTGGCATTCCCATCGGCCGGATGCAGGGGGATTACCGGTTTTCCTTCATCCTGCCGATCCGGCCGGAGATGCTGCGGAAAGTACCGGCCTACGAAGTCCCGGTGCCGGGGCAGACCGCCGTCGCCGAGCAGCAGTAACCATTCACCATCGCGCCCGTCGGGTTTCGTGCGGCAGTTGCCCGTTCACGATGCCGAAAAGCTCGTGACCGCTTCGGCTTCGTTGTCGAACGTGTCGAACACCGTGAGCAGCTTCGTGATGGCAAGCAGATCCTTGATGCGCTTGGTGACGTGCACCAGTTTCATGGCGCCGCCCTGGTTGGTCACCGTGGTGTAGCACTGCACGATCGCACCGAGTCCGGCGCTGTCCACGTACGAGACATTCGCGAGGTTCAGCAGGAGCTTGCGCCGGCCCTGCTGAACGAGACTGCGCAGCTTGTCCTTCAGGATCGTGTCGCCGCCCTCGCCCAGCGTCACTTTGCCCGCCACGTCGACAATCATCACGTCGCCAACCGTCCGCTCCGCTATCTGCATATCAGCTCCCGGTACTTGGCGTCAGAGGCCGGTCCCGGCATTCCGATCGCGCGCCCGGCATCGGGGGGCGATCCGGCATGAGGCGGCGACAGTATAATCCGGTCAGTCGCCACCCGCCCCTTTGAACTGATCGTCTTCATCGGCGAACAGGACGTTGAAGCTGGTGAGCGTCCCGTAGCAGCCGCTGATATAGCCCTGCAACTTCACCTTCTGATCGTCGGGCAACTCCGAGCCATTGACCTGCTGTTCCAGCGTCCGCAATCGATTTCGCAGCATGACGATCTTGTGAAAGAACGTTTCGATGGGCCACGTTCTCTCCTGCAGGCCGGCCGTCCCGGGGCGAAGCACAAGGGTTCCGCCACGCCATTTATCGGACGGCACAACCGGTGTAATGCCGGTTTCTTCACGGATGATCCGGCGAAGCAGCAGCTCGATGTCGGTATCCTGATCGACGGCCATTGGCGGACTCGTCCTTTCACGCTCGCTCACGGTCGGAAACGGCTCACGATCGGCCCGCGAGGGCGCCGCCCGGACGGCGCGCGCGGCCCCGCCGCCATACGACTCGCTTCTCACGTTCGTTCGTTGAGGCGCAGCGGCGGCCCCCGTCGACGGCACCCGCGGCCCGCCACGATAGTTGTGTTCACTGTGGCAGAAGCCGCAGTCGACGCGGATCGGCCGGCCCTCTTCATCGGCCGCGATCACCGTGTGCATGCGATCCGTCTTGCACGCGCGGCAGTAATCTTCGACCGATTCACCCGCGCGGTGGCGGCGACCTGAGCGCATCATCGTGGATGCTATGATCGCAGACCGCATGGAGCGATACAAATGAACTCAGCTGATGCCATCCTGTTCAGCGGCGGCGCCTCGGGCGCCGAGGGCGAATTCGGCGCGTGCGCCGAGCGGCACGGGATCGAAGAGGTCAATTTCACGTTCGAGGGGCACAAACTCGCACGGCAGCGCGGCGTGCGGGTGTTGAATCACGAGGAATTGCAGGCGGGCGACGTCAGCCTGACGTATATCTCGAAGCTGATGCACCGCCGGTACACCGATTCGCCGACGCTCCGCAAGGTGCTGCAAACGCTCTGGTTTCAGGTGAACAGCGGGCAGGAGATCTACGTGATCGGCACGATCCTGGACGACGCCACCGTGCGCGGCGGGACAGGGTGGGGCGCCGAATTCGCAAAACTCTGCAACAAGCCGCTGTACGTCTTCGATCAGGCGAAGAACAGCTGGTTCAACTGGACTGGAGAGGACTGGGAGAAGCGCAGTTCCTCCGATGCCCCGTTGATCACGCACGTGCATTTCACCGGCACCGGCACGCGGAAAATCCAGGCGAACGGCAAACGCGCGATCGAGAATCTGTTCAGTCGGTCGTTCGGCGCCGCTGCTTGATCGCCTCCCAGCCGTCCAGGCGCCGCTTGATCTCACCTTCGAATCCGCGTCCGGCCGGCTCGTAATACCGGCGGCCTGCGAGCGCCGGCGGCAGGCAGGACATGTCGGCGACGGCATCCGCTTCGTCGTGCGCGTACTTGTAGCCCTTGCCGTAGGCGAGATCTTTCATGAGTTTCGTCGGCGCATTGCGCAGATGGAGCGGCACCGGTTGCGCGACGTCCTTGTGCGCATCTTCGGCGGCGTGAGCGTACGCCTCGTACACGGCGTTGCTCTTGGGGGCCGTGGCAAGGTACAGCGCGGCCTGCGCCAGCGCGGTATTCCCTTCGGGCATGCCGATGAAGTGGACCGCATCCTTCGCGGCAACCGCGACGGTCAGCGC
>WNFX01007136.1_pt1 | contig 10868 bp, 8 predicted proteins | sample 5400111 | NCBI WGS metagenome assembly WNFX01 (sample SAMN13153363, study PRJNA577476) | soil metagenome | isolation source: 40 cm soil or saprolite under grassland replicate 1 | place: USA:California | collected 2016-06-15
CACATCACCACGCTCATCACGGGCATCTTCGTCGCCGTGTGGTCGCTGATCGGCGACGCTGGGGAGACGTATAACCTCACGAACATCGGCACGCTGTTCGCCTTCGCGCTGGTGTGCGCCGGCGTCCTCGTGCTGCGCTTCACGGATCGAGATCGTCCGCGCCCGTTCCGCGTGCCCTGGGTGTGGCCGGTGGCGGTGTCCGGCGCCGTGCTCTGCGGCCTGGTCATGTATGGACTGCCCGGGGAGACGTGGATTCGATTCGCGGTGTGGCTGGTGATCGGCTTGATCCTGTACGCCTCCTACGGCTATCGCCACAGCCGATTACGTCAGGAGAACCGTCCGGCGGGGGGGGCCAATTGAAGCTCCACACCAAGATCATCATCGGCCTGCTCGCGGGCGCCACCGTGGGCGTTGTGGCGAACGCGTTCGCGACCGGGGCGGGCTGGGTCGCGTGGATCGGGATCCCCGCCGAGTGGGCCGGTCCCGTGGTGCAATGGGTGGGCAACAACGTCGCGGGTCCGGTGGGCCAGATCTCGTCTTCTGCTCGCTGACGCTCGGCGTCGCCGGCCTCGGCGACATCCGCAAGATCGGCCGAGTGGGTGTGCGGACGATTGCTTACTTCCTGGTCTCGACGGCCATCTCGGCGACCATCGGCTTGATTCTCGTCAACGCGGTCAGACCGGGCGTGGGACTCGACCCGGTGCTCGTCCAGGAGCTCCTGGCGACCTACCGCACGCAGGCGCAGGGGTTGCAGGCGGGCGGCGGGGGGAAGTTCGGCGTCGACCTGTTCGTGAACATCGTACCTCAAAATCCGATCCAGGCTGCGGCCTCGCTCGACATGCTTGGGATCATCTTCTTCGCGCTGGTATTCGGAGCTTCACTGACGCTGTTGCCGGCAGACAAGGCAAAGCCGATGTTGCGCGTCCTCGACGCGCTCGGCGACGCGGTCGTCAAGATCATCGAGTTCGCCATGAAGCTCGCCCCCTACGGCGTCTTCGGGCTCATCTTCGTCGTAACATCGCGCTTCGGATTCGGGCTGCTGCAGAAACTGGCGCTATACGTCGCGGTCGTCCTGGTGGGCCTGCTCTTGCACGCGACCATCTCGATCTCGGCCCTCGTCCGCGTGTTCGGCGGCCTCTCGCCCGTCGTCTTCTACAGCCGTATCCGCGCCAGCATCGTCACGGCATTCTCCACGAGCTCGAGCAACGCGACCCTCCCGACGAACATTGCGGTCGCCGAAAAGGAACTGAAGATCCCGCCCAAGATCGCCGGTTTCGTGCTGCCCCTCGGATCGACTATGTGCATGAACGGCACGGCGCTATTCGAGGGCGTGACGGTGCTCTTCCTGGCGCAGGTCTTCAGCGTCCCCCTCACGCTACCCCAGCAGATCGTCGTCATGATTCTGAGTGTGATTACCGCCGTTGGCGCCGCCGGTGTCCCCGGGGGATCCCTGCCGCTGCTGATGGGTGTGCTGGCCGCCATGAACGTCGAGCCGCTCACCATTGCAATGATCATCGGCGTGGATCGCATTCTGGACATGTCCCGGACCACGCTCAACGTCGTGGGCGACATGAGCGCCGCCGTGTACGTGGCGCGGACTGAAAGCGATTGGGATCCGAAATCGGTGACGGCTGGGGAGAAGCTCGCGGCGGTGGCGTGAGCGTTCAGATCAACTGCGCCGCGAGCCGCACGGCTCCGGCGGGGGCATCGACGGGCCCGTCCTTCAGATGGGCCCGCGGCATATCGGCAGCCAGCACGTCGTGCAAGGACTGCAGCAGCGGTGAGCCGGGACGGAGCAGACCGCCCGCGGTCGCGACGGCGATGGGCTCCGCGCCGGGGAAGTGCCGCCCCAGCACCTCGACCAGTCGGGCCAACTCCACCGCCGCTTCACCCACGGCCCGCCGCGCCACCGCCTCGCCTTCCCGGGCGGCGTTGAGGACGTGCGGGGCGAGCGCCGCTACCTGCGCGGGCGTCGCCGTCGCCGTCCAGCGAATCAGATCATCCAGGTGCCGGAGTCCGAGGGCAACGAGCAGCCGCTCGAGCAGCGTGGACGATTCGTCCGGATCGTCGGTGGCGCGTGCCCCCGCGGCGAGGGCCCGCCGCCCCAGCCAGTAGCCTCCCCCTTCGTCGCCGAGCTGCCAGCCGTAGCCGCCCGCGCGGTGCAGGCGCGCGTCGGGGGAGCGGGCGAACGCGATCGACCCGGTACCCGCGTTGATGAGAATCCCCGGGCCGTCCCCAAACGCGGCCGCCAGGGCGACCTCGCTGTCGCCGGCCACGCGCACCCGGCGGGCGACGTCCAAGGCGATGAGGGCCGCCGCGAGCTGCTGTTGCTCCGCCTCGCGGCCCGCGCCCGCCGCGCCCACCATCGCGGCATCGGCCGGGAGAGTCACCTCCGCGGCCGCGGCGGCGCGCCGGGCCACATCGGCGATCACGGCCGCCGAGGACTCCGCACCGCCCGGTCGCATCGCGGATCCGGGGCCGTCGGCGCGCGCCACGACCTGCGCGTTGTGGTCGCCGACCACGACCGTGGTATGGGAGCCGCCGACGTCGACGCCGAGGAAGACCGGCTTCCGCGTCATCGGCTCGTCTCGATCGGCTGCGTGGATGGCCGAATCATCGACGATATCATCCCCACCAGTACCGTGACCGCGGTTCCCAGCGGGACGTACCAGGGCCAGGCGAGTCCCGGCAGCCAGTGCCAACGTGGCGGAACGTGGGGGATCACGGCGCCGAGCACGACGGGCGACATGAGGAGGACGCTCGCGACAATGGCCACGATCACGTCGATCTGGCGCGCCCGCGGCCAAGCCCCACCGAGGATGTACGTTCCGAGCAAGCTGCCGTAGGTGAGCGACGCGATGCTCAGGGCCAGCTGCACGACCGGTGTGTTCTGATCGCGGAGCGTGATGGCACCAGCGACGAGGATCGTGGTCCACACGAGTGTGAGCCACCGGCCCACGCGGAGCAGCTGCGTGGGATCCTGGCGGCCCGTGAGCGGCGCGTAGAAATCGTGCGTGGACGCCGACGCGAGCGAGTTCACGGCCGAGGCATGGCTGCTCATGGCCGCCGCGAGAATCCCACCCACCGCGAGCCCGGCAATGCCGCCCGGAAGGTGCGTCACGATGAAGGTCGGGTAGATCGCATCGCTGCGCATGCCGGCCTGATCCGCCCCCGCCAACCAGAGGCTCGTTCCCACGAGGAGAAACAGGGCGAACTGCAGGATGATGAACACGCCCGAGCCGATGAGGGCGCGCTGCGCGTCCTTCAGGTTCCGCGCCGCGAGCAGGCGCTGGACGATGAGGTGATCGGTACCGTGTGACGCCGCCGACAACAGCGCGCCGCCGATCAGGCCGCCCCAGAATGTGTAGGTCGTGGTGAGCGACCACGAGAAATCGAAGGCCGTGAGCTTGCCCGCGTTCCACGCGCGCCCGAATGCCCCGACGCCACCCGCGAGGTGCGTGGCGACGATCAGGGTCGCGATGCCACCCAGCAGATAGACGCCGAGCTGGATGACGTCCACCCAGACGACGGCGCGGAGGCCACCCACCCACGTGTACACCAGCGTGACGAACCCGATCGCCACGATGCCGAGCGGCAGGCTCCAGTGCGTGATGATGGCCAGCGGGATGGCGGTGGCGAAGATGCGGACGCAGTCGGCGAGGGCGCGCGTCAGGAGAAAAACGCCGGACGCGGTGCGCCGGGCGACTGGTCCGAACCGATGCTCGAGGCGCTGGTACGCCGTGTCCTGCGTGCCTTCGAAGTAGCCGGGGAGCAGCAGCGCCGCGACGCCGATGCGACCGAGGAGATACCCAAACGCGATTTGGAGAAAGGTGAGGTCGCCGCGCGACGCGAGGCCCGGCACGGAAATGACGGTGAGCGCGGACGTCTCGGTGGCCACCACCGAGAACATCAGGGCCCACCAAGGGAGGCCACGAGTCCCCAGGAAATAGTCGGACGCGTCGCGTTGCCGGCCGGCGAGGAGCAGGCCGAACACGATGACCGCGGCGAAGTATGCGAAGATGACGGCGACGTCGATCGGGCGCACGATCAGTCCCGAAGACAAAACGGCCCGCGACGAGCGCGGGCCGGGTATGCCAAGAGGAGTGACGGCAAGACGGTCAGACGGTGAAGGACGACCCGCAGCCGCAGCCGCCGGACGCGTTCGGGTTCTCGAACGCGAAGCCGGATTCCTGGAAGTTGCTCTTGTAGTCGATGACGACGCCGTTCAGGTACTGCGCGCTGAATTCGTCCACGAACAGCCGGACGCCGGCGCTCGAGATGACCACGTCGTCCGCTGCGGGCTCGGGCTCGACGCTCAGGCTGTACTTGAAGCCCGAGCAGCCGCCCGGCAGCACGGCGACGCGCAGCCCCACGGACTCGGGGGCCGCTTGCTCTTCCGCCAGGAACTTGCGGACTTCCTCGCCCGCTCGCTCCGTGAGCGTCAGGGTAACCGTCGGCTTCTGCGTGGTGCTCATCACTATCCTCCTGTCTGGGCGCAACTTAGAAGGTAGCCGGAACGATGTCAACGGTGCCCTCGGCAAGGCGCTTGCCTTGGCGACCCGCGCCCCCCCAATTGGAGGCCCATGCAACTCACCTTTGCGGACTGGCTGATCATCGGGCTGTACTTCGCCTTCAACATCGCCATCGGCTTCTACTACAAAGCGCGCGCCGGGAAAAGCACCAGTGAATTCTTCCTCTCCGGGCGCAACGTCCCCTGGTGGCTCGCCGGCACGTCGATGGTCGCCACGACGTTCGCGGCCGATACGCCGCTCGTCGTGACGGGCTTCGTGGCGAAGAACGGCATCGCCGGTAACTGGCTGTGGTGGTGCTTCGTCGCGAGCGGCATGCTGACGGTGTTCTTCTACGCGCGCCTGTGGCGCCGCGCCGGCGTCATGACCGACGTCGAATTCGCCGAGATCCGCTACGCGGGCAAGCCGGCGGCGTTCCTGCGCGGGTTCCGGGCGCTGTATCTGGGTATCCTGATCAACTGCATCATCCTGGGCTGGGTCAACCTCGCCATGGTGAAGATCCTGCAGCTGATCTTCGGGATCGGGAAGTTCGAAGCCCTCGTGATCGTGCTCGGCATGATCGCGCTGACCTCCGCGATCTCGACGCTCTCCGGTCTCTGGGGCGTGCTGGTTACCGACGTGTTCCAGTTCGTGGTGAAGATGAGCATGGTGATCATCCTGGCCGTGTTCGCGGTGCGGGCGGTGGGCGGGATGGAGGCGATGAAGACGAAGCTGGTGGCGAGCGGGCGCAGCGACGTCTTGAACTTCATTCCCGACATGAACTCGGCGTGGATGCCGATGATCACGTTCCTCGTCTACATCTCGCTCAACTGGTGGGCCACCTGGTATCCCGGTGCCGAGCCGGGTGGCGGCGGCTACGTCGCGCAGCGGATGTTCAGCGCCAAAGACGAGCGGCATTCGTTGCTTGCGACACTCTGGTTCAACGTCGCGCACTACGCCATTCGCCCCTGGCCCTGGATCCTGGTGGCGATGGCGTCGTTGATCCTGTATCCCGGCCTCGCCGATCCCGAGACGGGCTACATCCGGGTCATGATCGGCTATCTGCCCGCCGCGCTGCGTGGGCTCATGGTGGCTGCGTTCGCCGCCGCGTATATGTCCACGATCGCGACGCAGCTCAACTGGGGAGCGAGCTATCTCGTCAACGACTTCTGGCGCCGCTTCGTGCGCCGCGACGCCGACGAGCGCTACTACGTGACCGCGTCGAAGCTCGCGACCTTGCTCCTCACGGTGGTATCCGCGGTGGTGACGTTCTACATGGGATCGATCGGCGGTGCGTGGAAGATCCTGATCGTGACCGGCGCGGGCACGGGCGCCGTGCTGCTGCTCCGCTGGTACTGGTGGCGCATCAACGCGTGGAGTGAAGTGTCCGCGATGGTATGCGCCTTCGTGGTCTCCGTCCTCTTGCAGCTGGGCTTCGGCTTGGATACCGATCAGCCGAAGCAGTTCGCCTGGATCATGATCATCACGGTCGCCGTTACTACGATCGTGTGGCTCGGCGTCACGTTCCTCACCGCGCCGGAATCGCGCCAGACGCTGCTCGCGTTCTATCGGCGCACTCGTCCCTCCCGCACCGGGTGGGCGCCGATCGCAGCCCTCGCGCCCGAAGTGAAAGTCTCGGCGGATGGCCTGTCCAACCTGCTCGATTGGATCGCGGGATGCGCGCTGATCTACGGCGTGCTGTTCGGGACGGGGAAGCTGCTGCTCCATGAGACGGGCCGAGGGCTGATGCTCCTCGCCCTGGGTCTCATCGGTGGTTTCGTCATCTACCGCGACCTGTCGCGGCGCGGCTGGGCTACGGTGGTGGAGTAAGCGCGTCGACCACGAGATCCGCGACGCGGGGGCGGACTCGGCCGATGCGGTTGTTTTCGCGCGTCGGGTTGACGCGGTTTGTCAGCAAGATGATGTAGAGGTCCTTGTCGGGGTCGATCCAGATCGACGTGCCGGTGAAGCCCGTGTGACCGAAGGCGTGGGCGCCGAGCTTCGTGCCCGCGCTGGAGTTCTCCGACGGCGTATCCCACCCCAACGCGCGCGACGAGCCGGTCGGGATGCCTTGGCGGCGGGTAAACTCAAGGACAACTGCGGGTGGCAACTCGGGTCGGCTTACCCCGGGGCGGCGCCCCGGGGTCAGCCGCGCATCCAGCAGCCATTGCGCAAACGTCGCTAAGTCCCCCGCCGTGCTGAACAACCCCGCGTGCCCCGACACGCCCCCCAGCTTCCACGCGTTCTCGTCGTGCACCGTGCCCAGGATGATCGTCCCATCCTGACTGCGTTCGGTGGGTGCAATTCGGTCGTGCCATCCGGACGGTGGCAGGTACCGCGTGCTGGTCATCCCGAGCGGCTTGAACTCGCGGGCGTCGAGGTAGGCGTCGAGCCGCTGGCCGGTGAGTCCCTCGACGACCTGCGTCAGCACCATGGCGCCCAAGTCCGAGTACACGAATGTGTCGCCCGGCTGCCGCAGCAGAGGAGTCGTATCCACCATCGCGAATGCCACGGCGCGTGTCGTCGCTTCGATGTACAACGGTCGCCAGGCCGGTAGTCCCGACGAGTGCGTGAGCAGGTGACGGATCGTCACGCGCTCCTTGTTTGCTCCCCGGAACGCGGGCACGTAGCGCTGCACCAGCGCGTCGAGATCGAGCTTCCCTTCGCCGACCAGCATCATACAAGCGGTCGTCAGGCCGATCACCTTGGTGAGCGACGCCAGGTCGTACACGGTCTCCGTCGTGACGGGACGCGGGTCGTCGACTCCGTAGTGACCCACGGCACTGAGCAGGAGGACGCTGTCGTGCCGGCCGACGGCGATCACGGCTCCGGGGAACGCACTGTCAACTTGGGACCGCAGGTAACTGATGACCGGCTCGAACCGCTGGTCGATCGGCGTCGAGGCCGGTGCGGGCGCGGCACCCGCGGGTCGGCACGCGGCCACCGCCGCCAATGCGAAGGTGCGCAGTCTCATCGCGGCAACGGCGAGGTCAGGGGGAGCGGCGGCGGCAACGTCGAGTCGGGCACGACGATGCCATGGCCGATCGGGTATCCGGGCGGGATGCGGATCGGGAGCTTGCCGCCGATGGGAGACCACCCGAGCAACGCCCGGCTCACCGCGCGCTCCGCGGCGCGCACACCACTCCACGCGATCAGATAGGACTTCACCGTCGGTGCCTGGCCGAGCAGGTACGGGCTCCCCAGCGACACGAGTACGGTGGGCTTTGCCGAGTCGGTGGCGACGATCAGCCGGGCGAGGGAGTCGGGGAGCGCGATGGTGCCGCGACCGGAGATAGGGCGCACGTTGGCCGCGAACACGACGGTCGGCGCCCGGGCGATCACGGCGCGCGCCGAGTCGTACGACGGCGTGCCCGACATCGGCCAGAGCCGGAAGAACGTGACGGTGTCGCCGCCCTTTTGCATGGCCTCGAGGATGCGCGCACCCACGGTGCTATTCAGCTCGTCGCCATAGGCGACGAGCGCGATGCGGCTGCGGGTGGCGCGGAGCCTCGCCAGCGTGCCCACGGTGTCCCGCACCAATGTGAGGGCCCGGGTGGCGATGTCGTTGGCGAGATCCTGGTCGGCCTTGGAGCCGACGATCCGCATGATCGAGTCGAGCGGCACCGTGCGCCGGGCGAACAGCCCGATCCGCCGCTTGATCTCGAGCACGCGGCGCACCGAACTGTCGAGCCGCTCCGGCGTGATGCGGCCGTTCGCGAGGGCGGCGACCATCGCGTTGATCCCGGAATCGGGATCGGCGGGCATCAGCAGCAGGTCCGATCCGGCGAGGAAGGCGCGGACGGTCGCCTCGCCGGCGCCGTACTTCGTCACAATGGCCCCCATGTCCAGGGCGTCGGTGACGACGAGCCCGTGGAACTTGAGGGAGTCGCGCAGCAGACCGGTGAGCACGGCGGCGGAGAGCGTGCCGGGGTCGTCGCCGCCGGTGAAGGCCGGGAAGGCGATGTGCGCGCTCATCACGATGTCGGCGCCGGCCGCGATCCCCGCCCGGAACGGGATCAGCTCGAGCGTGTCGAGCCGGGCGTAGTCGGCGCGGATCGTGGGCAGGCCGATGTGCGAGTCCATCTCGGTGTCGCCGTGCCCCGGGAAATGCTTGAGGGTGGCAAGCATTCCATTCTCCCGCAGGCCGCGCACGTAGGCCCCCACGAGGCGTCCGACGGTACGCGGGTCCTCACCAAAGGAGCGGGTGTTGATGATCGGATTCAGCGGATTGTTGTTGACGTCCGCGTCCGGGGCGAAGTTGACGTGGATGCCCACGGCCCGCCCCTCGAGGGCCGCGATCCGTCCGATGGTGTAGGCATCGCGCTCGTCGCCGGTGGCGCCCGCCGCCATGATCGGCGGGAAGCCGGTGGCACCCACGACGCGCATCGCGGCGCCCCACTCGAGGTCGGCGGAGATCAGGAGGGGGAGGTGCGAGCGGCGCTGCAGCGCGTTCAGCTTGGCCGCGATGTCGAACGGCGAGCCGACGGAAATGATGATCCCGCCGATCTGGAGCGAATCGACCCAGCGCGCGGCGACCTGGAAAGCGGAGTCGTCGAACGCCGCGTAACTTCCGGCGAGCCAGGGGACGACGAGCTGGGAGACCTTCTGGCGCGTGGACAGCGAGGCGAGGATCGGGTCGACCGAGGCCGGAGTGGGCGTCGTCCGGGCGACCCCGCCGGCACATCCGGCCACTAAAGCGACTACCAGGAGTTTATGCGCGCGCATCATCTCGTCTGGTTATGGGGTTCGATCGCCTGTGCCGGACCGACCACGGCACAGGTCCGTCCCGGCATCGAAGTACTGGTCAGCGACTCGGCACACCTGATTCAAGGGAAGCGCCTCGGCCTGCTCTCCAATCACACCGGCGTCGACCGCCAGGGGCGCCGCGATGCCGACGTGCTGATCGCCGCCGGCTTCCGCGTGACGGCTCTGTTCAGTCCCGAGCACGGGTTCCGCGGCACCGAGGACCGCCCCGGATTGCCCGACGCGGTGGACTCCGCTACGGGCCTCCCAATCTACAGCCTTTACGGCGGATCGCGCGCGGCGGCCCGCGCCGCGTTCGATTCGGTCGACGTCCTGCTCATCGATCTGCAGGACATCGGCGCCCGCTATTACACCTACCCCGCGACCGCCGCGTCACTGATGCGCGACGCCGCGCGCGCGGGCAAGCGCGTCATCGTGCTCGACCGCCCCGACCCGATCGGCGGGCTCGTCGTCCAGGGCAACGCCCGCGCGCGGGCGGCGAATCCCGACTCGGTGCTGGTCGGATTCCTGCCGATCCCGATGCGTCACGGGATGACGTTCGGCGAGCTGGAGCGGATGGCCAACGACGTGCTCGGCATCGGCGCCGACCTGGTCGTGGTGCCCGCCGCCGGGTGGACGCGAGACCTGCTGTACGACCAGACGGGGCTGCCGTGGGTGAAGCCGTCGCCCAACATGCCGGACCTCGAGAGCGCGCTGCACTACTCGGGGCTGTGCCTGTTCGAGGGCACGAACCTGTCGGTGGGGCGGGGAACGGGCTTCGCGTTCCAGGTGATCGGGGCGCCGTGGCTCGATGCCGACGCCGTGCGGCGCCGGCTCCCGGCTGCGGCGCTCGTGGGGGTCGAGTTGACGGCGATCGCGTTCACGCCGCGCGGGCCGACCGACCACAAGTACGACGGGGTCGAGCTGCACGGCCTGCGCCTGCGCGTCACCGATCGCGAGCAGTACGATCCGACTCGGCTCGCCGTGGCGTTGCTCGCGGCAATCCGAGAGGTTCACCGGGCGGCGTTTCAATTCCGAGCCGAGAGCTTCGATGGTCTCGCGGCGGGTCCGGAGTTGCGGCAGGCGCTCGAGGCCGGGCGGCCGGCGTCGCAGATCTGGGCGACGTGGCAGGACGACCTGACGCGATTCCAGTCGGTGCGCGCCAAGTACTTGCTCTACTAGCACTTTTGGCCTTTCCGCTCCTTCCCATGGCTATTACTTTCCCCCGGGCCATGAACGTCATCCCCCAAAGCGTGAAGGACGGCTTCGTGCGGCTCGTGGGGCCGCTCGCCCGCGCCTTCATCCGCGCGGGCATCCGTCCCAACATCATCACTACCTTCGGCACGCTGATCGTCGTCGGCGCCGGGGTCGCTTTTGGTTTCGGCAACATCCGCCTCGGCGGCGCGCTGCTGCTCGCCAGCGGCGTGTTCGACATCCTGGATGGGCAGGTCGCCCGCCTGGGCGGGATGATGACGACGTTCGGGGCCTTCTACGACTCGACCCTCGACCGCGTCGGGGAGTCGGCCCTCTTCGCCGGCCTGGCGATCTACTTCGAGCGGGGCGGGGTGCCGGCGGCGCGTCAGACGCTGGCACTCGGTCTCGCGCTCGCCGCCCTGA
>WNFX01006766.1_pt1 | contig 10866 bp, 7 predicted proteins | sample 5400111 | NCBI WGS metagenome assembly WNFX01 (sample SAMN13153363, study PRJNA577476) | soil metagenome | isolation source: 40 cm soil or saprolite under grassland replicate 1 | place: USA:California | collected 2016-06-15
ATCGGGACCGCCTGGGGTGGCGGTGCCGGTGCGGGTGGAGGCGGCGGGGATGGTGGGGACGCGGGCGGTGGCGGTGCTGGCGTGTAGACCTCGGCGGGCATTGGCGGCGCGGTCGGCATTGGTGGAGGCGGAGGCGGCGCCGTCGGCGTCGGGATCGGGGACGCGTTTGGCATCGGCCCGGACCGCCTGGTCCCAAGGCGCCAGTTGCGCGGCTGGACCACCACGTCGAGCACAGGCGCGGGCAGCGAGCGGCCGATCCGCACCAGGCCCATCTCGACGCCGAAGAAGTCGAGCTTCTGGTCGGTGTGCTCGTTCAGCCATTCGATGGTGCGCCGGAAGTCCTCGCTGAAGCGCGGCGACACCCAGATGACCACCGCAGCCTCCAGTGCGGAGGTGTGCACGATGAGCTGGCCGAGCTGGTTGGAGTCGGCGGCCTCCAAGCGGTTCTCGACCACGATCGGGCGGCCGAGGGTGTCCGACCCGAGCACGTTGAAGGACGAGCCGTTGGAGCCATGCAGCTCGCGCTGGAGCGGCGTGATGTCGATGCCGAGGGTCTGGCTCAGCAGGTCGACGTTCTGGATGAACCAGGGGGTCAGGTCGGGAAGTTGCTCACCCCAGAACGACCGGAGGTCCAGCCGCTCAAGGCGGCCAAGACCAAGCCTTTCGATCTCCATTCTGGCCGCCATCACGCTCCTCTCGGTCGCCCCCATCGATCGCAGTTGTACCGCGACACTCGGGGGCGCCGTCAAACCTGTTAGAACGCCCGAACTCTAACAATCAGATCAGGGCGATAGCTATTTGGGGGCAATGTTCCGCCTGCTTGGCGAAACCTGTACGCTCATCATCCTCTTCGCGGGCTTCGTTCGCTAATCGGGCCAGCCTGCTGGCTTGCCTGTCAGGCTTCCGGCACCAGCCAGATGGTGGCGAGGGGTGGGAGGGTGACGCGAGCGGAGGCGGGCTGGTCGTCCCAGGCGATGGGCTCGGCTTCGATGGTGCCGAGGTTGCCGACGTCGCTGCCGCCATAGTGGGCGGAGTCGGTGTTGAGGACCTCGACCCAGCGGCCGGGGCGGGGGAAGCCGATGCGGTAGTCGACCCGCGGCACCGGCGAGAAGTTGCAGATGCATACCACGGGTTCCCGCTCTTCCGGCTCGCCCTCCGCTGGCTCACCCTGCGGGGCGCTCCAGCGGATGAACGAGAGGGCGTTGTCGTCGACGTCGTTGGGGTCGATCCAGGAGAACCCGTCAGGGGTGGAGTCGCGCTGCCACAGGGCGGGATGCTCGCGATAGACGCGGTTCAGGTCGCGCACGAGGGACTGCACGCCGCGGTGGCCCGGATCGTCGAGGGCGGCCCAGTCGATCGAACGCTCGTGCGACCACTCCGCCTCCTGGGCCAGCTCGCAGCCCATGAACAGCAGCTGCTTGCCCGGGTGCGCCCACATGAAGCCGAGGTAGGCGCGCAGGTTGGCGAGCCGCCGCCACTGGTCGCCGGGCATCTTGCCGAGCAGGGAGCCCTTGCCGTGCACCACCTCGTCGTGGCTGATCGGCAGCACAAAATTCTCGCTGAACGCGTACATCAGCGAGAAGGTGAGCTGGTGATGGTGGAAGCGCCGGTAGACCGGGTCCTCGGAGATGTAGGCGAGGGTGTCGTGCATCCAGCCCATGTTCCACTTGAAGCCGAAGCCGAGGCCGCCGAGGTGGACCGGCCGTGACACGCCCGGCCAGGCGGTCGACTCCTCGGCCACGGTGATGATCCCCTCGTCCTCACGGTAGGCGAGGGTGTTGGCTTCCTTGAGGAAGGCGATCGCCTCCAGGTCCTCGTTGCCGCCGAACTGGTTCGGCGTCCACTCGCCCGGCTCTCGCGAGTAGTCCAGGTACAGCATGGAGGCGACCGCGTCCACGCGCAGGCCGTCCAGGTGGAACTCCTCCAGCCAGTAGAGCGCGTTGGCGACCAGGAAGTTGCGCACCTCAAGGCGGCCGTAGTTGAACTGCAGCGAGCCCCAGTCGGGGTGCACGCCACGGCGCGGGTCGGCGTGCTCGTAGAGGTGGGTGCCGTCGAAGCGGGCCAGCGCCCAGGCGTCGGTGGCGAAGTGGGCAGGCACCCAGTCGACGAGCACGCCGATGCCGCGCTGGTGCAGCCGGTCGACCAGCTCGCGGAAGTCGTCCGGGGTGCCGTAGCGGGCGGTAGGCGCATAGAACGAGCTGACCTGGTAGCCCCAGGAGCCGCCGTAGGGGTGCTCGGCGACTGGCATGAACTCGACGTGGGTGAAGCCGAGGTCGGCAACGTAGTCGGGCAGCTCCTCGGCGAGCTGCCGGTAGTTGTGGCCGTGCCTCCAGGAGCCGAGGTGCACCTCGTACACCGACAGCGGCGCGCTGGCGTGCTGGCGCTGTGCGCGGCTCGCCATCCAGCCGGCGTCGCGCCAGCGGTGCTCGGAGGTGAACACCACGCTCGCGGTGGCCGGCGGCGCCTCCGTGGCGACGGCGAGCGGGTCGGCCTTGAGGAAGAGCGACCCGTCGGCGCCGACCAGCTCGTACTTATAGCGCGCCCCGGTGGCCACCCCGGGCACGAACGCCTCCCACACCCCCGAGGAGCCGAGCTGGCGCATTGGGTTGACCCGGCCGTCCCAGCTGTTCCAGTCACCGACCACCCGGGCGGCGCGGGCGTTCGGCGCCCACACCGCGAAGGCGGTCCCAGCGACGCCGTCAAGGACCAGTTCGTGCGCGCCGAGCTTTTGCCACAGCCGCTCGTGGCGGCCCTCGCCGAAGAGGTGCTCGTCCAGCTCCCCGAAGGTCGGCGGGAACCGGTGCGGGTCGTTGACAGCGGTGTCCGGCACGCTCAACTCCTGTTCAACTCGGCCGCACCCGGCCCGGGTTCGGGCTCGGGTTCGCCCAGTAACCGGTAGATCCCACCGAGCGGGATCGATAACCACCCCGGGCGGTGCCTCGCCTCGTACAGCACCTCGTAGACCGCCTTGTCCAGCTCGTAGGCGCGCAGCAGCAGCTCTTGGTGTGGTGGCAGCCAGCCGCCCTGGGCCGCGCGGCCGAGGTAGGCGCCGAGGAACGCCTCGCGGTTGGCCTCGATCCAGGCCAGCGCCGCCGCCCGCAGGCGCGCCTGCTCTCCCTGGTCCCTGGCAGGCTCGAGGTCAAGCAGCGGCTGGAAGGCGGCGTAGTCGAAGGAGCGCAGCATCCCCGCGACGTCCTGCAGCGGGCTGGCCAGGCGCCGCCGCTCGTCCAGGCTGCGGGCGGGCTCGCCCTCGAAGTCGATCACCATCCAGCGCTGGCCCACCCGCAGCACCTGACCGAGGTGGTAGTCGCCGTGGATGCGCTGCAGGCGCAGGCTGCCGCCGCTCGCCTCCAGCGCCTGGGAGTAGACGGCCTCGATGGTGTGGCGCTGGTCCCGCAACGCCGGGGCCACCGTGGCGACCTGGTTGAGCTGGCCGAACAGGCGGGCGCTGAGGTGCTCCAGGTCGGGCCGGCCCTGGCTGACTTTGGGCAGGGCCTCGCCGAGGGCAGCGTGCAGGGCGGCGGTGAGCAGCCCGAGCTCGCGCGCCTCCCCGGCGAAGTTGCCCGGGTCGGGGTCGCCAGCGGGAGCCTGGTTCTGGTAGTGGCGGGCAGCCCGCTCGATGGCGAGTTGCCAGCCCTCCACGCTGCCGGCGTGGTAGCCCTGCAGCACCCCGAGGGTCGAGCCGAGCCCCTCGATCCAGCCCAGCGGCGCCGCGCAGGCGTCGAAGCCCTTGGCGGCCAGCGCCCTGGTCACCTCCAGTTCCGGGTTCTCGCCAGGCTGCAGCAGGCGGAACAGCTTGAGGATCAGGCGATTGCCGAACACCAGCGAGGAGTTGGACTGCTCGGCGCCCAGCAGCCGCCCGGGGCCGCGCATCGTCTCGGTCCGCGGCCCCTCGCGGTGGAAGCGGAGCTGCTCCACGGTGGCCGCCTTCGACAGCAGTTCCAGGTAGACCGCGCCCAGCCGCTCGTCGTGGACGGCGTCGTAGAAGACGTCGTCGCCTGGGCGCCCGGTCCGCTGGATCACCGCGTCCGGGTGACGCTCGACGAACTGGCGTGCCTCCACACCGCGGTCGTGGCCCATCGGCAGGTGGTAGCGCTCGATGCCGCCATCGGCATAGGCGACCGCGACGACCAGCGCATGGAGGCTCGGGAGGGCGGTCCGCAACGGCACCGACGCCTCCACCCGCACCTCGCCGAGCGGCCGTCCCTTGCCCGCGAACCAGCGCTGACGGGGCAGGAACACCGCCAGGGCGCTCTCAAGGTCGGAGCCGCGCATGGAGGGCCCCTCACCTAGGCCCTGGTACAGGGCGGACGTGGAAGAGATGGGCTGGTTCGGCGGCCGGGTCGAGCCGGACGTGGTTGGAGGGCCCGTGCCAGGTCAAGGTGCGGTCGGTCAGCTCGTCGTGCACCGCGAAGGCAGCGGTCTCCCAGTCCAGACCGAGTGCGGGCAGCCACAGGTGCACGAAGCTCTCCCTGGCATGACGGGGGTCCAGGTTGCACACGACCAGCACCACGTCGTCGCCGTCACGCTTGGAGTAGGCGATGATCTCGGGGCTGTCGACCAGATGGAAGCGCAGGTTGCGGAGCCAACGCAAGGCCTGGTGGCTGCGGCGGGCCTGATTGAGCCTGCTGAGATAGGGGGCAAGCGACGGCTGCGACCAGTCGCGCGGCCGGTACTGGTACTTCTCCGAGTCGAGATACTCCTCGGAGCCGGGGCGCAGCGGCCGGTTCTCGCACAGTTCGTAGCCTGAGTACACCCCCCATGACGGCGACATCGTGGCGGCCAGCAGGGCCCGGATCTTGAAGGCTGCCGGCCCGCCCTGCTGCAGGTAGGCGTGCAGGATGTCAGGGGTGTTGACGAAGAAATTCGGCCGCAGGTAGTCGGCGGACTCCGACTGGGTCAGCTCGGTCAGGTACTCCTCCAGCTCCGCCTTGGTGTTGCGCCAGGTGAAATAGGTATACGACTGGGCGAAACCGATCTTGGCCAGCATCCGCAGCATCGGCGGATTGGTGAACGCCTCTGAGAGAAAGAGGACGTCGGGGTGCTCGGCCTTGACCTCGGCGAGGAGCCATTCCCAGAAGCGCACCGGCTTGGTGTGGGGGTTGTCGACCCGGAAGATGCGGACGCCGTGGGCGATCCAGTGGTCAAGGATCGCCTTGCAGGCCTCGTACAGCGCGGGCGCGTCGGGGCTGTCGAAGTTCAGCGGGACGATGTCCTGGTAGACCTTGGGCGGGTTCTCGGCATAGGCCACCGACCCATCCGGCCGCACCCTGAACCATTCGGGATGCTGCTTGACCCAGGGATGGTCGGGGGAGCACTGCAGGGCGTAGTCCATGGCGACCTCAAGGCCCAGCTCCCCGGCGCGAGCCACGAAGTCGTCGAAGTCGTCGATAGTGCCGAGGTCGGGGTGGACCGCGTCGTGGCCGCCGTGCTCGTCGCCGATCGCCCAGGGGCTGCCGGGGTCGTGCGGCCCGGCCTCCGGCGTGTTGTTCCGCCCCTTGCGGTGGGTGTGACCGATCGGGTGGATGGGCGGCAGGTAGACCACGTCGAACCCCATCGCCGCGATCGCCTCCAGGCGCTCGGCCGCGGTCTTCAAGGTGCCGCCGCGCTCCTTGGTGGCGCCTTCGGAGCGGGGGAAGAACTCATACCACGATCCGCAGAGCGCCCGGGGCCGGTCGACCCAGACCGCCAGCGCCCGCGAGCGGCTGGCGGAGCGCGGCGGCTGGCGCTCCAGCCAGGCCCGCAACGCCGGGTCGCAGGCGGCGTCGAGCCGCTCACCCTGGTCCAGGTCGTCCCGCCGCAGGGTGGCCGCCACCTCGGCGAGCAGCGGCCGGACCTGCGCGGGCAGCTCGGCGGCGAGCCTCTCCAGCAGGCGCGCCCCCTCCTCTAGTTCCAGCGCGATGTCCCGGCCGGCGTCGAGCTGCTTGCGGCTGCCCTGCTGCCAGGTGGCCAGCTCGTCGGTCCAGGCCACGATCGTGAAGCGCCACAGCCCGGTCCGCGGGAAGGTCACCTGGCCCTCCCAGCGGTGCAGGCCCGGGTTGACCTCGACCATGGGGACAAGCTGGGCTTTTCGGGTGAAACCATCATCTGGCGGGACCACGCGGACCACAGCGGCGACCACGACGTTGTGGCCGTCCCGAAATATGGTCGCCCCGATCGGAGTCGTCTCCCCCGCGACCGCCCGGGCAGGCCAACGGCCACAGTCGAGCTGCGGCCTCACGGCTTCAATGACGATGCGCCCGATCACACCATGCACGCTACCACCGAGAGCGGCCCGGCCAGTATGGGCGATATCTCGGGGCTGTGGATAACTTTCTGCGAGATCCTCCGCTGGTGGATAAAGTTTGCCGGGGAGGAGGTGCGGAGGCCCCGGGGCGAGTGCTTGGAGCGCTTGTATAGTCGGGGGCTATGAGACCACTCCATCGCTTCACGGTCCTTCCGACCGTTCCCGAACCACTCCGTCCGCTCGCCGCACTGGCTCGGAACCTGCGCTGGACCTGGCACCCGCCGGTGCAGGAGCTGTTCGCCGCGATCGACCCCGCCGGCTGGGAGGCGTCCGGGCACAACCCCCTGCGGATGCTCAACGAGGCCCCCTCCGGCGTGCTGGAACAGGCCGCCGCCGACCAGGTGCTGCTGGCCAGGCAGGCCGCCGCGGCCGATGACCTGGAGCGGTACCTGACCGAGCCGCGCTGGTACCAGACGCTCAGCGACGCGCCCCGCCAGATCGCCTACTTCTCGCCCGAGTTCGGCGTCAGCGAGGTGCTCCCGCAGTACTCCGGCGGTCTCGGGGTGCTCGCCGGCGACCATCTCAAGGCGGCCAGCGACCTCGGCGCGCCACTGGTCGGCGTGGGCCTGTTCTACCGCTCCGGCTACTTCCGGCAGACCCTCACCGCCGACGGCCGCCAGCAGGAGTCCTACCCGGCCTTCAACCCGCAGGAGCTGCCGCTGGAGCTGGTCACGGCCCCGGGTGGCGAGGAGCCGCTGCGCGTGTCGGTGCAACTGCCGGACACGACCCTGTGGGCGCAGGTGTGGCGCGCCGAGGTGGGCAGGGTGCCGTTGCTGCTGCTGGACGCCGACGTGGAGGAGAACGCCCCCGCCGAGCGGGCGGTCACCGACCGGCTCTACGGCGGCGGCGGCGAGCACCGCCTGCGGCAGGAGATCCTGCTCGGCATCGGCGGGGTGCGCGCGCTGGAGGCGCTCGGCCTGCAGCCGGAGGTCTTCCACACCAACGAGGGCCACGCCGGCTTCCTCGGCCTGGAGCGCATCCGGCGGCTGGTCGAGGGCAAGGGCCTGGACCCGGACTCGGCCATCGAGGCGGTGCGCGCCGGGACCATCTTCACCACCCACACCCCGGTCGCGGCTGGCATCGACCGCTTCCCGCACCCGCTGGTGGCGCGGTACTTCGGTCCCAGCGGGGTCGAGACCGGCCTGGACCTGGAGCGCATCCTGGCGCTCGGCGCCGAGCCGGAAGGGGACCGCTCGCTATTCAACATGGCGTTCATGGGCCTGCGGCTGGCGCAGCGCGCCAACGGCGTCAGCCGCCTCCACGGCGAGGTCTCACGTGAGCTGTTCCAGGCGCTGTGGCCGGGCTTCGCCCCAGAGGAAGTGCCGATCGGCCACGTCACCAACGGCGTCCACGCTGGGACCTGGGTCGATCCTGGCTGGGCAGGGTTGTACGGGCGGGTGCTTGGGCCCGACTTCGGCACCGCCGACCGCTCTTGGGCGACCCTCGCCGACGTGCCCGACGAGGACGTCTGGGAGGTCCGCCGGCGGGCCCGCGGCCTGCTGGTCGACGACATCCGCCACCGCCTCGCCCAGGCCTGGCGTGCCCGCGGTGCCAGCGAGGGGCGCCTCGGCTGGATCGCCCGAGCCTTCGACCCGGACGTGCTCACCATCGGCTTTGCCCGGAGGGTGCCGTCCTACAAGCGCCTCACCCTGCTGCTGCAGGACACCGAGCGGCTGCGCCGGCTGCTGCTGGACCCGGAGCGGCCGATCCAGCTGGTGATCGCCGGAAAGGCCCACCCCGCCGACGAGGGCGGCAAGGCGCTGATCGCTGAGTTCGCCCGCTTCGCCGCCGACCCGACGGTGCGCCACCGCATCGCCTTCCTGCCTGACTACGACATGGCCATGGCCCGCACCCTGGTCGCGGGCGCGGACGTGTGGCTCAACAACCCCCTGCGGCCCTACGAGGCCTGCGGCACCAGCGGCATGAAGGCCGCCCTCAACGGCTGCCTCAACCTGTCGATCCGGGACGGCTGGTGGGACGAGCTGTACGACGGCGAGAACGGCTGGGCGATCCCCTCGGCCGACGATCCGAGCATCGCTCCCGAACGGCGTGATGAGCTGGAGGCCTCCGCCATCTTCGACCTGCTGGAGTACGAGATCGTCCCGCTCTTCTACGACCAGGACACCGGCGGCCTGCCGCGCGGCTGGATTCAGATGATCAAGCACGAGCTGGTCTCGCTGGGCCCAGCGGTGCTCGCCGCACGCATGGTGCGGCAATACGTCCAGGATCTCTACCGGCCCGCTGCAGAGAGCTCCCGCCGCCTCGGCAACGACGGCTACGCTGCCGCCCGCGAGCTGGCCACCTGGAAGCACCGGGTCGCGAGCGCCTGGCCAGCAGTCCACGTCCGCCAGGTCGAAAACGGCCACCGCGACCGCACCCTCGGCTCTCGCCTGCAGGTCCGCGCCACCGTCGAGCTCGGCGACCTTGCTCCCTCCGACGTCGCCGTCCAGGTCGTCTACGGCCGCGTCGACGACAGCGACCAGCTCCGCGCCGCCGAAGTCGCCGCCCTCAAACAGAACGGCCGCCACCCCGACGACTCCGCCTGGCTCTTCGAAGGCGAAGTCCCCCTCCTCACCCCCGGCGCCTTCGGCTACACCGTCCGCGTCATCCCCCATCACGACGCCCTCACCAGCGCCGCCGAACCGGGCCTGATCACTTGGGCGTAATGCGGGCTCGGACCGAATGACCTACTTACGCTGAAACGACGTGTTGTCCAAATGAGGGTGCCCATGGCACAGTAGCGGTTGGCACTACTCACCCGAGGGGGGATTCTCATGGCTGACCCCGCTCCAAAAGAACGCGGCCGGCGGTCCACGAATCGTCGGAAAGCGCGTGCAACCTCAGTGCCAGATACAGGATCGCTTGTAGACAAGCCACTTACTCGTGAACTCATCGAGCAGCTTGGGACAGGCGGTCCATGGGAGTCCGACGAGGAGTTCGAGGAATTCCTTCGGTTCACCTACGAGAACCGCCGCGCGAACATCTGACCGGTAACCGATCGATGCGCCGCCCGAAGGTGGTACTGGACACAGATGTCGCTTCGAGGCTCTGGCGTGGGACCCTCGACAGCTACACACACGAGAAGCTTGAGAGAACGACTGCGGTCCTAACGTACGTCACGATCGCCGAATGGGGAAAATGGGCGTACTCCAAGGACTGGGGCGAACGCAGGAAGTCTGACCTCGGCGCGTTCGGTGAGAAGTTCCAACGGTTGTGGTGCGATGCCTTGGTGGTCTCGGAATGGGGCCGCCTTTCCGGGCTGGCACTCCGCCGAGGCCGGCAGTTGAGTCATAACGACTGCTGGATCGCCGCCTGCTGTGTCGTGAACGATCATCCGCTGGTCACCCTCAATCTCAAGGATTTCCAACCGCTTGAGCCGCTCGGTCTCACTCTCCTATAGGGAGACCTACCAGGGCAGGACAGCGACCTGCTGGACACTCGACAGCAAGCTGGTACGGAACGCGAATCGTTTCGGCTTCCCCATTCGGCTCGCGGTCTCGGGCGGTTGAAGCCACCACAGCGCGCGTCCGTACGCTGACGGGTTCCCTTTGGGAACCAGCGCGAAACTAGTCATACTCACCAGCACGCGAACCGGCTGGATAGAGGCGGGCAATGGCGAGGGTGTGGGTGCCGCTGGGGGCATTCAGGGACGGGGACCTGCCGGGGATCTGCGTGAAGACAGGGGAGCCGGCGGAGTTCTCGACGCCGGTAGTGGCGACGCGGACCCCGGATTGGCCGTGCCTGCTGTTGTTCTTTGGGATTCTGCCGTTCCTGATTGCGAGTGCCTTCTCGACTGAGCGGGCGGAGGGCATGGTGCCGTTCTCCGGCAGTGCCCTGCGGCGGTTGCGGCAGGTGCGGATGACCCGGTGGGGGACCCTGCTCGCCGCGCTCGTGCTACTCGTCCTGCTGCTCCTGCGGGGCGAGCCAGCCGTGCTGGTGGTGCTGTTCTTCGCGGCGCTGGCCGGCGTGCCGGTCCTCTACGCCCTCGACTACGCCTGGTCGGTGGGCGCGCGCCTCGACCTGGAGGCAGGTGCGGTGCTTCTCAGGGGCGTCCATCCCGACTTCAAGCAGGCGGTGGAGGCGGGCTCCTTCGGGATTGAAAGGACGTAGCACGCCATGGGTGGGAACGGGCTGGTCGGGCGGACCGCAGTGGAGATTGCGGCGGCGGTGCAGAAGGGGGAGGTCACGCCGCTGGAGGTGGTGGAGGGGCATCTCGCGCGGATTGCGGCGCTGGATGGGCGGGTCAATGCGTTCCGGGTGGTGCGGGCCGAGGAGGTTCGGGGGGAGGCCACGGCGCTCGGGGGGCGGGCAGATCTTGGGGAGCTGCCGCTGGCGGGGGTGCCGGTGGCGGTCAAGGACAACATCGACCTGGCGGGGTGTGCGACGGCGAACGGGTCGGCGGCGACCTTGGGGGAGTTGGCTGCCGCGGACAGTGAGTTGGTGGGGCGGCTGCGGGCGGCGGGGGCGCTGTTGATTGGGAAGACCAGCGTGCCGGAGTTGTGCCTGTGGCCGTTCACGGAGAGCGTTGCGTTCGGGGCGACCCGCAACCCGTGGAACCTGGAGTACACGCCGGGGGGATC
>WNFX01022306.1_pt1 | contig 10865 bp, 11 predicted proteins | sample 5400111 | NCBI WGS metagenome assembly WNFX01 (sample SAMN13153363, study PRJNA577476) | soil metagenome | isolation source: 40 cm soil or saprolite under grassland replicate 1 | place: USA:California | collected 2016-06-15
GGCGCAGCCCGACCGGCGCTCCCGGTTTGCCGCCGGCTCTGAGCGATTCGCCGGGCGATTAAGCTCTGGGCAGCCCAACCCAGACATCCACGCGGAGCTGGCTTCCGGTTCGGCCCAGCGGCTGATATTTCTCCGCACTAGCAACATCAAGCTGGCGTCATGACGCTCGGGATGCGTGGCGGGCCGTCACGGCGTCGGCGAGTTCATCGCTGCGGCCCAGGCGTCCGGCCGCGGAAGCCACGGCTGCCCCGGGCCTCGCCAACAGTCAGTTCATCCCGCCCAGATCGACAGGTGCGGCATCCGACGGACACCGGCGCCGCGCCTTACCCTGATCGGGGTCTTGCCGCGTGCCGGCCGCCGTGGAGGGCGCTCCGAGGTGGCTTGGTAGTGGCTGAGTCGCGTTCTTGCCAACCGTCTCCAGCCGGGTGGGGCAGGTCGACGAGCCGGGTGTGCGGCGGTGCGGGGCCAGGTCCGGTTGGTCTGGTCGCTAGGCGGCGGCAGCGTTGCGTCGCGTTGCATAGTCGGGCAGGGGTTCGGTCTTCGGCTGTAGCCGGCGTTCCAGGCCGGCCATGGCCCCGAGCAGCGGTAGCCGAGCCATAGTGTTTCGTGCCCGGATGCCGGTGCGGCTCTTCGGCGCGACGAGGCCGGTGAAGAGGTTCGACTGGACCCGCTTGACCACGTGCCGGTGGCCCTCCTCGTAGTGGCGGAAGGCGACCTGATGATCCCCGGTCGCAGCCACGAGCTCCCCGGCAAGCCGGTACGCGCCGACCAGAGCCAGCGTCGCCCCGGCGCCGGACACCGGGGACGCACAGTACGCGGCGTCCCCCACGAGCGCCACCCGCCCCGACGACCACGACGCCATCCGGACCTGGCTCAACGCGTCGAAACCGAAGTCGGGATCGGCGAGTGCCCCGGCGAGCAGCTGCGGCACCCGCCGTGACACACCCGCGAACGCCTCGCTCAGCAGGCGCTTCTGGTGCTCGATGTCCCGATAGTCATACGTCAGCGGCTCGCGTCGGCGGAACATGAAGTTGGCCTTGGCCCCGGCGTGGTTGCCCGACCGGTAGACCCCGGCCACCTTGCCCGGCTCGTTGTACAACGTCATCCAGCGCTCCTCGCCCAGCGCCGGGTCGGCGTCGGCGAACGCGCCATAGTGGCCCAGATACCGGACGAACTGCGACTCCGGGCCGAAGACCAGGTCACGGACCGTAGAATGGATGCCGTCGGCGCCGATCACCAGGTCGAAGCGGCGGGTGACACCGTGTTCAAAGGAGACCGTCACGCTGGCGTCGTCCTGCTCCAGCGTCCGGATGGAGTCGCCGAAGACGTACTCGACGTCGCGCGTCGTCACCTCGTACAGGATCCGCGCCAGGTCGCCGCGCATGATCTCGACTTCACCGCTGGCGTGCTTGTGTTGGATGGCCTGCAAGTCGATACGCGCGACGCTGCGGTCGGCGGCGTCCACAAACGACATACCGATGACGTCCGCCGCCGCCGCCCGGATCTGCGGCATGATCCCCATCCTCTCGGCCACCTCGATGGCCTGCCCTCGAACGTCCACTCCGTTGCCGCCCGACCGCAACCGGGGTGCACGCTCGATGACGGTCGGCCGGAACCCGTATCTGGCCAGCCAGAACGCCAGGGTCGGCCCAGCGATGCTCGCGCCGGAGATCAGGATCTGCTCGTTCATTGATCTCCACCTTCCTGACCGTCGGTCAGTTATTGCCATGGCCCGACCCGCTTCTTGAGGTGGGAGCCGCAAGGGGCTTCCGTTGATTCGTGAGGTCCCCGCCGACGCGATCCGGTCGGGCGCGGAAGATCGTGTTTGGTCGACGTTGTTCGACGCGGACGTGACACGCCCAAGGGGGCCGCCGGGTCGACGCGTACCGCTTGCCGGGTCGCCCCACCTCTCTTACGCTAACTGAAACGTCCGTTCCAGTTAATGATATGGAAGGCCCGTTCCAGATGTCAACCTCCAACGCGAGCCGTGATCCACGGAGTCGGGCAGACGCCGTCCGCAACCAGCAACGCGTGCTGAAGGCGACCAAGGCGCTTCTGTCCGACGTGGGTGCCACGATCACCGTCGAGGCCATCGCCCGGAAGGCCGGCGTGGGGATGGCCACCGTCGTGCGCAGCTTCGGCAACAAGGAGGCGCTCATCGACGCCGCAGTCGCCGACCTGCTCGAACCGATCGTCCAGCGAGCCCGGGATGCGCTGTCCGAGCCCAGCCCCGAAACGGCCGTCCGCGGCTTCCTGCTCGAACTGATCGCGTTCCAGTCCACACACTGGATCATGGGCGAGCAACTCAGGGAACTGGACCTGCCGGCCACCAAGGCCCAGCGAGCCGCCCTACGCAAGGCCGCGCTCGACCTGATCTCCCGCGCGCGCGACAACGGCGCGATCCGCACCGACATCGACGCCACTATCGCCGCGGTCCTGATCGGCGAGGCGACATACGCGATCGCGCGGTCGGAGTCGGCATCACCCGAGCTCTTCGACAGCTACGTGTCGGTCCTCATGGACGGGCTGCGTCCGCAGCCGCCGCGGTAGTCAGTTCATTACGCAGATCCAGCCCTACGGCGCGCCACTGAAACCGTCACATCCGGCCCCTGAACAGGAAAACGCGGTTCTGCCAAGTTTGGTCCGCCGGGTTCGAGCCCAGGAAAGTCGCCGGGTTCGATCCCGCCCGTTATCTGCGATACGGGCGGGATCGAACTTCCGGCTTGGCCAAGACGCCGCGGGGGCGATCCACTCCCCCATGACACCAGTGACGCTTCGCTAACCCCGCGACTGCAACGGCCATGTGCCGCCGATGACCATGAATGTGGTTGGGGGGCGCCGGCAGCGCGTTCCCATGTTGTACGGGACCCGCCCTCGATCGAGACCGGCACGTGTGGGGTAGCGTCTGTGGCCTGACCTGGGACTTCGTCAGGTGCCCGAGGCGCTCCGGTAGCCGCCGAGGCGGGAGCGACTGCGATTCGGACCTGCGCGCTTCGCACGAAGCCGGTCCCGGATGGTTGGTCACTGGCCGGAACCGCGCCGAGGCCCTGAGCCTTACGGTCGTACGATCACTCTCCGGCGACGCGGCCGCCGGCATTATGCTCCGACACGCGTCACTTGTCTCGACACGCCGCGCCGCCGATGCGCCCCGGCTGCGCGCCGTCGTCGGCGCCGGGTGCCTGGTAGTCAGGCAAGGCACGCGCACAAGCCCGACCGTGTGGGCGCGTCCGGCCGTAGCGGGCAACGCCACCTGGACCGGAGCCGACCGTCGTTCGCGCACGCTCACATCGCGGCATGAGTGGCGCGTTCCGGATGGGCTATTCATCTCGACGGACCGCTCATGCCTGGTGGTTGGGGTGTTGGCGGGCCAGGGCGGTGGTGGTGCCGTCGATGAATGTTCGTAGGCCGTGCTCGAAGGCTGGTTCGCCCAGCGGGCTACCGCCGTTGCGGATGGCCATGAGCAGGGTGGCCGAGGTGCCGCCGTCGAGTAGTTCGGCGAGCGCCGCGAGTTGATCCGGTGGGCTGTGGGTCTGCTGGTGGCGCTCGGTTTGTTCCTGGAGGACGAACCCGGTGACGTAGCGGCTGAGGGCCGCGATCGTGTGTAGCGCGAGGGCCGGGGTGAACCCGCGGTCGACCATGGCGGTCAGCTCTTGGTCGAATGTCTTGACTGTCGTTGGGCTCAGCCACTGGGCGGTGGTGACCAGGCGGGCGCCGTCGCGGTGGGCGAGCACGGATTGGCGGTAGGCGCGGGCGCGGCGGGTGAGCCAGTCCTGCCAGGACTCGCCGTCGCGGGGTGGGCCCATCCCGGCGGCCTGGATGATCGCGTCGGCCATCCCGTCGAGCAGTTCCTGCTTGGTGCGGATGTGCCAGTACAGCGAGGGTGACCGGACGCCGAGTTCGGCGCCGAGGCGGCGCACCGTCAACCCGTCCAGCCCGACCTCGTCGAGCAGGCGCAGCGCGGTTTCGATCATCGTGTGCCGGGTCAGCCCGGCCCGCGGGTGCTCGCCCATCGGGTGACACCCTAGCACTGCTAGGGTGAGCCTAGCGCCGCTAGGGAGGTGCGTTGTGCTCACCGTGACCTCGGCTGACGGCACCCACGTGCGCGCCTACGACGAGGGGCACGGCCCGACCATCGTGCTGCTCGGCCCCGGGCTGGACGACGGGACGCGAACCAAGAAGATCGCCGCGGTCCTCGCCAAACGGTTCCGGGTCATCCGCCTGCACCGCCGCCAGTACCGGCTGGACCTCAAGGCCGACCCCAGACTCGGCGGCTCTCCGACGGCGCGGTGGTCGCGCTGGAGGCGTTGGCGGCATCACCGTCCTCGTTTACCGGCGCGGTGATCTTCGAGCCGGCCGCGGTCATCGGGCCACCGTTGGCCGGCGAGGGCGACGAGGTACTCACGCAGGCCCGGGCGGCCCCGGCCGCCGGCCGGCCCGGCCAGGCAATGGCGATCTTCACCCAGGACGCCGGCGGGCTGCCGCCCTGGCAGACCTGGCCGGTCGGCATGACCATCCCGCTCATCCCGAAGTACCGCAGGCTCGTGCCGTGCCAGCTCGACTCCCTCGAAGCAATCGACCGACTCGGCGTACGCCTGGACACCTACGCCCAGATCAAGGTTCCGACCGTGCTGCTCGGCGGCGACCGCAACCCCGCGCACATCACCGAGCGGCTCGACGCCATCGAGCGGGTGATGCCGCACGCCGAGCGGGTGGTGATGCACCGGCGCGACCACGGCGCAGGTCGCCCGCGTCATCGAAGCGCTCGCCGACAAAGTGCTGCCCCAGCGCGGATAGGCGTCCCGCCGGGTGCTCGACACTACCCGCAGCCGGCTACCGTGCGCACACACAGCGGCATGACCGCGCGCATTGCGGCAAATGAGTGGGCTGGCCGGAGCGGGATCGTGGGTTCGCGCACTTCGCCGCGACGTCCGATCGAGCGGCTATGACGCGACGACGACTCCGCCGATGCCTGTGCGACCGGCTGGAGCACCCGTGAGTTCGACCGTCACGCCGGCACGGACGCGTTCACCGAAGACGGCGACGATGGCGTCCGTGACTCCGGAGACGAGCCGGGCGACGATCTCGTCCGCGTCGGGTCGGCTGAACGCGGCCTCTTTGATGCCGAACGTGACGCTCGGGGAGGGTGCTTGTGCCGGCACGCCGCCGATGCCCCACCGTTTGGCCGGCAGGCCGATCAACTGCACCACCGCGATGCTCCGGGCCCAGTCCCCGTAGACGGCGACGACCGCACCGGTCAGTTCCTCGATCAGTTCGGTCTCCCGGCCGGCGAGGTCGCTCTCCAGGACGTGGACGGTCAGATGCGGCATACCATCTCCCCACACGAGTTTGCGAACAAATCATCTTTGGTATCAAAGGTATTTCGGAGGTGGGCGGATGTCAACGCCCGACACCACGGACGACGCGGTCAGGCAACTGCTGCTGGTGATGCCGCGGCTGGTCGGCAGGATCAAACGTCTGCCCCTGCCGGAACGGCTCCGGTCGCTCGATCTGGCACCGAGACATCTGTCGCTGCTGTCGCTACTCTTGCTCGACGGTCCGCTGACCGTCTCCCAGTTAGCCGGGATGCTGGGAGACGGTCAGCGGACCGTCGAGCAAGAGTAGCGACATCAGCCCTGAGAGCCGTCCCGCCATCTCGCAGTGGCTATCTCCGGGTGCCCACGCCTGGCGGCACGCCCTCGCGCCGCTGAGCCCGGCACAGCAGCAGACATTCGTCGACACCCTGCTCAGGTACGAGACGGCCTTCTCCACCGTAATGGAGGCGGCATCGGAGAGTGCCTAGACCGCATCGCGCCGCCCAACGGATCTCCACCCGGGGAAGATTGCCTGCGGCGCACTGTCATCGGCAGATCCGGTCGCTACGCCACCATGATCGAGCGCCCTGTCTGAGGCAGAAGCGACGTTCGTTCTTGCAGGAGCACACACGCGCGGTGTTGGAGCAGGTCGTCCGCCAACTCTTCGGACAGCGTTGTAGCGGCGATCGCGCATAGCGCCTGCGCTACCAGGCCCGGCACGCCGTCCTGCGCCTGGCGGTTTCCGACGGCCGGGCGCGCCCGGCAGGTACGGCTGGAACTGCCGCCGCTGTCACTGGTGACTCTGTCTGGCCCTCAGCCGGGCGTCATCCCGAACTTCCGTGGGTGGTGATCGAGGCCGGCAGCGCGCCGCAGGCCCCAGCCCTGGCCCGCGGCAGAGACCGGCGTCCAGAACGGATCCCGTAGTGCCGGGCCTGCTCTCGCCCGCCCAGCAATGGGGCTTCGGCGCCACCCGGCTGCCGGCCGGTTGGGCCGGTTGGGCCGGTCAGCGTAGTTTGGCCAGCGCCCGGTTCACCTCGTCCAGGTCGAACGCGGCGGGGTCGAACTGGCTGGCATCATCCAGCCCCAGCCACTCCAGCCGCTCGTGGTGTTCCGGGTGCTGGGAATCGGCGAGGATCTCGACCAGCTCCTCGTACCCCCAGATGCCGCCGCAGTCGTCCGGCGGCGCCGCCCGGCGCCCCCCTGTACAGCACGGGTAGGCCGGCGCAGGGTCCTGATCGAGGACCTTCTCCACCACGATCTCGTGCACCCAGTCGTCGCCGAAGTCGTACGTGTACCGAATCTTGTCCTTAGCCTGCGGAGCGACCTGCTCCAGCGTGACCGGCGCCTCAGCCCGGTGCCCCAACTCCCGGTCCGCGCGCCCGAACTCGCCGTACGGCGTCTCGAACACGTGCATGTGGCTGTCTTCCCAGCCGAACGCTGCCTGGATGACCTCGTGCAGGCGGGCCAGGCTCACGTCCGCCGGTACCAGCAGGCGCCGCCAGATCGGCGGTTTCGCGTCCCGCAACCCCACCTTGACCTGGTAGATCGACGCCGGGCCGGCCGACTTCTTCCGCTTCGCCGGCAGCTTGGCCGGCGAAGGCCGCCCGAACCGCGGACCGCCGAACCCGCCACGGGGCGCACCGCCCGCGCCACCCATGATGCTCGCAAGCGTCTCGAGCACGGTGGTCGCGTGCGCGTCGGCGTCCGCGTGCCCACGCGCACCGGCCGGCCTACGCGCCTCCGGTAGGGCAGCCAGCCTGTTGCGCACCAACAGCGCAAGCACCGGGTACGGCGGCCCCTCCTCCTCGTCGTCGAACATCGCGGAGGCCTCGTCGGCGGGCCCCTCCTCGTCGTGCAGGGCCCGCGCGTCCAGGGCCTCCTCGATGTACCAGCGCAACTCGGCCGGGTCCATCGCCTGTGTCCTGATGTCCAGGCCGTCAGCGCGGCCGCCCTTGCGGATGTCGTCCAGCGCCTCGGGCAGCTGGTCGGCGTCCACGAAGAGGATGTCCGCGGCGGCGCCGCAGTCGTGCTCGTCCACGATGACCATGAACGCGTGCCCACGGCTGGCCCGCCGCAACGAGGCGACCAGCACCGACATCGTCCCGTGCGGGTCGTACAGCCGCACACAGTCACCGACGCGCACTGGCTCGGCAAGCTCACCGGCCCACCGCGGCTTCGGGATGCCCGCGGCCACGAGCCGGCCGGCGGCTGCCGACGCGGCCTTGGCTACCTCCTCCTGCACGCCGGACGCGACCGAACCGATCGCCAGCAGCAGCGTCAGCGCGCCGCTGCTGGGCTCGGCCTCGACCTGGGGAATGAACCCTTGGACGAACGCGGGCACCAGCTCATCCCCGGTGACCGTCACCATGGCCACCAACGCCGCGCCGGCCAGCTCCGCATCCAGCGCATCCTCGCACTCGGCCAGGGTCGCGACACCGTCGAGCAGCTCGCCGAGCATCTGCGCCGGGTCGGCATCCTCACCCGAACACCCGGGGCAGTCGCACGTCTCCGGCACGCCCCGCACCACGGTCAGGTCGGTACGGCGGGCGGTCTTCGCATTCTGCTTGCCCAGGGGGCCACGATTGGCACGGCTCACCCGCACAGTCTGCCTTCCCCCACCGATCCCGCTGACGCGCCCCCCGGGGGGCGCGAGTCATTCCTGTCCGATCACGAGGCGGACTTCCGGTAGCCTTCACGTCCCACCTTGCCGTGACGCACGCCAGCGGAAACCACCGGGCCGGTGGCCGAGCGGCCGCGCACGGTGCGGTCCGTTCGCACGTTGGTGTTACGCCTGGCCCGCGAGAACAGCTCCTGGGGCTACCGGCGCGTCCACGGCGAACTGCTCGTGTTGGGGGTCGAAGTCGCCGCGTGCACCGTCTGGGAGATCCTCCGCGAGGCGGGCATCGACCCGGCCCCGCAGCGGACCTCGTAAACCTGGGCCGCGTTCCTACGCGCCCAGGCCGAGGCCATTCTCGCCGCCGACTTCTTCGAGGTGGTCACGCTCACCGGGGCGCGGCTGTATGTCCTCGCGGTGATCGAGCACGCCAGCCGCCGCATCCGCATTCTGGGCGCCACCGCCCATCCGACCGCCGCATGGGTCACCCAGGCCGTGCGCAACCTCGCCATGGACCTCGAGGACGCCGGCCGCACGGCGCGGTACGTCATCCGTGATCGGGACGGCAAGTTCCCAGCGCTGTTCGACGCGATCCTGGCCGACGCCGGCGTCAAGACCGTGCTCAGCGGCGTCCGGATGCCCCACATGAACTCAATCATGGAACGGTGGATCCAAAGCTGCCGCCACGAACTGCTGGACCGGACTCTCATCTGGAACCAGGCGCATCTGCTGCACGCCCTACACGAGTACGAGCGGCACCACAACACCCACCGACCTCACCGAGGGATCTCGAACGCCCGGCCGCTACATCTGCTGCCGGAGCCGATCACCGATCCAGACACGATCACATGCCTCGACATCCGTCGGCGTGATCGTCTGAGCGGCGTCATCCATGAATACGAACATGCCGCGTGACCTGCACGGACGAGATTCTCGGCACCCGCAACGTCATAGATCCATGAAATCGCAGCGTGATCGGTCGACGACATACACTCGATGCGAGCTACTCGGCGGTGCAGGACTTTGGCGAGCTTGTCCCCGAATTCGAAGATGCCCTTCTTCGGACCTCGCGAGCTCCCGCCAGTGGGCGACATCCGGCACGAACGCCATGCACGGCCGACGCTGAGCGCCGGCCCTCCACAATCACGGCTCGTTAGCCGGGCGGCTATCTTCCGCCTCCTTCGCCCGCCACCACGCCTCGGTGCGGTACCGGACGGGTAGGTCGGAGTCGTCGGGATCGATGCCTAGGGCTTCCAACTCATCGAACCAGGCATCCCGCAGCGATTCCGGCAGGCGAGCGCCGCACTACGGGCACCAAGCGATGACGTGATACGCGGTCCCACCGTCGGTGTACTGAATTCCGTACTCCCGGAAGTTGGGCACATAGACGATGGGCAGGTCGTCTTCCGCCACCGCCACCCGCATGTCCTCACAGCAGTGCTGGCTCATCGGCGTATCTTCCTCCCTTTCACCCGCGGCTTCGTCGGCGCACCGCAGTGGCCGCAGATCGATCCCTTGTGGTTGCCCCTGGAGTCGTACCGTTCGATGTCCCCGTGGGTGTTATCCCATTCGTACAGGTCGCCGTTCCTGTCGCGTTTGGTCTTGCCCTTGAACGGGTTGAGCCGCTTCCACACCGGGGACGTCGCCCCCCGGCGCTCTCCGAGGTCTCCAGGTGATAGGCCGCCCCGTCCGGCTTGCCCTCGTCATAGGCGTGCCTGGTGTGGCCTCGGGCCACGACCTGCGTGCCGGCCGGCAGGGTCGGGTTGCCGTCACCGGCCAGGTCCCGCTCGAGCACGACCTTCACGACCGGGCCCAGCTCCTCGAGCAGATCCAGGCCATCACCGCTGTAGGTCTTGGTCGAGGCGAGCAGCTGCGCCCGGGTCGCGCTGTCGCCGGGCAGGTTCAGCTCGGCGAGCTTCGCCGCGCTGTCCGGCAGCAGGCCGAGGGCCAGCTCCCGGTTGGTCGCCTCCAGGGTCCACACCGTGTTGCCGAACTGGTCGTACTGCTGACTGTCGATGTGCCCACCCGGCGTGGCGGTGTTGACCTCCTGACCGGAGGCGTTCAGGTAATGCGTGCTGGCGTACGTGTACCCGCCGCTGCCCGGCACCGTCTGCGACGCCGCGTTGGTGCCCGGGTCCGTCTCCGGCCCGAACAGCGCGGTCGCATCGGTGGGCAGGTCCTGCTGTCCCCACTTGGCGATGGCGGAGGCGTCCATGTCGTGCGGCCCACCCGCCGCCGTGGTCAGCGGCACGTTGTAGACCACGTTGGTGGCGGTCTCGCCGTCGAGCTGGTCCTTCGTGCCGGCCTTCAGCACGGCCCGGCGTACCCGCACCAGCCGGCCCGTATTGTCGTCACCCGGCGTGGCGCCGTAGTCGAGCATCCACGGCAACTGCCCCGCCGGGGGCAGCCTGGTCACATGGCCGACGCCGTCGTAGTCGTAGGCGGTCTTGACCGGGTTGGCCAGCCGCGGATCCCACACCTCCCGCAGCCGGCCGGTGGCGTCGTAGGCGTACCGGGTGACCTCCACCGCGGACTCGACCTGCGCCACCGGGTCCCACGACCACACCTTCACCGCCCGCACCCGGTCGGTGACATCACCCAGCCCGGTGCCGCTCGCGGTGGTCGCCGTCGCGTAGTCGTAGTCGAGCACCTCGCAGCCGCGGGCCGGCACCGCCGTGGTGCAGTCCCCCACCCCCGGCTCCACCGGGTTGATCACCCGCTTGAGCAGCGCCCGGTTGTCGGTCAGGTCATACAGGTACCGGCTGGTGGACGCCGAATCCGGCGTCCACGTGGCCGACACCGCGAACGCAGCGCCCTGCTGGCTGAACTCGGTGACCGTGCCGTCCAGATCGGACAACCGATAGGTGCTCGGGTTGAGCTGGGTCAGCGTCAGGTCCTCGGCGCCCGGCTCCGGGAAGAACTGCCCCGCCGGGTTCTTC
>WNFX01013769.1_pt1 | contig 10861 bp, 14 predicted proteins | sample 5400111 | NCBI WGS metagenome assembly WNFX01 (sample SAMN13153363, study PRJNA577476) | soil metagenome | isolation source: 40 cm soil or saprolite under grassland replicate 1 | place: USA:California | collected 2016-06-15
CCGCGGGCCGGCCGCCGAGCACGGTGACGCTGCCCGTGGACGGCGTCGCCAGGCCGACCGCCAGGTTCAGCAGCGTGGTCTTGCCGGCGCCGTTCGGGCCGATCAGCGCGGCCACGTGCCCGGCGGGGATCGCCATCGTGCACTCGCGCAGCGCCCAGGTGCCGCCGTAGCGCTTGCCCAGGCCGCCGGTCTCGATGACGTTCATGCGACCCCCTCCGTCTCGCCGCTCGCCGCGTCGGTGCGGTCAGGCCGGCCGGCGCGGCGCTCATGGAAATCCCGCAGCGCGCTGGTGAACAGCGCGACCATCCCGTCCTCGTCCAGGCCGGCCGCGCCGGCAGTGGTCAGCCAGCCGAGCAGGGTCTTTCTCAGCCCGGCGAGCTCGGGGAGAGCGACCTGGCTCAGCGTGGCCTGGATGAACGTGCCCTGGCCGGGCCGGCCGGCCGTCAGGCCCTTGGTCTCCAGCTCCTTGTAGGCCTTCAGCACCGTGTTCGGGTTGATCGCCAGCGCGGCGACCACGTCCCTGACCTTGGGCAGCTGGTCACCGGGCTTGAGATAACCCAGTCGCAGCGCGTGCTCGACCTGCTGGACGAGCTGCAGGTAGGTCGGCACTCCGGAGGCCGCATCCAGCCGGAACTCGATCGGCGACGCGGCCGCGGCCCGCCCGGGTGGGGCTGTCTTCCCGTCCCCGCCGCCAGCGCCCGGCGGGGAGACGCCGCCGGCCCGGCCCGCCCCAGCGCTGATCCCTTTATCTATATCCATAAGACATGGATACAAACAATGAGCGCCGCTGTCAAGCACGGCCGTGGCAAAGCAGCACACGAGCCGAGCCAGGCGAGCCCGCGATAGCCGCGTCCCTGCTGCGCCATGGCCTGGCTGGCGGGGCGGGCGCGCTGCGCGGCGCCGCGGGCCGGGACTAGCGCCCGGCGTCAGCCTTGGGAGGCCCGGCCGGCGTGCGCCGGCCCACGCCCTCAGCCCAGCGCTGATCGGCCAGGCTCATCCGGCCACGCAACCGGGGCTGCACAGTGCCGTCTTCCTCGGGAAGCGAGCCGAGTTCCTGGATCTCTTGCGGTGGGACGCCCAAGTGGCCAAGGATTGTGAGCCCGGCACTTTGCGGCTCGACGTGTGGGAGGTGGAAGGAGAAACTAAACGTGGTATACGTCTATGAAGTCCACACAGACGCTGACGCCTTCGCGGAACACACACAAAACGAACCGTTTAAGAAATTCAGCGAGATCATGAATAGCATCATCGAGGATTGGACTATGGTCATCCCTTTCTCGGAGAGTGTCACCTCGAACCTGGACGAATGACCGCTGAGCGGTTGATGGCCGCGGCCAGGGTGCACCCCCCGCCATGGCCAATGCCACTCTCATAGTCACAATCACCGAGTCGAGGCGCGCCACCTGCGTACCCGTAGGCCTCCGCACCGCTGCGCTCCATCTCGATCGAACCCCAGCGGGTGTACTCGAGAACCTTCGGGTCGCGGCCCTCGGCAAGAGCGGTCGTGTGCATCAGCTCGATCTGAGCGAGCCGTTCGGCCGGGGTCAACCGGCCGCCGGGGAAGAACCCGTCGCCTCGCCGGCCGGCGCGGCGGGCGGCGGCCGCGCTCGAGCCGCCGACGTGGATCGGCAGCATCTGCAGCGGCTTGGGATAACTGGTCACGTTATCGAACGAGTAGAACTCACCGTCGAAACTCGTGCCGGTGGCGTCGCCCGCCCAGAGAGCGCGCAGGACGTCGATCGCCTCGTCGGCGCGGCGGCCCCGCGTCGCGTAATCGACTCCGACGGCGGCGGCCTCGCCCGGGAGACTGCCGACCCCGATCGTGAGCAGGCGCATGCGACCGCTGGAGAGCACGTCGATCGTCGCCAGGCGCTTGGCCAGCCCCACCGGGTGGTGGAAGGGCAGCAGCAGCACGCCCGTGCCGAGCAGGCGCGCGTCAAACTCGTCCTTGGCCAGACGGCCCTGCGCAAACGCGGCCTTGAGCACACCGATCACCTGTGCGAGGCCGCGTGCTGGCCGTGCTGCGCTATCTCGAGTCGTGATCGCCCTGACCCTTGTGCAGCCACACCCACGCGCGAACCATGGCGGCCGTGGGGCTGCGCAGAGGTGCGGCCGACGCAGACGATCCCACCACCAGCATTCCGGCGATGAAAGCCACGGTGCTGGGCAGCATCAGACCGGTGGCCATGAGCAGCGCGCCGGTAACGAGGAATATGGGCCGCCGGCGGGCCCGGACCGTCCATGCGAGGTGCGCGAACCCCGGAGCACCGAATGGATCGGCCGGGCCGACGGACGGCTTCCACACAACCAGGTTCCAGCGCAGTGACCGCATTCGCATCACAGCCTCCTATCCCCGGAAGGCCAGCGGCGCCTCTGACTCTGCGTGAGCTCAATACTACGCTTCACACCCATGCTGCTATCTCCGCCGGGTCCGAGGCAGCGGAATGGGATTACGGCGGCTAGGGGAAGGACCCGGCAGGAATGGCAGATCGATCCGTCCGCGCCTATTTCAGGGCCTCGAGGAGCTCCCGGCAGGCTTGCTCGCAGCGCCGGCAGGCTTCGGCGCAGATCCGGCAGTGTTCGTGCATCCGGGCATGCCGCTCGCACTCGTCGCCGCAGCTCTTGCAGATGGCCACGCAGGCCTCCAGCAGGGGTCTGGTGACACCGGCGTCGTAAGCCGCCGGGCGGCTGATGACCCCGATGGTGGCGGTGCAGACGTCGGTGCAGTGCAGGCACAGCCGGATGCACGTGACCATCTCGGCCACGTTCTGCTCGCCCAGGTCGGCGTCGACGTCGCCGGTGCAGGCCTGGGCACAATCGCTGAGCGCGTCGATGGTGACGGAAAGCACTCCGGCATCGGCGCTGGCGGCAGCGGGGTAGGTGTCCAGCAGCTGCCGGGCGTAGCTCATGGCCCCTCCTCGGACGGCGATGCAGCAACAGCAGCAAGGTACCCGTAGCCGCCCGGGCCAATTCGCCCGACGCCCCCAAAGGGACGTGCCCGGCCGAACTAAACTGCTCCCCCGGTCTTATCCGTCCCGGGGTGCCGGTCTCATGCGGCGTCCTGAGGGGAGCTGCCCATGGACATCCGGCCAATCCGCCGGGTCGTGACCGGCCACGACGCACGGAGGCGCGAGGATGACCGCCAGCGGTCACCCGCGCAGCTGTTCCAGCACCCGGGAGCGAGCCAGTTCGAAGGCCGGTTCGCTGAAGCCGGGCGAACCGCGTTCGGCGGGGCGGTCAGGCCCGGGGGCCCGCGCGGGCGGCCCGGGCCGCTGGGGCCTTCATCTGGCGCTCCCGTTGCCGCGCGTCCCACGCAACCATGCGGGCCTGGCTGTCGTGGGCGGAGGCGCGTGCCGCGCCCAGCGCGATCACGAGCATGACCACGGCGTGCCAGAAGCGGCGGTCCAGCGCCCACCGGAACAACCACGCCAGCATGATCCCGCGGCCCACGCGCTTCCGGCGGCTCGCGGCGGGATCGGGCCGGGCCGGCTGGCTGGGGCCGGCCGGCATCTGGGTTCCCTGCGCCGCGAGGGTGGTGAACCGCGCCAGACCGGTCAGGTAGCTCATTCCGCCTCACTCCCCCGCCTGTGCGCGCCTGCTCGCATGATTGCATCATCCAACGGATAGCGGCCGGGCGCATCACCCGGTCGGAGTGGCGCAGGTGATCCGTGCCCGGTCAGGGGGGTAGCACGACATCGCTGCCGGTGGCTGCCCACCTTGCCGACTCCGCCCGGTGCGCCAGACTGCCTGTAGGGGCCCGGACAAGGAGGTTGCCGTGCGTGCCGTTGCCATGCTGCTCCATGCGCAGCTCCGGTGGCACTGGAAATCCTGGCTGGCCCTGGCCGCCCTGGTCGCCCTGGTGGGCGGGCTGGTGATGGCCGCCGTGACGACTGCCCGGCGGACCGCAGCCGCCTTTCCCGACTTCGTCGCCCGGCATGGCTACGACGCCGTCGTCTACAGCAGCCGCCCGCTTGGGCCGGATGGTCAAGCTGCTCTCGGGGCGGATGCCGGACCAGTCCGCCCCCGATGAGGTCCTGGCCTCATACACGCTCGCCAGGGACTACGGCGTGCGCATCGGCTCGGTGATCCAGCTCCTGACGCCCACCCCGGCGCAGGTGAGACTGGCGCAGAAACTGGGCCCGTCAAAAGTCAGCCGGGCGGCGGTCCCGCGGCGCAGCGTCCGGGTGGTGGGCCTGGTGGTGGCCGAAAACGAGTTCCAGTACGGGATCGGGCCCCGCTACGACCTGTTCCCGACGAAGGCGTACGCGGCGGTGAACCAGCGTGGGGTGATGCTGCAGGTCTACTACGTGCGGCTCCGGCACGGCGCCGCCGACCAGCCCGCTTTCGGTAACCAGCTCCGCCCGCTGCATACGTTCGGCGCCGACGACCTGGATATCGACGCCGCCGCGGTCCAGCAGGCGATCTGGCCGCAGGCCGTGGGCTGGTGGGTGCTGGCGGGCCTGGTCGCGCTGGCCGGACTGGCCGTCATCGGGCAGGCCGCCAGCCGGCAGTTCGTCACCGACCAGGACGACCACCCGGCCCTGTCCGCGGTGGGCCTGCGGGCCGGGCAGTTCGTGGCGCTCGGCCTGGCCCGCGCGGCCATCACCGGTGCCGTGGGCGCGGCCGGGGCCGTGGCCCTGGCCACGGCCCTCTCCCCGCTGACCCCGGTCGGCGAGGCGCGGCTGGCCACCGGTTCCCCGGGCGGGGTGGTCATCGATCCGCTCGTCACGGCGGCCGGCGCGCTGGCCACGGTGGCCTTGGTCGTGGCGCTGTCGGCCTGGCCGGCGGTGCGCCAGGCACGGCGGCAGCGCGGCGACCCGCCGCGGCGGGCGGCCCCGGCGCCGCTGGTCCGCGCGCTGGCCGGGACCGGCGCCCCGCCCAGCGCCGTGATCGGGGTCCGGCACGCGCTGGAGCGTGGCCGCGGCCGCCGGCCGGTCCCGGTCGGGACGGCGCTGCTCGGCATGGTGATGGCCGTCGCCGCGCTGTGTGCGACGGCAGTGTTCGGCGCCAGCCTGACCCGGCTCATCAGCTCGCCCGCGCTGTACGGCGCGCCCTTCCAGGCGGAATTCACCAACCAGGGCACGGGATCCGGGGCCGTTCTCACCGGGGCGCTGCTGACCAGCCTGCGGCGAGACCCGGCGATCACCCGGATCACCCTGGTCACGACGGTGGAGATCGAGGCCAACGGGCAGCACGTCCGCTCGCTCGCGGTGAGCGCGGTCCGCGGCCCGGCCCTGATCTCGGCTGTGGACGGGCGGCTGCCCCGGGGCGACCGGGACATCATGCTGGGCGCCGCGACGATGCGCGCCATCGGGGCGCGCCCGGGGGGCACGGTCCGGGTCACCGTCCCCAACCCGGTGACCGGCGCCGCGCACACGGCCCGGTTCCGCGTGGTTGGCCGCGCATCCTTCCTGCCCACCTTCGGCACCGGAGGGCTCGGCAACGGGGCGGCGATGACCGTGGGCGCGCTGAGCGCCGTCCAGTGCCCGCCCGGCGGCGGCCGGCCCGCCTGCCGGGACCACGCGCGGCGGGGCATCATCTACTCGGTGCTGGCGCGGTCCGCCCCCGGCCCGGCCGGGGCGGCGGCGCTGGCCCGGTACACCAGCAGATACCGGTCGTACGTGGCCATCCCGCAGGAGCCGACCGAGCTGGTCAACTTCGGCGAGGCGGTCAACTTCCCGCTGCTGTTCGGGGTGGCGCTGTCGCTCTTTGGCGCTGCCACCATGGTGCACCTGCTGCTGGTCAGCGTGAACCGCCGGCGGAGCGAGGCCGGCCTGCTGAAGGTGCTCGGGTTCGTCCGGCGCCAGGTCGCCGCGGTCGTCGGCTGGCAGGCGACGGCGGTGGCACTGGTAGGGATCGCGGCCGGTGTGCCCTTGGGCATCGCGGCGGGCAAGATCGCCTGGCGTTTGTTCGCCACGAACTTCGGTGTGGTGCCGGTACCGGTGGTGCCGGCCGCGCTGCTGGCCGCGCTCGCCTGCGGGGTGCTCGTGGCCGCGAATGCCCTCGCCGCAGCTCCCGCCTGGCTGGCCGCGCGGTCACGCCCGGCCCAGCTGCTCAGGGCCGAGTGAGGCTGGCCGCGATCAGCCTGCCGCGGGCCGCGGCTCAGCCGTGGCCGTCGTCCGAGAACTTGGGGGCGTAGTACTCGAACGCGGCCGAGGTGGTGTCGCGGCCGCAGGTACGGGCCATGAGGGTGGCGAACCTGCCCACCCCGGTGGCCGGGGCCGGGACCCGCTGCTGGGTGATGACGACGAACCCGCCGACGGGACAGAGGACGCCCGGGCGGTTGGCCATCACGATGGCCACCTCCAAGGCCATAGCGAGCACGTCGGCGCGTAGCTCATCGTCCGTCAGGCCAGCGCTCATCGCGATGACCTTACCGTCGGCGACGATGGCGGCGGTATCGCCGTCCTCGCGCGGGTAGTCGCGGACCCGGATGCCGGTTTCCATGGCAATGCTGTAGAGGCAGGCGAGGGGGGTGGGCCAGCCAAGGGCATTGCCGATTGCGCGCTCAGAGACAGCCATGTGACGTCGTTCCTGTCTGAAGGCCGGATACTTGTCAGACGCGCGATCTATATGTCCGGTTCACATGAGCTCCCGGGCACCTCGGCGAGGCGGCCGGGCTAGTCGTGCTCGCGGGTCCAGCGCGGGCGGCGGAACAGGCGGCCCAGGACGTCGTGCATGCTATGCCCCGAGTCCGCCAGCGCATCGGCCCGGTACACCGGTGGCCCGTCCGGCGGCGGCAACCGGCCGGCCTGGGCGTCGTCGAGGCGGCACCGGATATAGCTCCGGGTGATCTGCTCCACCTCATCGGCATCGATGAAGCGGAGGCCGGCCTTGGTGGCGATCACGATCCCGTCGAAGAGGTCGAGCTCGGGCACCTCCAGCACATGCTCAAGGGTGCCGATCTCCGTGCCGGTGCTGCTCAGCACGGGCGTCCCACGGACCGCCGCCTGGTAGGAAATGGCCGCATCATCAGTCACGCTGGCACCCTGCCTCACCGCCATGGTTGACCCGGCCGTGCGGGTCCGCCGGACCTGGGGAGCGTATCACCGGGGCCGGCCCTTCACCCGCACCTGAAGCGGCAGAACGAATCGGCGCCCACCGCCCGGCCTACGGCTGGCCTCGGCCCGGGCGGTTGAGATCACGGCTTCTGCCGCGCCGGACCTGCCGGAGCTGCCGGAACACGGCCCGGAAGGGGATTATCACGAACAGCGCGATGGCCAGATAGAGCACCACCGCCGCCCTGGGCCACAGCAGCCCGATGCCGATCGCGACCGCATAGGACGCCAGGCTGGGGTCGAGCTTGGCGCTGATGGCCCGCACGTCCTCTTCGGAGTTGTCCCGCCGGATCAGATGTTCCGCCAGCGCGTAGTGCCAGGTGAGGCTGGTGAAGGCGCCGATGGCCAGCAGATTGAGCCCGTAGACCGTGACGGCGATGCGCTCGGCGCTGTTGTTGGAGATGTACTCCGCGACCATGTGGGTGGGAAACGGCAGCACCGACACGAAGAACAGCAGGACGAGGTTGAGGCGCAGCAGGATGGCGTCCGCCCGTTCCAGGTACTCCGTGATGACCGAATGGTTGAGCCAGGCGTTCCCGATCGTGGCGAAGCTCACCAGGTAGGCGAGGTAGGTGGGCCACTGCTCGAGGAGACTGTGGCCAACGTCCCCATTCGCGGCCGGTATCGCCAGGTCGAGGACGAGCAGGGTGCTCGCGATGGCGAAGATGCCGTCGCTGAGCGCCTCCATCCTGGAGGTGCGCAGGCTGAACCGCCGGCGGCGATCAGCCGGCTCGGTGCCGGTCATCCGATCTCCCCGATCTCCTCGGTGATGGCATCCCACATCAGCGCGGTGTCCTCGTTCGTGCGGGCCCCGGAGATCACGGGCGAAGAGCGCGATGCCATCCAGGCTCCAGCGCAGCTGGTAGAGGTCCATGGCGGCGGCGCTGACCCCGGGCTGGTGCCGCGCCAGCCGCCGGCCAGCTCCGCGACGGTGATGAACCAGCGACCGCCCGCGGCGCCGGTGAGCTCCCACTGGTGGTCGCCGAAGCCCACCGGCAGGTGACGCAGCCGGCCGGGGGCCAGGGCCCACCGTTCGCGCAAGATGCGCGCCAGCTCTCGCTGATCAATGTGGCCGGGCTGCTCCTTCACGGCCTTAGCGTACGGATCACCGTGGAGGTGTCACGCGGTGATCGACCTCAGGCAGCTGGTCGCTGGGGCTGATCTGGATGAATTCGGTGCCCGCCTCCGCCGCCGGCGCGTGCCCGAGGTGTTCACCTCATCTTCTGCGGTCTCGGTGCGCGCTCACGAGGTGGCAGGGATCTTCCGGGGGGCCGTCAGCAGGCGTTATGCTCCAAGATCCCAGGCAGGGGGCCTTGATGATTACCGAGAGTCACATACGGCGGATGGTGTCGCTGTGAGGGGGGCGGCCGGGCCGGCCGCCGAGGTCGCGTCCCTCGACGGGATCGGGCAGGCGGAACTGGTGCGGCAGGGCGAAGTGAGCGCGGCCGAGCTGGTGCGGTGGGCGATCGAGCGGATCGAGCGGCTCAACCCGGCGCTGAACGCGGTCGTCACCCCGATGTTCGACGACGCGATCGCGCGGGTGAACCGGGGTGTGAGCGGTCCGTTCGCCGGGGTGCCCTACCTGCTGAAGGACCTGGTCGTCGAGAGCAGCGGGGCGCGGTTCACCGAGGGCTCTGTGTTCTTGCGCGACAACACCTCCTCGTTTGATTCCGAGCTTGTGCTGCGCCTGCGCCGGGCCGGCCTGGTGATCGTCGGCAAGACGAACACCCCGGAGTTCGGGATGGCGCCGACGTGTGAGCCGGTGCTGTTCGGCGCCACCCGCAACCCGTGGGACGTCGGCCGGTCGACGAGCGGCTCGAGCGGCGGGTCGGCCGCGGCCGTCGCCTCGGGCATGGTGGCGATGGCACACGGCAACGATCTCGGCGGCTCGCTGCGCTACCCGGCGTCGGCCTGCGGCCTGTTCGCCCTCAAGCCGACCAGGGCACGCAACCCGCTCGGGCCGGAGTATGGCGATGCCGTGGGTGGCAACGCGGTCGAGCACGCGCTGACCCGGTCGGTGCGTGACAGCGCCGCGCTCCTGGACGCGACCGCCGGGCCGGCGCTGGGCGACCCCTACTGGGCACCGCCGGCGGCCGGGCGGTTCAGCGACGAGGTCGGCGCCGACCCCGGCCGGCTGCGCATCGCGTTCACCTCGGGCACCGCCGGGGGGTCGCCCGGTCACTCCGACTGTGTTGCCGCGCTGGACGACGCGGTCGCGCTGTGTGAGTCGCTCGGCCACCACCTCGTCGACGCGCAGCTGCCGGAGATAACACCGGAGGTCGGCGCGGCGATCGGGACCGGGTTCAACGCCGCGACCGCGTGGATACTCGGTTACTGGATCCGCCGTCTGGGCCGCGAGCCGGGGCCGGGCGAGATCGAGCCGCTGACCCGTGCGTTCTGGGAGGCCGGGCGCCAGGTCACCGCCGCCGACTACCTCCTCGCGGTCGAGGACACCCAGGCCTACGCGCGGCGGGTCGCCGAGTTCTTCACCGGCGTCGACGTGTGGCTGACGCCGACGCTGTCGGAGCCGCCCGCACCCCTGGGTGAGATCGTCTCGACCGAGACCGAGCCGCTGCGCGCGCTCGAGCGCGGCGGGCGGACGGTCGCCTACTCCGGAGTCATCGCCAACATCACCGGGCAGCCGGCCATGTCGGTGCCACTGTGGTGGAATGCTGACGGCCTGCCCATCGGCGTGCATTTCCTGGCCCGGTTCGGCGACGAGGCGACGCTCTTCCGGCTTGCGGCGCAGCTCGAGCAGGCCCGCCCGTGGGCGGGGCGGACGCCGGCGGTGTCCGCCCGGCCGGCCAGCTGACGCCGCAGCCGGCTCATGGACGTGTATTTGAGCTGCTGGAAGCCGTCGACGCCTCCTATGACGCCGTGGTGGCCAAGCTGCCCAAGAGGGACCGCCTGCGGAGTGGGTAGTTTGTCGGCATGGGGACAGATGCATACGCGGACGCCGCTGGCCTGGTCGCGCGTTCGGCGGCGGCCTACGTGTCGAGCGTGCCCACCGACCCGGCGGACGACGGCTTCTTCGGGCCCGCCAGCGTCACCTGGCGGCTGAGCGCCGACCTGTCCTCGATCGTGGCCGGCCTGCGGGCGCTGCTGGTCCAGGCGCTGCACCCGCTGGCGATGGCCGGGGTCGACCAGCACAGCGACTGGCGCCGCGACCCGGTCGGCCGGCTCGCCGCCACGTCGTCCTACCTCGCCACGGTCAGTTTCGGCGACCGGGCGGCGGCCGGGCGCGCGGCGGCCAGGGTCCGGCGGGTCCACGAGCACGTCCGCGGCACCGACCCGGTGACCGGCCGGCCGTACGCGGCCAGTGACCCGGCCCTGCTGCTGTGGGTGCACGCAACGCTGGTCGAATCCACGATGGTCGCCTGCGAGCTGTTCGGGACGCCCCTGGCGCCCGCCGACGGCGACCGTTACGTGGCGGAGATGACGGTCGCGGCCGAACTGGTCGGCATCCCGGCCGCGCTGGTCCCGTCGGACCTGGCCGGCCTGGGGCAGTACCTGTCGTCGGTGCTGCCCGAGCTGCGCTGCACACCCGCGGCCGCCGACGCGGCCGCCTTCCTGCTCGACCCGCCGGGCCTGGATCCCGACATCGCGGAGATCTGGCAGGACATCCGCGACGGCACGACCGCGGCGATGCCGGAGTGGGCGCTGCAGATGTACGGCTACCGCACGCCGGGAGCCCTGACCCCGGCCCGCCGGGCCGAGATCCGGCAGGCGCTCGGCGTTCTCGACGTGGTGTTCCTGGGCGAGCCCGGCGTGCTGGAGGCACGGCAGCGGATCGCCCTCCGGAT
>WNFX01006773.1_pt1 | contig 10859 bp, 8 predicted proteins | sample 5400111 | NCBI WGS metagenome assembly WNFX01 (sample SAMN13153363, study PRJNA577476) | soil metagenome | isolation source: 40 cm soil or saprolite under grassland replicate 1 | place: USA:California | collected 2016-06-15
CCTCTCCAGAAGACGCTCGGACTGCAGGCGTTCCAGCTCCACGTCCGAGTGATCGACGAACTGCATGGCATCCGCGATGGCGCGATGGCCCGCCTGGTCTGCGATGGCGCGGTGCATCAACTGGCAGACGCGGCGGTACGACGGATGGCCCTGCGGCGATGTCCGCAGCTCGATCACGTGCATCGCTTCACGCGCGTTCATCTCCATGTAGAACCGCACGCGGTAGGCCATGACCACCGCGTAGGGCGCGGCGTCGCGCAGCTCGTGCGAGAGCATCTCTTCGTAGAGATCCGCCGATAGATCCATCACCGCGCGCCACTCCGGGAGCGCGCCGGCGTCCTCGATCGCGGCCGGTTCTGTGTAGCCGTGGCGCGTGCTGAGCGGTTGCCACTCCAGCGTCAGCAAGCGGTGACGCTGCAGATCGCGGAAGGCGCCATAGTCGGCGAGCACGTCGAAACGATAGCTGGTCCGTTCGAAGGCGCGTCCCGGCTTGTGACGGCGATTCGTCCGGTTGCCGACGTACGCCCTCAGCAGGGCCGCGCGATCGTCTGCCGACAGGCGTTCGGCCATCGCGCGCAGCTGATCGTCGGGCAGGGCCGACGCGGAGTACAGCGCCGCCGCCACCACTTTCGTCTCGCCCTCCGGGTCGAAGTCGGCGAGGGTGACTTCGGCTCTTGGCTCCGACCTGACGTCGTGGACGAACGGCCGCGCAGCGGCCTCGAAGGCGCGTCGCGTGTCGGCGAAGTAATCCACCCAGCGTCCACCTCGGCTCGGTTGATCGAGGCGCGCCAGAAACGCCGGGATCACCTGACGCAGTTCGGTGAGCATCTGCCGCGCGCAGCCGCGCACTTCGTCGAGTGGGTGGGCGAACATGCGCAGCAGCAGCGCCTCGAAGGCCTGGCCGGTGCCGAAGAGGCCGACGTTCGATCGCGTCGCCGCAGGCAGCAGTCCTCGCAAGGTGTCGAGCGCCTTCGCGCGGATCACCGAGCGATAGACGGCGTCTGAATCCTCGGCGGCCTTCGGGTACTTCGCGCGGAAATGCGCTTCCATCGCCGGAATCCACTTCGCGTACGTCTCGAACGCCGTGTCGAGCGTGCGGACGAAGCGATCGCGCAGCGGCGACTGCTCGACTTCCGCCGGCACGTGGTACTTCCAGCGGCCGGCGGGCCGCTCCGTATACGGCACGTAGCGGGTGGACTGCTCGAGATAGGCCATCAGGCGGCCCCACTCGAGCACTTTGGTCAGGACGTTCGACACGCCTTCGCAGGCGATGTGAGCCCCGCCGAGCTGCGCGACCGAATCGTCGCCGTACTCGCTCAGCACGCGAGCATAGAGTTTGTCGGCGCGCTCGGTGCCGACGGTGTTGGTGTGGACGCCGTCGGCCGGCGCGATCTGACCGAGAAATTCGTCGAGGAAGAGCCGCCGCACCGATTTCGCCGAGCGCGAGTAGCGTGCGAACAGCGCGCCTTTGACGGTTTCGGGCAGATTCGTCAGCGCGAAGACTGGACGATCGGTGTTGGTGAAGTATGGCGCGAGCGCGCGCACTTCGTCGTCGGTGAATGTTTCGGTGGCTGCGGTGGGGAAGCCCACGGTGGTCGGGTATTCTACCTCGCATGTCGATCGATGGCGCCTATCGTCACCGGCTGCAGGTGCGGTTTCGCGATTGCGACGCGATGGGTCACGTGAACCACGCGGTGTACTTCACGTATTTCGAGCAATGCCGGTTGACCTTCTGGCGGGAGCAGACCGGGGCGCCGTCGCCGCACGCCAGAGTGATCATCGCGCGCGCGGACTGCGACTATCGGGCGCCGGCGCATTTCGGCGACGAGCTGGAGATCCGGTTGGAGGTCGCCGAGATCGGTCGGTCGAGCTTCACGCTGCGGTATCAGATCACTCAGGTGGCGAGCGCAGCGCTGGTCGCGGTCGGCAGCACGGTCATGGTGGCCTACGACTACCCGTCGGGGAAGTCTGTTCCCTTGCCCGATGCGGCGAGGGCCCTGCTTGAACGTCTCCGCGGCTGACCGCGGTGACCGGGGTCTGACCCCGATGTCCGCTTTTGTCAGCTCGCACGGGGTCAGACCCCTTGCGGCGGTTGCGCGTCGATTGACCCTAGTCGACGACACCGGAGCAGATCGCTCGATAGACGGCCTGACGGATGTCGGGTGTCGGGCCGAGGGCGAAGTACAGGCGATGCGCGACGAGCCACGTCGACGGCTCGCCGAAGGCGTAGGTCCGGTAGCTTGACCACGGATACTCTGCGGGGTCGTTGACAATACCGGCTTCGACCGGATTGCGCTCGATGTACCTGAGGCACTGCAGCCAGTAACGCTCGGTGTCAATGACGAGGCCCTTGTAGCGGCCATTCCAGAGCGTTCCGCTCCAGCCGTACTTTCGATTGATGTGTTGGACGTAGCCTTCCTTGCAGGCCTTCATCGCATTCGGCAACGCCAGTTCACTCTCCGGCGTCGCCAGCAAGTGAACATGCGTGGTCATCAACACAAAGGTGTGGACAGAGAGACCGTGGGCGAGCGTGGCGGCCTTCAAGAAGTCGATGAACTGCTGGTAGTCCTCTGGAGACCAAAACACTGGTCCGCAATTGTGGCCGCGCAGGATGACGTGAACGCTCGCACCTGGAACGTACACTCGGCGTCTTCGTGGCATGAGTTGCGGAGCCGCCTGAAGCAAATCTCGATCTCAAGGCCGGATCGGCGAGCACGTCATGGGCTTGCAGTTTTTGCCTGCGAGGCGATCGAAACGTGTGCAACAAACTGCAAAGGGGTCTGACCCCGATGTTCCATACTGTCCGTCGCGTCGGGGTCAGACCCCGTCACGCCCGTCACTCGCCGCTGACGCCTTACAATTGATCCATGGTCACGATCTACGGCAAGGACTCCTGCCCTTACACCCAGGCCGCACGCGACGACTACAAGCGGCGCAGCGTCCCCGTCACGTACATCAACGTCAAGAAAAACGCGGCGGAGCTCGCGCGGATGCTCGAGTTCAGCAAGGGCCGGCGCGCGGTGCCGGTCATCGTGGACGCTGACGGGCGCGTGACGATCGGCTTCGGCGGTACCTGAGGGATCTAAAGGACTGCCAGGCTGGTGGTCTTCATCGGCGTCGCCGCCGGCGCGGTGCGCGGCGCGGACTCCGCTATAGTTTCATCGTGTTCTCTCCGATCCTGCTGCGCGCGCACAACCCCGGGCCGATGACCGGCTCCGGCAATAACACCTATCTCATCGCCTCGACAAGAGGATCCGCTGCGCTCATCGACGCGGGCGTCGGCGACCCTCGTCACCTGGCCGACCTCGACGCCGAGCTCCGCGCGCGCGAGGCGCGCCTCGACCACGTGCTCGTCACGCACGGCCATCGCGACCACGCCAGCGGCGCACCCGGTCTCGCGCGCGCGTACCCCGAGGCCATCTTCGTCAAGCGGCCATGGTCCGGCGAAGACGCGCAATACGCCGTGCCGTGGCGGACGGCGAGCGATGGCGACCTGCTCCCGGCGGGCGACGATGGGCTGAAAGTCATCCACACGCCGGGCCATTCCCCTGACCACCTCGCCTTCTGGCACGAGCCCAGCGGCACGATCTTCAGCGGCGATCTCGTCGTGCACGGCAGCAGCGTGATGATTCACACGAGCCGCGGCGGCAATTTGTCGGAGTATCTGCGGTCGCTCGAACGCCTGATGATGCTGGAGCCCAAGGTCCTGCTGCCCGCCCACGGGCCGCGCGTCGACGCGCCGCGGCAGCTGTTGACGAGCTATCTCGAACACCGGCGGATGCGGGAGCAGCAGGTGCTGGATGCGCTCCACGCCGGGCGGGCCACCGTGCAGGAGATCGCCGAATCCATCTATGATGGTCTCGATCCGGCGCTGATGCCGGCCGCACACGAGAACGTCCGCGCGCATCTCGAGAAACTCAAGGCGCAGGGACTCGTGATCGACGAAGCCGATCGATGGAGATTGTGATACTCGGCGTGGCGATCGCGCTCGCGGCCCTCCTCGTCGTGCGCGAGCGCTGGTGGCGGCGCGAGGCGGCCATTCTTCGCGAGCGCCTTCGGGCGGCGAGCGCGATTGGCCTCGAGCGCGAACAGCTCGCGAACGTCGGCCAACTCGTGTCGGGTCTCGCGCAGGAGTTGAAGAGCCCGCTGCAAGGCGTCCTCGGCAACACGGAGCTGCTGATCGCGCTGGCACGGCCCGGTGGCGGGACCGAGGATCTTCGCGAGATTCACAGCAACGCCAATCGCGCCGCGGGCATCGTCAGAAACCTGCTCGCATTCACCGAGACGGCGGGCCTCAGCCACCGATGGCAGAGCATCAACGACGTCGTGCGGCGCGCGATCGAGAGCAGCCGTCACCAGCTCGAAGCGTCGGGCGTGCGGGCGCAGGTTGAGGCGGCGGAACGGCTGCCGCTGGTGTATGTCGACGGCCGCCAGCTCGAAAAAGTGATCGCTACGCTCGTGTCGAGACCCGCCCCGCGTTCGCTCCCCCGGCGCGAAGCGGCGACCGTGACGATCGTCACGCGTCACCGCGCGGACGAGCGGCTCGTGATCGAGATCGACGATTGCACCGCCGCCGACCAGGCCGGCGACTCGGCGTGGTCCGGCGACCTGGATGCCTGCCGCCGGATCATCGAGGCCCACGGCGGGACGCTCGAAATCGGCCGGTCGAAGGCTCGGGGATTTCGATTCCAACTGGAGCTGCCGGTGACCGCCGGCGGCTCTTCAACTCTCAACGTTCAAGTCTCAACTCTGAGCGCTGAGAGTTGAGACTTGAGCCTTGAGACTTGTTCTTATACGGTGTGACGCATGGACAACGTGATCGATTTCATCAACGTGAACCGCGATCGGTATCTCGAGGAGCTCAAGGCGCTGCTCGCGATTCCCAGCATCAGCGCGCTGCCCGAGCACGCCGGCGACGTGAGGCGGTGCGCCGACTGGTGTGCCGACGAGATGCGGCGCGTCGGCCTGCAGCATGTGCGCCTGATCGACACACCTGGCAATCCGGTCGTCTACGGCGACTGGCTCGAAGCGGAAGGGGCGCCGACGATTCTGTTCTACGGGCACTACGACGTCCAGCCCGTCGATCCGCTCGATCTCTGGCAGTCGCCGCCCTTCGAGGCGACGATCCGGGACGGCGAAATCTACGCGCGCGGGTCGGCCGACGACAAGGGTCAGGTGTTCATGCACTTCAAGGCGGTCGAAGCGCATCTGAAACAGAATGGCCGGCTGCCGGTCAACATCAAATTCATTCTCGAAGGCGAGGAAGAGGTCGGCAGCGTCAACCTGGACGAGTTCGTTCGCTCGCACAAGGGCGAACTCGCCGCCGAGGTGGTCGTGATTTCCGACTCGGGAATGTTCGCGCGCGGCGTGCCGTCAATCTGCTATGGGCTGCGCGGTCTCGTGTATTTCCAGCTCGATCTCCGCGGCAGCAATACCGACCTGCATTCAGGATCCTTTGGCGGCGCGGTCGCGAATCCGGCGATGGTGCTGTCGCAGGTTCTGGCGCAGATGAAAGACCGGGGCGGTCGCATCAAGATTCCTGGCTTCTACGACGACGTGGTGCCGCTGCAGGAGGACGAGCGAAAGGCATGGGCGTCGCTGCCCTTCAACGAGAAGCAGTACAAGAAGGACTTTGGCATCCCAAAGCTCTTCGGCGAGAGCGGCTACGCCACACTCGAACGTACGTGGGCGAGGCCAACCTTCGAGGTGAACGGACTGCTCTCCGGATTCACCGGAGAAGGCGCGAAGACGGTGCTGCCGGCCGTGGCGATGGCGAAGGTCAGCATGCGCCTGGTGCCGAACCAGTCCCCCGACACGATCGCGCGCCTGTTCGAGGAATACGTGAAGAAGGCGACGCCGAAGACCGTCGAGCTCAAGGTCACGCGGATGCACGGCGGCAAACCGTGGATGACGTCGTACGACAATCCGTTCGTGCAGGCGGCCGCCCGCGCGATTGAGAAAGGGTTCGGTCAGAAGCCGGTGTTCACTCGCGAAGGCGGATCGATTCCGGTGGTATCGACATTCCAGGAGGAACTGGGACTGCCGTCGGTCCTGTTCGGCGTCGGCCTACCCGACGAAAACGCCCACGCACCGAACGAAAAGCTCGATCTCGGGAACTTCCACGGCGGCATCATCGCGTCAGCGATTCTCTACGACGAGATCGCCAAAACACGTTAACCGCCGAGCGCGCAGAGAGCGCAGAGCAAAACTGGCTCTGCGTTCTCCGCGTTCTCCGCGGTTCCTGTCTTTAGAACCCGACGACGACCCCTATCCGGAAGATCCTCGGGCTCAGGTTCTGGGCCAGCGCATTGAACGTCGGCGACGTGATGTTGTTGTTCCGCACCAGCGCGGTGTTCGCGTTGAAAATGTTGAAGGCGTCGATGATGCCGCGAAGCGTGATCGCGTTCACCTTGAACGACCGGGCCGCGCGCAGATCGGTATTCCACAGGTTTGGATACCGCAGGTAGTCGATCGCCGGCGTCACCAGCACCTGAAGCGCTGAATCGCCGCCGAGCGCCGCGGCCGAGCCGGAGCGGTAGAGCGGATACGGATAGCCTTGGCGGCCGAAGACATTGCCGCTGACTTCGATCCCGTAGGGCGCCTGGTACATCGCGTTGGCGTTGATCTGCCACTTACCGTTGATATAGATGCTGCCCGAACCGCTGCCGCCGCTCTGCGGCGCGAACTGGCCGCCGTCCTTGAGCGGCTCGCTCAGAGTCGGCGTCGGGTTGCCGTTGGTGTCCACCTGGCCGGCCGCATCGGAGAAGAGTTCACGCGCGTTGTTCCACGAGAACGCGACGCGGCCCATCCACCTGTTCGACAGCCGCTTTACCATACTCAGTTCCAGGCCGTGGTACTCGGTCGCGTATCCCGCAAGATTCGTCGTCACGAACCCGTTGCCGCCGGCCGCAACCTTTGCTGCATTCGGGATGAACGTCGGCACGTTGTACGCCGTGCCGTCCGGCAGCGTGCCCGACAGGCCGCTGCCCGGCGCGTAGTCGGCGATCGTCACGCCGACCCGTGGCGTGATCCGGCCGGTGAAGTTGCCGTAGAGGTCGGTCGTCCGTGTGTAGCTGTAATTCACCTCTACCGCAAGGTTCGGCCGAAGCTCGCGATCCAGGCCGGCGACCAGACTGCTGGTTCTCGGCGCCTCGAGATTCGCATCGAGGACGTTCGCTGATGTCACCGCCGTCGGGTTGGCAGGATTGAAACCGCCCGCCGCCGTGATGAACTGATTCAGGTTGACCTCGTTGGCCTGAGCGAAATGATCGCCGTTCAGGTCCACCCAGCGGTAAGTCGCGGAACCAGCGGTGGAACTTGGATTCAGCACGCCGACGGTGCCGGTCTCGAGCTGGCCCGCGTAGCGGCTGAAGCTTGCTCGCGCGATCGTCTTCCGCGAGTCGTCCAGGGCATAGGTGATGCCGGCCCGCGGTGACACGTTGTTCCAGGTGAACGGCGTGTCGTATCCGGCGAACGCGACCCCCGGCACGACGTTCGGAAACGCCGGATTCGCCGCGATCTCGCTCGGGAGCGCCTTCCCCCATTGACGGTCGAAGCGAACCCCGAGGTCGAGGGTCAGCTGTCCGTGCTGGATCGTGTCGCCGGCGTAGAAATCGAGATAGTCCGCGCGGTTGCCGCCGTAGCCCTGTCGGAAGACCTGCGCCTGGAGGTCTGTCGGCGACCGCTCGATGGCGAGGATGCCATTGCCGGGCCACAGCGTGCCGCTGACCGCATCCACGGTGCGGAAGCCAAAGCCGTACTTCAGGTCGTGGCTGCTGCCCATTGCGCTGATGAAGTTGTTGACGTCGACGTTCGCGATCTTCTGTGGGCGCACGTTCAGGCCCTGGCTGACTGATCCGAATGACGAGGCGGTCGTGAAGTTACGGCCCGCCTGCTGGGAAAGGCCGCCAACCGGATCGAGGATGAAGCCGGTGTTGAAATAGGCGTACTTGGCGGACACGAACATGTTCGAGTTGATCACGCGGTCGTCCGCAAACTTCCACAAGCCGTGCAGCAGGGCATCGGTGTAGGCGTTGTCCTGATGGAACGTCGCGGTCGGCGCGTCGAACAGAATCCCGGCAATGCCCGGACTGCGGCCGTCCTTGATCTTGAAGCCGTCGAAGTACAGAAAGCTGACCATGTCCTTCTTCGTCGCCTGCCAGTTCAGCTTGACGTCAGGATTTTTCAGCTGCGTCCGATCGACCAGCGCGCCGGCCCGGCGCACCAGCCGCACGTCCTGCAGCGAGTACGAGTTGTAGAACCAGGCATGGTCGCGCAGGATGGGGCCGCCGATGTCGTAGCCGTTGTCGGAGATCTGCTTGTTGTGGTCGGAGGTTTCGGATGTCACGCCGGTGACCGCCAATTCGGCCGGCACATTGCTCGACTCCATTGAATGGTTGTCGAAGTACCCGCGCAACCCGCCGTGGAACTGGTTCGTGCCGCGCTTCACGACGAGGTTCAGGCCCATGCCGCCTGTCGGCTGCTTGATGTCCTGGCCCGCCGTCGACACCTGGATTTCCTCGAAGTTGTCGAAGTTGTAGTAGCTGGGGGAGGCGCCGGTCGCCGTCATGTCGGTGATGTTGATGCCGTCCATGGTCCACACCGCATCCTGAGGACGGGTGCCTTTCGACGCGAAGTTGGACTGCTGGCCGGTTTCGTTGCCGCCGATGTTGACGCGATCGACGAGCACGCCAGGCACCGATCGCATCAACGCGAATGGATCGCGCGACGTCGGGATCCGGGTGAGCTCGTCGGAGGTGAAGTTGGTCGCGGTGCCGGTGGCCCTGGTGTCGATGACCGGCGAGTCGCCGGTCACGGTAATCGTTTCCGCCACCGAGGCGATCTTCAGCGAGAGCGGCAGCTCGACGTTCCTCCCGACGGCGACGATGACGTTATCGCGCACCATGGTGGTGAAACCCTGGAGCGCCGCGGTCACCTTGTAGGGTCCCGGTGCGAGATTGAGAAATCGGTATTCGCCGGCGGCTTCGGTGACGAACGTCTGCGTCGCGTCGAGGCCCTGCGCTGTGACAGTGACACCTGGCAGCACGCCTCCCTGCTCGTCTCTGACGGTTCCAGAGATGGTGCCGCCCTGAATCTGTGCGGATGCGCGCGCCGCGATCGATGTCATCAGTAATGCCAGCACGAAGATCACACGCTTCATTCGGATCTCCTCCCATGAGCAGTCGGCAGTTTCAGTCTCAGTCAGCCTGAGCCTGTTGACTGCGGACTGGTTCGCGTTCCGAGCAGCATCCGATGTGCCACCGATCGCACAGAGTCCGGACACTGTCCGCATTGTTCAGAGCCGGGAATCGTCTGTCGGTTACACGGGAGTTGTGACCGCGCGCGTGAATCGATCACGAATTCTTGAATCGCGAGATCCAACGGCAGCGCCTCGTCCCGCCGAAGCGCAGCGGCGTCATCGTGGCGCGAAGGCGGATTGTCTGTTGGCAGACACTGTCCGAAAGCGAAAAATAGAAGGTGATAGAGTCGTGGCGGTGTCGAAGTTGGAAGAGCTGATCGATGCGCTGCAGCGCTTCTATGGCGCGCTGCCGTTGCCGCCGCGCGATCCATTCATGCTCTTCGTGTGGGAAGTGTTGTCGGTGCACTCCACGCCGCGCAAGCGTGACGCGGCGCTCGCCGCCCTGAAACGCTGTCGCGCGCTCACGCCAGACGCGATGTGGCGCGCACCTCAGAAGAAGCTCGAGGACAGCGTGAAGCTCGCGGGCCCCTACACCGAGCAGCGGCTGAGCGCGCTCCGCACCGGCGTCGATCGGTTCCGCCGCTCGCCCCGTTTGCCGTCAGTGATCCGCGGTCCGCTCGTGGCGGCCCGACGGGCCCTGAAGCCGCTTCCGCAGCTCGGCGAGACCGGCGCGCACCGCATGCTTCTGTTCGCCGGCGACCACACCATCCTGCCGGTTGACGCGCGCATCAACCGCGTCGGCCGCCGCCTCGGTTACGGCCAGGCCGCCGCCGATTTCAAAAAGCAGGCGCGATCGGTCCAGGAGGCGATGAGCGCCGAGCTGAAGGATTCAATCGACGTCTACCGGCGGGCGTTTCTCTATCTGTCACACCACGGCGCCGCGACCTGCACCGAGACGGATCCGCATTGCTCGATCTGTCCGTTGCTGAAGCAGTGTCCTGAAGGCCAGAAGAGAACTCTCCACCACTAGTTCAGCGAAGCCACCCTCTTGCGAAGCGTCTTCACGTGCTCCCAGATCTGCTCGTGCTCCTCACGCTCTTCGTCATCGAGCCGCGTCGCGGACGAGAGCTGAAGATAGCGCTGAAGGTCGCGGAGCGCCGCTGAAAAATCCTTGAGTTGATAGGCGAGCAGGCCGCGGTCGCGCAGCTCGTCGATGGCCGACGGATTCACCGCCACGAGCAGGTCGGTGATGTCGCGCGCTTGCGGGAACGAGTGCATGCGCACGTACACCCGCTTGAGGTTGGCCAGCATCCGCGCCAGGATCTGCGGCTTGGTGGCATGCACGAACAGCCGCGACTCGAAGAGTCCCTCATCCTCTCCCGGCGCGGCCTCGTCGGTGGTGTCCGAGCGTAGCAGGTCGCGGCAGGCGTCGCGCGTGAGCAGTGCGCCTCCGCGAAACGCGTCGATGATCAAATCCTCCGAATAGGGCTGGCCGCGCCGTGCCGGGCAGCGCAGCAGAAAGCGTCCAGGGAAGTTGATGCCCTCGACGTACAGGTCGGCGCGGCGCGCCACTTCCATGTACACGAGCGCCAGCGTGATAGGAATCCCCGTGCGGCGCTCGAGCACCTGGTTCAGGAAGCTGTTGCGCGGATCCTCGTACTGCAGCTCGTTGCCGGCAAATCGCAGCTCGCCGAACAGGTAGTCGTTCAGGGCCATGACG
>WNFX01008880.1_pt1 | contig 10859 bp, 10 predicted proteins | sample 5400111 | NCBI WGS metagenome assembly WNFX01 (sample SAMN13153363, study PRJNA577476) | soil metagenome | isolation source: 40 cm soil or saprolite under grassland replicate 1 | place: USA:California | collected 2016-06-15
TTGATTTTTTCGCCGATTCTTTGCTTTTCTTCCTGATTGTTGTACGATCAGGCCCATTCGGATTCAAATGGGGTTGATTCAGATTTTGATAATTCGGAGTCTTGGAATACAAATGGGGATTAACCATGCCTTGCTAAATTCCCGATATTGCCACATAGCCTCGTTAAATGATATACAACCTATCTGCACATTCTTTGTGATAGTATTTCTTATTGGCGCGTCCTCTACTCACTATTATGTCTGTCCTAACGAATCCCTCTTTGCAATAACGACATAGACCGCGCTGTTTTTGAATGACAAATCTCTCAACATCAAAATAATTCGTCAAAGTGTATGCCGTACGATTTTTCCCCCGATTAAGCAAATGTTACTAACAATTATCCTATTTAAGGAATTTGCTCATAAGATCAGCGTAATAATCTGTCTGTATTTTTATGTTCAATTTCGTTGTTACGTGTTCATTCAGAAAGTATAGGCGGTACGTGTGGTATACTTTTTGTAATCTTAGGAAATGTTTTTCTCTCTACTATCATCCTGATATCTTTTTCGAAAATCTCCTAAATTATGTCGAGGGCCTGTGGATGCATCGGTGCCAGTATAATCGCCCATTATTTCTAAAACCTGTTCAAAATCATTTAATTTTTTGAGAATTTCAGGGGTCAACCTCATATGTGTTACGTAATGAGTACCTTTGTCATATATAGCGGGTGCCGTACCTGTCGTGTTCAGTATATGCCTCCTCGATGCCTCCGAGTCTGTCCCCTCTTTGGTAAATACCTCCACGGTATACATGGGTCCAATATCCTTATACTCTGGATCTTCTTGCATACGCAAATACAAATCGTGTACTAGAAATTGATCGACTTTAGGAAAAATTTGTCGATATGCTTCCTCTATTTTATCCTTCTGTATTCTTAAGCCTGACAGCTCACTCAATTCCTTACTCATTTCTGATTTATCCTTTTGAGCGTTATCGTGAGTCATATCACATCTCAAAAGAAGCTAGGTAACATCGACTGTATAAGTTTGCCTCACTTAAAGGGAGTCCTATAAGGGAGTTATCGATGAGTGGTTTACAATAGATTTAAAAACCACAAATTGGAAGCATAAAATGAAATGCCAAAGTTTCTTGATGTTCACAGTTTGAAAGGCTTTGATGAGCGCACGCGCTAAATCCAGTCACAAAGAAATATGTCGAAGATGGAATATTGTCTGAAAATATAAGTAGGGTTCATGGAAATGACATTATGAATGTATATGATTGTGTCTGGAGTCGACCAATACAAAATCCGTCATCATTCGATTCGAATATGTAGACTGCTAATCTAATCATTATATCTTCATTAAACGAAGGGCAGACATAATCATTTTAATGATGTGCTTCGGATGTGTATATTCTTTTTAATGTTTTATGGTTGTTCAGAGAGTAGCATTCTACAGTCGCCTACTTAATCTTCCTAGCTGATTGTCGGGGAGGGAATGAATCAGGGTAGAGAGATCAATAGGCTGTTGTTTGTATTTAGTTGTCTCAAATAGACAAGCATAAATCACGTGACAATGATTGTTCTGCTAGAGACACTGTAATTGATCCTTCGAACAGTTGGGAAGACATCTGAAAAATGGTTGAGTTACATAAGGGAAATCGAGGTGTGACTAAGAGGAAGGCAAAAAGGTCGTGGTAAATGTTAGAGCTAATTGGGAAAAAAGTGAGGTAGAGGTATAATATGGCGACTAACGAAGATGAATATTCTGGCCAAATAAAAAAATGCACGCATTGTAGCACCTCTGGTTACTTGTAGACAAAGTGTAACGTCCCGATAACCCCGGGAAAATAAAGGTACCATCCAGGGAGCATTGTAGCAGGCCTACTTTTTTTGAACTTGTTTCTATAAGTTGTCTAACATTATGGAATTGCATCTATTTTGAGCTAAATCCCTTCGGATCATGCATTCTTTCGTACGTTTTTAGCTAATGCTTCTGTTAGTCGCTTTAAGGCCTGTGATCCATCAAGAGGATCCAAACGTACATCTAGTATACACAATTCTTTAGAATATTTTCTTTCAACTTCGGAGAGAACTTGTTCAAATTGTTTTTCTGTCTCAATAACAAATCCTTTACCGCGACCGATTAGTTGAGCAATTTGACTATAATGCCAACGTAATATGTCATTAAATGGACCATCTAGCATGGGACGCTCAGTGCCGTAACCACCATTATTTAGTACAATGATAACTGGATTTAAGTTAAACCTCGCAATGGTCGATATTTCCATACCGGTCATTTGAAAAGCACCATCTCCTACTATTACGACTGGACGAAGTCGTGGGTTAGCTAACTGGGCGCCTATACTCGCAGGTACAGCAAAACCCATTGAACAATAATAGGCGGGAGATAAAAATTCTGTTTGGCCATGGATCTTCAAATCGAGAGCGCCAAATAAAGAATCACCAACGTCAGCTATGACTATCGTCTTATTAGTTATTATGGAAAAATTGAGGATTTCAAACAAACGCTGCGCAGTTATCTTCTTGCTTGTTGCAGCCAAGGATTGCACCTTATTATTACTTGCTTTCCTCATGGTGATGAAATCTCTTCTTGCCAAGGGCGCTTCTATTAAGCCGTTGATAAAATCATGTAGAAATATATTTTCAAAGTTATGATGTTTGATAGATAATTTCTCACTAGTTACGTAGATACTTCTAGACTGCTCTATTGGAGTACTAGAAATAGCAAAATTGATATCCGTCATAAGGGCACCAAGAAGAATCAGGCAGTCACTAGATTCCACATATTCTCGAACTGATTCGTATCCCATAGCTCCTTCATATACTCCAAGAAAGGAAGGATGGTCTTCGTTTATCACGGATTTACTTAGTACCGTAGATACGAAAGGGATTTTTGTTTTGTCGATTAGCTGAAGCAATTTTTCTTGTAATCCAAAACGATGTATTTCGATGCCGACAACGATAACTGGTTTGTCAGAGGAATTTATCATTGCAGTGGCTTCTGATAGAGCTTCGTGCAGAGAAGTCAAATCAGATATGGACCCAATCTCCATCATGGTTTCATTTGGAGACGATGAATCTGCTTGTTGTTGTAGTTGCTTTTTTTGATGCTGCTGTTTCTGCGGAGTGAATATAGGTACCGAGACCATGTATCTAGGCAATTCAATATAGGCAGGTCTCTTATATCGCAAGACTGATGAAAGAACTCTATCTATGCCTTGGACGGCTGTAGTAGTATCATTTATAAGAATAGAATCAACTGTGATTTGTTTAAAGATCTCCAGCTGTGTATCATAGTTACGAACTTTGTGATGTAGAAGGTCATTTTTCTTACGTTCTTTTATTCCTGGTGCACCAGAAATTACGACTAGGGGAGATTTTTCAGCGAACGCCTGGGCAGTAGGATTAACAACTTTGAAACCTCCTACACAATAAGTGATACACACGGCACCGAGTCCATTAACACGAGCGTACGCATCTGCTGCAAAGCCTGCACCCTGCTCATCACATGTATTAATAATCTTCAGTTTATTAGACTGATTTAATATGTGATAAAATCCGAGCACATAATCGCCGGGAACGCCGAAGATATGACGAGCTCCACGACTATAGAGTGCTTGGATCAGATACTCTCCTATAGTCTGCTGAGTTTCGGACATCTCAGATAGAAGAACTATGGAAATAGAGATAATTCAATTGAAGATGGTAAAAAATTCTCTAGAAGAAATATCAAATAATCTATGTATCAACGACATACCTGAACAAGCAATAGCTGCTAACCATCACCTAAAAATTCAAGAAATGCAAAAGGAGTTTAGGAATATTCTGGCTCATGAATTACGTAACTCAGTTACGCCTATCCTTGGATTGGCAGAAATTATAGAAGCTAGATTATTAGAAAATAAAAATGGGAAGATTGAATTGAAAGGACAAGAGTTTGAAATTATTACACGCAATGCAAAAAGATTACAACTACTTGTTGGATGTTTGATTCAATATTACTGAATTGAAAGTCCATCCGGAAGATTGAATGGAAAGGATTTTATCCTAATAGAGATATGTCTAGCGCCTGTAGAGCCTTAATGTGTGCCCTACAATTGCATAGGTCTTTTAAATTATATGTTGAGGTACAAAGAATCTAAAAATTTCAGCAGATACTAAAGCAATAATAACCAGAACAGTAGTAAAAAAGGACAAACCTGATCTCTTAGGTATATGTGCTACATTATCTTAGCTGTTCTTATAAACGGAAAGGATGCAAGATAACATCATCCATGATCTGAGGTCAAAGTTTCACGAAAGCTGCCAACAACTGCATCTTGATTTTTTCCCTCTTGTATGTTTCCAGAATTGGATAACCAAAACTCAATATATCAGATGGGTGGCTGCATCGCATACTAGACAATATTATGGTTGTTCCATAATTCTAAATGTACCAACCATGCTGTCTACAGTTGATATGAACTTATCAAAATCATGATTTTGAGAACCATAAGTTATGACGATTTCTTTATGGCCTTGTAAAGAAATAATTTTCATGCCCTTTTTGTCTCTGTGGTTCTCTAATGGATCTGTATAAGTATAAATTAATTTTGAAGCCTGGATTTCTCCCATCTTTCTGTCATGTGATGTTTCTAGAATATTGACATTATCAAAGCAGATAGCCAATAGGTGTATTTGTTCATTTGTAATAGCTTGTAGTGTCTCCGAAGTGTCGTGGACAGGTAAACTTCTTTTAATACGGAGATCAACTGTAGTGGAGGATTCATTATATACCATATCTCTAATTTTTTGAAGTATTATTTCTGAATCTTCCCTACTTGAAAAAGTTGGTTTAATAGGAACAAGAAACATTACGACCGCCGTAAAATCATTATTTAGTATTTCATGTTTATTCCAACCTGAGGGGTATTGTATTGCTACCTTATGGGTGCTGTTCTCATATATTGAAAAACCCTTCACTGTAGTTGATGCTACTGCAGATGACGTGCTTGTCATCTGTGATTGGGTCAACGATGATAACACTAGTTAGGAATACACAACACTTTGTTTTATCACTTGCTCACTCATAGGACATATCTCTAGGACTCCCTTGAAGGAAGTAATGCTTATCTTTACCTTGCAGGAAATGTAAATTGTAGTGATGTAAGTCTAAATGACCATGCAGGATCCGAATATACTAAATACGTTTATTTTACTGGATCGATCTGTTGCACTGCCATTCAGTCTTTTAATAACAATTGCATCTGTTTCTTTGTGTTGCATAATTGCATTCTATTTTTTTAGATCATACAAGTTTTCTGGGTTTAGATACCTACTCGGATTACCAATGGGTTTTGCAATTCTTGGGACATCATTTGTGTGTGAACACTTGAGCTTGATCTATTACCCTAATTATCTATTATATCATCTATTCTTTTGGATGCAGTTATCACTCCAGTCCGAAGCATTGGCTTTAATAGCCTTGTCATACATGTTAAAAAATCGTGTTGGCTGGGGTAAAGATGATTATGCTACTACTGATCAGGATCTCTCAAAGGTACTGATTCATTATAGTATACCTACCAAAGTCAGAGATCTTTTGATTAGTATTTTACCTATGATTGTAATTTCGATTCCATTCATGGTCACCATATCTGCGCTTTTCGTGCAGCCATTCCTCAATGACGTTGAACTTGCAGATCTGAGCTTTTATACGAAAATATTTGATATGATAATTCTTGGCTACGTTTTCAAGAGTACCATTGTATCGTTGGTAAGGGGAGCCAATATTAAGTTACTCTATGTACCAGCTGCATTTGCATTACTTTGGCTTGGACAGTATTCATTGATGATTAACTATTTTGATAATGATTCAATTCCATTTATCGGATCAATAGTTGCGCGACTGACAGGGTTAGCTTTGTTTGTCTATGCTATACATTATGCAATGTCTGGTGGAGTTAGGAGGGAAATGGAGATTGAAACAAGAAAAAAGACATAAACTCCAACTTTTTTATGAAATACTTTGCGCCATAGAAGATAACACGATGCATAATGAGGCTGTAAGACCTACCCGCATACAACATAGTTCCAGATTGTCCTACGATAAGATGATGAACCATTTTGATGAGTTAGAAGGAAAGCGGATGATATGTCGACAGAGCGGCGGACTTATATCAATAACTAGTAAAGGCAGAAAATTCACCAAACAATATAATGAATTGATAAATCTAATTGAGAGTGCTGCTCTGTAAAAGATAGAAAAAGATACTTTGCGGTCAAAGTTAATATGGGCATCCTGCAATTTTATACCTAATTTTTATATCATATCATATATAATAGATAGATTTTCCATTTGTTGGTTTTTTAATTGTCAGCAATTAGTCAGCTCTTGCAGGACTAGTACGATGTTTCCCTAATCATGTCACTTCGCCTTTTATTTTATACTTTTAATAGTATAGTAGTGGTGTGCTTGATTGAACTTCTTAGAAAATAAAGGGAATACCCTTCCAATCTACGAATATGTAGAGCGATCTGGAACAAACTAAACACTTCCTAGAAAGCTATCAATCGAAATACCGGCATCTATTTTTAAACTAAATATTTGTAATTTGATCAAATTAATAATGAGGCTCTCTTCTTGCATAGTCATAGTACCTCTCTCCTATCTCGAAGGGGTCTTCCGTTGCTAGTTTGCCATATCCTGCACTTTTTATCAGATTTGCTAACATGATCGAATATGAGATCCCAACTATCCAAGCACCAATTGTTGCAATCTGATTCATTATTATAAACTCATAAATTGGCGTGTAGTCAAAGACCCTTCGTGGCATTCCATATAATCCCAATAGATGCTGGATAACAAAGACCAAAATGATAGCCACAAATGCTAGTATAAAGTGAATTTGTGCTGCCCTTTCATTATACATTCTGCCAGTAATTAGTGGGAACAGATAATAGATGAAGCCTGTAAAGGCTAAAGATACAGTTCCCATTAACATAAGGTGAAAGTGACCTACCACGAAGTAGGTGTCATGTGTCATAAAGTCTAACGGAATCGCTGTATTTACTACGCCTCCTGCTCCAGATGCAAAAAACAGCATTATCGCACCGACTGCAAAAAGCATAGGCGATGCAAATTTGATTCTTCCACCCCACATAGTAGCTAGCCAGTTAAATACATGCATAGCCGAAGCTGGCACTGCAGCCAGTGTTCCTATCATAAAGACTGTCTTTTCCGTAAAGCTAATACCTGTTGCAAACATGTGATGTGCCCAAGATGCAAATCCAATTACACCTAATAATATGAACGCAACTACCCCTGATTGATAGCTAAAAATTGGTTTTCTAGAGAATTTGGGTATAATTTCATAGAGCATACCGACAGCTGGTATAAGAAAAATGTATACCTCTGGATGGAACGTGAACCAGAACAAATGCTGGTACGCTATTGGGTCTCCACCCATAGCTGGATTGAAGAAGCCAGACACTCCTAATCTATCAGTATATATCATAACCATGGCAGCTGAGAAGGTTGGCATTGAAACAATCGCCATAAATGATGTTATGAGAACTGCCCATACAAATAATGGCATTTTCATTATAGGTAAATCTGGATGCTTCATTTTGAGTATAGTGATTACAAAATTGATTGAACCGAGTATAGAGGATATTCCTAATATCTTCATTCCAAATACCCACATATCAGCTGCAGGGCCAGGCGCTTTACTGACAGAATATGGGGGATAGGCAGTCCATCCAGTATCAGAAAAGCCTATCCATATTAGAGCAGCTGCCACTGGAATCATCCAATAGGCAACAGCATTCAGCTTTGGCCATGCCATATCTTTGTAACGAACCATAATAGGAACCAGATAGTTTCCAACACCAGCTGCAAACGGAATCACCCACAATAGCAGCATATTAGTTCCATGCACTGTAAAGATTCGAGCAAAATCATTCGCTCCCATGAGCTGCTGCCCTGGTAAAAATAGTTCAGTTCGGATTGCGAGAGCTAAGGCACCACCCATCATGAGAAATGCAATAGAAGTTATTATGTAAAGCAACCCGACATCTGTGTGATGAGTTGAAAAAAGAATTTCCCACATAGGACGGGGTTTTTTAACCTCAAGAACCAATATTATCATCACCTTTGCTGCTTTTCTTTCGGTTGAGATTTTTTTTGAGATTAATTTTGTATGTAAGAAACAGATGATGAATTGTCATTCTTCTTCAGTTGCACAAACATAGCATTCCAATAATATACCAGTGGAGGTCCTGATAACATTCACTAGGGTTAGCTGATCTGGACATGATCTGCAATGCATTGCTAAGCTACGTACATTGTGATGAACCCATTTCTTTTATTGCTTGCTCATTTGTAGGATATACATTAATAGCACTCCCAATGGACTCATTGAAAGAGAGTAATGCTTATTTCTTCAGTTGGCAAGCTGCTCCGGGCGATTTAGATGGTAAGAAATAAATTTCCAAATAAAATAAGCATAGGAACTATCCTGCCAAACAAGGCTGGTATAACGAAGGATCATTATCATACCATCATATGCGAAATGTTGCCTTGATTCTCATAATTACTGCTCTTATGGCTGCATTGACAAGCTTGTCTGCACACGTTATTGATAAACTACTGGGAATAGGCAACTCTCAAGTTCGAATCACAGATTTCAGCTTAAGAGATCAAATAGAGGATGTGGTTGTATTTGATAGTATAGTGTCAGGTGTCAGGTGGTAATAATAGTAGATTTGTTAATTAATATTCACAACGAACCAATCAGCTAATACTTAATACGATATCTACCATAAGAACAGTATTAACACACAGACAATGCATGTATTCGATAAAGGCTATGATTCAAGATTGTGACTTACAAGGGATTCGAGTTATTTTGGGTAGTGCTAACGATTAAAAGATGGGGAAGACCATGGTATTACGTCGGAATTGGAGGAACAGTAGTGTTGGTTATTATCTGGGCTTTAACTAGAGTTTCAAATCCCCTAACAGGAGGAAGAGCATTATCAATAAATCCTATGAGTATTGTAAATGAGTTATTCGAGTATGCCTTCATCATAATAATTCTCATAATCGTAGCAAAGGAAAGAAAGATGCATTTGACCAGAAAGACGTATTAGGATAAACAACCTAGTTTCAGAAATCTTAATTAACACTTTAGATCAAGAGAAAATAAATAAATCGGGAATATATTTATCGCCGTGTATATTCTACTCTTCTGCCCGTTAAACACATCCGCAACATTGTTTGTTGCAATTTTATTAACTTCTAATAATGCATCTATTGCTAAGAAGACAAGTAGTCCTATCGTATATTTTGAACTAGCATTAATAAAACACTAACACATAATTGATTTTATTTGTTTTATCAATAATTTATTTTCAATAGGCTTATGAATAATGCACTTTTCATCGATATTAGGAAATACTTGTTTTCCAAAGGCTTCATAATAGACATCACTAGCTGCTGTCAAGAAACAAATTTTCACTTTTTCATCCAATTTCCTAATTGCCTGAGATAAACCAAATCCATTCATTATTGGCATTTTGACGTCTAATACAACCAAGTCGTATAGGCCACTCTTAAAATTCTGTAACGCCACCAAAGGATTAGTAAATGAATCAACTTTGAAATCATTGCCCTCTAAAACGAACTTAAGTGTTAAATTAATGTCGTGTTCGTCATCAACTACCAGAATCCTTTTCACCATTGTAAGCTATTCTTTTTCATTTCGGGAGAAGCCATAGTTGCAATCTGCTGCCGGTGATGGCTTCCGAATAATGTATCTTTGATTTGCTGATTCTCTATTAGGGTGTCAATGATTTTATTAAATTCTTCTGCTGGTAACCCACGATTATCAAACCTTTCAATAGAATCAATAGCCTTAAGCTTCCAATGGTCTTCAGCAGCCATTTCAATTCTCTTTTGAGCGTCATAAACTATTTTACCAAACGAGGTAAGGATATAACTTTTATTCTTTCTACTAATCAAATCAGATTTTGTTAAATTAGATATTCTTGAATAATATTGCTTGCGGGTAAGATTTACTTTGCTTATAAGAAAGTCATTGCTATCAATAGCAATGGTATTGAAGATAACTAAAGATTTATCATCAGAAATCGCGTTTAAGATGTTAGCTACTGATGCGTAATCTTTTTTTGTTCTCTCGTTGTTGTCTTTGTATTCTAACATTTACATTATAGCAGAATTAATTGCAGTTCGTTATATTATTTGCTCACTTCAGGGACTCGCCTGAAAGGAGCAGCACTAGGTCAACTTTCAAATGAGAAAAAAATTGCTATTGGCAAATAAGACAAGGAGAGTGTTCAAGTTGAATAGTAAGGCACTCGTGTCGTGTAACCTAGTGTCCCATAAGCTTTGAACAAAAGAGGTAAGATAAAACAAGAAATTATCACGAGTAATATCTTGACAATAAGCCGAAATATGAGTTATTGCTAAACAGGGTTGGCGACTTAACTAATATCCTTCCTAGAAGGGAAAAAATCAAGTTCTATAAAATACAGTCAAGGGTTAAAGACTTCGATAGTTTAGAGGTCAAATTTAGTAACAAAACATATCGTGAGCCTGAGGATATGACCGATTTTGCAGGTTCGAGATTAGTTTGTTACCTTCTTTCAGATACAGAAATAATCTCAGGAGTGATTAGATATAATTTTGAGATATTGAAAAGAGACGATAAAACTAATGGCTACAAGGCAATTCACCGTCATACCACTTCGAAACAAGAAAGAACTGTATTACCAGAGTATGAACGATACACATTATTTAGGAAATTAATCGAACTCACTCTAAAGATGTGGACGGTGGTATCCAGTATGAAC
>WNFX01006776.1_pt1 | contig 10858 bp, 11 predicted proteins | sample 5400111 | NCBI WGS metagenome assembly WNFX01 (sample SAMN13153363, study PRJNA577476) | soil metagenome | isolation source: 40 cm soil or saprolite under grassland replicate 1 | place: USA:California | collected 2016-06-15
CTTACATGACCACCGGATTATTACCGCCAGACATCTGAAATACGCTGATCTGAACTGGATACGCAAGCATTTGACGGTGGTCGGTGAAAGAACGGTGCTTGAGCTGCGGGGGATCGCCTGTCTTCCCATCGAGACCACACCCAAACCCAAGAAAGCCATTATGTGTGCAAAGTCATTTGGCAGGCCGTTAGAGCATCTTGAAGAATTAGAGCAAGCAGTAGCAATGTATACAGCCAGGGCAGCAGAAAAGCTCAGAAAACAAAACTCAGTCGCCGCTCATATCAGTGTGTTTCTCCATACCAACTATTTTCAACTGGATCAGCCGCAGTATGCCAACAGTGCAGCCAGGACGATACTGTTTCCAACTGCCTTCACACCCGCGTTAATTGGTCATGCGCTCACCCTGCTGCGGGGGATATTTAAGCAGGGTTACAAATATAAAAAAGCGGGGGTGCTGTTAACTAAGATTAGGCCGCAGGAGCGCATTCAAGGGGATCTCTTTGGCGAGTTTTCTTTAGAGCAATACGAGAAACAAGCACGGCTCATGCAGGCGGTGGATGTGATTAATACGGTATGGGGCAAGGATACGCTCTTCTTTGGAGCGCAAGGGTTGACACGTACCTGGCAGATGCGACAAGAGAGAAGGTCGCCGCGCTCTACCACGCGCTGGAATGAGCTTTTGTCTGTGATCTAACAGGAGGAGAAGAAGTCAAAGGATCGAAGCGGGGTGTGAAATTAATTTGATGGGCGACATGGCTGTTTTCGGGGAATTAGCCTGTAGTGCAAAGGAACGATGAGTACTAAAAACTGTGCAGAGAATATGACAGATGTTATAATCCCGCATGGATACGTAGGACTTATGAAGAAGGGAATAATGATATGTACTCAAAAACCATAAACTATCTTGAAAAGTTTGACAATCAGCATGATTTTGAGCGAATGTGCGCTGATATCTTAAATGCCTTGGGGTATAAAGATGTAGTGTTAATCGCTCCTCGCGGTGGTAGTGATGGTGGAAGAGACATAACATTTACAACAGAGAGTGGGGGAAAGGGGTTAGCCTGTGTAACGCTCCGAAACGACATTCAACGTAAGTTCGAGGAAGATTTTTCTCAACGCAAAGCAGGAGAATATGAGAAGTATATCCTGTTCTGTACGGCTCACCTGACAGCGAAACAGAAATTAGACTTTATTAGCTATTGCTTGAACAGGCTTCAAGCGGAATTTGTACCAATGGATATAGAGGCATTACGGAGCGTATTAGACAGCGCTTTGACGCCCATTAGAGAGAGATACTTATATCTCAGCAATCAAGAGAAACACCAAACCAATCAAGAGCAGCAACGTCGTAGCGCACTTCTGAAAAACCTTAAAGCTGAGTATATTCTTTCCCATCCTAATGTGAGTGAAAGAATAATGCTAGGTACGGAGCCTCTGCCGAAAGAATGGGTAGAAAGACGGCTTGAAGAAATGGGTGAAACCTGGCGTCAGGATATGTATAAGCTGTATTAATAGGCGACATCTGCTATTATCGCACAAGGAAGTTTCTGCGTCGTATTGATGAGCTAAGGTCTTTCTAGCCTCTTTGCTTTCGAGTTCCCTTACTTTCTTTTCAACAGGATCAATAATGTGCTCCTACATGGAATGAAGTAATTCATCCAGATCACGATAGTGGTAGATTGGTTGTACCCCAGACTTTTTGAAGTTCAGGTGGTCACAGCGGAATTTCTGTTTGTCGCTGAGCTTCGAGTTGATCTAAGAGCTTCGTATTTTCAGCTTCAAGGAGGTGGATTTTCGCCCGTAGAGCATCAATCTCTGCACGATAATTTAAGAGTTGAGTTTCACGATGTTGGACTTCAAACCGTTGGGCTTCAGCCTGGTGTTGGGCATAAAGAAGTTGAGTTTCAAGCTGTTGAGTTCTGCTTTGGAAAGCTTCAAGCTGTTGCTCCATATTATAGAAAGCCTCAAGCTGTTGAGTTCTGGATTGCATGGTTGCAAGTTGTCTTTCAAACTGTTGAGTCCTCTTGCGGCAGTCTTCTAATTCTTGTTGAGCTTCGAATTGTTTGGCTTTGAGCTGTTGTTGGGCATAAAGAAGTTGAGTTTCAAGCTGTTGTTGAACTTCAATTGACTTCTCCAGTTGTTCAAATATTCTATTCTTGCCAGTGTAGGCACTGGCAAGGTTAGGGTCAAGCTGAATGGCTTACTCATAGACAGAGAGAGCCTCGGCATACCGCTTGAGAGCAGAGAAAGCATTGCCCTTGCCAATGTAAGCAGTTATGTAGTTAGGATCAAGCTGAATGGCTTGCTCATAGACAGAGAGAGCCTCGGCATACCGCTTTTCTTGATAGAGAGCATCTCCCTCACTTGTTTTATAGGATGTTAGGAGTTCTTTGACGACTTTTCGGATTCCAATTGTAATATTCAAGAACGCATCATCACGATTGACCCAATTCACGATAGGTTCTCCATCTATAGGGAGAACTTGCAGCTTGCTAAATGGTGCATCTTCCCAATGGACTGGACGAAGTATAATTGGGATAACTCGTGCTTCTCCTGCAATATGTCTCTCCAAAGCTCGCTTCATCTCAACACCGTAACAGTAATCTGAGTCCATAAAGTCTGGACTCACAAGCAATAAAATAATCTGTGCTGTCTTGAGATGGATGTCTATCTCACTTACCCATTCTTCACCTGCATGGATCTCACGATCGTGCCATATGTCAATGAGTTCTTGTCGTTGCATTGGTCTTAGATGGGTTTTGAGCTTGTTCAAGAGCGGTTCATCTTCATGTGCATAACAGAGGAAGATTTCTACTGCCATGTACGCTTACCTTAGCTTGCATTTCTTCTCAATCTTTAAACGATTTGTCGTCGCGTGTATTATACGCTGGTTCAGCTTTGGTGGCAATGAAATTAAGGGTTGCTGGTTGTGGCTCATGCACGATATTCCTGGGTCACAGAATAAAGTGATGGGCGACGTGCCTTTTGAAGCAGTTTGGGCTTGGAGTATTTTTCAGAAATGGCCTCAAGAGAAAGTAACGAAAAGTAGTTTGTACTGTACAGCCGTTCGCATCTTTACTTATTCCCATCTACAACAGATATTCCCGTTATCTCGTTTCGCTCATTTACAGTTATGTTTAGGCGACCTCCTTGATAAAGAAGCTTCCAGGAGCGGGTGACACTATCACCATGGTATTGAAGAGCAACCTGACCTGTTGTGAATATGCTTGTGTTCAAGGTATTTACATCCTTGAATACGAACTCATCCTTAAGAATAAGCTTGATATCCTCTTCAGACTCCATGATCTCTACAGTAGATATGGGTATAACCACTTCGTTAATATAAAAGAGGAAGGGTAGTCGAACAATTCTTTCCGCGATATTTTTTATCTCCTCTATTTCTGACGAAGGACCACTCCTAATACGGGCTGGATACAAAATGTAGATTATATTCATCCTTGATAGCGCTAATAAGGGCATCGGCAAGGAAATGCCCCAATTTATAGAGATGGACAAAATGATACCGTATATCACGGTGGAAAGAAATGGCATAATTGCCGCCATGAATTTTTGTATCAGGTCCCACAATCTCATTACTATCAACACCTTCAATGAAGTAGCCAGCAATGCGTGCTCGTGCATCTTGTAATAGAAATGGATTACGCACGACAAGTGAGCATAGGCGTCCATGCTCGTGCTTGATTTTATTAACGACGGGAGCAATTGTCTCCCGATAAGGCATAATTTGGTCTTTAAATTGTTTTACCGTTGGATGCTTCGCCTGCTCTAGCCAGCGATCCGCAAATCGGGCAACGTTTTTTACCTGATTTCGATTTACTGGATAAAGTGCCTTTAGTATCTGGTAGCAATCATCAACGTGAGCCATAAGTGCATCAAGTAGTTCCTGTTGTGTTTTAAGGAGTGCAGATGTTTCAAAACTACACTCTCCTTTAGCGTCCATTGGCGTCTGGTAAATCTTGTCATTTTCGTTGAGAACTTCTTGAAAGGCTTGTATTACGTGACGCAAAGAAATCGAATATATTGCCAATGGATGATGCAGACCATGTTCTACATGATGAAGAGCAATATTAGGCAAAGAATGAAGACAATTATACACTTGCGGATAGAGATTACCATGTTGGGCAACGCTGTATGAAAGTTTCATATATTAATTCCTTTAATCGGGCTCAAAACAATACTGTTGAGTTCAGTTCTCCCAAGGTTTTTTGTCGGCGGGAGGTCAGGTCTGAGACTATTCCTCGATGCATGCTTCGGGGCCAAATATCTTGATTAAGTCATGCTCCGGCAGTAAGTTCCTCCAAATTCATTCATTACATGGTTAAACTTTTACGTCCTTGCTAGTTCTTCTTTCAGTAGACAATAAGGTTAAAATTACTGTCCCCAATGAGATTAGAGAGCGTATCGTCTTGTCATCAACATCAAAAGCAACGTCATGAACAACTTTATTTCTGACTGCCCAAAAATCATTGAATGAGGACTCGACTTCTTTTGGAAAAAGCCCTGCTTCTACCCCCATTTTTATGGCTCTGGGAGCTGATACTACTCGAATACCCTGGATTAGACCGGCTTCCTCTAATCTTCTCCTAACAAAGTGGTCAATTTTTGCTGAAAGAAGCAAAAATGCTGCACGAGGGTCTTTACTTGCTTGACGTAAAACTTCTTCCACTTCTGGTGTCAAGTTTTCTGCTACCTCTAACTCAGGGTTTTTATCTACAGACTCCTGAGCTTTATCCACTTCTCTTCCTAATTCTTTGACTTCCTCTTTTAGTTCGACCTCTGCTTCCCATAGTTTAACTCGTTTGATATAGGGGAAAAAAGCGCGAGGATCAGGGATGATAAGAAAAAAAGCCGCGATTGCAATTAGCCAGATTGTAACTGCGTCAAATTGGATGTGAGGCCATATTAACCTAGCTGCTACCAACCCTAAACAGGTAATAATTATCAGCCATCGTTTCCAGCTATTGTTTAACCATTTTCTCCACATGTGCTGTTTTTAACACCATGGATGGGACCCACTTGATACTCAAAACGGGACCCGCCTTTCGATTTTCGATGAACTAGTGATACCCAAAACGGGACCCACCCCTGTATTCTCAAGCAGAACGCACATACCAAAACCATAATGAACTCGACAGCAGTGAACTCCTGTACTTGACCAGGAAGGTTTGGAAGACAAGCAGGAAAGTGGTTCCGGTATGGCAGCGAGGAACACGACGATGGAAGGACGGTATGCTGCCCTCATTCCCACGAACGAGGAGCACCCCTTGAGGGTGCTCCTTTCCTTTGTGCTCGTGACGGGTTCGCCGGTGGATGACCTAGGCGGGAGCGGCTTGGACCGACTCCTTCATCCGCCAGACGACGATGAGCAGCCAGATGCTCCAGACAGCGGTGGAGAGCTGGGCGATCGTCCCTATCAATTCTTCGGTTGCGGAGAAGCCCACGGTTCCATCGAACCAGCCCTGCACGATGAAGGCGAGGCCAATCACTCCCATGACGTAGCCAATCAGCCGAGTAATGCTCGCCGTCCACACGATGGTGGTAGCGAACAGCACCAGCGTGAGACCGAACATGAAGTTGTAATAGCTTCTGGTCCCCCACTCCAGCCACCGGATGGCTTCCGCACTGGCAAAGCGTGCCGCCTGCTCCGCCGCTGGTGCGCTGACCCACGCATCCACCGCCTGCTTGAGGGTCACTCCGTCCACGGCATACACGACGCCGGCAAGCGCCACTCCTGCCGCAATGGCAGCGAAGAACCCCACCCAGCGCGGGGTTCCCTGCGAGACGTTGAGCGCGAAGAACAGGACCAGCAGTCCCGCAAGGAGGACCGCCGTCCCGACGAACTGGCCGAGATGGACGGCGGTCCAAACAGCGCTGTGGGCATACTCGGCAAACACGGCGGGGTGGTTATTGGGATTTTCCCGATGGGGGTGCAGGAAGTTCACTACAAAATAAACCAATAACCCGATGAACAATAGCGTCGCTGACAGACGAAGCAACTTGCGGTCAGCCATAATGTACCTCCTGTGTGTCTCCTGACGTGTTCTCTCAGGATAACTCATCTGCAACAACTTAGAGTCATTCTTTTGCACGCTCTTTGATTGCCGGCCTTCGTCCTTTCTTCATGGGCAAACGTGAGAACAGAGGGAGCGCGAGCGAAGCTCCCACCTTGCGAGGATACCTACCCCCTAGTGTTCTGTGAAGACAAGCTTCAAGCCCACTTCTGTTTTACGCCCTTCTTTCATTGGAGCAGACACCTATCTACCTCAACTGTAGCATCACACAGGCTAAATGGCAAGGTTTTGGAGGAGCAAAATGCACAAAAAGTGATAAATGGCTACCGATTTCGATTAACAGTTTTCTCTGTCTGGCTGATTTTTTCGGTTAGCAGTTTTGAGTGGCTGATAATGTTTTCAACTATGAAAAACATTCATGTGTACTTCTCGCCAAATTTTTTAGACATGTAGACAGGCACACCGTTCCCAATAGCTTCAAAAATATTTTTACGCCACTGCTTAACAGTATAGCCATCAGGGACACTAAACCATGCTTTAGGTATAGCAAACCCTTGATAATAGGCACATTCTTGCATGCTTAAATCTCTGCCTAGATAACTGCTTGCTGTAAAGTTACGTCTAGCGCAATCACCATCACTTACTAGAATACAGTGTACAAGTCCTTTATAAAACTTCTGATAGCCCCAGTACACATCAGGTAATTTATAGCGCCCACCTATCACACGCACTCTGTTTTGTAGAGGTTGTTCTAAGAACTGTGCTGCATTCCATCTATGGCCCCAGGGGTCATCTCTTTTTGATACCGATACATTTTCAACCCATAACACATCATGCGGGAGTGCTAAGGCCCAGGCAAGCAGAGAACCATCAGCATAACGTGACTGTGACTTTTGTTGTCTGTTTGCAACACTACGCAATGGCTGTCGCCACTTGAGAAAGGTGAGGTCAATGAACGCTTCACAGTATAACCTTGCGACTATGCAATAGAGACTAACTCTGCTATACTAGCCTAGACTCATTCATGTTGTAATAGAGGTGGCGTAATGGAAGCAAGGTTTCGTTCATGTTGGCAGAAAATAAAGAAACATTGGGTAGCTATCGGAGTCGGTGCAATTATCTTTGTGGTAGTCATTGCAATTATTCTCATAGGCTACCAGTTCGACTGGACTCGGTTCGGCGGGTATAACAAAGTAACAACAACAAAAGAAATTACTTCATCTCTACCAAAAATTACAAGAACCGAAGAATACCAGCCAGGAAAAGGCCTCTGGGACTGGTTACAGCTTCTTGGTGTGCTTGCTATTCCTGTTGTAGTTGGTCTAGGAGCAGCGTGGTACACAGTGCAACAAGGGAAAGTCAGTGATAGGGAGAATACTGATAACCAACGTGAAACGGCACTACAAGCATATATTGATAAAATGTCAGAACTTCTGCTTCATGAGAAGTTGCGTGACTCAGCAGAAGAAGATGAGATACGGAAGATAGCACGTGTACGCACATTGACGATACTTCCTAGACTAGATGCTAACCGTAAAAGAAGCGTGCTTCAATTCCTGTATGAGTCTGGCCTGATAGATAATGGCAAGTGGTGCATTGTTGATCTCGATGGAGCCAACCTGTGTGGAGCTAACTTGAGTGGAACCGACTTGGTTAGAACCGACATGCATGGAGCCATCTTGAGTGGTGCTGACTTGAGTGGTGCTGACTTGAGTGAAGCCAACCTTTGGAGAGCCAACTTGAGTGAAGCCAATTTGAGTGAGGCCAATTTGAATGAAGTTAACTTGGCTGGTACTAACTTGAATGGAGCCGACCTGCGTTATGCCGACTTGCGTGAAACCAACCTGGATAGAGCCAAGCTTTGGGGAGCCAACCTTTGGAGAGCCGACCTGGGGGGAGCCAGCTTGAGTGAAACCAACTCGAAAGACGATATTGAACAACTAGAGAAGCAAGCCAAATCACTCAAAGGCGCCACCATGCCTGATGGGTCTATACATCCCTAGTCAGCTATAGCTTGTATCGTGGCTCATCTGTGCCTTTGGTAACTGGTAGGAGAGAGTATTATCCAAAACCCAATTCTGGTTGCTCTACTTCTTGTTGTTGAACCTTTGTGCTTGCTTAAACGTACCAAACTGCGGTGGCATTTTCACTTCTGCATTGCGAAGTAGTTCTTCAATGGTGAGTATCTGGATGCGGGGAAAGTCTTTATTCCATTACACGACATTAGAACGAGGAACAGTAGCAATTAGAGCACCAAATTTAATCTACCGTTGGTTAGATAGAGTCTGTTAAGGGCGTTTTACAGTATCTAAATATAGATCCCTTAACGATTTGTTAGTCAGTTTCTCACTATTTGGTATCGTACCAACAACAGACGCATACTTTGTAATCTGTTCTGCTGGCTTAAATAAAGCATTCATCTGTTCTTCCATCCACATAATATCGTTCTTGTTTTTGATATCGAGAGAATTAATTGCGTTTATAGCTGTCTTTAGCAATTCACTGAATTCCTCTTCTTTGTACCGTTTTCGAAACTCAAAGTACGTAATGGTTCGGAATAAATCACCCTCATGTACGATAACCGCTTCTGCCAGCAAGTTACGTTCGTATTGATAGACATTAAATTTTTGCAGATTGAGATCGAAACTATACTCACTTAAGCACTTACCCAGCTCAGGATAAGCGGCATCAAGTTGAGGATAAACAGCCTCCAAATCAAAAATATGCCCAATAGCCAATACCTTTCCTATGGCGTACAATGTCGTTGATATGTAGTAATCATCAGTCATGACAGATCGGCCATCCCGAAAGGCGAGGTTCCCAAGACGGTACCACAACGTCGCTAGAGCGTCCTGAAGCTGGTAGAGATATCGCTGTATAATGATATTTTGTCTTTGCTGTCTCTCCTTTTTTTGGGTATATTTATCCGTAAGAAGCACGGTGAGGACTGCGGCAAGAAGAACCGCTACAGCGCCGATAAGAGCCACTACAATCGTAGTCACAGGTTCAGGCATTGAGAAATCCTCCATATATACTTCGTCATAAGGATGGTATAACAGTTTATTGACGGGCAAGATAAATAAGGTCAACGCTTTCGGTGGGGATACGGTTGCGTAGGATATCCAGGTTATCGCCATAGTACAGGATGTTCTGTGTGATGGGCTGTGCGGTCATACTCTACCCTCCCTCTCTCTATAATGCTCAACCATAATATATCAGCTTCTAGAGCAAGTCAAATTACTAGTACAGCAGGGCTGTTGCAAAGTCGGGTAGTGGGTCAGATTGAATTCCCACTTCAGGTTGACAATTGATGGAAACGCCCGTATGATGATGGAGGACCATTCCCGACGAGATGGCGAAAGGAGACGCCCATGACCGATGCGCACGCACGTGCCAGCACGCGCAACTCGAAATTTATCAAGGCGACGCCTGAAGCGCTCTATCGAGCCTTTACCGATCCGGCAGCCTTGGCTATTTGGCTTGCACCTGGAGACATGACCGGCGAAGTCCATAGTTTCGACGACCGAGTTGGTGGAGGGTATCAGATGTCGCTGTATTATCCTTCATCCGAACACACCTTCCGCGGCAAGACGAGAGAAAGGGAAGATCGATTTACTGCACGGTTTGTGGAACTGACGCCACCGAGAAGAATCGTCGAAGCGATCACCTTTGATGCGGTCGATCCGGCCTTTTCAGGCGAGATGATCATGGTGGTCACCTTTGAGGCCGAAGACGGCGGAACAACCGTCTCTATCTTCTTCAAGGACATTCCCTCGGGCATTCGACCCCAGGACAATGAGGCTGGCACGCGGTCGGCTCTCGAGAAGCTGGCTCGCTATGTCGAGTAGGGAGCCAACTAGAGACGTTTGGGACCGCAAGCCGAAAGTGAAAGTGACCCACTCCCCAAAGTCGGTTTCTCTCAAGCCACCCTGGGATAAGGCAACGATTCCTTCCTAGAACAGCCATAAGAACCGCTCAAGCAGTAACTACTTCTTTTGTATGATGCTGATCGCTAGAGTAGTTTCATCTGGCGAGCAGTGTTCTTCTTTTTCCGCTTCGGCTTCGCTTTTTTGGGCGAGATGGCAGCAACCATGTTGGTCGTTATTCTTTTTTTCGAGCGCTTGGTGATGACCTGGAGGTCATAATTGAGGGGTGGCGGTGATTGCGTTAAGTCGAGCTGATAGCGCCCGAAACGATTGATATGCTGGCACACGTAGGGAGAGAGGGCAGCCACCACCTGTTCATCTAACTCGATACCTTCCTGATTAAGTTGGTATAAGATGTCACTAATCACCTGCACGTTGTAGAAGATGAGGCAGTTGGCAATCAGATGGTTGAACTTGATACACTTGCGTTGTTCCGCTCGTCGATTGTGGGTGATGACGCCTTCTCCGCCGAAAAAGGCCCATTTGGCAAAGCCGTTAAAGTCACAGTCCTGGAGGATCTTCGCCGCCCGGTCACCAATGACTGACTCCATCGCTACTATGCGCTCCTCGGAGGTACCTTCTTTGCCGTACGCTGTGACCAGGTCGTGCAGCGTGAGCACCAACGCATCGGTACGAGCCTTGTGCTCGACCCGATAGCGTTCCAGCGCGTCTTTGCCTTTCTGGTGGATCGCGAGCATGCGCTTGATAAACATCTCTGCCAGGTCATCGAGCGCTCCTGCGGACTGCACCAGCACGAACGTTGCCGCCAGCGTGAGCCGCTTGTGAGGCTCCAGGTCTTTCATCTCGGTCGCGTCCAGGGCTCGCGCCTCGGTGGCCAGCTGCTTGACTTTGCCCTCAGCGAGGTCCTCGAACAGGCGAGGAGGAAGCAGTTTCCGCTGC
>WNFX01018322.1_pt1 | contig 10858 bp, 10 predicted proteins | sample 5400111 | NCBI WGS metagenome assembly WNFX01 (sample SAMN13153363, study PRJNA577476) | soil metagenome | isolation source: 40 cm soil or saprolite under grassland replicate 1 | place: USA:California | collected 2016-06-15
ATTATTGCCAACGTCTTCGACATGCTTGATGGACAGGTCGCGAGATTGTCCGGTCGCGTAACCAGCTTTGGTGGCTTCCTCGATTCATCACTCGATCGCTTGTCCGACATGGTGGTCTTTGTCGGGTTAATGACCTTCTATGCACGGGCGACGGAATATCATTCGACCCTGAATGTCTTTCTCGCCGGCGCCGGAATGATGGGCTCGGTGATGGTCAGTTACGCGAGCGCGCGTGCCGAGAGCTTGATTCCAAAGTGCGACGTCGGATTCTTGCGGCGCCCTGAGCGCGTTGTGCTTTTCATTATTGGCGCGCTTTCGACGCGACCCGGTTCTCATAATTTTTTCGCCAACCGCATGCCTGCCGTGCTGTGGGTGTTGGCGGTAGGCTCTTACTGGACATTTGCGCACCGCATGTATCACACCTGGCGCGAGGTCAATAAGGTCGGCGAGCAACGGAACGCGCTCCTCGATGAGTCTGAACAAAAATCAGCCAACAAAACGCCGGAGGTTATCCGCGAAGCCACCCTCGCTCACAAAGCCGGCTGAAGCAACAAAAATATGATTAGTTTTCGGGGGCGCGCTATTGACTAAAAGGCGTTTCCGCTCTAACGTCTTACGAACTGTCTTCTAATTTAATACGTCGATGATTCTAAACGTCTGTCCCTCCTGCGGTGCCGAGTTCGAAGGCGATCTTTGCGTGGGCTGTCCGTTGTGCGGAGCGCGCGCGGTGGGACCCCCACTGGCCAAACCAGAGCATGAACTTCCGTCTTACGGACGGGCTTTAATTGCGGTGGCCTGTGGATTTCTGATGTCTGCGGGATTGTCGCTGGCAACGGTTATGGTGTTGGTCCAGACGAAACCTATATCTCTGCGTCTTGGAGCGATTGAATACGCGGGCGAATCCGCAGCCTGGAACTTGAAGTGGGTCGAGCTGCCGATCGCGATTGCTGCCCTATGGATCGGCGTGCGAATGTTACGCGCGGTTCGGGAAATGCCGGAACGGTTCGCGGGATTGTGGATTGCTCGCGCCGGTCTTGTCGCGGCGGCGCTGGCGACGGTGATCATGGCAACCCTAATCGGCGTGACGATTCCTGAGCGTTTAGTGGCGCGACAACAACAGCATGAGGCCGCGGCCAAGGCCCGGTTTTATCGAATTCTACGCGCTTTGTCTGACTACCGGGAATTGCACGGCAACCTGCCGGGTCAGGATGACGTGGTCAAGGAGTTGAGCACTTTGCCTGATCCAGACGGATCGATGGCCGAGGCATTGCTCAGCCTGGATCCAAACGGTTATAAGCCGGGCGCGGTTTTGGCTGAGGCAGCGACGACCGTCAGGGCCCGGAACCTGCGCGGTACTGCTTTTCGCAACTCTTCCGCGAGCACAAGTGCCGCCCAGATGGATCACGGTGTGGCTTTTACTACTTATGAACTCCGCTTGCCCGGCGAAGACAAGATACTGGGTAACGACGATGATCTGGTTTTGCACGACGGCGTAATCAATAAGGCTTCCGAACTCACGCAGCCGTCATCCACGTCCGTCCGCTCAAACGCGCCCTAAGCGCCATGTCCCTGCTGTCCCGTTTTCGTCGTCCTAAAGAAGATCCTGAACTTGCTCGCCGGGCGGCGCTTCGGCGCTCGGGCCGACTGAGCGAGGCGACCGTACAAGATTCCATGAAAGACGAATCGGGCGCCACAATTATCAGTTACATTTACAACCTCGGCGGAGCGGAATACGAATCCTCCCAATCGATCGATGCCAACCAAAGTCAGCGCGAACAGGACTGCCTGCCCGGAACTCGCATAGCTATCCGCTACGATCCGCACAGACCGTCAAACTCAGTCGTGGTCTGAATTCGTCAGTTGTTAGTAGTTAGTTGTCAGTCGTAAGTGGTTTGTTGTTTACTGACACGTTGTTATCGATTCCGTTGAACTTAATTGACTGACCTGACAACTAACTACTGACGACTAACGACTGATCACTGACATTTTATTGTTCCGCAAAATTCTGATTGCCAACCGGGCCGAGATCGCTGTGCGCGTCATTCGTGCGTGCCGCGACCTCGGCATTACACCGGTGGCAGTTTTCTCGGAAGCTGACCGTTCGTCGCTTCACGTGCGTCTGGCGGACGAAGCTTATTGCGTTGGCCCGCCGCCTTCGAATCAAAGCTACCTGAATATTGAGGCGATCATTTCGGCGGCCAAAACGGCGAAGGCCGAAGCAGTCCATCCAGGTTACGGCTTTCTTGCAGAGAATCCCGAGTTCGCGCGCGCCGTGACCGGAGCGGGCCTCATCTTTATCGGCCCAACAGCCGAAGCGATGGAAGTGATGGGCTCGAAAACGAGCGCGCGGCGTGCGGCTGTCAAAGCCGGCGCGCCGATTGTACCCGGCACCACCAATCCCCTGAAGAGTTTTGAAGCGGCACGCGCAGCCGCCGAGGAGTTTGGTTACCCGGTGATGCTCAAGGCGGCTGCCGGTGGTGGCGGTAAGGGAATGCGTCAGGTCAGCGAAGCAAGTGAGCTCCGGTCCGCGTTCAAGGCGGCGCAGTCGGAAAGTCTCTCGGCATTTGGAAATTCGGAAGTCTATCTTGAGAAGGTTGTCGAAAAGCCGCGCCATATTGAAATTCAGGTTTTCGCGGATACGCATGGCAACTATGTTCATCTGGGCGAGCGCGAATGTTCGATCCAGCGCCGCCACCAGAAGGTGATTGAAGAATGTCCGTCACCGGTCAACGATGCCGCACTGCGTGAACGAATGGGCGCGGCCGCGATCAAAATAGCGAAAGCTGTTAATTATGTGGGCGCCGGCACGGTTGAGTTTCTGTTTTCTGAACGGACACGCGAGTTCTATTTTCTCGAGATGAACACCCGCTTGCAGGTTGAACATCCGGTTACAGAACTCGTGACAGGATTCGATCTGGTACGCGAGCAGATCAACGTTGCCTCAGGCGGGCTGTTGTCCTTCAAACAGGAAGATGTGCGCTGGCACGGTCACGCGATCGAATGTCGCGTGTACGCTGAAGATCCGGATAATAATTTCTTTCCATCACCTGGCAGGATTATGTCTTTGCGGGCGCCTGCGGGCCCAGGCATTCGCGATGACAGCGGCGTGGTCGCAGGCGACGAAGTTTCAATTCATTATGATCCAATGATTTCCAAACTCGCCGTTTGGGGCAGCACTCGCCGCGAGGCGATCGATCGCCTGCGTCGTGCGCTGGATGAATACGCGGTGAGCGGCATCAAGACGACGCTACCCTTCTTTCGCGAGATCGTGCGGGATACAGAGTTCATCGCCGGTCACCTGGATACCGGATTCATTCCGCGTTTCCATGAGCGCCGGCGGAAGTCTTTGCATCCCGCGGACACTGCCGGGACTTCGGGCCTGCTTCAAGAGGTCGCCGTGGTTGCCGCCGCTCTTGCTTACTCAAGGGCACAACCCAAACCACTAACGAATCACCAGCAAGAGCAAAGCAAATGGAAGATCGCTGGTCGCGCCCTGGCCCTTAATTCTTTGCCCCGCAAGAGCGACCGGATGCGATAAAGTCATGAAGCTGCACGCGACCATCGCCGGAGCCGAAAAAGACGTCGAACTTCGAGACGAAGGCACCCGTGTCCTCGCTGAGATTGATGGTCGAAGCTACGAATTCGACGTTCATCAAACAGGCAGTGACAGCTATCTCCTGGTTTCCAATGGTCAGGTATTCGATTGTCGCGTTGCCGGGATGCCCGAGTCGGGAAAGACCATCAACGTGATCGTGGGCGCCGCGCAATATGACGTAGCGCTGACAGATCCCAAACGCTTGCGGGGCGCGAGCAGCGCGAGTGGACATACGGGCAAAGCGGCCTATATCACGGCACCCATGCCGGGCAAAGTTGTGTGTCTGCTCGTCGAAGTTGGCGATCAGATCGAAGCCGGAGCCGGAATCGCCGTGATCGAAGCGATGAAAATGCAGAATGAATTGAAATCGCCGAAAGCAGGAACGGTAGTCGCGATAAATGCTCAGGTAGGTGCGACCGTGAATGGCGGCGATGTGCTGGCGGTGGTGGAATAGGGACAAGCGGTAAGATAAGAATAATTATTTTCCATTTTTCATTTGGCATCTTTCATCTGCTATTTATGCCTGTGGTGAACGCTTTGGCGCAACGTGCCAATAAGCGAGCCATGTCAGTGGACGCATCGCTTGCCGGCAATGAAAAATGAAAACTGGAAAATGACAAATGGAAAATGATTCCTAAGCCAGCCGCCACAAATTCACTAAGAGTTCTCCTCTGGGACCTCGACGGCACGCTTGTCCGGGGCGCGCGCTACGGCATATTCAAAGACTACACTGTGCCAATGCTCGAAGCGGTTTTTGGCACCGCCGGTTGTCTTCCGGACATGATTGTTTCCGGGATGACTGACTTGCAGATCGTTGAAGAAGCTCTTCGCGGCGAAGGCATCACCCGCGAACACATCATCGATCGCAAGGACGAGCTCCTGCGCTGTTACATCACTGAGATGAGGCGCGCGACCGGCAATGGGAACCAATTAATCATGGCAATGCCGGGTGCGCGCGAAGTTCTAAAGGCTGTCGATGAACACCCGCGGTACCTTTCCGCTTTGCTCACCGGTAACGTTGAGCCGGCCGCTCAACTGAAAATCGAAATCACCGGCCTGGCCGAATTCTTCAGACTGCCGGGCGCTTTCGGTGACGAGTCATTCGATCGGCGCGACCTGCCCGCGATCGCCGCGCAAAGAATCAATGAACACCTGGGCCTCAGTTTTTCTCCAGATCAATTCATTGTCATTGGCGACACGCCGAACGATATTGCGTGCGCTCGCCATTTCGGCGCTCGCGTTGTCGCCGTCGCCACGGGGCGCATTCATTTGGAAGAAGAACTGAGGGCGTGTGGACCCGACGCGCTGTTGCCGGATCTTCTGGATTCCGAACTTCTGATCCGGACGTTGGAACAACTATGAGCCTCCAGGTAAATAGTGCTTCCCGGGAATCATGAAATGACCTTGAATCCATGGAAATCATTGAAGCTCACGGAACTCGAGTCGGCGTTAATGAAGATCTAAACTGGCCGTTATCGTTGACTCGCGCCATAATGCTGGTAACCCCTCAACTAACTTCCCCGTGCCTTCCGAAGAGAGGAGTGGAGTTATGCTTGTCAACTGGAAGAAAGATGTCGAAGACGCCCTCGCTGAAGCCAAAGCTCAAAACAAACCTTTGTTGATCGATTTTTCCGCCGCGCCCGCGTGAGGCGCATGTGCTCGGCTGGAAGCCGAGTCATATAGCGACGAAGAAGTTTCAAGTTTCATTAATGAGAATTTTGTACCGTTGGAAGCCCATATCAAAGAGCACCCGGCGTGGTTTAAACGCTTCGACGCACTTTGGACGCCGACGATTCTCGTTATGGATGCCGGTGGCCTCGAGCGATCCCGCATCGAGGGGTATTTGCCAAAAAACTGGTTCCGCGGGCGATTGGAGTTGGGTCTGGCGCGGGTGGCATTCATGCACAAGAAGTGGGAAAACGCGGAAAGGGTTTATGCTGACGTGGCTGAGGATTATGCGGACACGACCGTTGCTCCGGAAGCTATTTACTGGCGCGGCGTGAGTCACTACAAGGCGACCAACGATCACACAGTCCTCGGTGACGTCGCGAAGGAACTGGCTCAGAAATATCCGGGCGCAGAGTGGACGCTAAAGAGCGTCCCGTGGGCGCAGTAACCAGTGTAAGAAGCCCGACCATGAAAGGAGGACTCGATCAGCTTCCCCTCAACTTATTGATGACGACGAAACCTGTCCAGATATGAGAGTTGCCTTTCCTGACGGTCGGGCCTTCTGACACTAGATCCGGTGAAATCCCTTCAGGATATCCTGGGTCGCCAGGCGCAGAATCACCGGCCGCCCGTGCGGACATGTCGTAGGCGAGGAAGTCATTAACAATCGATCGATCAACCAGCGCATCTTCTCGGGCGCCAGAGGCATGTTCACTTTGATCGCCGCGTGACAAGCGACTTTCGAATTCCGCCGACACGGAATCAAAGGCAGCAGCCTGCGCTGGAGTGAGATCGAATGTCTCCGGGATCAGCAGCTGTTGTGATTCAGGCCGGCGCGAAGCTTCCAGCGCTCGGTACTTGTCGAACAATACGCGTTCGTGGGCGACGTGCTGATCGATCAGCAGCAGGCCTTCATCGTCGGTCGCCACGATGAAACTTTCTTCGAGCTGACCCAGCGGGCGAATATTCGAGCCAACCGATTCCACCGTCACCTCGCGGACGAACTTCAGCGCGGAATCAAGGGGCGGCAAATCAGGAAACGAGCTGACAGGAGTGGTCACTTCTGACTCCACCCCAAAGTCTTTGGTGCCGATTTCCAATTCCGCGCCGGTCTCCGGAAAACCGGACGACGGTTCGCCAGGCAATGGACTTGAGGCCTCAAGCGCCGTCTCTGGTTGCAGGGCCGTAGCGAATCCGAAACTAATGCGCTCCTGTTGAGGGTCAGGTCTTAAATCAAAAGCTTGCCGCGCCGGTATGGAATTTTGCGGCTGGCTTTGATGACTTGCCGAGGGCGCCACCGGTGACTGGTTGAACTGCTCGGCCATTTCGTCATCGGGGCGCATTCCGGTCCCGGGTTCGCGAATCTCTATAGCCGGGGTGTATCCGGCGCTGGCCAATGCTGCGCGGACTGCTTCGCGGACGGCGTCGGCGACGGCGGCCGCGCGCCGAAAACGCACTTCGGTTTTTGCGGGATGCACGTTGACATCAACCTCTTCAAGCGGCACGTCAATGAACAAAAGTGCCATTGGATAGACACCGTGCGGCAGAATCGAGCGATAACCTTCGGAAAGCGCGCGTCCGATCAGACGATCCCGCACAAACCGGCCGTTGACGAAAAGGAATTGCGCGTCGCGCGAAGTGCGGCGCTCGCGCGGGGCTGAGACGAATCCGCGTACTTTCGCGATTTGAGGAAGCGAAAAACTTGTCTCGGTTGACTCGCTTACGCCGTTATTGACTTCCAACAATCCGTCGAGAAACTGGGCGCCGAAAATTTGGTAGGCACGCTCGCGAAGATCCTGCGCGGGCGCCACGCGCAAAGTTTCGCGTCCATTATTGGTAAGCGTGTAACTAATTTCAGGGTGCGCCAGGGCGTAATGGGTAATCAGGTTCGTCAGGTGATAGCTCTCTGTCGCTTCCGAGCGCAGAAACTTCCGGCGGGCAGGAGTGTTAAAGAAAAGCTCGCGCACGCTGATTGTCGTGCCGCGCGGATGTGCCGCGTCTTTCACATCGCGCATGCGGCCGCCTTCGATCAACACGCGCGTGGCGGTTTGAGCGTCCGCGGTACAACTTACCAGCTCGACTCGCGCCACCGAAGCGATCGATGCCAGCGCTTCCCCGCGAAATCCCAGGGTGGCGATTGCGCTCAGGTCTTCGGCTTTTGTGATCTTCGAGGTGGCATGGCGCTCGAAAGCAAGCACCGCATCATCTCGGCCCATGCCTTCGCCGTCGTCGGTAATCTTTAACAGGCGCCGGCCACCGGATTCGACATCAATGACGATGCGGGTTGCGCCGGCATCGATCGCATTCTCAATGAGCTCTTTGGCGACCGAGGCGGGACGCTCCACGACCTCACCGGCGGCAATTAGGTTGGAAATATGATCTGGGAGAACTCGGATCCTGGACATCGTTAACGTTTCTTTGCTTCAGTTCGGAATCCAATCTGTTTTTGTTTAGTTGTTGCGGGCGGTTCCATAAGGTTGCGGATTGCATCAAAAACCACCTTGAATTGCGCATCGTACTTCCGTTCGAGTTCCGCCAGCTTCTTCGCGAGATCCTGATGCCCGGCCATCATTTCTCGCAATCTCACGAACGCGCGCATTATGTTGATGTTCACCTGAACGGCTCGTTTGCTTCTGAGAACACTTGAAAGCATAGCGACGCCCTGTTCGGTGAATGCGTAGGGTGCTGCACGTCTTAGCCCACCCCAACTTGAAGTCACAAATTGTGACTTCAAGTTTCGGAATTCACCATCGCTCAACTGAAACATGAAATCTTGCGGAAATCGATCGATATTTCGTTTAACTGCCTGGACCAACGCCTTCGGCTGAACTTCATAGAGGGCAGACAGATCAAAACTCAGCATTACTCTCTGACCGCGCAGACTGTATATTCTGTGTTCGATTGCGCCGGTCAATTCCGGCAGATTGAGGCTGTCTTTTCGGTGGGAGGACATAAGGGATCACAGAAAAACTACCTCATGATCAGTTCGCTCAAGATCAATTGCATCAAAAATCCAGTCCACAAAATAATGGCCGTGCCGCGCGAGGAACGAAGTGATGTTCAGGCGTCGTTCCTGCAAAGTCTTTTCCGGGTAGAGCAAATCAAAGGCATGTTCGATTTGGCGATGCACGGCCTCATCGCGCGCGACCTGTGCCCGGTTAAAGCGTGTGCGCAGCCCATCGATTTGATAATTGATCTTCCGGCGTCCCTTTTCCAATGCGTCCGCCAACGTCGGATCAACTCGTCGCAGCTGTTCCTGCAAGCCGTCGAGCTCTTTGCTGAATGTCTTAGCCGTGTGTTCGAAGGCTTTGGCGGTCTCTTTGCCAAGATATTCGGCGACTGCGCGCGCCATCACGTGGTCGGGGCCTTCAAAGAAATCGTTAAGGCGGATGCCATAGCGTTCCAGCGAACGCCAGGTATGCTTTTCGACGAATGTCAGACTTGCGCGTGGGAGGATAGGCGTTGCGGGACGATTGAGAATGCGATAAACCTCTGCCGTTTGCGCGAAGTAGGCAATCTCGGCTGAACCGCCATAATAAGCAATCGTCGGCAACAGAAAATCCTGCACCACGGCGCGCAGGGTCACGTTGGGACTAAAACGATCCGGCTCGCGTAATGACCAGTCCGCAAGCTCCTCTGAAGTAAATTCTTTCGCTGGTTGACCTCCCTGGTCGGGCTTCTGACCCGCGGTTTTTGCCTGGTACTTATCGTTGTCATTTCGCGTCAGGGCGTGACGGGCGCCGCTCTCATCATGCAGGAACAACGGAAACGCGTTCTCGGATGGGGTAACCTGCGCGTGATAGCCGGCTGTTTCCAACTCGGCACTTCGCCTGGCGATGGCTGTCGCTATTTCCTGAGCCCGGCGCGCGGCCTCAGCATAAACGGGCGCCGCCAGTTGCTTGAGCTGTAGATCCAGCGGGTCCAATAATATCAACCCGCGCTCGCCCGTTAGGCTTGTCATTAGGCGCGCAAAGGCGTCGCCGAATTTCCGCTTTCGTTGATAAGCTTCACCCAGAAGCTTGCGAAGGTCAGCCGTGAATTCAGTCTGCGGTAGTGACTGAAATAAATTCTCAACGGTTGTTTCGATTGATTCGTCGAGAACTGCCCGGCCGACCGGCGAGCCTTCCCGATGAATGCCGGCCGTGACCGTAGCTTTGTTCAACGCGCAATCGCGACTGATGAATTCAGCCGTCGCAACCTCTGCGAAGTCGTGATCTTCGGTAGCGATCCAGAAAACGGGCACGGCCTTAATGCCGCGCTGCGTCAGGCACTCTGCAAGTTTGATTGCCGAGAGTGCTTTGTAGATTGTGTACAACGGCCCGCCGAATAATCCGGCCTGTTGTCCGGAAACTACGGCAATGCAATCGGATTCGCGCAAGCGTTCGATATGTGCGAGTGTTTTGTCGCTTGCATTCCAGGCACGGTTCAGGCGTTCCAGAGCATCGCAAAGCTCAGTCCGATCCGTTTGGTATTTCGCGAGTACGCGATCGCGGCGCCCGGGGAGATCGTAATGATGCTTTACCGCTTCAGGATAGAAGCTACGCAGAGCGGTCGCGTCGCGCAGGTAATCCAGGAACAGGCAGCTCTGCTGGGGAATTTGATCGAAGGGAACAGTTTCGACGCGCAGTCCGGCCTGCTCAGGGGTACTATGACAGGCAGGTTCGGCGGTGCTCAATTCTATGGCTTGCTCCTGTCGGATCATTCTACGCGTCGAAGGTTGGGAGTGCTAGGTGTCAGAAACCCAACGAGAGGTGACGTGTCAGAACCGGGAGCGGTAGCGACCGGATCATGACTGCCTTCTGAGCTGGAAATGTTTAGCTGAGAAAATCGGTGGATATCACGAGGTCTCATGATCCGGTCGCTACCGCTCCCGGTTCTGACACGATGAGTTGAGAAACAGCCTGGTTGGCTTTTTCGAGTAATTGCGTGATCTCCATGCGCGCTTCTTCGTTCGGCCTTTGCAACGGCGCGCGTACTGCACCTCCGACAAGCCCGGCCATCTCCATTGCCGCTTTCAGTCCGCCTATCCCATAGGTCCTGGTAACTGCGCGTGCAAGTGGAGTTAGTTTTTCCTGCAAAACAGATGCATGATCGATTTCTCCGGCCTGAACTGCGCGATAAATTTCGAGGCAAAGCTCCGGCACGACGCAGCCGACGGCAAGGATCCCGCCACGTGCTCCCGCCTGCAAAGTCTCATTGAACACGGTGCCGTTTCCGATCATCATCGCAAAGTCCCGACTGACCATCCTCACGGTCTCAGCAAACTTCGCCACTTCATTCGAACTGTCCTTCATGCCGATGATGTTTTGATGTTTGCTGAGAAGAGCGGCGGTTTCTGGTTCAATTTTGATACCAGTCAAATCGGGCATGCTGTAAAGAATGATCGGAATCGGCGCCGCGTCAGCCACGGCGGTGTAATGATTAACCAGGGCGTCCCGCGTGATCGCTGGACGATAGTAGTGAGGTGTTATTACGAGCGCAGCTTCCGCGCCAGCTTGGGCGGCCCGCTCGATCTCGTTGATCGTGCCGCGCGTGCTCTGTTGTCCCGCACCAACTATGAAGGTGAGCGTTTCAGGGACAGCTCGACGTGCGGTC
>WNFX01006778.1_pt1 | contig 10855 bp, 11 predicted proteins | sample 5400111 | NCBI WGS metagenome assembly WNFX01 (sample SAMN13153363, study PRJNA577476) | soil metagenome | isolation source: 40 cm soil or saprolite under grassland replicate 1 | place: USA:California | collected 2016-06-15
CGCGGCCAGGACCGTCGCGCGGGTGCGGGCCACTCTGGGGTCTGGCCTGGTGCCGGGTCCTTCGTCCACTCAGTCCCCTCGCTCTGTCGCATTTGCTACGCTACCGTATCGTACTGTTTCTGGAGGAGGGCAGGTGGTCGAGATGGCGCTGGTACTCGTGACCGGCCCGGCCGGGACGCTCGGGTCCGCGCTCGTGCCACGGCTCGCCGCCCGCGGGCACCACGTCCGCGTCCTGGTGCACCACAGCCCGGCAGACCTCCCGCCCTCGGTGCAGGTGGTGCGGGGCGACGTGCGCAGCCCGGCTGACCTGCGCGAGGCCGTCGCCGGTGCCGACGCCGTGGTCCATGCCGCCACCTCGCCGTTCCGGCAGGCGAAGGCGACGGAGCTGGACGGTACCCGTACCGTCCTGGCGGCTACCGGGCCGGCCGGCGCCCACTTCATCTACCCCTCGATCGTGGGCGCCGACCGGCTCGGCGGCACCTACTACCGGGCCAAGTGGCACGCCGAGCAGCTCGTCGAATCCGTCGGGCGCTGGACGATCCAGCGGGCAACCCAGCTCCACCCGACGCTGGACGGGATGCTGAGCCACCGCCTGTTCCCGGTCACCGCGCACCTGGCGTTCCAGCCGGCCGACGCCGGGGAGCTCGCCGAGCGGATCATCGGCCATGTCGAAGCGGGCCCGGCCGGCCGCGCGGAGGACTTCGGCGGACCGGAAGTGCTGACCCTGCGCGCCCTCGCGGCCGCCCGGTGGGCCGCCACCGGCCATCGCACCATGCTCATCCCGGCCCCCGCCATCGGCCCGCTCCGGGCACTGGACGCGGGTTGTCATCTCTGCCCCGGCCACGCCACCGGCCAGGTCACGTTCGGGCAGTTCCTCGCCTCCCGGCGCGGCCCACAGGAGCCACAGTGACCGGGCTGGCAGCCGTGCTGCTGCGGGCAGGCCTGGCGGTGCTGGCCCTGATCGCAGCCGTTCAGGGCGCCTGGATGTACCTGGCGCCCCGGTCCTTCTACGACCACGCGCCCACGGTCTCGGCGAGCGGGCCCTACAGCGAGCACCTGATGAGCGATACCGGCGGCCTCAACCTCGCCATGGCCGTCATCCTCGGCTGCGCAGCGGCCTGGGCAGACCGGCGCCTGACCCGGGCTGCCCTGGCCGGCTACCTGGTGTACGCCGTATCCCACCTGGTCTTCCACCTCACCCACCTGACCGGCATGACGGCCAGCAGCGTGGCGTTCCTGATTGCCGTCCAGTCGCTGCTGCCCGCCATCGCCGTCGCGCTGCTGCTGACCACTGGGATGAGGCGACGGAGGAGGAGCAGTGGCTGAGCCGCTAGTATTGATCAACGCGTTCGAGGTTCCCGGCGATCAGGCCGAACAGTTCATTGCCGCCTGGGAGAAGACACGGGACTACCTCGCCTCCCAGCCCGGCTATGTTGATACCGTGCTGCACCAGGCGGTCACGCCAGGCGCCGATTTCCAGTTCGTGAACATCGCTCGCTGGCAGACTGCTGAACACTTTCAGGCAGCGACCCAGAACCCTGGTTTCTGGGAGTCGGCTGCAGGCCTCGCCGGTTTCCGGCCCCATCCAGGTCTCTACCGGGTGGTGCGCACGTGACTGAATCGCCCCGGGTTTTGTGGAGACTCCGAACCCACGGAAGGGTGGAGTCATGCCAGCACCGAGGAAGTACCCGGATGAGATGCGGGACCGGGCGGTTCGCCTGGTTGTGGACATCGCTGATGAGGCGGGAAGCGTGACGGCGGCGTGCCGGCGGGTCGGCGAGCAGCTGGGGATCAACACCGACACGCTGCGCGGCTGGGTGAAGCAGGCGCAGGTCGATGCGGGGCAGCGGCCGGGGACGACGACCGCTGATGCGGCGCGGATCCGGCAGCTGGAGCGGGAGAACGCCGAGCTGCGCCGGGCCAACGCGATACTGCGCACGGCGAGTGCTTTTTTTCGCGGCCGAGCTCGACCGCCACTAGCCATGGTGATCGCGTTCATCGACGCGCACCGGGACCAGTTCGGGGTCGGGCCGGCCTGCACCGTACTGCGCGAGCACGGCGCGCGCAAGGTGTGGCTGCAGCTGCGCCGCGAGCACGTCCCGTCGCGCGGTGCACGGTCGAGCGGCTGATGCGCCAGGCCGGGCTGCGCGGGGTGCGGCGCGGCAGGCCAAAGCGCACCACGATCGCCGCTGACCGCGGCGCCTGGCCCGCCGACCTGGTCAAACGCGACTTCGCCGCGGCGGCGCCGAACCGGCTGTGGGTGGTGGACATCACCTACGTGCCGCTGGAGCGCGGCGGGTTCGCCTACGCCGCGTTCGTCATCGACGCGTTCTCCCGGCTGATCGCCGGCTGGAAGGTGGCCGGGCACCTGCGCACATCGCTGGCGCTGGATGCGCTGGAGATGGCTATCAGCGCGCGGCTTCGCGGCGGCCAGCAGGTGTCCGGGCTGATCCACCACTCCGACCACGGCGGCCAGTACCTGGCCATCCGCTACACCGCCCGGCTGGCCCAGGCCGGGGCGGTCGCCTCGGCGGGAACGGCCGGGGATTCTTACGACAACGCCCTGGCGGAGACCATCATCGGCCTGTACAAGGCCGAGCACATCCGCCACCGCGGACCCTGGCGCACCGTCGCCGTGGTCGAGGCGGCCACCGCCTGGTGGGTGTCCTGGTTCAATACCCGCCGGCTCTACGGCCCGCTCGGTGACATCCCGCCCGCCGAATACGAGCAGGCCTGGGCCGAGGGCAGGCTGCCATGAGCCTTCCCCGCCGCCTCCAGCCTGCGCCGGTCCTCGCCGCCGTCAAGGCCACGCCCTGCGGCCGGACCAGGTCGGCGTGCCCGCGCAGCACGGTCCGCGGGGAGATGATCAGGCGAAGCTGGCTGCGGTGCCGCTGGGGGAGCAGTCGGGCCAGCACAGACAGGATCGCGCGGTCCGCCCAGGACAGCCTGGGTGCGTTGACGTGGCGCTGGAGCACCACGATCTGGTGGCGAAGGACCCAAGATCTCGGCGTCTTTAGCCAGATCTGACCGCGCGAGCAGGGTCAGCCACCCGAACACGCGCAGCAAAGCAAGATAAATCAGTCGCAGAGTCACGGGTGCTGACAGTGCCCAGGACGAGGTGTTCGCGCAGCCAAACGCCGAGCTGCTGGCTCCCGGTCCAGCGCTATCCGGCCAGCTCAGACCGTGCGACACGATTCTCGGCACCCGCAGGCTGGACCGGAGTTCGCGCGCTGCTGGCGTCCTCCGCTGTGGGCGCCGCTCAGCTTTCCACATTCACTACGCCGCCGAGCGCGCTTGCCGCGAGGCGGGCACCATGTCCGCTATTTCGCGGCCACCGATCCTTGCCGAACGTTCTTAAAGAGTCCAGGAGTGGTGTGGCTCAGCTTAGGCGACCAGGGCGACGCCGACTCGCTTGGTCGCGGCCAGCGTTCCTCGCGCCGTGCCTGCATACGTGCCCGAAGTCGGGGCGACGTCGGCGTAGTCGCGCCCGGTGGCCACGGTCACGTAGTCTTTTCCGGCCCGCCGGCCGTTGCACGGGTCCAATGCCACTGCGCGGGCACCCGCGCCGTCCGGCACGACGACCTCCACCCAGGCGTGTGTCCCCCCTTCGCCGAGCAGGTGACCGGAGACGTAGCGGGCCGGCAGTCCAGCGGCCCGGCAGAGCGCGATCATCAGGTGGGCCGAATCCTGGCAGACCCCGGTGCCACCGGCGAGCGCGTCGGCAGCGGTGGTCGTGACGGAGGTCGTGTCGTGGGCATAGGCGAGTGCCCCGTGCACGTAGGCGCAGAAGCGCTCAGCCGTCTCCCGGCCATCCTGGCTCGCCATCGTTGCGGCCAGGTCTCTGATCGCTGGGTCAGCATCGGTCAGCCGTGTCGGCAGCAGCAGTCGCGGGTCGGTGAGAGCGGCGGCCGGAAGCACCGTGCCCGACGCTGGCCCGGCCCGCTCCACGACCGCGTCCAGCACGAACTCGATCTGGGCCGGCACCAGCGGCACCCGGACCCGGGTGATCGTGTTGCCTGCGCTGTCCCCGCGATTGGTGATGCTGGCGCCCTCGGCAGAGACGGTAACCGACTGCGCTCGCCGACGCTGGTCGCCATGTCGCTGCGGCGGCACCACGACCAGCCGGTGGTCGAGGTCGCGGGCCGGTGCGTCATAGGTGTACCGGAACCGCTGATGCACCACATAAGTGATCCGGTCGGCGTGTACCAGGTCCCGGCTCGACAGGTACCGGACAGGTGCGCCGGGCAGCGTGCCAGCTATGCGGGTCATGTCGTCTCTTCAGCCCATACGGTCATGCCCCGCAGCACCGGGCCGCCGAATGTCGTGACCATTGCGACGTCCACGGCGTCGCGTCCCCGGCCGACCAGCACCCGGCCCTTGCGCGCCGCGTTGTTGCGGGGATCAAAGGTCCACCACTTGCCATCGAGGTACACCTCCATCCAGGCGGCGAAGTCCATCGGCTCAGGTGCCGGCGGGACATCCATGTCGGGAAGGTAACCGAATGCGTAACGGGCCGGGATCGATAGCGCACGGCAGAATGTGATGGCAAGGTGCGCGAAGTCACGGCAGACGCCCAGGCCCCTCGCATAGGCCTCGCCCGCCGACGTCGACGCTACTGTGCTGCCGTAACCGAAACGCAGATGACCGTGCACATGGTCGCAAATCGCCTGCACTCGCCGGTAACCCGGCTCCAGCGCCCCGAACAGCTGCCAGGCCTCATCAGCCAGTTCCTCTGGCAGGCAATACCGGCTCGGCAGCGTGTAGGCCAGTGTGTCATCCGGCAGCCGCGCCGGCGGAGTCTCCGAGGCGGCGGGATCCACCTCTTCGGTCGCGTCCGGCGCCGCCACGAGCGCGTCATACCGCAGCTGGCTGTCGCCAGCCGGCAAGAGAAGCCGCTGACAGCCGTTACCGTACAGGTCGGTGTACCCGTGCAAGCTAGTCGCCGGGACCGCCTCCCAGGCCTGCCGCAGCACCGCCACCAACTCGGCGGCCCGCGGCTGGACCTGAAACACTGCGGGAGTCTCTATCTCCGCCCTGTATCGGAACTCGCACCCGACCCGGATCCGCCGTGTCGCACCCATCACGCTCCCATGGTGGATCGCGATTGTTTCCTCGCGGTTACATGTCTCCGGGTCACGGCCCGGCACCGGCCGGCAGCATCGCGGCTGGCGCCGAGCGGACGTCTTGGGCGCTTGCCTGTGGCTGACCGATCCGCGGCGGCCCGGTTTACCTGCCGCCGGTCCGCGTGATCTACCCGGGCTCGGTCCCATGCCCGTTGCCTTGGGTCATTCACACTGCTGGCATGCCGTTGACACGTGGCGGAAACAGCCCGCCGCGAATCTCCAAGGGAGAGGTGGTGAAGTGACGAGCCCGGCCCTGGATCGACCCAGCGGCCCGGCGAGCGGATCTCTCGCCGGGTACGCCAGCGCGCGCCAGCGCCTGCCGCATGTTGCCTACGACGAGGCCATGGGCTCGGGTGGCAGGATCCGCTCTCACTACCTGCAGGTCCTGGAAAGTCTGCAGCAGATGTCCGCCGAAGGGCTCGCTCAGCGGGCCGAGGCTCTGGCCGGCACGCACCGGTCCAAAGGCATCACTTTCGACCTGGAGGGCGAAGAGCGGATATTCCCGCTCGATTTCGTCCCTCGGATCCTGGACGAGCCGGACTGGCGGCTCGTACAGATGGGAGTCGCGCAGCGGGTACGGGCACTGGAGGCATTCCTCGCCGACATTTACGGTGCTGGGTTGGTTGTACGAGAAGGGATCATTCCCGGCGAAATCATCACGAGCTCACCGCAGTTCGCGCGCGCGGTGCACGGATTCTCGCCACCGAACGGAGTGCGCATACACGTCTCGGGGATTGATATCGTTCGCGATGGAGAGGGCCAGTTGCGCGTCCTCGAGGACAACTTGCGCTGCCCGTCAGGAGTGAGTTACGTCCTGGCGAACCGGGCTGCCATGGCTCAGATGCTCCCAGACCTCTTCAGCGGGCAGCGGGTGCAGGCGGTGACCGAGTACCCGGCGCGGCTGCTCGCTGCGCTTCGGGCGGCGGCCCCCCACGGCGTGGCCGAACCCACCGTCGTGGTATTCACGCCCGGCATCTACAACTCCGCGTTCTACGAGCACGCGCTGTTGGCCCGGTTGATGGGAGTGGAACTTGTCGAAGGGCGCGACCTCGTCGTCCACGGCACGAGGGTGTTCGTGCGGACCACCGAAGGCGAAGGGCCTGTGCACGTCATCTACCGCAGGATCGATGACGACTACCTTGACCCCCTGCATTTCAGGCCGGACTCGGTTGTGGGCTGCCCCGGCCTGCTCAACGCCGCCCGCGCGGGCGGCGTCACCATCGCCAACGCGGTCGGTAATGGTGTCGCGGACGACAAGCTCATTTACAGCTACGTCCCAGATCTCATTCGCTTTTACCTCGACGAGGATCCGGTACTGCCGAACGTGCAGACAGCCCGCCTTACCGACCCCGACGCACGGGCGCAAGTGCTAGCCCATCCGCGGCGGTACGTCTTCAAGCGCGTGGACGGATCGGGAGGCAAGGGCCTTGTTCTCGGATCCAGCGCGGCCGCCGCAGAGCTTGACCAGGTCCGCGCGGACGTGGCGGCCAGGCCGCGGGCGTGGATCGCCCAGCCGGTCGTGGGCCTGTCCACGGTGCCAACCTGGGCCGAAGGCCGCCTGGTGCCGCGGCATGTCGACCTGCGCCCGTTCGCGGTGCACGACGGCGATTCGGTCTGGGTGCTGCCGGGAGGTCTCACCCGCGTCGCGCTGACTGAGGGCGGCCTGGTGGTCAACTCCAGCCAGGGCGGCGGATCCAAGGACACCTGGGTAGTCGCGGACAACTCTGCCATGCCCGCGGCGGCGGTCACGATATTCGCCCCGGTCACCAGCGTTGACGAAATGCCAGCCGCCGCTGCGGCGGACCCGGGGCCGGACCTCGACGTGCCCAGCCAGCAGCAACAACAACAGCAACAGCAACAGCAGGGCGCATGCTGAGCCGCGTCGCAGAGGCGTTCTTCTGGATTGGCCGCTATCTGGAGCGGGCCGAGGGGACCGCCCGCATCCTGGAGGTCGTCATCCTGCAGGCCACCGGCCAGATCGGTAAGCCTGCAAGCGCGGCAGCGTCCCGGCTGCTCGTGGTTATGGGTCTTCCGCCGCATCCAGATAGTGATCTCACCGAAGTCGTCCAGTGGCTCGCTTTCGACAGGGTCAGCCGGTCCTCGATCACGGGCGCGTTGCTCGCCGCGCGAGAGAACGCTCGCCCGGTGCGCCATCTGCTGCCGGCCGACGTGTGGGAGGCGCTGAATGTCACGTACGTGGAACTAGGTCGGCGAGGGCGCTCGAATAGCGTCGCGGCACTGTACCGGTTTCTCAGCCTGGTGCGGACCCGCACGGCGGCCATCGACGGCCTGACGGGCACTACCATGAGCCGCGATCATGGCTGGCTGTTCCTGACGCTGGGCCGCTCGCTTGAGCGCGCCGATGTCATCACCCGCCTGCTCGCTGCGAGCGACATCCGCGCAGTCGGCGAGCGTGCGCTCACTACCATGCTGCTGTCATGTGGTGGTTACGAACCCTACCTGCGACGATCTCACGGAATCGTCCATCCAGTCGGCGTCGCCGACTTCTTGCTGCGCGACCCAGACTTCCCCCGGTCCGCGTTTGCCTCATTGACCCTTGCGGGCAGTTGCCTGAGCAACCTTAAGGTCCGAGGCCGAAGGTCAGCCGAGGAGCCATGGCGGCTGCTCGGCCGGGCCCGCGCGGACCTGGAATTCGCGGCGCCCGGTGAACTGCTTCTTGACCTGCCCGCACGCCTGGTGCGGCTGCAGGCCGCGTGCTCGCAGGTCAGCGACGCGGTTACCCGGCACTATTTCAGCTACGAAATGCCCACGCAGTGGCGGACAGGCACGGCCGGATGACCCCGCCGCAAGGGTGGCTGTTGCATGTCGAGCACGCCACGAGGTTCACCTACCCACAGTCGGCGCATGCGTCGTACAACGAAGCGCGGCTGACACCACTTACCACGCCGACCCAGACGACCCTGGACACGCGAGTGCGAATCGTGCCGTCCACCACCCAGCAGCGGTACTGGGACTACTGGGGCAACCTAGTCATCGCGTTCGACGTACCTGATGCCCACGACAAGCTGCGTGTCACGGGAACTTCCACCGTCGAGACTCACCCGGACGGGCAGCGCCCGCGCGCGAGCTGGGAGCTTGTCCGCGATCCACGAACGCGAGATCAATTCGCTGAGCTGCTCGCCGCCACGGCGCTGACGGCGCTGCCGGAGGAGCTCATCGAGGAATGCGAGCGGCTCCGCACCGCAGCGGATCCAGTGGCCGCCGCCGAGGAGGCCGTGCGTGCGGTGCACGGCAGGCTACGTTATGAGCGCGGCGGCACCGACACCATGACCACCGCGGTTGGCGCCTGGGCCGCCGGGCACGGCGTCTGCCAAGACTTCGTGCATCTGACCTTGACCATCCTGCGCCACGTGGGCATTCCAAGCCGGTATGTCTCGGGTTACGTGCACCCAAGTCTGGATGCGGTGGTCGGCGCGACCGTTGACGGCGAAAGCCACGCATGGGTCGAGGTGTGGACAGGGGACTGGTGGGGGATCGACCCGACCAACGACATCCTCGCCGATCACCGCCACGTAATCGTCGCCCGCGGCCGAGACTATGCCGACGTCCCACCGATCAAGGGCGTTTACGCCGGGTCTGCGCAGCAGCAAATGGCCGTTACGGTGCGTATAACGCGCGTTAAGTGACTGCGATCTACTATGTGGACTACGCACCTCCAGCACCATTACCCCCTCTGGCGGGTCCGCGACCACACAGGCGTATGTGTGGAATACGGCAGGCGCCATCCCACAGATGATCATGGACTCATCCAGTGCCTACACCTACACGGCCGGGCAGGCCCCGGCCACGGCCGTTCCAAGATCATTTGATGGCTTGGTCACGATTGGTGGCTGAGTGTTGCGATGTGATCATGAGCGGCGTGTTGGGCGGGGGAATGTGACGAAGCCCCGGTAGGAACAGGGGTCCTCTCACAGATCCCAGCCACCGGAGCTTCGCCGTGGGTCAGTCTGTCATTTGTGCCGCCGAGCCCGGGCCCGGGAGACGCCGAGCCGTCTACTCCGGCAGCGCGTGGGCGAGCTGGCGACGCGATGTCAGGTCGAGCTTCCGGAAGACCTTGCGGAGGTGATAGTCCACTGTGCTCGCGCTGAGGAACAGCCGTCCGGCGATCTCTCCGTTCGTGGCGCCCCGAGAGGCCAGGAGCGCGATCTGCGCCTCCTGCGGGGTAAGGTCGCGGCGAGTCTCGTTAGTTCGTTTGCGAGTGCGCTCTCCGGTCGCGGCAAGTTCGGCCCGGGCACGCTCGGCGAAGGCGTCGGCTCCCATCCGCAGGAACATCTCGTGGGCCGCGTGCAGCTGGGCGCGGGCGTCCAGTCGCCGCTTCTGGCGGCGAAGCCACTCCCCGTACAGCAGGTGGGCCCGCGCCTTTCGCAGGTTTCCCCGGCAGTGGGACAGATGCTCGATCGCGTCGTGGTAGAGCTTCTCGGCGCTGGCGTCGTCGGCGAGCAGCGCTCGCGACATAGCGAGAAGCCCCAGCGCGATGGCCGTGCCGTTGGGGAGCGCGCGGGCTGCGAACTCGGCGGTAGCTTCGGTCGCCATGGCGCGCTCGCCGCATCGAGATGCCGCTTCGATCAGGTCCGGGAAGCCGACGATGCCGATGAAGGGGTTGTCCCGGTAATTCCGCGGGTCGCTGGGCAAGGCTGCCCGGTAGTTGCCCAGGCCCAGTTCCAGCACGGCGCGTGCGTAGTCGACGTAGGCGAGCATCCATCCGTGACCGTGCTCCGTCGCGTAGCGCGTGACCGCCGCGGCCGCGGTCCGCGCCTCGGTTTCGCGTCCTCGCCAGGCCATCACGACGAGCTCTCCCACATCGGAGGGCCGCCCGACGGCGGCCATGATCTCGGCTCGTTCGGCGAAGTGCGCCCGGACGGCGGCGAGCGAGCCGGTAAGCAGCTCGGACATGGCCAGGAACAGCAGGCCGTTGGACAGTGCGCCTAGCGCTCCTTTGTCACGCGCGCGGTGCTCCAGCCGGGTGGCCAGTTCGTGTAGTGAGGTGTCGTCACCGACCGCGCCGGCGGCCCAGCATCCGATCCCGAGCCAAAGCAGGGCATCTGCGGAGTCGGACTGGTCTGCGAGCAGGCCAGCGACGGCCCGGCCGAGGACCGGGACAGCGGCCGCGTGACCGTCGAGGACGAGCGCGCTGGCCCCATCGAGTAGCAGGTCGGCGACGCCCGGCTGGGATCCGGGCGGAAGCGGCATCGCGCGTGCCGCCCGGCAGACGTCGAGGTCACTCTCCCCGGGCGCGGTGAGCTGGCCGGTCACTCGGGCGGCCTCGAGCGCTGCCAGCATCGTGGCGCGGGCGAGGTGGGCATCGAATGGTTCGAGTGCGCGGGCGGCGTCCATCAAGATCGACGCCGTGCCTTGCGCCTGTCCCAGGGCGTACCGGATCAGGCCCTGCAGCCGCCGCATCCGCGCCTGCTGAAACGGATCGCTGATCTCAGCCGTCTGCTCGAGTAGCAACCTCGCCCGGACAGGTGCACCTCCGGCTAGATGGGCATGCGCGGCGGCCAGGACTCGCTCCGCCCAGCGGTCTTCGTCGCGGGTCAGCTGCGCTGCCCGGGCCAGAAGGGCGCCCGCCGCCGAGTATCCGCCGCGCGCCTGGGCGCGGCCGGCGGCGCGGTCGAGCTCGGCCGCGACGGCCTCGTCCGGGCCGATCGCGGCCGCGGCGAGGTGCCAAGCCCGGCGGTCGGCGTCCCGCCGGGGATCCATTCCGGCCGCGA
>WNFX01006784.1_pt2 | contig 10850 bp, 9 predicted proteins | sample 5400111 | NCBI WGS metagenome assembly WNFX01 (sample SAMN13153363, study PRJNA577476) | soil metagenome | isolation source: 40 cm soil or saprolite under grassland replicate 1 | place: USA:California | collected 2016-06-15
CGGCCCTCCCAGAGCTGCGGCCTGGTATATTGCGGGTATTCGAGCAGGCCGTCGCTGAAGCTCTCCTCCGCGCCCGAGGCCTCCTTGCCCATGACGCCGGGGAGGAGCCGGACGCAGGCGTCGAGCAGGGCGAAGGCTGCAATCTCCCCACCCGAAAGCACGTAATCGCCGATCGAAACCTCCTCGAAGCCGCGCCCTTCGATCAAGCGCTGGTCGACGCCCTCGAAGCGGCCGCAGAGGATGACGGCGCCGGGCCCGTTGGCGAGCGCTGCGACCCGGCCTTGGGTGAGCGGAACTCCGCGCGCGCTCATCACGAGGCGCGGGCGCGGATCGCCCGCGGGCGCTACCGCGTCCACGGCGCGGGCGAGCACGTCGGGGCGCATCACCATGCCGGGTCCGCCGCCCGCGGGCGTATCGTCGACGGAGCGGTGCTTGTCGGTCGCGTGCGTGCGGATGTCGACGGCTTCGAGCGTCCACAGGCCGGCCGCGAGCGCCTTACCCGCGAGGCTTACGCCGAGCGGCCCCGGAAACATCTCGGGGAAGATGGTGAGAATGGTCGCGCGCCACATGATGCTCGATGTAACAGATTGGCTAAAGCATCTTCGTTTGTGCTTGAAGCACGTTATCGCTGCATACTCGGTGCGCTCCCCTCCCCCTTGTGGGGAGGGGTTGGGGTGGGGGTCGCGCGATTCCTTCGCAGGCGGCGCCATCATTATCTCGCCGCATCACCCCCTCCCCACCCTCCCCCAGCCGGCTGCGGGCTTGCCCGCTTCTGGCAAATTTTTCAGGGACCAAACCCCGGCAGGCCGGGGTTTGGTTGGGGGAGGGAGCAGACCGAGTTCGCCGCTTGCACTGATTCCACTCCATACGAACATGCTCTAGTACTCCGATTCCCTAGCGGCGCCGCGGTTTGCCGGCCCATCTTCAGGCGGCGCCACCACGATACGCCCGCCCGCGATGTCGACGCTGGGCACGAAGGCGGCGGTGAACGGCACCATCATAGTGGTTCCCCCCGCTCGTGGCCGCAGTTCCAGGATATCGCCGGCGCCGAAATCGTGGACCGCCGCCACCGTGCCGATCTCGGTGCCGTCGGCGGTCACGGCGCGAAGTCCGATGAGATCGGCGTGGTAGAACTCGTCGGCCGCGGGCGGCGGCAAGCGCTCGCGCGGCACGAACAGCCTGAGATTGGCGAGCCGCTCTGCCGCGCTGCGATCACCGACGCCGCGAAAGCGCGCGACCAAATGACCCTTGGCCGCGCGCAGCGTTTCGATCTCGAAGCTGGCCGAGCCGTCTTCGGTGGTGAGCGGCCCGTAATTGCTCACCGCCATGGGATCGGCGGTGAACGATTTGAGCTTCACCTCGCCAAGAAGGCCGTGTGCCCCGCCGATCTGGGCGACGCAGATGCGCTCGGCCACGTCCGATGATCCGGCGCAAGCGCGCGTCAGCTTGCCGGCGCGCCGCCGGCGGCAGCCGCGGATTTGGCCGCTGCCGCAGCCTTGGCGGCTTCCTCGGCCTGCGCTTTGCGCTGCTTGCGCGGAACCGCACGGATCGGATTGTTGCGTTTCTCGCGTTTCATCACGCCCGCCTGGTCGAGGAAGCGCAGCACGCGGTCGGTCGGCAGCGCGCCCTTGGCGAGCCAAGCCTTGACCTTGTCGAGATCGAGCTTGAGGCGCTCGGTCTTATCCTTCGGCAACAGCGGGTTGAAATAACCGAGCCGCTCGATGAAGCGGCCGTCGCGCGGCGAGCGGCTGTCCGCGATCACGATGTGATAGACCGGCCGCTTCTTGGTTCCGGCGCGGGCGAGACGGATTTTCAGGGACATCTGCTCGTTCCTTTCTGGTCGATGCATCTCACCGTCGGCGGATGCGTGAAATGTTCACTTCTTCTTTCCCGATCCCGGCAGCCCGCCGAGGCCCGGAGGCTTGCCACCAAGCCCCGGCAACAATGGACCGCCGGGAAATTGCGGCGGCAGACCGGGCATGGTGGGAGGAAGGCCGGGAGCGCCCGGCGCGCTACCCGGCAGTCCGGGCAATCCGCCCGGCATTCTCTGCGCGAGCTTTTGCATCTCTTCCGCGCTCGGCATGCCAGCCCCCAGCCCGAGCATATTGGCGAACCCCGCCATCGGTCCGCGCTTGCCCGAGCCCATCGCCTTCATCACGTCGGCCATGCCGCGGTGCATTTTGAGCATGCGGTTGACATCCTCGACCCTGGTGCCGGAGCCCGCGGCGATGCGTTTCTTGCGGCTCGCCTTGAGCACGTCGGGGTTCCTGCGCTCCTGCGGCGTCATCGAATCGATGATCGCCACCTGGCGCTTGAGCACGCGTTCGTCGAGGTTCGCCGATGCGAGCTGATTCTTCATTTTCGCGATGCCGGGCAGCATGCCCATCAGGCCGGCCATGCCGCCCATCTGCTGCATCTGCATGAGCTGCTCGCGCAAGTCCGCGAGATCGAAGGCGCCCTTGCGCATCTTCTCGGCGACGCGCGCCGCTTTCTCGGCGTCGATCGTCGCCGCCGCCTTCTCGACCAGGGTGATGATGTCGCCCATGCCGAGGATTCGGTCGGCGATGCGCGCGGGATAAAAATCCTCGAGCGCATCCATCTTCTCGCCGGTGCCGATGAGCTTGATCGGCTTGCCCGTCACCGCGCGCATGGAGAGCGCGGCGCCGCCACGGCCGTCGCCGTCGACGCGCGTGAGCACGATCCCGGTCAGGCCGACGCGATCGTTGAAGGCGCGCGCGAGGTTGACCGCATCCTGGCCGGTGAGCGCGTCGGCGACGAGCAGCACCTCGTGCGGATTGGCGGCGCGCTTGACGTCGGCGGCCTCCGCCATCATCGCTTCGTCGAGCGTGGTGCGACCGGCAGTGTCGAGGATGACCGCGTCGTAGCCGCCGAGGCGGCCCGCTTGCAATGCGCGCTGGGCAATCTGCGCCGGCTGCTGGCCCGCGACGATCGGCAGCGTGTCGACGTTGACCTGCTGTCCGAGCACGGCCAGCTGTTCCATCGCCGCGGGACGGCGCACGTCGAGCGAGGCCATGAGCACCCTGCGTCGCGCCTGCTCGACGAGGCGCTTGGCGAGCTTGGCGGTGGTGGTGGTCTTGCCCGAGCCCTGCAGACCGACCATCATGATCGGCACCGGCGCCGGGGCATTGAGATCGACCGGCTCGCCGCGCGTGCCGAGGGTGTCGATCAGCTGGTCGTGCACGATCTTCACCACCATCTGACCCGGCGTCACCGATTTGATGACCTCGACCCCGACGGCGTGGCTCTTCACCTTGTCGACGAAGGCGCGCGCCACGTCGAGCGCGACGTCGGCTTCGAGCAAGGCGCGCCGCACTTCGCGCAGCGCGGCATCGACGTCCTCCTCGGTGAGCGCGCCGCGGCGCGTCAGGCGATCGAGAATGCCGCCGAGCCTTTCGGAGAGCGAATCGAACATCTAGACCTGCATCCTCCGTTCTCGATGGATGCCCGGGTCAAGCCCGGGCATGACGTGGTCAAGACCTCGCGCGCACGCAAGCGCCGCCCAAACACCTATGGCGCCCGAGGGCGCATTGCGCTGTCGGGCGGTGGCCTCCGGCCTCCTGGGCCGGTCGGCGGGTTGCATTTCGGCTCTTGGCGAGAGCGCGCGGAACCTATGGATGCGGCGGCCCGAAGTCAAGAACGCCGACGAGACGACGAACCACAAAGCAAAGCTTCGCTCACTCCCGCGAAAGCGGCAATCCAGAGCTTAGGGGCTGCGTCCCCGCAGCCGCTTACTCACCGGTCAGTCTTTCGTTACTCTCGATCAACGAAGCCGCAAAGCGGCCGGTCGGCAACGGGAGGATCGCCCATGCAAATCATGCGGGTGCTGTTGATCGCGCTTGGACTGATCAGCGTTTCGGCCGTTCAGACGTGGTCGCAGCCTTCGGCTACGGATTATCCCAACCGTCAGGTCAACCTCATCGTGCCGTTCGCCCCCGGCGGCGGCACCGACATCCTGGGGCGGTTGATCGGCCAAAAGCTTTCCGACCGCTTCGGCAAGGCGTTCGTGGTCGAGAACCGCCCCGGCGCCGGCACGGTGACCGCCGCGGTCCAAGTCGCAAAAAGCGCGCCCGATGGCTACACCATCATGATGGCGACCAGCGGGACCATGGCGATGAATACGACGCTCTACAAGAAACTGCCCTACGATCCGGGAAAGGATCTCGTCCTGGTCGCGCTCGTTTGCAACGTGCCCTTCGTGCTCGTGGTCAACCCGGCGCTGCCGGTCAACTCCGTCGCCGATCTCGTCAAGCTCGCGAAGGAGCAGCCGCTGAGCTACGGTTCGGGCGGCGCCGGCGCCTTCCATCACCTCATGGGCGAGTTGCTCAAAACCACGCTCGGCATCCCGATGACCCATGTGCCGTACAAGGGAACGCTGCCCGCACTCAATGACGTCATTGCCGGTCACATTCAATTGATGTTCAGCGATCTCGCGCCGGCTTATCCGCTGATCCAGGCGGGCAAGTTGCGCGCACTCGGCGTGACGACCGCGCAGCGCGCCGCCGCGGCGCCGGACATCCCGCCGCTCGCCGACGTCGGCGTCCCAGGCTTCGACTGGGCGGCCTGGCAGTCGGTCGCGGCGCCGGGCGGCACGCCAACGGAGATCATCGCCAAGCTCAACGGCGCGGTGAACGCGGCGATCGCCGAGCCCGAGGTCGAAAAGCAACTTGTCGGCCTTCAGTTCATTCCGGTCGGGAGAGGCTCGCCCGAGGCGCTTGACCGCTTCGTCAAGTCGGAAACCGTGCGCTGGGCCAAAGTCCTGCAACAGGCCGGAGTGGCGGGGTCGGAGTGACGGGGTGCAACGGCGCAGGCCTCTCCCCGGCCTCATGCTGAGGAGCATCGCAGCGTGAGACAGGCGCATGCCCTTCCGCACAGATGGCGACGCTGCGATGCGTCTCGAAGCATGAGGCGTTCACGCGCCCTTAAGGACGCGCTATGGGGCGCCCATCATCCTTCGAGACGCGCGCGCACACGGGACGTGCATGGCATCTGCACCTTTACAGCGCGCTCCTCAGGATGAGGGCGGTCCGAAACCGTGCAGGTTGCGAACGCAGTTGGCTTAATTCCCCGGCATCACGCGCTTTGCCACCGGCGTCCATTTGGCGATCTCGCTCGCTACGAACGCCGTGAACTCGTCCGAGGTCATGGCGCGCGTCTCGACGGCGTCACGGTCGAGGCGTTTGCGCACGTCGGGCAGCTCCAACATCTGGGCCACTGCCGCGTTGAGGCGCTGCGTGATATCGTTCGGCAAGCCCGCCGGCCCTGACAACGCGAACCACGTCACCGCCGTGAGGTCGTCGTAGCCCAGATCCTTGAACGTCGGCAGATCGGGAAACTCGGCGAGCCGCGCGCGCGCCGTGACCGCGATCGGGATGACCTTCCCGGCGCGGATTTGCGCCAGCGCCGAGGTCCAGGTCATGGTGCCGACGTTCACGTTGCCGCTGATGAGGTCCATCATCGCCTGCGAGCCGCCTTTGGTCATGATCTGCTGCAGCTTGATGCCGGCCTTCTGCGCAAAGACTTCCGCCACCAGATGTCCGAGCGTGCCGACGCCGGGCGAGACGTAATTGATCGCCGCCCCGCGCCGTCCCAACGCCACCAGCTCCGCAAGCGAATGCACGTTGAGCGCGGGGTTCACCACCAAGACGTTGGGCGGGCCGCCGATATAGGCGATGTGGCTGAAGTCCCTGATCGGATCAAAGCCGGGATTGGGGCTGACCGCCGGCGCGATCACGTTGTAGGCGATGCTCGACGTCGTGAGCGTGTAGCCGTCGGGCGCTGCTTGCGCGGCGGCCGCCATCCCGATCAAGCCGCCGGCGCCCGCCCGGTTCTCCACGAAGCAGCGCTCATGGAACGCCTCGCTGAAGTGATCGCAGAGGAGGCGGCCGAACATGTCGGCCGCGCCGCCGGGCGTCGAGGGCGCGATGATGCGCACCGGCCGCATCGGCCAGTCGGCGGCGCATGTCGCGTCGGTCGAGCCACAAATGACGGCGAAGACGAGCGCGGCGGCAAGACGGCTCACGACAAGACGGCTCACGACAAGACGGCTCATGGCGTGCTCATGCGGATGCATGATGCGGGCTTTGCCATGCGCCCGCAAGCGGCGGCCGATATGACGAGGCAGGTCCGTTGCGGGGACTTGCGATTTCCGCTTAGGTACCGGCGCCGATGTTTCGCCGCATCGGCGTTGGTCGGAGATCGCGCATGGACGCGGATTTGCTGACGGAAGGAGATGACACGATCGAGCTCAAAGGCTCGTCCATCATCGCCGCGATCAAAGCGAGCGGCGTCGAGTTCATCCTTTCGGTGCCCGATATCGTGACCAGCGGCGGACTGCTGCGGCCCATTTCGCGCGATCCGGCATTCAATCTCATCCGCGTCTGCAAGGAGGACGAATGCATCGGCATCGCGTCCGGCCTCTCCTATTGCGACAAACGCGCCCTGACGCTCATCCAATACACGGGCTTTCTCGACTCCATCAACGCCATCCGCGGCGTCGCGGTCGAGTATCGCCAGCCCATCTGCATGATGATCGGCCTGCTCGGACACGATCCCTCGACCACCCCGCGCAATTCGCCGCGCTACGGCGTGCGCATCATCGAGCCGATCCTCGACACCATGGGCATCCCGCATCACCTGATCAATGAAGAGGCCGACGTCGCGAAAATCCGTCCCGCGATCGAGGATGCCTACACGACATCGCATCCGGTTGCGCTCCTGATCGGCCGCAGGCCTTCCGCGTCATGATGAAGCGAGACGAGTGCTTTCGCGCGCTCGCGCGGCACGTGACCGACGAGATCGTGGTCGCGACCTACAGTTCCGCCGTCGATTGGCTCGAACTGGGCGAGCGCGCGCTCAATTACTTTTCCGTGGGAGCGATGGGGCTCGATTCCTCGCACGCGCTCGGACTGGCGCTCGGTCGGCCGGACAAGCGCATCATCTGTCTGCAGGGCGACGGCAGTCTGCTGATGAACCTCGGATGCCTGGTGACCATCGCCGCGGCGGCGCCGAGGAACCTCGTCCATATGGTCGTGCAGAACGGAACCTACGAGGCGAACGGCTCCCATCCGATCCCGAACACCAAGGTCGAGTTCGCCGCCATGGCGCGCTCGGCCGGCTATGCGTACGTGCACGAGTTTTCGGAACTGGCCAATTTCGAGCAGCAGGCCGCGCACGTCCTCAAGCAGCACGGCCCAGTGTTCGCGACGCTCCATGTGGAGCGATCGAAACCGCTCACCTACGACTATCCAAACCTCTACGATCCGGCGCGGCGCGCGGCGCTCAAAGCGGCGCTGCGGGCGTCGTAGATCGCCGTCCCCCCAGTGGCTCCCTGTAAACAACAGGGAAAAATACAGGCCGGAGCGCAGATCACCCCGTATTTACGGGCTTTCTTCGAGCCCGGATCGGCAAATAACAGGACGATAACAGGAGAAAAACAGAAAAAGCGGCGCGTCAGTCATTTTTTGCGAGCGGATCACGCAGCGCGCGATAAGAAAGCCCGCAGCGGTGTCCCGCCCGGGCCATCATGCGCAGTTTTGGTGAATACGCTTTTGTGAAAGATTCTCGTTACGCGAGTCAACAAAAATCTTCGGGTGGTGCACGCAGGCGCCGCGGAGCAGAGATTTTCCGCGCGCAAGGATCGCTTGAGCGCTTGTGTTAGCGCCACATACGCGGTGCGCTCCCCTCCCCCTTGTGGGGAGGGGTTGGGGGTGGGGGTAGTGCGATTCTTTGCAGTGGTGCCATCATCATCTCGCCGCATCACCCCCCTCCCCACCCCTCCCCCAGCCGGCTGCGGGCTTGCCCGCTTCCGGCAAATTTTGAGTGACCAAACCCCGGCAGGCCGGGGTTTGGTTGGGGGGAGGGAGCAGACCGAGTTCGCCGCTCGCGCTGATTCCTCATCACACGAACGCGCTCTAATTCGCCGCCGCAACCTGGCTTGCCCCCTCCGGCACCACCAGGCGATATCCGACCCCGAGCTCGGTCAAGAGTATCCGCGGCTGGGTCGGATCGACCTCGATCTTCTGCCGAAGCTTGCGCACAAAGATGCGCAGATAATGCGTGTCGTGCAGATGGGGCGAGCCCCAGACTTCCTTGAGCAGGAACTGGTGGGTGACGACGTTGCCGGCGTGCTGGGCCAACAGCTGCAGCAGCCGATATTCCTTCGGGGTGAGCATCACGCGCGCGCCGTTGATGGTCACGATCCGCGCGGCAAGGTCGATCGCGAGCGGTCCGACCTTGACCACCGGCTCGCCGGTGGAGACGCGCACGTGCCGGCGCATGGCGGCGTGCGCCCGCGCCAGAAGCTCCGCCATGCCGAACGGCTTGACCACATAATCGTCGGCGCCGCTCTCGAGCAGGCGCACCTTCTCCGCCTCGTTGGAGCGCACCGACAGCACGATGAGCGGAACGCTCGACCAGGCCCGCAGGCGCTCGAGCACCTCGGCTCCGTCCATGTCCGGCAATCCGAGATCGAGGATCACGAGGTCGGGCGGCTTGAGCGTCGCCCAGCGCAGCGCATCGGCGCCGGTCTCGGCGTCCTGCACGGAAAAGCCGTCGAGCTCGAGCCCGGCCCGCAGAAAGCGGCGGATCTGCACTTCGTCGTCGACGACGAGGACAACGGGATTGGCTTCATTCATCGGGACCGACCTCGGGTTGGCTCGCGGGCGTTGCAAAGGGCAGAAGGATCGACACCGTGGTGCCTTGATCGGCGCCCGCGCTCGCAGCCTCGATCTTGCCGCCGTTGGCGGTGACGAAGGCCTTCGCGATCCACAGGCCGAGACCCGAGCCCGAGGTCGTGGCCGCGTGGCGGGCGCCGCGGAAAAATCGCTCGCCGAGCTGCGCGTTCTCCTGCGCCGTCAGCCCGACGCCCTCGTCATGGACCGAAAGCACGACGTCGCGGCCGTTGCGCTTGGCGGCGACGGTGATCGGCGAGCCCGGGGGCGAATATTTCGCCGCGTTGTCGACGATTTGTCCGAATGCCTGCTCGACCAGCACGGGGTCGACATAGATGAACGGCAGGTTCGAATCCACGTCGAGCGAAAGGCTGTGGCCCGAGAGCCGCCGACGCCGGCGCTCGAGCGCGGAATTGACGATGTCCTGCGGCTCGATCCATTCCTGCCGCGGCCTGATCTGTTCCCGGCTGATGCGGGTCGCATCGAGGAGATTCTGGATGTCGTTGTTGAGGCGATCCGCCTCGTCGCGCACGACGCCGGCGAGCGACGTGAGCCGCTCGTCCTTGGCGATCACCGCGGACTTGCTCAGCACCGTCGCGGCGCCGAGAATCGAAGCGAGCGGCGTGCGCAATTCGTGGGAGACCGAGCCGATCAGCGCCTCGCGCAGCAACTCGGTCTCGGACCGCATTTTCGCGTCGTTGAGCGCGCGCGCGACGTCGAGGCGCTCGAGCGTGGCCGCGGCATCGGAGAGCACGTCGTCGACGCGCTTGCGCACCTCCTCGATCGCACCCAACGGCACGCTCCCGAGATCGATGGCGATGACGCCGAAGTCGGCGTTTTTCTGCGAGACGCGGCGAATGAGCCAGATGTCGCCGGCGCCGTCGTCCACGGTGGTCGCAAGCGTGCGGCCGGCTTGAATCTCCGCAATCGCGGCATGCACGCGCTGCGACAATGCGCTCTGCTCGGACTTGGCGTCGCGATCGCCGCCGGCGCCGGTTCCGAACAACACCGCCTTGCGCTGAACGAGACTGGCCAGATGCTCCTCGATGGCGAGGTAGATGTCCGCGGCCGATGACGCCCCCGCCAGCCGGCGCGAAAAGGCGTAGAGATCACCCATTTCTTTTTCACTTTTGCGAGCGATCTCGGTTTGCTTCTTCATGGAATTTGCAAGGTGGCTGGTCACGCCGGCGACCACCATGAACAACACCAGATTGAGGATTTCGTTCGGCCGCGCGAGGTAGAAGCTGTAGTACGGCGAAAAGAAGAAATATCCCGACCAGAGCACGCCCGCGACCGCAGCGACCAGCGCCGGGATCAGGCCGAGGTGCCAGCCCGCGAGCAGCACCGGGAGCAGATAGATGACCGAGCCGCGGCGCACCTCCAGCGATTGGGTCAGCGCATAGACCACGACCGTGGTCACGGCCACCATCAGCAGGGCGATGGCGCTGCCGCGCAATTCGCGTCGAACCGCATCCATTCCAACCACGGATCGTCCTCCTGCGCCGACGACGGCGCGGCGGGATGACCCGAAGATAGTACTCCCGCCCCGGGCGGTCATCCCTCACCCATCTTGCTGGTTAAGGGGCCTGCGCCTGAGGAATGGGCGGTCCGACGGCCAAGCAGGTCTTATATGCGCCGTTTATGCGCCGTTGCCTTGTCTGTCGCAGCGCGCGCAATATGCTGCAAGCCAGACGCGCTGACAGATGACGGGCGACAAGTCCCGAACGTCGATCTTCCGTCATCGGAAGGGGAGGTTGTCCATGATCTGCATCGACGGATACTGGCGCACTGCAGCGGCAGCCTTGCTGCTGGCGACGGGAGGAAGCGCCATGGCGGGATCGCTCGGCGGGCCGTTGGAGCTGCAAGACGAAGGCAGCTTCTTCGTCAACGGCCAACTCACGCAGTCGACACATCCCGGCACCGCGGTCGGCGGCATCTCGCAGCCCGGCACGATCACCGTCAACCAGATGTACGTCCAATACCGCATCCCGAAGACCGTCAGCGGACCCGCGATCGTCATGGTGCACGGCTCCGGCCATACCGGCGCCACCTACGAGACCACCCCGGACGGGCGCGAGGGCTGGGCGACCTATTTCGCACGCAAGGGTTTCCCGGTTTACGTCGTCGACCATTCCGGCCGCGGGCGCTCGGGCTTCAACC
>WNFX01006785.1_pt1 | contig 10849 bp, 12 predicted proteins | sample 5400111 | NCBI WGS metagenome assembly WNFX01 (sample SAMN13153363, study PRJNA577476) | soil metagenome | isolation source: 40 cm soil or saprolite under grassland replicate 1 | place: USA:California | collected 2016-06-15
GACGTGTTCCCCAATGGCTTGATGCGTCAACGCCAAGCCCGCGAAGCCTGGCGTGAAGCTCTGCGAGAACTGGGACTAGAACCTTAAAACCTGCGCCAAACTCATCTTCCGATTGCGCCAAACTCGTCTTCAAAGGGCATGCCCATCCTCTTGTTACCTTGCTTGCTAGCGAATATACGATCCAAAGATGATATCAACGCGGTTATGCCCCAGGCGCGTTGTGACCTGTTCTGCAGCGTCCCGATCAAAGTCTGGTGACTGAAGGCGTCCTTCACGTGGAGGGAGCGCGCGACCGGAGAAGTACTCATAGAGTTCCTGAGCGAATCGACGACGATAGGCATGGATGTCCATAGCACCTGGCAGCCGATCAAACACCAACTCACCCTCTGTACGGCCTTCCTTGACAGCCAGTACTGCTTGCTCGCGACCGGGGAAGACTGCGACCTTGCGGTCCTTGCCACCCTTGCCCTTGCGTACGTGAACGACTAGTTGTCCGTCTGTTTTATAGTGAATATCGTAGATGCGAAGGTCGCGCAATTCCTCTCGGCGCAGCCCACATGCCAGGACAAAGTTCACTAAAAGCGGCCAATTGTTTGGCTGGAAATGCTTATCACGCCTGGCAGGCAGCCGAGAACGGACAATGTTTTCGCGCTTGCGCCTGGGTAAAGTTATATCCGCTGCCAGATTGCGATCCTGGAAGTACATGCGCAATGCTGAACGCTCCGTCTGCAAGGTCCAGGCACTATAGCCCTGCGCAATCCGCTCCGCCAGATAGAGGCTGGCTAATTCATTGGCACGCGCATCTATCTGCTGATGATCGCGTACGTTCTGATGATCACGACACCAGTCCAGAAAACGCATGATGATCTTTTGATAGCCATGACGCGTTTCAAAGGCATGGATGCGTCCGTCAGTAAAAGCAAAGAGTGACTCCCCACGGAGCCGTGCTTCGGCCTTCGCCTCCGATCGTTTTTTGCCGTCGGCCATCATTCCGTTGAGGCGTTGAACGGCTGCATATTTGAGTCCAGGTCGTTTTCCCATAGACACCTCTTTTCTATTCTAATACTCAGGAAGACAGTAGGAAAGTTGAGAATTTTCCGAAGCTTGTACTTTCCATAGAATAGAGCGACGCTCCTCGATCATCTCTTTTCTATTTCGTCTGTTTATCCGTACATGCTACGCTCGTTTGCTTCAGAGAAGCTGCTGCATGATACATTGACGAACATCCATGTTGAGGATGGGATTCGACTTACACTGAGACAATATAACAAGATGGCACTACGAAAACTTACTCCGTTCCTGGCAACGGACTCTCACCGATGCCAGGCCGCACTACATGTGAGACCTTGCAGGATCGGCACTACAAGAACAACTATCATCGATCTCTTTCCTGCTTGCAGAGAGGCGAGATCACACCTCCATAACTTTCGACCCGCGAAGCACAGACAGTCGAGGCAATGAGCCTGGTCACATTCGCTTACGAGAGCACGCGGACCATTTCGTCATCCGTAGAGTGGATCAACCTGGCCCCTTCAGGGTGGAGCTACTTCCTCTTAGAACAAGAATAACTATAATACATCATTTATATTTTGTCAAATACTTATAATCGTCTAAGCACTTAAATAGTTATCTATATCGTACTCTATATATCTATCGTGATCTGTGCACGTCTACCCAGTTTTGGAAAATTCATAGGATGGGCCTCTTTTTAAGAGGGGGATGGGGAGTAGACAACTGAGAATATATCAATGATTGCCATTGATCATTTGATTTAAAAGGACTCTTCTTTTTGCGGCTCCGAGGGAAGGAACCCCTGGCTCCCAATATGGCTCCCTGGCTTCCAACAAGTTATTACGCGGATCATGGTTCCCTAAAGTGGCTCCCAAATTCGTGCGAGTGGCTCCTAGATTATCTCTACTCTCTCCGGTGCATCTTCAACGGTATTTGGGAAACCCATTGCTTCATCCTCTGCTCCACAAACTTATACCTGTTCCTTTAGCTTTGTGAGAGCCGTGAGCATTTCAAAAACTCGTTCATCGAGTTTTTTGACATCAGCACTATCTTTCCAAGGGTCTAACTCTCCTCGCCCTTTGTAGATGCGCTGAAGGACAACCAGTGATTTGGTCCGCACGGTCATATCCAATGACTGAAGGATGAATTCACACGCTGTTTTTACGTTTCCGAACTGCGCATTACTGTCCCTATATCGGCCAGGAGGGTTGAGCGGCGGCGTATGGACGTTGGGTCACATAGCGCAAACGCCTCTTTCAACGCTGGTAATGCACGTTCTGGCTGACGCAACCGAACAAAGCAAGCTCCTTCATATCCGGCTGCTCGTGACGGATTAAAACCTGTCGCATAGATATCATCAGTCAAAGAGATCGGCAAGGTGACATCCTTTGATCGCTCCAGCGAATGCAGACATCCATCGACATCGCCCATTGTTGCATGTATTTCTGCTTCTATTGCTGACAGCCAGGGTCGTAGTCGCTGGTTGTGGATCTCGTTATTCGGAAGAGGCTCATAGGCACTTTTGCTAAGACAAACGTGAGTTACATCAGGATCAGGCAAGCTCGTAGGTCGTCAGTTCGACCCGGTAGCCATCAGGGTCAGAGAGGTACAGCCAGTGAGCAATCGTCTGATCCTTAAAACGAAAAGGGCCATTCTGCTCGACTTCCGTGAGTTCGACTTGCGCCCGCTCGCGCGTTGACACGGTCGAGGAGGAACGCAAAATGACGCATCGCGATCACGTTCTGATGCGGATTACGCGGCGAAGAACTTCTCCAACACGGGAGCAAGGACCTCCGGGGCGACACTAAGCCCCCACTCCGATACACCTATTGGCACCTAGACCAGAACGATCTCGACGGGATCCTGAAGCACTGTGAGCCTACGACGGTTTAATTGCAATAGGACCTGAAAGTAATATACAATGCTCTCGTTGGTTGATCTACTGTTTGAGGATTTGCCAGTGGAATGTCACGTCGGCCAAGCGACGAGGTACCTCCAAAGGATAACTTCAAAGGCAATATGATCTGATGTAAACCAGACCCGCGAACGTGGCGGTGCGATTCCTAGACTAGGCCAGGTAACCCCCTCAGCCACCTACGAGGAAACCATGAGCACAGGTGAAAAGAGCGGACTTGCGCGAGTGATGCAAGTCTTCATCAGTAGTAAAACATCCGAGATGGCAGCATACCGGGACAAAGCTATTGAAGCGATTCGGGATGTTGGAATGAGCCATAAAAATTACAACGATCTAGAGGGAGCAGGCTTCACACAAGGTGACAAAACGATTTTCGAGCTAAACCGGGATATGATCAAGCAATCCGACGTTTTCGTTGGGTTGTATGGTTTCGGGGACGTGTGGAAACCAGCATATCATCCGGGGCTACGAGCAAGGCACCCAGAGCTTTCGACTGATCCCGAAAAGCTCATCATGGAATATGAGCACGAATGGGCCCAAGAGGCAGGCCTGTATATGTTTCGGTTTCTCTGTACTGATAGGACATATGAAATCCACCCGTTCACTCCGATGGGTTCGCGGGTGGATCAATTTCGCTCTCAGCTGATGAGCAGAACGGTTGGATGGTTGACCACCCCCGAAGTTTTCTACGATCAACTTGTCAATAGCCTTAAAGCCATCAGGCCTCGCATATTCCTAAGTTACGCAAGGAAGAACGCGGAGTACGCCGGGGACCTACAACTACACTTGCGAAATGAGGATATACATGTGTGGCGTGATGTAACAAACATTCCTGGGGGAACGGAATGGGCTAACGAGCTTGAAGCAGCCATAGATCTAATGGAAGCACTGGTCGTGGTGGTCACCGTCGAGTCTGTTCAATCGAAGTGGGTAGAGAAGGAGTGTCTAGCTTTTTTGAAGAAGGGGAAGCCGGTGATCCCATATATTGCTGATGAAGCCAGTAAGGCAGCGTCTCCACAATATTTATCCTCGATTCAATACTTTGATGGGACGAGCAGCAGTGGATTTTTAAACCTCGTTAAGCAGCTCCGCGTCACATTGGGCGCGAACCAGTAGAGGACTGAGCCACAAACTAACATGCAGCTAGGAGACGGAAAGACCCGGAGCTTCGTCACCAAGGCTACGAAATGGCACAAAAGTCCTCTGCAAGCATTTCAAGCATTGCTTGTTCATATAACTGCTCAATCACCTCTTGAGGAGCAACCTCAGTCGAGACCAGGAAGGGTTGCAGCAGTCGAAACCTGAGCTTGAAATTCTCATAGGTAGGCAGATGCGCCAGCGTCCCAGCGGAGTAGTTGAGTACATGCGCTTTCCTCTGGATCGCATGAAAACTTGCGTCGCGCAGGAAGCGTTCCAATACTGGTGTGATCCCGAAGTGCCTGCCTGTTGGAGAAAAACTGCGTCCAGCCAGCATGCATGTCTGATTGAACAACGCACAATAGGTTTCAACGGCAGCTTTGTTGGAGAAGCCCCATTCAGGTTCCGTCAGCCGCAGGACGCCCCCTGGTCGCAAGACGCGTTGACATTGGGCTAGAAGTCCTGCCCAGTCATCTGGATAGAGAAAGGCGGCGATCGTGCGCGCATTGATCAGGTCAAAAGAGGCGTCAGGGAAGTCCAGTGGCTCACGGACATTCATCACCTGGAAGTGGGCATTGGGAAGCTCGCGTACCTGAGCGTATGCCTGGGCATATTGGATCATGCTCTTGCTGATGTCAATACCTATCACCTCTATCTCCTCATACGTATGCGCGACATTAAGGACCCAGGCACCGGGACCGCAGCCGATATCCAGCACATCAAAGAGGGTTGAAAGATCGTCTCGCTCGCAGAAGAGCCCTCCCATCGCCTGGGTTAGCAGGCGGTCTTGATCGATGAGCCGCGCCATCTCGGCCCCACTTTCGGCATCAATGACGCAGGTATTGTCAGGGTCGCGCTGTGAAAAGGATCGTGTCATGAGCAAACTCCTTGTCTGGTTGATTTCTGTACGCTGCTGGTCTCTTCATGGCAATTCTGCTGGCGTGTGTGATGCCATCGTGGACTTTCTCCCCCAGACGCTGAGGAAAAAGCCAACCGCTGAAAACCACTCCTGGTTCATCTCGATCTCAAAGGCCAGACGAAGACGGTCGTACTCTTCCTTCGTCTTCAGGCCCATTCGCTCAATGACAGGCTGGATCGTGGTGAAAATCACTCTGAGATCAGTACACCAGCTCAGGTGATCCTGCGACCAGATGGAGAAATTGGTCATGTGGGGCTGTCGACGGATGTCGTGGAATCCTGCCCTACGGACGAGCGATTCAAGGATCGTAGTCATGCCCACCCGCTGGCCATGTGGGTCAAAGCTCTGGCCCCTTACTGCTAGCGCTTGTGAAATCAGCGCGGATAAGGTGTTGGCAGCGGGTGAGGTGGTGTTCCCGATTTCCCCTTCGGTGAAAACGGCCCAGCCTCCAGGTCGGAGAATCCGCACGACTTCCGTCAGGACGGCAGGCCAGTGTTTCACAGGGACCACTCCCGCGACAAAACGCAAGTTCACCAGATCAAAACTGTTGTCAGCAAAATCGAGGGGCCCGAGGATATCCATAACTCCAAAGGAGGCATTGGTGAGCCTCTGTGAACGAGCTCGCGCATTGGCATAGTCGACCATGGTCCTGCTAACATCAATCCCTGCCACCTCGACCTCTGGGTACTCAAAGGCAACATCAAGAACCCAGCCACCGGGACCACAAGCCAGATCGAGCACTGTGGAAAGCGGCTCCAGCTCGATCTCTGGCGGAAGGAGCCAGCCCATCGCCCTAGTCGCGCCATCTCCTTGCGCAATCAGGCGCGCTATTTCTGAGCCGCTCTCGACATCGAATAAATAAGTTCCTTGTCGTGGTTTCTCTTCATCACGTTCCATGATGAGTTTCCTCTCCTGAGCCAGGCTCCTCTAGCTCTGTCAATGACATAGGCGCTCTTCGCGTCTGGTAGTTCCTTCATGAGGAGAACTTCACCTTTTTGATCCTGGAAGGAACAAGGCCGCTCTTCCCTCTTTGTTGCCTATTCTCCGGCAGGGGCGACGCGTGATGTGCGAGATTGACCTGAACATTGTTCAAAGAATATGTTTCACCTGTAAGGCGAGATAACGCCTCAAGAATCCGCTCTGCATCCTTCTGTTCGACCGATCCTCCAATTTCCATCAGATACTCGATCCGAAGTGGAACTCCTGCTGCTTCTGCAAGTTGTCGTGAGGTCTGAGCGGTTTTTCTTCGTACCTCTTGCAGCGTGGGAAGAACGGTCTGGTTAGAGTCGTCGTGTGTCATCATGAACAGATCACCTCTCTGATGGGAAGGCAGACTGGAGCATCGATGATCGTGCGTGCAGCCTCGGACCCGAAGCGTTCGGTCAGTAGGTCCATTGTCTCCCACATCTCTTTAATATAATCAAGCATGTGTTGTGTGGCTTCTGTATCTCCTAATTCGTGCAGTAAGACGGTTAAAATATCGTGTCGTGTCGCTTTGTCTGGCACCCCTTGCAGTGTCTCAGCAACCATTTGCATGGCTTTGTCTTTTGACCCAATGGCCTGAGATAAGGTATTGAGTGTTTCCCCCATCTGCTCCATACGCGCCGTAATAAAGCGATGGCGAGATGTCCCGTAGGCCAACCCCGATAATCCCAACTTCGCTGACAGATACTCAGCAGCAAATTGTTGTCGCAGCCTTGCAACCTCGCTTGCGTTATTCACCTCTTGCATCATAAAAATCCTCATGTAGCTTAAAATAATTACTTCCGACAGAGAAACCGTTTCGGTGATTCTCAGGGGGCAAACCAGTTGACGCCCCTTATCCGGGGCATCCATGGTTCTTTCTACCAAAAAGAACGTTTCCAATTTGTCTCTCACTTTATATGGGTTTCTGCCCAACAACACTCGTGTAGTACCAGAGTCCACGAAACTCTTTCATCATCATCTCAATCAAAATTCGCCCATACAGGCTACTCAGCGTCTCGTTTGTGGCAACATGAAGCGAGAGCAGGTAGGGTTGGAGGAGAGAAAATGCAACCCGTAGATTGTTGTAGATCGCGAGATGCCGTTGCGCCTGGTCCTCGTTGTCACCCCAAGGGACCGAGAAATTGAGCACGTATGCCTGCTCATGGATGTGCTGGCATTCTTCTTGCTGCAAGAACTTCCCCAACAACGGAGTAATGCCCGATACGCGTCCCAAGGTATCTCGCTCCCAGGCCTGATGCAGCAGACGGAGCATCTGCTCAAAAGCAGGACTGTTTGTGACTCCTAGACTGTCGCACTCTGTAAGCCGCACAAGCCCACCAGGCCGAAGGACACGAACCATCTCATGGATTGCTCCTGGCCACGTTTCCTGGAGCAGAAACCCGTTGAGAAATCGCGCATTCACCACATCAAATGAGGCATCTTCCAGTTCCAACGCTTTCGTCACATCCATCACGGCGAAACTCACATTGTTGAGTCCTTGTACTCTTGCCTGAGCGCGGGCATAATCGATCATCTTTTTGTTGAGATCAATGCCCATGATCTCGATTTCAGGATGGGCAAAAGCAACCTGTAACGCCCATCCACCAGGGCCACAGGCAACATCAAGAACCTGTTGGTCCTCCGTGACTTCAGTGGGCAGTAATTGTCCCATATGCTGTGTAATGATGCGATCCTGCTCCATGAGCCGCGCCGTCTCCGCTCCGTTCTCAATATCGATCACATACGTATTGCCATAGGTGTCGTTCATACTCCCAATTCCTCCTGTTGTGTTGTACAGATCCCTTCTCAGTGTAGCGTCCATCGAAGTCAAGATGTCGAATGTTTTTCCTGTTTTTCTCCCTTTTTCATCGTACCTTCTACTTTTCTCCTCATTTCTCTGCATCTCGTCCTCTTTTCCTCATCTCGTCTACTTTTTTGCCCCATTGCTCGACAGGTGTTATCTGACACGATATAATGGCAGTGATGAAGTACGTCTGCGAAGAGAGAGAGGATGACGATATGGAGCGGCTCTTGTTAGTTGCGGCGCGTGCGCGGAAGCATTGGACGTTAAAAGAAGCTGCCGATCGTGTTGGCGTGAATGTGAATACGTTACTGCGATGGGAGAAAAATCTGGCGACACCGCATGCATACAATATCCAACGGCTCTGTGAAGTCTACGAAGTCCCTTCATGGGAGTTGGGGCTGGACCAGGATATTGTAGGAACAAGGGCGGTTTCCGACGCAACGAGCATCAACACGGTCGTTATGGCAACCATGAAATACGACCTCACTATGCACCTGTTCACCATTGTTTCTGACCAGCGTACGTACCAGGAAATACAATATCAGGTTCGCCAAACCCTAGAGGATTATGATGCTATGAATAGAGGGAACGAAGCATATCGTATCAAACGACGAGAAGCCTTGCAACGCTTAGCCACCTGGCCTTTTGCTGGCTCATTGTACCTGAGTACCCCAGAAATCGACGTGCGCCGACCCACCGACGAGATTGTAGCAAAGTGTGCCGCCAGTATCGCCGCGTGCTGGGAACTCTCCAAGAGTACCGACGAGAGCGATCTTGCGATGGCGTTCCAGGCCGTCTCGGCATATATCCCCTCGCTCAATGCCATCGCGAGAGATTCCTCGCAGTATCGTCACGCGGCGACTAACCTTCTGGCACAATGTTATCTCTTCAAGACCGTCCTTGGCTGGCACTTAGAGAGCCTGGATCGTGCGACCGAGTACGCACAGCAAGCCATGCAATACGGTGAGGAAACGGACGATCTTCCGCTGCAAATCACCATTCATACCCAACTCTCGTGGATTTACTACTACGCGAAACGGCAGAAGCGATCACTCGAAGAGATTCAGCGCGCAGCGTACCTGCTCAAACACAGTTCGACACCAATGCCCCCTGGCTTGCAGAGTAGTGTACAAAGCACGCTCGCCATTCGGCAGGCTATGCATGGACAACGACAGCAGGCTCTCACGTCGCTACGTGTGGCCCACGAACGTTTTTTTATCTCAAACACGGCTGACAGCCGATTTATCTACGTCGACTACGATCGCCCTAGCCTGGTGTTGGAAGATGGCATGACCTACGCTCATCTGGGATTGTACCAGGAGGCACTCGATTCCTTTGCGCAAATCGTCGATCCTGAGACCCTCTCGTCGAAGATGCCCGTTGCAGAACGGGTGCGGGTTGAAGCACTCAATAACCAGGCATTAGCATTACTCAAAAGCCCACAGAAAAATATGGAACAAGCCATCAAGGTCTGGACAGCGGGAATACAGGAAGCAACGAAATTACAAAGTTCCCAGCGCTTCAATGAAGCGGTGACGATCTATGAAATCATGGAAGCGGTCTGGCCGGGGGAGAAACGCATCGAGGAGCTCCGAGAATTGACGGCTCATTGGTAGATCTTGCTATGGATCATCAACATAGCAGTGTCTGCTGTATTCTTATGTAGTGCGACCAATAGTACAATGAAAAGGTGAGTGTCCTGACAGGGCCAATGTGAGAAGATCTCTCTTCGTGATCTGACGGCGTACCATCGCTTGTCGTAGAGTCAAGAAGGAGGTAACGATCGGTCTAGAAGCAAGACAAGACGGTATGGGATACCTTGCACCCATATCGTCTTGTCTTGCTGTGGTAAAAGAAACCACATACCAGGAAACAGACGCTCTATTAAGTAAGAACAATTCTAACGAATAGGTTCAGGCTTTATTACTCCCTCAAAGCGCTTGAGATTCCAGAGGGGAGATGGAGCACAGGCGAACGCCTGGAAATATGCCTGAGCAAAGAAATTTGGATCACCGCTGGCCTCATCTGGGACTAGAGCATTATCACAATCGTGTGGAGTGCTACACCCAGTACACGATTTACAAACGGTGCAAATGTTGTTCTTCTTTGCGTCTAATTGCGGAAGATGATCCATCATCTCACCGCCATTGAACGTCTCACAAAACTTCTGGTAACGGAACGTGGCGAGAAGATGAGCGTGCCAGATCTGGTCAATATCGGCATCGAACATTCCCAAACCCTTGATGCCCAGTACAATGAGGCACAAAAATTTCTGGTACTCTGGAAGCAACTCTTGAAAATGCGCTTCAGACAAACGATATTCCTTACATCTGGCTCAACCCCAGCCTCCTGCAGGCCTGTATAGTTTGCATCATCAAGCGCGGGCGTAGCTGCAGATCATAGGCGTTCGTGTCCCCCTCAACCTGTTCCAGTTGCATCGCTGAAGCTGGCACCAGCAGTTCGAACATGAACAGCGTCTGTGTCTGATGCAGATAGTCGGATAAGCGTTTGAGCCGACGGGCCTGGCGCTGGTTGAGAGACGCATTTCCTTCAGGATTATAGCGCACGAGGACTTTGGCGAAGGTGGGATGAAAGGCCTCAATGTGCTGCCCAAAGTCCTCTCCATAGACGAACTCGAACTCCTCCTGGCCGCTCTTCTCGACGGAAACCACCACAATATAGCCCTTGCTCACCGCATCACGCAGGATGGCGGAACCAAATTCCTCATCAACCAGAATGCCAACGCGATCCTTTGGCACATGGTCCGCTATGGCCTGCTGAAAGCCTGCATAGATGACCTGCTTACTCTGTGCAACGGTGACCATCTGCTCCACATTGAGCGGTTCTTTCCAGCCGAAGAGTCCCGATATGTAGGAGCGCGATGGTCGAACGGGGGGAGATAGAGCGGTCTTGTATAGCCTGTGATCATGAGTATAGCTCCTTCTTCGCGACGAATGCCGCAAGCTGTTCCATGTACCTGATCAGTTTTCTTTTTACAGACAGCCGTGAGATCGGGTTACACCTTTTTTAAGATGGCTCTGGCGGGTGCTCCTTCGCTGCCGGTGAGCTTCACCGGGAGGCAGATCAATTCATATTC
>WNFX01006786.1_pt1 | contig 10849 bp, 6 predicted proteins | sample 5400111 | NCBI WGS metagenome assembly WNFX01 (sample SAMN13153363, study PRJNA577476) | soil metagenome | isolation source: 40 cm soil or saprolite under grassland replicate 1 | place: USA:California | collected 2016-06-15
GGAAAAAGACCCAGGCGACGCACGTCAGAAAGAACGTCATCGCGATCTGAAGCAGCGACGGGATAGAGGGGACGAACGAGGTGCCCCCCGGCGTTTGCAAAGCAAGCCGCTGCGAATCGGGCCACGCGCGCGAGTAAACGAGGTAAAGGACACCGTGAAGAAGGCCCCACACGATAAAGGTCCAGTTGGCGCCGTGCCAGAACCCGCTGACGAGGAAGACAACCAGGATATTCAGCAGCCACCTGCGGTGCGTCACGCGATTGCCTCCGAGGGGAACATACAGGTAGTGGCGAAACCACGTCGACAACGAGATATGCCAACGCCCCCAGAACTCGGGAATGCTCCTGGAGAAATAGGGGTAGGCGAAATTCCTCATGAGCTCGATCCCGAGCAGTCTCGCGGATCCGATCGCGATGTGCGTATAGCCGGCGAAGTCGCCATAGATCTGAATCGCAAAGCAGACCGTCGCGTACAAGAGCTGCCACCCCGATGTAGAACCAATGTGGTCGTAGGACTGGGCAACGACCTCCGCCAGATTGTCGGCGATCACAACCTTGATGAAGAATCCCCACAGGATCTGGCGAAGCGCGTCCGGCGCTGTTTCGAGGTTGAACATGCGGCGCCCGGTAAACTGACCGAGCAGATTCCTCGCTCGCACGATCGGTCCGGCAACGAGGTGAGGAAAGAAGAGAATGAAGCCAAAGTAGCGCACCGGATCGTGGACCGCATCGAGTTCCCGGCGATACACGTCGATCGTGTAGCTGAGCGCCTGAAACGTGTAAAAGCTGATACCCATGGGAAGGACGACGCTGAGCGTCACGGTCGAAGGATGCAGGCCGAAGAGCGCGCTGAAGCGGGCAAACGAATCGCTGAAGAAATTGAAGTATTTGAAAAACGCCAGGGCACCGAGGTTGCTGACGAGCGACAGGAGGAGCCACGCCCTTCGTTTCCGTTCGTCCTCCTCCTGTTCGAGAACGAGACCCACGCCGAAATCGACCCCGGTCGTGCACAAAAGAAGCACCGCGAATCGCCAGTCCCACGACCCGTAAAACACCAGGCCCGAGAGCACGATCAGCCGGTTCTGGCCGACCTTGCCGAGGGGCCAATACAGTGCGAACACGATGACGTAGAAGACAATGAACGTGAGCGACGTGAAGACCATGCGCGGAGGCCGAATGATAGCCGATTTACTCGGACAGGTTCCGGACAGCCCGCGCTGACTGCAGGGCGTGAAGATGCCGAAACCGCCGAAGCTTCCGAAAATTGTCCGCCGCCGCTCGAAGATCCACGACTTCGGCGTCTTCGCCGCCGAACCGATCAATAAGAACAAGCGGATCATCGATTATGGCGGCGAGCTCGTGCGCAACCGCGACAGCGAGCCGCGTGAGGAACGCTACCTGGCGCAGGGATGCATCTGGGTCTTCCGCGTCAACCGCAGGTGGAGCCGTGACGCGGCGGTCGGCGGCAACATCGCGCGGTTCATCAACCACAGCTGCCGCCCGAACTGCTGGATCGAAGTGGCCGGCACCACCATCTGGATTCGCGCCGCCAGGTCGATCCGCAAGGGCGAGGAACTGACCTACGATTACGCGACCGACGGCGAACAGACCATCGTGTGTCGTTGTCATCCGCAGTGCAGGAACAGGTTCTGACGCCTGACCTCGAGGTCAGCCGAGAACAACTCCTGACGCGTCTAATGAACACAGGATCCGGAGGTCACGATGGACACGCTTCTCGACGATCTGCGGCATGCGATGCGGATGCTGCGCCAGAATCCCGGGTTCACGGCCGCGGCGGTTGCCGCGCTTGCGCTTGGCATCGGTGCGAATACGGCCATCTTCTCGGTCCTCAACACCGTCCTCTTGAAGCCGCTGCCGTACCCGGATCCGGACCGGCTGGTGATGTTTCTCAACACCTCGCCGCAAGGGTCGGGGCCAGGCGCCTCCCCGACGAAGTTCAATCTCTGGCGGCGCCAGACCGGCGCGTTTCAGGACGCGGCGGCGTACCGCTTCAACATCGTCAACCTGACCAGCGCCGGCGATCCGGAACAGATCTCCGCCGGTCAGGTGAGCGCCGACTTTTTCCGGCTGTTCGGCGCGCCGGTTGTCGCCGGCCGGACGTTCTCGGCCGAAGAGGATCGGCCGAACGGGGGATACGTCGTCGTGCTCAGTGAAGGATTCTGGAAGCGTCGATTCGGCAGCGACGCATCCATCGTCGGCCGAACGATCGCGTTCAACGGCACGCCTCATCAAGTGGTGGGCATTCTCGGCCCCTTCGATACCGAGGCCATTCAGTCTCCAGCCGGGCCTCCCGACGTCTGGCTCCCGTTTCAAATCGATCCCGACAGCAGGATGCAGGGACATTTCTTCATGGCGGCCGCGCGCGTCAAACCGGGCCTGACGGTCGAAGCGGCGAACGCACAACTGCAGCCGGCGGCAAACCAGTTCCGGCAGATTTTTCCCAATGCGCTGGGTCCGCAGGGCGGCTTCGGCGTCCAACCCTTGCAGGAGATCATCGTCAGGAACGTCCGGTCGTCGCTGTGGGTACTGGTCGGCGCCGTGAGCTTCGTCCTGCTCATCGCCTGTGCGAACGTGGCGAACCTGTTACTCGTGCGGGCGACGGTACGTCAGCGCGAAATCGCCATCCGATCGGCGCTCGGCGCGAATCGCGGGCGAATTGTCCGTCAACTCCTCACCGAAAGCGTCGTGCTGTCATTGCTCGGCGGCGCGCTTGGACTCGTGGTCGGCATGATCGGCATTCGCGCGCTGCTGGCGCTCAACCCCGGAAACATTCCGCGGATTGGCGCCGGCGGGTCCCAGGTTGGCATCGACGGGCGCGTGCTCGCGTTCACGGCGATCGTCTCGTTGATCACGGGCCTGGTCTTCGGGTTGTTTCCTGCCTGGCGTGCGTCGGGGACCGATCTGAGCAGCACCATCAAAGAGAGCAGCGGACGATCGGGCACCGGATTTCGTCAGAACAAGGCCAGGGCGCTTCTCGTCGTCAGCGAAATGGGCCTTGCCCTGGTGCTGCTGGTCGGGGCCGCCCTTCTCATCCGGACGTACGTGGCGCTGCGTTCCGTGAATCCCGGCTTCGATTCTCATCACGTGTTGACGATGCGGATGTCGTTGACGGGAGCGCGGTTTGCGAAAGCATCCGCCGTCGGTCAGCTGATTCGCGACGGCGCCGAGCGGCTTCAGGCGATCCCCGGCGTCGAGGTGGCCGCGGCGACGTGCTGCGTGCCATTACAGGGCGGGTTGGGGCTTCCGTTCATCATCGAGGGACGGCCGCTCACCGCCGGTCCGTTTCATGGTGGCGGCGGGTTCACGCCAATCTCGCCGACCTACTTCAGCGCGTTCAAGATTCCCCTCCTGCGCGGCCGCAGTTTCACGTATCAGGACGGGAGCGGAGCGCCAGGCGTGGCCATCATCAACCAGGCGATGGCGAAGCAGTACTGGCCCGACAGCGATCCGTTGACAGCGCGCCTGACGATCGGGAAAGGACTTGGGCCCCAGTTCGAGGAGCCGGCGCGACAGATCGTGGGCATTGCCGGCGATGTGCGTGACGGCGGCCTCAATCGCGATCCGCAACCGATCATGTACGTGCCATGGGCACAACTCCCGGACGCGCACAGCGCAAACCTGATCGACATCACGCCGCTGGCATGGGTTGTCCGTACGCGCGGCGAGCCATACTCGTTCAGCACGGTCATTCAAAAAGAACTGCGAACGGCAAGCGGCGGTCTGCCGGTCGCGCGCCTTCGTACGATGGACGAGGTCGTCGGACAATCCACTGCGCGGTCCGATTTCAACATGTCGCTGCTGACGGTATTCGCCGTCTCGGCGCTGGTGCTCGCAGCCATCGGCATCTATGGCCTGATGGCCTACACGGTTCAGCAACGGACGCAGGAAATCGGCATTCGTCTCGCCCTCGGCGCCGACACGGATCGAGTACGGAACATGGTGCTCGGCCAGGGCATGACCGTCGTGCTCGTCGGTGTCGCGATTGGAATGGCGTCGGCGTTCGGCGTGACGCGCGTGATTGCAACGTTGCTCTTCGGGGTCACCACTCGCGATCCCCTCGTCTTCAGCGTCGTGCCCATCGTGCTGGCGAGCGTGGCGCTGATCGGCGTGTGGCTGCCTGCCCGACGCGCGGCCCGAGTCGATCCGGTGGTTGCGTTGCGAACGGAATAGCCCTCCGCACCGATCGTTCGCCTCCGGGTATAGTCAGATCGTGGCCAGCAAGACTAAGTGGTCCGTTTCACAATTACGGTGGCATTCGGCCGCCGATGCATCCCGCCCCGCGGCGTTGCTCGTCGGTCAAATACTCCCGGTATTCTCCCTCCTCGCGCCTTGCGGGACGGGCGCCTCGGCGCCCTCGGTGCCTCACCGTAATTATGAAACGGACCACTGAGCAGGAGGTCCTGACAGTCGCGGGACGCAGCGTCCCGATCTCGAATCCACGAAAGGTCCTCTTTCCCGGCGCGGGGTTCACGAAACTGGACCTCGCGCGGTACTACCTCTCGGTCGCAGAGGGCGCGCTTCGCGGCGCTGGCGGCCGTCCCAACGTGCTCGTCCGCTATCCGGATGGGATTGACGGCGAGTTCTTCTTCCAGAAGCGTGCGCCGCGATCGCACCCGTCATGGATCGAAGTCGTCGCGCTCCGTTTTCCGTCGGGCCGGAGCGCTGAAGAAGTCGTTCCGCGCGATCCGTCCGCGCTCCTGTGGATGGCCAATCTCGCCTGCCTCGAGCTGCACCCGCATCCGGTACGCGCGGAGGATCTCGATCATCCGGACGAATTGCGCGTGGACCTCGATCCGGTGCCGGGCGTCCGCTGGACCCAACTGCGCGATGTCGCGCGCATCGTCCAGGCAACGCTGGACGACTTCGGGCTGGTCGGCTGGCCGAAGACGTCGGGATCGCGCGGCCTCCATGTCTATGTCCGGATCGAAAAACGGTGGACCTTCGACGACGTCCGCCGGGCCGCACTCGCACTGGCGCGCGAGGTGGAGCGGCGCGCACCGGATCTGGCGACGAGCAGGTGGTGGAAAGAAGAGCGACACGGGGTGTTTCTGGACTACAACCAGAACGCCAAGGATCGGACCATTGCGAGCGCGTACTCGGTGCGACCGACGGCGGATGCGCGCGTCTCCGCCCCGTTGACGTGGGACGAGGTCGATGCGTGTGATCCGGCGGACTTCACGCTGTCGACCATGCCGGCGCGGTTTGCGGACATCGGCGACCGCCATGCGGATATCGACGCGCACCCGTGCTCCCTGATGAGCCTGCTCGAGCTGGCGGCGCGGCACGAACGCGACGGGCTGGGCGATGCGCCGTGGCCGCCGCATTACCAGAAGCAGCCCGGCGAGCCCGCGCGCGTCCAGCCCTCACGCCGCCGCGCGTCGAAGCATCCGCTGATCGAAATCGGCCGGTCGCACCGCAGAGACGCCGCGCTCGCGGGGCTCGACCGGTGGCGCGCCCGCCATCCCGAAGCGGCAGCGCATCTGGCTCCTGCCGATGTGCTCGTCGACGCCATGCGCGGCCGGTTTCATACCTGGACGCGCATCCGCGTGAACCTGCAGCACGTGCCGGTTGAATTGCGGCCTGCGCAGGAACCGCTCGATCCGGATGAGGGACCGGACCATTGAACCGGCAAACACACAGCTCATCACGAAGACTCCAAGAAACACGAAGACCACGAAGAATAATTTGCACAAAATACTCCGTACAAAGACTCTTCGTGTCCTTCGTACTCTTCGTCTCTTCGTGATAAGCCGTGCCGCGACGAGGGACTCTCGTTGACGACCAATCGGCTTCAGGCGCCACTCGCACCGAACACTTTCTCGAGCTCGTACGGCGTCGTGACTTCGAGCTGATCGTAGCAGCAGTCGGCGGGACGCTTGTCGGGCCGCCAACGTTGAAAAATCGCCGCGTGCCGGAACCGCGCCCCCTGCATGTGATCGTACTTCACCTCGCAGACGCGCTCGATGCGCAGCGGCTCCCACGACAGATCCTTGCCGGCGCTCCAGCGGCTCTGGCCGCCGGGCATGCGAGCCGGCTCGCTGGCGTCCGCCTCCGCCCAGTCGCGCCACGGGTGCTGCTCGAGTGCGCGGTCGCGCAGCGGCGCGAGCTCCGACACGATCTGTCTGCGCATCGCCATCGTGAACGACGAGGTCACGCCCACATGATGCAACGTCCCGCGTTCGTCGTACAGACCAAGCAACAGCGATCCGACGCGCTCATCTTTGCCGGCTTTGTGCCAGCGAAAGCCGGCCACGACGCAATCCGCCGTTCGTACGTGTTTCAGTTTGATCATCGCGCGCCTGCCCGGCTCGTACGATCCCAGTTCCGGTTTCGCGATCACGCCGTCGAGGCCCGCGCCCTCGAATCGCGACAGCCATTCCGAGGCAACGACGGGATCCCGCGTGACCGGGGTGACGTGGATCGGTGGTTTGACGGCGGCAAGCGTCTGTTCGAGCAGGGCGCGGCGCTCGCGCTGCGGCATGTCACGGACGTCGCGACCGCCACAGGCGATGAGATCGAATGCGACAAAGGACGCCGGCGTCTCTTTCGCGAGCCTGGCGACGCGCGACGCCGCGGGATGAAGCCGGAGCTGAAGGCGCTCGAAATCGAGTCCCTGCGACGTGGCGATCACGATCTCGCCGTCGACGACGCAGCCGTCCGGCAAACCGGCAAGAAAGGCCTCGTGAAGCTCGGGAAAGTATCGATCGAGGGGCCGGAGATCCCGGCTCTGGATATAGACGGTCGATTCTCCGCGGAAGACGAGTGCGCGAAATCCGTCCCATTTGGGTTCGTACAGGAACGGCCCGGTGGGCAGCGCACTCGTCAATCTGGCGAGCATTGGCTCGATTGGCGGCGCAACAGGAAACGTATCACGAGGCGGCATAGCTCAACAGCCCGTGGTGAAAGTCCAGCGTCGCACCGAGGGCGGCGATGCGCCCGGACGTCCACCCCACGGCGCACAGTCCGCGCCGTGGGGACCCCGGTAGAGCGGCGCGACGAGCGAAGAGCGGGGTCCCCACCGTGCGTCTTGTGCACGGTGGGGTGCAATACCGGGAGTATTTGAACGAGGAGCAACGCAGCCAGCCGGGATGCAGCGCCGGCCGAATGCAGCTGGAGTTTCACCACGGGCTGCTAAAGGAGGATCGGATGAAACGCATCACATTCGTGTTCATGGCGCTGTTCGGGACCGCGGTGCCCGGGTTCGCCCAGCCATCGGTCCCTGAAATCCCATTCGACGGCAACGTCACGTTCCTGAAGCTGCCCGCCGACATGAACTTCGGCGAAGCGTCGGGGGTCGCCGTCAACTCGAAGGGTGAGATTGCCGTCTTCTCGCGCGGCAACAGCGCGAACGGTCCCGCATATGGCGCGACTGCCGCACAGGTGCTGTTGTTCGACAAGACCGGCAAGTTTCTGCGCGAGGTCGGCAAGGGTCTGTACGCCTGGTCGTACGCCCACACCGTGCGCTTCGACAAGGACGACAACCTGTGGGCCGTCGACAAGGGCTCGGACATGATCGTCCGCTTCAACCCTGAAGGCCGCGTGACGATGGTGTTCGGACGCAAGAAGGAAGCGTCGGACAAAGCGGAGCCGTGGGAGCGCGTCACACCGCCGCGGCCGCCGGTGAACGGCCAGTTCCGGCAGCCGACCGACGTCGCGTGGGACGCCGACGGCAACATCTACATCAGCGACGGCTATATCAACTCGCGGGTCGCAAAATTCACGAAGGACGGTGACTGGGTGGCGTCGATGGGCGAACCGGGCCGCACGAAGCCCGGTGAGCTGAGTACGCCGCACACGATTGCGAACGATGCCAAGGGGTTCATCTACGTCGGCGATCGCGGCAATCGGCGCATCCAGGTGATCGATCCGAAGACCAACCAGTTCGTGCGGGAGATCAAGATCGACGTGCCGATCCCGCCGGACGCGAAGCCGTGGATGGGCGCGACTCCGACGGGCGAACAGGCCGTGGCGCAGTCGGGCGCGCCGTGGGCCCTCTGTATCACGCCGCCCAACACGGCCGGCATGCAGTTCCTCTACAGCTCCGACGCGTTTCCCGGCCGGGTGTACAAGCTCTCGCTCGACGGCAAGGTCCTCGGCGTCCTCGGCAAGTCCGGTCACCAGGCGAAGCAGTTCGGCTGGATCCACGAGATCGCGTGTCCGTCTGAAAACGAGCTGTATGTCGCCGAGCTCCTGAACTGGCGCGTGCAGAAGCTGACGCTGAAGCCGCAAGCGGTGAAGACGTCCCAATAAGGTCGGGTGGGTCAGGGAGGTCGGGTGGGTCAGGGAAGTCGGTTCGCCCTGACCCGCTGACGTCCCCGACCTCCCCGACTTCCCCGGCCTCCCCGCCCTCCCTGGCTTCCCCGGCCTCCCCGACCTTCCGTCACCAGATTCCGACCTGTCCTTTGACCGATTCGATCAATTTGGCCGGATCGTAGCCGACGCCGCGTTTGAACACCGTTTCCACGCGTCGAATGTCGCCGATCGCCTTCGACGGATCGCCGGCCACGACGACGAGATCCGCCTGCTTGCCGACGGCAATCGATCCGATTCGCGCGTCCCGTCCGAGGTACTTCGCGCCATTGTGCGTGCCGATGGCAATGGCCTCGATTGGTGTGAAGCCGGCTTCGACGAGCAGTTCAATCTGCCGCTGGTCCGAGAAGCCGGGGACGACGCCGCCAGCCCCGGTCGGGTCGGTGCCGGCGATGAGCAGTCCGCCAGCCTTCGCATACGCACGCTCGAGCGCCATGCCTTTTGAAAACAGCGTCGCGTACACAGACTGCTCGTTCTGTTGCGCTCGATCGTAGGCGCGCCGAAACGCCTGGTCCAGCTGCGGCGCCAGCACGTCGAGCCCAGGCGGCAGCGGCCGCTTCGGCGTGAGCGTCTCGAACACGGTCAACGTGGACGTCAGCGCGACCCGTTTGTCGACGAGCTTTCTGACCAGTGCCTTGAATGGCTCACCATTCGGATCGAGCGACGCGATTGTCTGCTGGCCGCGGCCCTGCGTAGGACAGACATCCGGCTGCTTGTCGGGCACGAAGTCCGTTGATGCGAAGAAGCCGTGTTCGAGATCGTCGATGCCGGCGTCCGCCGCCTCGGCGTAGGTCACGGAGCACAGGTGCCCGGTGACCTTCATCCCGCGCTTGTGCGCTTCGTCAATCGCCGCGCGAAGGGCGTCGCGCGAGATCTGCATGTAGGCCTTGACGGAAGTCGCGCCTTGATCGGCCCAATAAGCGACGTGCCGACGCGCTTCGTCGGCATTTCTGAGCGCGTGCATCTGCAGAAACGCGCTCGGGCCGTTCACGTACGGCGCGGTCGCGTCGATATCCGGTCCCGGCAGTTCGCCCGCCGCGATGCGGCGCGCGAGGTTGATGTCCATGATCCCGTTGACGTTCCCGCCGGTCCGCATTGTCGTCACGCCGCCGGCCAGGTAAAGGCGCGAAAAACTGGCGCCAAGCTGCCCGTACACGCCGGGTCCGGTCGTGTAATACAGGTGCTCGTGCATCATCACGAGACCGGGAACGATCGTGCGGCCAGTCAGATCGATGGTCGTCGCGCCTTCTGGAACGGTGACGGTGGCCGCATGCCCGATCGCCGCGATCGAACCGTCGCGAACGATCACGGTTTGATCGTCCCGCGCCGGCGCGCCCGTGCCGTCTATCACGCGCGCATGCGTCAACGCCAGGACGGGTGCATCGATCTTGACGAAGTTGGCCGCCAGGTTGGGATTCTGCTGCGCGAGGGCCGGCCTGCCGCCTTTGCGCTCCGCGCTCAGGCGAGCCTCGCCGAAGCGAAGCGAAGGCGGGAAGGCCTGCGCTACGAACATCATTACCAGGACCACCGCTCCGGTGACAGCTATGGCGCAGGCCTCCAGGCCTGCCGGAGCCCGCGCGATGGTGTGAGTCACGGCTGAAGCGCAGCGCCTCAGGACCATCTCTTCCTGCCGATCCAGCCCGTCTTTTTGCACTGGCGCTGAGGCCCCGCCCCCGGCGCGAACTGACGCTGACGCTTCGCCGCGGCGTTGCCTGGCCGCGGCGAAGCGTGGCCGCAGGCGCTCCTCATCGGACCAACTCCGCGGCAATCGCGCCGAGATCTTCCTTCCCGTGGCCGCCGGCAATGGCCTTGTCCATCTGCCGCGCGATGGCCGGCAGCACCGTCATCGGTTGATCGCCGGCGGCTTCGAGCATCAATCGCATGTCCTTTCTCGCCATCGCCAGCTCGAACGTCGCGCTGAAGTCGCCGCGCGCCATCTTGTCGCCGCGCTGCTTGATCACTCCGCCGACCTGAAATTTCGCGAACACCTGCAGCGCATCGGCCGGCGACATGCCCAGGCTCTTCGCCATGGCAAACACGTCGGTCAGACCTGCGGCGACGACGAACAGCATCGAATTGCCAAAAAGCTTGTACGAAGCCGCGACGTCGCCCTGTGCGCCCACGTACCAGACCTCGCCGGTCATCGCCGCGAGCGCGTCGTGGACGGCACCGTAGACGGCCTGAGGGCCGGCGACGATCATGATCCCGGTCGAGTCGCGCGTCATCTGCGGCGACATGAACACCGGTGCATGAAGAAACCGGATGCCGTCGGCCGCCATCTGCGCCACGCGTCTGCCGGTCCGCTTCGGTGCCGTCGTCGAATGATCGACGATGACCGTACCCGGACGCAGGAGCGGCTTATAGCGTCGCATCACGTCGTCCACGACGTCGTCGTCGGGCAGCGTCATGTGGATGCGTTCCGCACCGGCCACCGCATCCGACGGCGAGGCCGCGACCCGTGCGCCGAATTGTTCCAGGGGGCGCGCCTTCGATTCGGTCCGGTTCCACACCGTCACCTG
>WNFX01006787.1_pt1 | contig 10848 bp, 7 predicted proteins | sample 5400111 | NCBI WGS metagenome assembly WNFX01 (sample SAMN13153363, study PRJNA577476) | soil metagenome | isolation source: 40 cm soil or saprolite under grassland replicate 1 | place: USA:California | collected 2016-06-15
CGCGCAGCAGCGCCCGCGAGATCAGTTCCTCGGCCTGCTTGTGCCTGCCCTGCTGATGGGCGATCACCCCCAGAAAATGCAGGGCATCGATGTTCTGCGGATCAAGCGCCAGCACCTCGCGGTAGATGGCCTCGGCCTGCGCCAGGCGCCCCGCCTGGTGGTGCTGCAGGGCCAGGCCGATCTTCGTCACTTCACGGCGAACACCCAGACCGCACCCCCTTGTGGCACATCCGGATACTGGCCGGGGAAGATCAGGTTCATGCGCGTTTGCATTTTCGCGGGGTCGACGCCCCAGCCGGACTGCACCGCGATATATTGCTTGCCGTCGACTTGGAACGATACCGGCACGCCGGCAACGCCCGAGCCGGTCGGGAACTCCCACAGCACCTTCCCGGTCCTGGCGTCGAACGCTCGGAACATGCGGTCGTTGGTGCCGCCCGCGAACAGCAATCCGCCGCCTGTGGCGAGGACCGGACCCCAATTGAACGACGGCATGTTGGTGGTCCATACCTTTTTGCCGGTATCGAGATTCCAGGCCTGCAGCTCGCCGATGTGGTCGGCGCCGGCAACCATCTTCAGCACGTTTTTCGCGACGCCCATGAAACGCTCGCCTTGCACGTATTTCGGAGCTTCGCCGGTGAGCTGTGTGCAGAGGTTGTCGTTGGCGGGGATGTAGAGCATCCGCGTTTGCGGGCTGTACGCGGCCGGCGGCCAATTCTTCCCGCCCCACAGGCTCGGACAGAACTCGGCGGTCTTGTTGGTGCCCGGCTTGCGCCTCTCGTCGACGTCGGGCCGTCCGGTCCTGGGATCGAGACCCTTGAACACGTTCTGGCGCACGTAGGGCTGGCCGGCAACGAAGTTGATCTTGTCGTGCGTGCGCTCGAGTTGCCACAGATAGCCGTTGCGAGCGACGTTGACGAGGCCCTTCACGGTTCTCCCGTCGCGCCGGTAGTCGACGATCAGCGGCGGCGAGACTTCGTCCCAATCCCAGGAGTCGTTGGGGTGATATTGAAAGTGTCCCTTGATCTGCCCGGTGCCGGGGTTGAAGGCGACCACCGAGCTGGTGAAGAGATTGTCGCCGGGACGCTGATCACCGAACCATGGGCCGCCGTTGCCGGTGCCCCAGAAAGTGAGATTGGTCTCGGGGTCATAGGTGCCGGTGATCCAGATCGAAGCCCCGCCCCGCTTATAGTGGTCGCCGCCCGCGGGCCAGGTCTCGCTGCCCGGCTCGCCCGGCGCGGGCACCGTATAGGTCCTCCAGAGCTCCTTGCCGGTCTCCGCATCGAAGGCCGCGAGGAAGCCGCGCGCGCCCAATTCACCGCCCGATGCGCCGAGCAGCACCTTGCCGTCGATGACGAGCGGCGCGAGCGACAGGTAGTAGCCCTTTTTATAGTCATCGACCTTGGCGGCCCAGGCTTCCTTGCCGGTCCTGGCATCGATCGCGACCAGCACCGCTTCCGCTGCCGCGAAATACACCTTGTCGCCGTAAAGCCCCACGCCGCGACTCGTCGGGTGCAGCGGGGTCATGTCTTCGGGGAACGGGCGCTTATATCGCCACAGCACCTTGCCGGTCCTCGCCTCCAGCGCGAGCAGCTGGTTGCCGGGCGTGGCGACGAACATGACGCCGTTGTTCACGACCGGCGGCGCCTCATGGCCCTCTAGCTGGCCGGTAGCGAAGCTCCAGGCCGGTTGCAGCCGGCCCACATTGGCGGGCGTGATCTCCCCGAGCGGACTGTAACCCCAGCCGTCGAAGGTGCGGCGGAACATCAGCCAATTGCCGTCCTCCGGATTTTTCAGCCGCGCGGCGGTCACCGGCGTGTATTGCCGGAGGATCTCCGGCATCGGTCCCGGCACCGGCGTTGCCGAGGCCGGCTCGATCATCTGCTGCGCCGAAACCCCGCACATGCCAGCCGCCGCGATGGCGGCGACGCACACGCTTCGCGTGAGAATCTTGGTCATCATGTTTTCCTCCTCGTCTTTCCCGGGCAATACCGGAGTCAGCTCGGAACAATGCCGACGCGGCCGGTGAACGGTTTCGCCACCGCCAGCTTGCCGTCCGCGATCTTGAGCGGCAGCGCGGCCAGGGCGCGCGGCGCAGGACCATCGATGACCGACGCGCCCTCGCGCGGATTGTAGTGCGAATAATGGCAGGAGCATTCGAGAGTCTGCTGCTCCGCCGCCCAGACATTCACCTCGCAGCCGGCGTGCGGGCAGATTGCCGAATAGGCGACGACGCCCTCCGCCGCGCGATCCTTGGTCGCGCCCACCAGCGTCGAAGGGTCCAAACGCAGCAAGAGGATCTTGTTGAGACGGGAATCCCTGCGCACGGTTTTGTCCGCAGCATCCATCGGCCATGCCAGGAGCGGCGGGCCGCCGCGCGGAATGTCCCTGGGTTCAAGCGCGTTCGTGCTCTCGCTTTCGATCGAGACGAGCAGATCGCCCTCTTTCGGTCGCTCGCTCGCCGGCTGCGCCAGGGCGGGAATGGCCTCGATCGCCAGGTTCAATCCAACAGCCGATACCGTCGTGAGGAAGCCGCGCCGCGTCGGGTTTTCGATATCCTTCATCTGAGAAGCCACAGACGCTCAATGCTCCGTAACTGATCCCTGCATGGCCATTCTTGCACAACTCCGGCTGGGCAGTCCGAAGGCATGACGCTGGCTCTACGTGCCTGCGACTCTCTTCGACTGACTTTCCGATCTCGCGGCCTTTGCCGCGTTCGCCCCGGCGATGCGTCCGAACACCGAGCCGTTGGTGAGGCCGGTTCCGCCTGGATAGTTGAAGTAGAAGATTCCGCCGACCAGTTCGCCGGCCGCGTACAGGCCCGGTATCGGATCTCCGTCGGTGGATATCACCTGCGCGCCGGTATTGATGCGCAGCCCGCCGAAGGTGAAGGTGATCCCGCAGGTGACGGCATAGGCTTCGAAGGGCGGCGTGTCGAGGGTGCTCGCCCAGTTGGACTTGTTCACCGCGAGTCCCGTGGTGCAGCGCCCGTCCTTGACGTTGGGGTTGAATGGAATGTCCGTTCTCACGGCCGCGTTGTAGGCTTTGATCTCTTTCAATGCCGCATCGGCGTTCACGTCGTCGAGTTTCTTCACCAGCTCCTCGAGCGTGTTCGCGGTCACCTTGGTCACCTGCTTGATCCGGTACTCGTCGCGCAGCTGACCCTTCACCTTGGCGTCGAAGATCTGCCAGGCGAACTGGCCGGGCTGGGCGAGGATCACGCGGCCGTATTTGGCGTAGGTGTAGTTGCGGAAATCGGCGCCTTCGTCGACGAAGCGCTTGCCCTCGGCGTTGATATAGATGCCCCAGGGATAGGAATGCTTCTGGAACTGGTCGCCCACCGCGAGATCGCCGAATTCGGGAGCGTTCCTGTCCCAGGCGACTGCGTGGCAACCCGACCAGTTGCCGACGGGCGCCGCGCCGACGTCCAGCGCCATGCGGATCGCGTCGCCGGTGTTGAAGCGCGTGCCGCGTACTTTCGCGAGCTCCCAGCCCGGGCCCAGATAGCGCGTGCGCCACTCGGGGTTGGCCTGGAAGCCGCCGGCTGCGAGCACGACCGCCTTTGCCCTGACCTCGGTCGTCTTGCCGTCGCGCCTGACGACCACGCCATGCACGCCCGCGTCATCGGCGATGAGCGACACCGCGCGCGCGGAGTACCACATCTCGATTGCGCGCTTCTTCGCGATCTGCGTCAGCGACTCGACCAGCCCCGGACCGCCGCCGACCGCTTCGAGCGTAAGGCCGCCCCAGAATTTGAAGCGACCCTCGATCTTGAACGCCTGCCGGCCCCAGGCCGCGGTGAAGCGCAGACCTTGTTTGCGCATCCACAGGGCGGTCGGGAAGCTCTCCTTGACCAGGATTTCGGTGAGGTCGGGATCGCAGCGGTACTCGGTGACGCGCGCCATGTCGTCGAGGAACTGGTCGGCGGTGTAGGTTCCGAAATCCGTTCGCTCGAGTTCTTCCTTCGACAGATCGATCAGCTGCGCCAGATCTTCGGCGCCGTTGTAGACGATGCGCAGGAGGCCCGCGGTGAAGCGCGAATTGCCGCCGGCCTCGGCTTCGGGCGCGCGCTCGAGAACGAGCACGCGCTGCACGGACTCGCGCGCCGAAAGCGCGGCGCACAGGGCGGCGTTGCCGCCGCCGACGACGATCACATCCCAGTGGACGCCGGACACCTTTACTCAGGCGGCAGCCCGAACCGAAGGTCCCGCCTTGCCGAGAAGATCGCGCAGCACGAACGGCAGGATGCCGCCGTGCTGGTAGTAGTCCACTTCGATCGGGGTGTCGATGCGCAGGAGCAGCGGGACTTCCTTCACGCTGCCGTCGGCTCGCCGGATCACGAGCGTCGCGTCCTGCTGCGGCCTGATCTCGCCCTCGACGCCGCGGATGTCCAGGGTCTCGTCGCCCTTGATGCCGAGCGAAGCGACCGTGTCGCTGCCCTTGAACTGGAAAGGCAGCACGCCCATGCCGACGAGGTTCGAGCGGTGGATGCGCTCGAAGCTCTTCACGATCACTGCGCGCACGCCGAGAAGCAGGGTGCCCTTCGCGGCCCAATCGCGCGAGCTGCCCGTGCCGTACTCCTCGCCGCCGAACACCACGGTCGGGACGCCTTCGGCGATGTATTTCATCGCCGCCTCGTAGATCGGCATCTGCTCGCCCGAGGGCTGATGGAAGGTAATTCCGCCCTCGGTGCGCGAGCCGTCGGGCTTCACCGGAAGCATCAGGTTCTTGATGCGCACGTTGCCGAAGGTGCCGCGCATCATGATCTCGTGGTTGCCGCGGCGCGCACCGAAGCTGTTGAAGTCCGGCACCGCCACGTCGTGCTCCTGCAGGTAGATGCCGGCCGGAGAGGTAGGCTTGATCGAGCCCGCCGGGCTGATATGGTCGGTCGTCAGGGAGTCGCCGAAGATCCCGAGGACGCGCGCACCCCTGATCGGTCCGCCTGAGCGCGGCTGCATCGAGAAGTCCTTGAAGAAGGGCGGCTCGGCGATGTAAGTCGATTTCGGCCAGCTGTACACCTGGCCCGGGACCGAAGGCACTTTCGTCCACATCGGGTTGGCGTCGGCGAGGTTGCTGTAGAGCTTCTGGAAAGTCTTCGGATCCATCGCGTACTTCATGCAGTCCTGGATCTCCTGCGCGGAGGGCCAGATGTCGCCGATCCACACGTTTTCGCCGTTCTTGCCGCGGCCGATGGGCTCGGTCATGAGGTCCTTCAGCACGGTGCCCGCGAGCGCATAGGTCACCACCAGGGGCGGCGAGGCGAGGAAGTTCGCGCGCAGGCTCGCATGGATGCGTGCCTCGAAGTTGCGGTTGCCCGAGAGCACGGCGGCGCACACGAGATCGTTCTGGGCGATCGACTCCTCGATGGTGGCTTTCAGCGGCCCGGAGTTGCCGATGCAGGTGGTGCAGCCGTAGGCGGCGAGGTTGAAGCCGAGCTTCTCGAGGTAAGGCGTCAACCCCGCCCTCTTCAGATATTCGGTCACCACCCGGGAGCCCGGGGCGAGCGAGGTTTTCACGTGCGGCTTGACCGTGAGACCGCGCTCGACCGCTTTCTTCGCGAGCAGCCCCGCGCCGAGCAGGACGCCGGGGTTCGAAGTGTTGGTGCAGGAAGTGATCGCGGCAATCATCACGTCGCCCGCACCGATTTCGATGCCGTCGCGGGTCTTGACGCGTTTCTTGAGGTCCTCGGGCTTCTTCGAGAAGCCGTTCTCTGCGGCGGATTTCGAGAAGAGCTCGGTGAACTTCGCCTTCACCTTGCCGATCTCGATGCGGTCCTGCGGGCGCTTGGGGCCGGCGAGCGAGGGCGTCACGCCGGCGAGGTCGAGCTCGACCACCTGGCTGTAATCGATCGCGCCTTTCTTGATCGTGCCGTACATGCTCTGGGCCCTGAAGTAGGACTTGAGGGCGTCGATCTCTTCCTTGGTGCGCCCGGTGCCCTCGAAGTAAACGATGGTCGCGTCGTCCACCGGGAAGAAGCCCATGGTCGCGCCGTAATCGGGCGCCATGTTGGCGATCGTCGCGCGGTCGGGAACGGTGAGGCTGGCCGTGCCTTCGCCGAAGAACTCGACGAACTTGTTGACGACGTTGGTCTTGCGCATGAGCTCGGTGACGGTGAGCACGAGATCGGTGGCGGTGACGCCGCCGCGCAGCGCTCCCTTCAGGTGCACGCCGACCACGTCGGGGGTGAGGAGGTAGGTCGGCTGGCCGAGCATGCCGGCCTCGGCTTCGATGCCGCCCACGCCCCACGCGACCACGCCGATGGCATTCACCATGGGCGTGTGGCTGTCGGTGCCGACCAGGGTGTCGGGATAGTAGAGGCCGTCCTTCTTGTGCACGCCGCGCGCCAGGTACTCGAGGTTCACCTGGTGCACGATGCCGATGCCGGGCGGCACCACGCGGAAGGTATCGAAGGCCTGCATCGCCCACTTCATGAAGGTGTAGCGCTCCTGGTTGCGCTTGAACTCGAGCTTCATGTTGAGATCGAGCGCGTTCTTGACCCCGTAGTGGTCGATCTGGATGGAGTGGTCCACCACGAGATCGACGGGAACGAGCGGCTCGACCACCTTGGGGTCCTTGCCGAGCCGCTGTGCGACGCTCCTCATCGCGGCGAGGTCGGCGAGCGATGGGATTCCGGTCAGGTCCTGCAGCAGGATGCGCGAGAGCACGAAGGGAATTTCATCGGTGCGCGGCGCGTTCGGCTTCCAGCTCGCCAGCTGGCGGACGTGCTCTTCGGTGATTTTCCTGCCGTCGCAGTTGCGCAGCACCGACTCGAGAACGATGCGGATCGACACCGGCAGGCGCGAAACCCTGGCGCCCAGCGCCTTTTCCAGGGCCGGCAGGGAATAGAACCTGCCGGTCTTGCCCGAAGCCATCTTGAATTCCTGCAGCGTGTTGAAGAGATTGTGTGACATCCGATGTTGTCCTTCACATGACGGCGGGGGCGGTGAGCGATCGGATATTCTACCGCCACCTTGCGCGTTGCGGCTCCGTCTCCCCGCGGCGTTTGACGCGCGCGACCCGAGCGCGCTCGATTGACTACTCGCGGGCTCAGCGATAGATTGATAGTTGGCGAAAAGGGGCGTTTAATTTCCCTATTCCCCGATAGATTGATGGTTGGCGAAAAACGAGCGTTTAATTTCCCCATTCTCTTCACAGCTCGCCTCTTTTGCCGGATCTGTCAGCAGCCGACGAAACGGCTCGCTGAAAGAGCGTGCGGCTCGCTTAGCCGCAAAATTGATAATGAGGATGAGAAAATGAGTGAATATCTGATATTTCGTTTGAAATCAATCGGACAAAGAATCGTTGTCGGTAGCTTCTTGGTCGCCGGTGCGCTCGGTATCGTGGGGCCAGCTACGGCATGGGCCGCCGATGAGGGCGCGCTCGGTGCGGTGCCGTTTGAGTTCGTCGGAACGGTTGCCAATTGCGGCATTGCCGGGAGCAGGATCGTCACGGCGGCATGGCTCCGCGGGATAGGCCTGTCGGACAACCCCGGCCCCAACGATCCTAACAACGGCCTGCTCCTGTCGAAGAACGGCACGACAGCGGACTGCTCTTCGGCGGGAGCAAGCATCAAGGGCGTCAAGGGAATGGTCGTAACGGACACGTTCGAAGTAGGCTTTGACTACCGGAATGGCGGGCATTGCGGCGCCGGCGCCCCGCGCTTCAATATCGACACCGATCAGGGCCTCTTTTTCGTCGGCTGTGCCAACGCTCCCAAGAAGCCAGCTCTGCAAGATTCCGAGTGGACGAATGTACGCTCTAAGATAACGACTTGCGGGTCAGAGTGCTTCCCCGGATCGATTCCCGTCGGGGCCACGATCAACAGCATCAACATCATCTTCGACGAGGGCACAGACGCGGCTAATAACGACACCGAGGGCGTGGGCCTCGCTGTTCTGGACAACATCAACATCAACGGGGTGTTCATAACTCGACCCGGTGGCAATTAATCCAAGACCAAGGGGGCTATCCCATGACTCGCTCGTGGCATGTTGCCGCACTTTCACTCGCTTCGCTGCTGCTCACCGGGGCCGCCGCGACGGCCGCCGAGATCGACGCCAAGCGCTTGATGAACGCGGACAAGGAGGCCGGCAACTGGCTGACCTATCACGGCTCGTACAAGTCGTGGCACTACAGCGCGCTCGCCGAGATCAACACCAAGAACGTGGGCAACTTGCGAGAAGCCTGGTCGCATGTCGCGAGCCGCTCCGTCAGAGGGCTCCAGTCCTACCCACTGGCGGCGGACGGCGTGCTGTACTACTCCGGGTCATACAACCAGGTCTGGGCGCTCGACGGCGCAACCGGCGAGGTGCTGTGGCAGTACAAGCAGAAGCTCAACGAGGACCTCGTTGCGAAACAGACCCATTCGCCGTACAACCGCGGCATCGCGCTCGGCTACGGCAACGTCTACATGGGGACGCTCGACGGCAAGCTGGCCGCGGTCGACATGAAGACCGGCAAGCTCAAGTGGGAAACGAAGCTGGTCAACTCGGAAAAGCTGACGGTCGGGTTTACCGGCGCGCCGCTGCTCGTGAAGGACAAAGTCATCGTCGGCGCGCAAGGCGGCGAGTGGCCCGACCGCGGCCCGATCTTCGGTGTGGACGCGAACACCGGCAAGCAGCTGTGGCGGTTCTACACGGCAGGGGGCGAGGAAGACAACGGCGACGCGCGCAATACGTGGCTCAACGACTCGTGGCGGACCGGCGGCGGCGGGGGCTGGATGGCCGGCGGCTATGACCCCGAGACCAATACGGTGTGGTGGGGGACTGCCAACCCGGCGCCGCTGTACGACTGGTCGGGTCCCGATTGGAAGACGGCCGGCGCCCGCCCGGGCGAGAATCTCTACACGACTTCGGTCATCCTGCTCGATCCGGACACCGGCAAGCTCAAGGGTTATCACCAGGAGCTGCCGCACGACGCGTGGGATTTCGACAGCGCTACCGGCGAGTTCATCATGCTCGAGCGCGGCGGCAAGAAGTACGTCGTCCATCCGAGCAAGAGCGGCTTCGTCTGGGTGTACGACCGCAATGCCAAGGTACAAAACGTCTGGCGGCTGATAAAGAACATCAACTTCGTACAGGACGTCAAGCCGAACGGCGAGTTGGTGGGACGCCGTGACATGACCGCGGGCAAGCACGAGAACCTGTGCCCGTTCATCGCCGGCGGCATGAGCTGGAACATGGGCTCCTACAATCCGAAGACGGGGTTGCTCTACAAGGTCGGCAACGAGTGGTGCATGGACCTCGAGATCGCCAAGACGACACCGATCCTCGAGCCGATGGCGCAGCTCAACATCGGGGCGAACTTCAACATCACGAATCCGAAGGGCGACAAGGCGCACGGCCACGTCTCGGGGCGCGACCCGATCACCGGCAAGATGACGTGGGAGGTCAAGTTCCCCGAGCCGCCGCTCGCGAGTCTATTGTCGACCGGCGGCGATTTGCTGTTCGTGCCCGACCCGCGCGGCTGGTTGCGCGCGTACGACGCGCGCACCGGCAAGGAACTGTGGAAACACAACAACGGGCAAGGCCACAATGGCGGGATCATCAGCTATCGGGCGAAGGGCAAGCAGTACATCGCTGTGGCAACCGGCTGGGGCGGCCTCGCCGGCGACGATTACCCGGCGTTCTTCGGCGGGGTATTTGCGCAGATGCCGAAGGACTCCGGCGTGCTCAAAGTGTTTGCGTTGCCGTAATTGACGAGCGGCCAGGCACACGGGGAGACGCATCGCGTCTCCCCGTTGTATTTTTTGATGCTCCGCCAGTCCGCGGTGCTGTTCGGTTTGCTCTGCCTTTGTGCGAGCGTCTGGCCGCAGGTCGCCGACAAACCCGGCCCAATGCAGTCGGGCCAACACACAGACTTCGACGTCAACCAGCTGTTCGCGTCGACTTGCGGCTGGTGCCACCCCAAGGGCGGGCGCGAGGCGGGCAAAGGGCCGAAGCTCGCGGGTACGCAACTCACCGACAGCGAGATCATCGCGCGCATCAGGAACGGCAAGCCCGGCCAGATGCCCGCCTTCGGACCCGCCTTCAGCGACGAACAGCTGAAAGCGATCGTCGGCTATATTCGCGAACTCAAGCCTTGATGCGAGGGGGACCGAGATGAAGCGCGCTCGACACCCGGGCATCGTCGTGCTGGCTGCATCGACAGTCTTGGGCGCGATGACGTCGACGCCGCTCGCGCACGCGCGTCCGTACGAAGAAATCCGCACGCGCGGGGAGATCTCCGTCTGCGCGAATCCCAACGCGCTCCCCTACGCCGCCAATCGATCCGAGACGCCCGGCTTCCAGATCGAGATTGCCCGGGCGATCGCCCGGCGGCTGCTCGTGCGGCTGCACATCGATTGGATCGTTCCGCGCATGCGCGCCGCGATGGTGGACTGCGACATGCTGATGGACACGATCGCGAACCCGGATGTCCAGGGGCCGGCGATCAAGCTCTCGCTGCCCTATCAGACCGGCGGGGTCGCGCTCGCATTCGCACCGGGTCGGCCGACAGTCGCGAGCTATCGCGAGTTGAAGGCAGGGACCCGCGTCGGCGTGATGATGAACTCGCTTGCGAGCCTGATCGTCAGTAGGACGCCCGCGCGAATGGTGCCGTTCGGGTTCGAGGACGACATGTGCGAAGCCGTCGGGAAAGGCGATGTGGACGCAGCAGCTATTTCGCCGGCCTCCATCGGGTACTACAACCACAGCAATGCTCACCGCAAGCTAGCGCTCGTCCACGCAGAGGATTCGGAACCCGAGCTGAAATGGGTGGTCGCGGTCGGCCTGCGGCGAGCCGATACGCCGCTCGTGGAAGCGGTCAACGCGGCAGTCAGCGCACTGATTGCCGACGGCACGATCGCCG
>WNFX01006788.1_pt1 | contig 10846 bp, 10 predicted proteins | sample 5400111 | NCBI WGS metagenome assembly WNFX01 (sample SAMN13153363, study PRJNA577476) | soil metagenome | isolation source: 40 cm soil or saprolite under grassland replicate 1 | place: USA:California | collected 2016-06-15
GAACGTTAGATTTCATAAATGAGATCGCTACTTTTATCGCTTTCATTTCTTACGTCCACGGCTTTGGCCCAGGCGCCGGATGCCCCGAGGATCATCAAAGAGCAGAGCGGGAACATGACGAATTACCGGTCGGAAGGAAGTCTCGCGTCTACTCAAGCAGTAGGTTGCATACTTCTTGAGCAAGCGAAAAATACATATACGCCCGCCGATCTATACAAAGGTGTTTCAGATTGCATCTCCCAAGAAAAATATGATCTCGCTGCCGGATTGTTCATGCTGGCTGGCATTTACTCGAGGTTCGACGCTGAGCGACTTACCGACAAAACAGCAGCGCAAGCGGGAACTGCACTGATAATGAACACGTTCTCAACTTTGTCCCAAGACAAAAGGACCAAGCTTGGTGAGTCTGTTGGACGCATAGCGAAGAGTCCCGAGCTCCTAAGAACGAGGTGTAGCGAGGTGCAAAAAGTCGGTGCGCCAAACTACTATCCGAGCTACATGATTCTCCATGGCATGAGAGCGTTCGCCGGTAACCCTCATGAGGGAGCTTTGGTTAAGGACTTTGATGCGTCAGGCGTATGGAAGAATATCCAAGCCAGTTATCTCCATTGCCCCGGATGATGAAACCTAATATTCCTATGCACGGGACCGCCTGGAGCCGCCCCCGACTCTACGCTGGATTTCCAAACGCTTAACAAGAGGAGGCAGAGGTCAACATGATATCTATGCGAAACGTAACTCCCGTTGTTTCGATTCTCGGTATCATTTCTCTCTTGGGATGTGCTACTCAGTACCAAGCCTACGACGGACCAAAACTTTCTTCCGAAAAGGTTGCGGTCGTGAACGGTGCTACAAATTTTCTTCCTGGCACTACGAGTCTTTCGATTTCTTCTGTGGATGGAAAGTCGTTCAGTCCTTATCAAGGAAGTATCGAGGTTCTTCCTGGCAGGCACGTCCTTGGAGTCCAGCATTACTTCCACGGGGGCGGTGGTCTCGTCGCAAAAGGAGAGGTAACCCTCGACGCACAAGCCGGTAAGACATATCAACTAGCCAGCAAGAGTGACGGAAACTACGTTACGTTCTCCGTGGCTGAGGCGGCAAACGTAAAATAGAAATCTAACCCGCCGCTCGACCGGACGTGCGCGGAAAAGCGCGCGCCGGTTACTAGGAACGTTGGGCCTCAAACAAATGACAGCAACCCAAATAATAATCGCGGCCGTTGTCGGTCTGGTTGGGGTATCTATCGTTTGGGCAGTTTCTGGACTGGGGTTACCGAAAACTTATCGTGAAAGGAAATGCGCGGGAAATGAATGGCGCAGCCAGTTTCCTACAGTACGAAAAGAAGAAATACGACTATTCCTGTCTGTTTTCACCGAAGCATTCGCTATTCGAGAAAGAGATAAACTGAAATTCCGTCCCAGCGATAAGCTCCTCGAAATTCGCGACAAGCTCAATCCTGTAAAAGGAATAGATGCTTTGGAGCTGGAAACACTTTCAATGCTCTTGAAAAAGAAATACGGAATCGAGCTTGAGAGGCTATGGAATCCCGAGTTAACGCTTGGATCCCTTTTCAGTAAGGTCGCCCAACAAATCGCTCCAGCCGACGCGCCAAACCGCGGCGCGTCGCTGTTCTAATCGTTAGACCGTAGGCGGAAATGGCAACGGTACTCATGCAAATTAAAGTGAAGCCCAAGGCGCGCGCCTCCTCCCTAATGCAGGCGCCGGATGGCACTTGGCTCGCGAAGGTGAAATCACCTCCCGTGGACGGCAAGGCTAATGAGGAACTCGTTGCTTTGGTGGCCGAGCACTTCCGGTGTCCGAAGGCTGCCGTCTCCATTAAGTCTGGAGCGTCTGGCCGCATGAAGCTGGTCAAGGTCGAAGCATCGTGAGTCAATTGTTTTTTGGGCGGCTGTTGTTGTTGTGGTAGCCTTGACTCTTGGCATCCTCTTCCTCCATAAGCGGATTGATCGCCACATTCAGTCGTTGAAGGGGCTATGACTATGGACATCATCGTCGCTGCCTTAATGGTTATCGTCGCGCTCGTCTTTGTCGGCATAGCCATACACGCTGCCCGTTGATACGAGAGGGCGCGGCTAACCGCGCGTTCGAAAACGGACGCTAGCAACATGGCCAAGCACGCAATCCTCGCCCATTCAGTCGCACTTCTCGCGGTTTGCCTCGGCGCCTCTTGCACCACGCCCGAGGCAACGGAGGAACCACCGCCGACGCTAGTGAAGTGGGACGACCTGCCCCTCGAGCTGAAGAAGATGTCGGTGCCGCCCTATTCCGCGATCTCCTACTGCGCGTTGCACGCGAGCTTACAAGGGTCGGACCCGGAAGCGGTGAAGGCGGATCTGGCGGAGTGCCTGAGTGCCGACCTGCTGGCGACGCAAGGCACCTTCCTCGTCTGCCACCTTGCCGCCAATAATCTGCAAGGAAAGGCGTATGCTGAGCAGCGCAGAAAGTGCCTCATTCAAAGCGGGGCGAAACCCGGCTGAGCTTTCGGCTGGACATTCATAGGAGCCTGTCATGCGAAAACCCCTCCTTCTCCTCGGCGCTTTGCTCGCCGCGCTCGCGGTAGCCGCGCCGCTTCCCTACGATGAATCGGCCGACGCCAAGGCAGCCGTTCAACAGGCTCTCAGCGCCGCAAAGGAGAGTCGCATCCCTGTTTTCGTCATCTTTGGCGCGAACTGGTGCGAAGACTGTCGCGCGCTCGACCTCGCCATCAAGAGCGGCAAGAATGCCGAGCTGCTTGCCCGGCAGTTCAAGGTAGTCAAGGTCGACATCGGGAACTTCGACCGAAACCTCGACCTCGTTGCCGCATACGGCAATCCCATCAAGAAGGGGATTCCCGCGGCCGTGGTTCTCTCTCCAAACAACGAAGTCCTCTACGCCACCCGTGCCGGCGAGCTCGCCGATGCCCGGCGCATGAGCGAAAGCGGCATCTACGACTTCCTCAGGAAGGTCGCGCAAACGGCGAAGGCGAAGCAGTAGCTAGCGCGCTCGCGCTCCGCGCCAGCCCTGGGGAATCGAGGACAGCAGCTTCTTCGTGTAGGGGTGCTGCGGGCTGCGATAGATGTCGTCCGAATTGGCGACCTCCACGACCTCGCCTTCGTTCATGACCATCACCTGATCGGCCATGTACTTGACCACGGCAAGGTCGTGCGAGATGAAGATGTAGCTCATGTGGTACTCGTCCTGCAGGTCCTGCAGCAGATTCAGGACCTGCGCCTGGATCGAGACATCGAGCGCCGATACCGCCTCGTCGCAGATGAGCACCTCAGGCTTCATGGTGAGGCAGCGGGCGATCGCGATCCGCTGTCTCTGGCCTCCGGAGAATTCGTGCGGATACTTGAAGAACGAAACCTCGGGGAGCCCCACCTCTTCCAGCAACTTGTAGACCCTGTCGCGCCGCTCGCTCTCGCTAGCCCCGATGCCGTGCACTTGCAGCGGCTCCATGAGAAGCTGGCCGATCGTGAAGCGCGGATTGAGCGAAGCATAGGGATTCTGGAAGACGATCTGGATGCGGCGCTTGAAAGGCATCATCTCCTCCTGCGGGATGGACAGCAGGTCCTTGCCGTCGAACAAGGCCTCCCCGCTCGATTCCCCTCGCAGGCGCAACAAGGTCAGCGCCACCGTCGTCTTGCCCGAACCCGATTCGCCGACTATGCCCAGGGTTTTTCCCCGGGCCAGCTTGAAAGAAACGTCCTTGACCGCCTTGAATTCCCTCTTTCCGAACAAGCCCTCGCGCGAATAGAAGCTCTTGCCGAGGTGGCGCACCTCGAGAATGATCTCTTCGTCGCCGCGCAGCCCGCGGCTGCGTTCCTGCAGACTTCCCCCGGCGAGCGGTCCGGGCTTCAGGAAATCGTCGATCACAGGCAGCCTCCTGGGACGCCGTGTGAGCTGCGGCCGGCAAAGCAGCAGCGCCCGGGTGTAGGGGTGCTGCGGCGCCTCGAATATCTGCTCCACTCTCCCCTGTTCCTTGATCTCGCCCTCGCGCATCACCACGACATAGTCGGCGATCTCGCCCACCAGGGCGAGATCGTGGGTGATGAACAGCACCGACATGCGCAGCCGCTTCTGCAGCGCGGCGATCAAATCCAGGATCTGCTTCTGGATGGTCACGTCGAGCGCGGTCGTCGGTTCATCCGCGATCAGGAGCTTGGGTTCGCATGCGATCGCTATCGCGATCATCGCGCGCTGTTGCTGGCCGCCTGACAGCTGGAACGGATAGGCGTCGATCTTCGTCTCGGGCTCGGGAATCCCGACATCGCGCAAGAGCTCGAGGGCGCGTGCCCGCGCCTGCCTGCCCGTCATGCCGAGATGCTTGGTCAAGACCTCGGTGAGCTGGAAGCCGACCGAGAACACGGGGTTCAGGGAGCTCATCGGTTCCTGGAAGATCATCGAGATATCCGCGCCCCGCAGCTTCTGCAATTCCCCGGGTGCGAGCGCGAGAAGATTGCGGCCGCCGTACAGGATCTGGCTGCCCGGAGGCACGGTCGCGTTCTCCTTGGGGAGCAGGCCGAGGATCGCCAGGGCGGTCACCGACTTGCCGCTGCCTGATTCCCCGACCAGCGCGACCGTGCTGTTCACCGGTATGTCGAAGCTGATGCCCTTGACCGCCTGCGTAACGGTCGTCCTGTCGAGGCGAAAATCCACCTTCAGGTCGCGGATACCGATCAGAGCTTCGGTGTTCACGGAGGTCATTTGAGCTTCGGATCGAGCGCATCGCGCAGGGCATCGGTGAACAGGCTGAACCCGGTGACGAGCAGCGCCATGGCAAGGGTCGCGGCAGCGAGCTGCCACCAGTATCCGAGGATGAGCTCGCTCTGGGCCTCGTTCAGCATGCTGCCCCACGAAACCGTGTCCACGCCGACGCCGAAACCGAGGAAGCTCAGCACGACCTCCGATTTGATGAAGAGGACGACGTGCAGCGACAGCTGCACCAGTATGACGTGGCTCACGTTCGGAAGGATGTGCACGAACATTCGCCGCGCATGCGAGGCGCCGATCGCGTCGGCAGCCTGAATGTATTCGCGCACCTTGTGCTTCAGGTATTCGGCGCGGACGAGGCGGAAGATCCCGGTCCAGCCGGTGAGGCCGAGGATCAGGATCACGGTAAGCGTCCCCTTCTGGTTCAACACCGCTGCGATCGCGAGGATCAGCAGCAGGTAGGGTATCGACGTGAAGACGCTGTAGAACCAATTGAAGAGATCGTCGATCCAGCCGCCGTAATAGCCGGCGAGCGCGCCGAAGACCGTGGCGAGAAACGCGGCGAGAACCGCGGCGGCCAGCCCCACGAACATCGAGGTCTCCGTTCCCTTGATCGTTTTCTTTAGGACGTCGCGGCCCCATCTATCTCCGCCGAAGACTAGCGTGGGCGCCTGCACTTCGGCGATCGACGCGGCGCCGGATGCCGCCCTGATCTCGGCGAGCACCCCGGCGAGCGGATCGAAAGGGTTAGCCTCGCCCGCCCTCTCGCCGCCGGGGGACCCCGGCGCAGACGGACCGCCCTCGGCGACCTCGGGGCCCATAAAGGTCGGCGGCGCGAAGTTGACGCCGACCTCCTTCGACCAGTCGGATGCGATCAGGTGCACGCCCGATGCCGCCATGAGGCCGAAGAAGAACACCACGATCAGGAACGAGGCGAACCCGACACGGTCGCGGCAAAAGCGGCGCCAGGCGAGGGTCCATAGCCCGGGGGATTCGGCGCGTTGCACGCCGATGGCGAGCGCAGCGGCCTGCGTCATTTGAGCTGCACGCGCGGATCGATCACCCGGTACAGCAGATCGGTGATCAGGTTGATGATCATCGTGGCGATCGCGACGTAAATGGTCACCGCCTTGATCACCGGAAAGTCGCTTCGCTCCACCGCCAGGATCACTTCGCGTCCGACGCCTGGAATGGAGAAGAAGCGCTCGATCAGGAACGCGCCCGCGAGCAGCCCCGGCAGCTGGATCATCACGTTGGTGATGATCGGAATCGAGGCATTGCGCAACACGTGCACCCACATCACGCGCGTCTCGCTCATGCCTTTCGCCCGCGCGGTGCGGACATAGTCCTGGTTGATCTCGTCCAGGAAAAAGGTGCGGTAGAGCCGCGTATCGGGGGCGAGCGAGACGATCACCCCGACGATAACCGGCAAGAGGCTGTACTTGAGAAGATTCTCCGCAAACTCTTTGCCCCAACCCTGGACCGGGAACCACCCCATCTGGTACGCGAGCACGTACTGGAACACGATGATGTAGACGAGGATGCTGATCGACTGGCCGACCGTGCAGCCGATCATGACCATGCGGTCGGTGAGCGACCCGCGCACGTAGGCGACCAGCATCGCCGCCGCGAGCGCGAGCAGCGTGTCGACCGCGAGGAGAGGCACGAGCACCGTCAGCGAGGGGCCGAGCCGGGTGGCGAAGATCGCCGAGACTCTCTCATTGGTCGACCAGCTCTCGCCGAAATCACCGGTCGCGATCTGCTGGATGAAGATCCACAGCTGGACGTGATACGGTCGATCGACTCCCAGTTGGCGGCGTATGTTCTCGATCTGCTCCGGATTGGAGATCTTCCCGGCGAGAAGATATGCCGGGTCGCCGCCGACCCAGGTGAACAGGAAAAAGACGAGCAGCACAACCCCGAGCAGGGTCGGAATGGTTTGCCAGAGGCGGCGGGTGACGTACGCGAGCATGGGGGAAGCTTCCGCTCAATCGCCTCGTTGTCCCGTGATTTCCTCGAAAAACGCCTTGGGCGAAGGATCGCTGCCGAGAAACTCGTGCACCATCTCCGCAGCGGACCTTTGCCCTCCCTTGGAGAGGATCAGCTCGCGGAAACGCCGCCCCACGGCGGGGTTCATGAGGTTCTTTCCATACCGGGACAGCATGTCGAGAGCGAGAACTTCCGACCACATGTAGCCGTAGTAGCCGGCACCGTAGCCGCCGACGATGTGCTCGAAGCTGCCCGGAAACTGCGTGCCCGAGACATGGCCGGCCGGCGTCTCGCTTTCCATTCGGATCCACTCCTGCATCGGATCGAGCTCGCGCTCGCCGAAGAGCGCCATGTCGTACGACGCATAGAGGTGCTGCCGCCCGTACTGGATGCCGCGGCCGAACGAGTGCGCTGCGCGCAGCCGCTTGACCAACGCCTCATCGACCTCCGGACATCCGCTGCAATACCTGCGGATCAGGCGCAAAGGCTCCAGCTTGCGCCCCCACTCTTCGTACATCTGCGACGGCGCTTCGACGAAATCGCGCTCGACATTGGTGCCGCCGTGGCTCGCGTAGCGCGTCCTGGAGAGGACTCCGTGCAGGATGTGGCCGAACTCGTGCAGCAGAGTTTCCAGCTCGCGGTGATTGAGGCCGTTGCGGTTGAAATTGGCGACCAGCACGCTGATCGGCGTGCGCCCGGCGAGGAGGCTCGCGCTGCGCACCCCGAAGGCCGCAGCGTGGCTGTACTTGCCCTCGCGCGGGAACAGATCGAGGTAGATCCCGCTCAGGAAAGCGCCGGTCTCGCCGTCGATCACGTCGTAGTAACGGACCGAAGGGTGCCACAGCGGCGCCTTTCCCGGAACAAACTTCACGCCGTACATCTCGGCCGAGACCGCGAATACCCACGCGACGCTCGCATCGGTGGGGAAATAGGCCCGCAGGGCCTCCTGATCGACGTTGTAGCGGGCCTTCTTCATCTGTTCCTGATAGTAGGGAACGTCCCAGCGGTTGAGCGTCACCTCCTGGAGGCCTTTGCCCAGGCGTTCGGCCTTGAACGCGCGCAGCTCCTCGATTTCCCTGCGCTCGATTTCCCGCACCTTGCCTTTGACTTCGTCGAGAAAACGGTGAACCGTCTCGGGGTTTTGGACCATGCGCCTGCGCGTCGCGAAATGCGCGTAGCTCGGCAGTCCGTACAAACCCGCTATCTCCCGGCGCAGGCGGGTCGTCTCGCCGAGCAGATCGAGATTGGCGGGCGTGCCCCGGTTGCTGAAGGCGATGTGATAACGGCGGCGCGCCTGCTCGTCCTCCGCGTTGCTCATGAAGGGCTCGTACTCGGGATATTCGAACCCCAGCAGAAAATTCCCCTTGTCGTCGCGCCGCGCGCGTTCCAGGTACGAGGCCGGCAGGCCCTTCACTTCTTCGGCAGAGAAAGCGAGCCGCGTCTTGTTGTCCCGGACATTGCGCGCGAATGCCTGGCGAACCTCCTCTAGCCGTTGCAGGATCGCCTTCATGCGCGCGCGCTTCTCCGGGGGCAGGGCCACACCCGTGTCCTCGAACGCCTCCACTACATCCTTCTTGAGCTTGCGGTCGATGCTGTCGATCGGAACCGTGCGTTGAAGCCGCGCGAAGATTCTTTCGTTCTGGAGCAATTCGGTATTGAACTCGTTCATCTTGAGCAAACAGGATTCGCCAGCGGCGCGCGTCGCGGCATCGGGCGACATATTGGTCATGATTTCCACCGGCCCCTGTGTGTCCTCGACCACGATCTGCAGACGATCCCATGCCCGGAACACGCGCCCGGCAGTCGCTTGCGAGGCGGGCAGCTTCTCCAGCGCGGCGGCCTGGGCCCGCGCATTCGTCAGCGTCCGGCTGCACGCTCCTTCGATACCGCGCGCATTCCAAATGGGGATCTGAGGATGCGGCGCCGCCCAACCGGTCGAGGCGAATGCGCTGCAGAGCACGACGAAAACGGGCAAGCGCGCGCCCATCACTTGCCGGCGCCTGAATCGAGGTCGAAATACATCCATTCCTGATGCAGGGCCGGATGCTTCCTGTAACCGATCACCCGCGGCTGCATCAGCATGTTGCGATAGCGGCTGTCACCCATGATCCAGACCGTATCCGCCTCCATCCTGCGCGCCATCGCCCAGTAGAGCTTGTTGCGCTCGGGACCGTCGGGCACCGTCTTGGATTTCTGGTAGAGCTTGTCGAACTCCGGCGACTTGTAACACGCTCTGTTGCTCTGATGGGAATTCGGACCGTAGAGCAGTTGCACGAAGTTGTCGCCATCCGGGTAATCGGCGATCCAGGCCGAGCCATGCATCATCAGGCGGCAGCGCTCCTCCAGCTTGAGCAGGTCGGCGAAGCGGTCCTTGTGAATTTCCAGGCGGATCCCGATCGAATCGAGCGAGCGCCTCATCAGCTCGTCGAACTGGCGGTCGCGCTCGGTCGGCGTGGAGGAATAGCGGATGAGGAGAGGCTTGCCGTCGGGCAGGGTCCGATAGCCGTCCGCCCCCCTCCGGTAGCCGAACTTGTCGAGCAAGGCATTCGCGGTCCTGGGATCGTAAGGGATGCCGAACTTGTAGTTCGGATCATGGCCGGCGACGCCGGGCGGGATGGGAAACTCCGCGCGCACCGCTTGGCCCTTGCGAATGATCTTGATCTGGTCGCCGATCTTGTACGCCATCGCGATGGCGCGGCGCAGGGCGATCTTCTCCAGGCTGTATCCGCCGACCGGATTCGGCTGATCGCCTATTTTTTCCTGCATGTTGAAATAAGTGTAGGTGATTTCCGGATCGACGGTGCGGTTGAGCTTGATTCCCCGCTTGAGGAACGCGGGCCTCAGCTTTCCGTCCGCGGTCATGAAGGTCGGCGCGACGTCCCACAACTGGTACTCCATATCGGTCTCGCCCTTCTCGAAGGCGAGCCAGCGGCTCTGCGTCTCCTCCATGATGCTGATCTCGACGTTGCCGATCGCCGGCAGCCTCTTGCCCTTCATCTGCGCCGCGATCTCGCGGTCGAGCGGATCGTCGCCCGGCTGGAAATCCCAGATTTTTTCGCGGTAGCCGGGGTTCGCCTCCAGGACGATCTTCGAGGAACGCGTGTAGTGCTTCAGCCGGTAAGGTCCGGAGCCGACTGGGTGAGCGTTCGTGTCCTCGCCGTAGAACTCGATCACTTCCCGCGCCACCGCGCCGCTGAGATCGAACGCGAGGATGTGCGAGAGGCCATAGTCGATTTCCTTGAGGTGAATGCGCAGGGTATACCGGTCCGGAACTTCGAGTCCGGGTACTTTCGCTTCATAATCGAACCGGCCGGCCTTCCTCGCTTGGGCGCCGAGCTCGTCGAGCCCGACGATCTTTCCCTCGAACAGGAACGCGTACGGAGAGCGGTTCCGGGGATCGAAGAAACGTTTGATCGAGTAAGCGTAGTCCTCCGCGGTGAGCTCCCGCTTCTTGCCTTTGAACGCCGGATCGGGGGTGAAATAGATGGCCTTCTTGATCCTGAACGTGTAGGTCTTGCCGTTGTCGGTGATCTCCGGCAGCGATTCGGCCGCCAGGGGCACGAGCTTCGCCGGACGCGCCAGATAGTCGTAAGTGAGCAGCCTGTCGTATATGGCTTCGATGACCATGCCCGAGTAGTAGTCCGATGTTCGGGTCGGATCGAAGCCGGTTTCGGCGACCTGGAACGTGATGCGGAGCGTCTTCCCCGGGTCCGCGGCATGGGAGCCCACGGGCAGGGTCAGCGCAGAGAGCATCAGCGCCGCTCCGACCCAAGTCGATCTGATGTTCATGGCTGACGGGAAACCCGCAAAGGAATGGGCCGTAATCTAGCATCTCTCATTTCGGCAGGCTATGGTTTCGATGCCCAGGCTCCTTGATTTGATTCCACCTGAATCCGCTACAATCCCGCGATCTCGAACCGGAAAGGCGGAAACAAGATGGGTTTCCTCGCGGGCAAACGCGTGCTCATCACGGGCCTGCTCTCCAATCGCTCGATAGCCTACGGGGTCGCCAAGACCGCGCGGCGCGAGGGCGCGGAGCTCGCGTTCACCTACCAGAACGAGCGCTTCAAGGACCGCGTCACTGAAATGGCCGGAGAGTTCGGAAGCACGCTGGTGTTCCCCTGTGACGTCGCGAGCGACGCCG
>WNFX01008286.1_pt1 | contig 10846 bp, 8 predicted proteins | sample 5400111 | NCBI WGS metagenome assembly WNFX01 (sample SAMN13153363, study PRJNA577476) | soil metagenome | isolation source: 40 cm soil or saprolite under grassland replicate 1 | place: USA:California | collected 2016-06-15
CGCAAGCAGATAAATTGCGACCAGCGTGAGCGTCCGCTTAGCCATTCAAGGTTCCCAGGGCGATCGACGACTTTGTCGATCCCCGACTGCAGAAACAGAATCGCCAGAAAAGCGGAGGCCAAAATCTGCATCACAATCCTGGAGGTCGCGGCCAGCGTATTGAGCGCGATTGGCTGCCTGCTTGTACTCCTTTTGCGAGATTCGACGGTCACATTCTACGGGGCAATTCTTTCCGCCGCAGCCATCACGGCGCTGTTTTTTGGGCAGCGAATCGCGAAAGAGTATGCTGGCGCGGCAGTGCTTGTTCCCTACTTTCTGCTCACGCTGGTCGCAATTTATCTGCTTGCGCAGGGGTGAGTCAGCGGGACGACGAGCTACTACTTTTACATAGCAATTCCCGCTGGCGAAAAAGGCGTGCTGTGCTTAGCTGGCAATTCAGCCTCATATCCTGCCGCAGTGTTATGCAGATCACGAATGACGTCGTCTCGCCACCATCTGCTGATCAATCGATTGGCCCTGCTCCACCGGACCCGCACCGCTTTTCGACCCCGCCTCATTACGTGGCGACTGCGACTGAAGCCGTTAACAATTACCGCGAGAATCCCGCTGCGATTTGGTACAAGGACAACACTGATCCCAATGATCCAGTTGGCAGATACGCATACCAGCGGCTGCGTCAGACTTGTTTCATTCCTCACGTAGTCCCAAAATTCAAGCTCTGCGAAGAGGACAAGTTCTACGCGATCGGCTCCTGTTTTGCGCGAGGTATCGAAAACTCCCTAGCCGGGCACAAGATAGCCGTTGAAAGCGCAGCGCCCGAATTTGCCAAACTTCAACCCGCTAACAGAGAAGGATCGGGACTCGGATTTACCAACAAGTACAACACCTATTCAATCCTGAATGAACTGCGCTGGGCGCTTGATCCGGACGTAGAATTCCCGCGAGACTCCATTGTTCCACTGACAAAAACAACCTGGTACGATCCACACACAAACCCAACTTTGGAGTTTGCAGATCTGGAAGAAACACTCGAACGGCGAGCGCTAATGCAAGCAGTCACAAAACGGATACGGAATTGTCGGGCGGTAGTCCTCACGCTGGGGCTGGCAGAGGTCTGGCGCGACGTCAAAGCGAATGTGTTCGTTAATCGAACGCCCATACCGTCTTTGTTCAAGACCGACCCGGACCGATACGAATTTCAGCTTAGCAGTTTCGGTGAAAACTGGGCCAACCTCGAAGCAATTCATGCGTTGCTGTCCCAATATGGACATCCCGATGTTCATATTATCGTTACAGTTTCTCCGGTGCCTTTGATGAACACCTTTTCCACGATGGATATTGTTGTAGCGAATACGTGGGCCAAGTCCCTGTTGAGAGCAGTCGCCCAGGAGTGGGCTGCTGCCCACTCAAATGTCGATTACTTTCCAAGCTACGAGATCGTCCAGAACTCCGACCGTGCAGCGGCGTGGGACCCCGATCTAAGGCACGTGAGAGGCCCAGGAGTTCAGCACATCATGGACTTGTTCTTGGGGAAATACCTAGAATAGGATCGTCGGCCTCATTTCGCAGTCAAGCCATGTCTGCCGTTGGCCCTAGACTTCCGACAACTGAGTCGCCTGCTTCTCGCGACAGCAGATTAGCCCGGTTGCAGCCCGAACCAGCTCTGCAGAAGAAACGCTTTTATCTGCCCGAAGTGGACGGCATCCGTTGCCTTGCCGTGTTGCTGGTATGGATTCATCATTATCCGGAAGGGCCCGGACCCTTCTGGCGCCAGTTGCGTGCGAGCGGATGGGTGGGCGTAAACATATTTCTCGTCCTAAGTTCGTTTCTAATTACTTCGCTATTGATGCTAGAGGCCCAAGCGAAAGGCTCAATATCGCTGCCGCGATTTTACAGTAGGCGGTTTCTGCGGATTTGGCCGCTCTTGGGGCTGGCGCTTCTCCTGAACTATTTACTTTTACCTGCGATCAATTACTTCCCGGGGGGATTTGGTAACCCTAACCTACTCCATGATGTAAAATACCATGCCATACCTAATGCCCTGCTGCTTGGTAACTGGAGCGCGGCAATTTTTCATTATTTAACATACGGATTTTGCAACCATCTCTGGACGATCAATCTTGAGGAGCAGTTTTATTTGTTATGGCCGATATTGATGTTCTATCTTATAAGAAGTCCTCGCCGACTTCTGCAGTGCTGTGTGGGATTGATTGCGGTTTCCTTCGTCGCGCGGTACTACTACGTAACTGTTGGTTTCAAACATCCCGCGCTTTGGGTTAGCACAATCACAAGGCTGGATCCGCTCGCTTTGGGAGGGATCCTCGCGGTTGTTTATCCAAAACTGAAGAATTGGCTGGCACTGCGGCGTTCAGCGTTTGATTCTGTAGCTGCTGTCGCGCTCTTTTGCGGCTCGATCGTAACGGTAACTTTGATCGTCCACAATTGGACCTGGACTGGAGCTGTCTGGTGGAAACTCGGCGCAGTGGACGCTCTCGTAGCTGTTTGCGTTTGTTGCATTGTTGCTAATCCACTCCTGGCCTTTGTCTTGAGGCTTTCCGTGATCGCGTGGCTGGGGAAAATCTCGTACGGCTTGTACGTGTATCAGAAATTCCTGGCACACGGTAGACCGAGTGCTGCTGTGAGATCGTTCTGTGCTTATCTAACCGGTGGACAGTCGAACCTGATGTCGTGGCTCTTGGGACTTGTGATTAACTCTCTTGCTCTCGTTGCGGTTAGCGCGGCAAGCTATTATTTGTTTGAGAGAGTGTTCCTAAAGTTTAAAGAGCGGTTTGAGACGATCCTTTCGCGACCGGCGTAGTCCCGGTCAGGAGTTGAATGATCAAAATCCGCTGAGCGCGTGGCCCACGATTCTGCGTATATTCGTCGGATGCTCAGTCACACTCATTTGAACCGAATCTACACCTCAATCCAGGGGTGCCGAGGTCATCATCAGTGGAGAGTTCCGCTGTTTGCTTTGCGTGGGCCAACGCCGATACGCCATCGCTATTAAGCCCAAGTACATCGCCAAACCTGCGAGAGAGATAATGGCGCACGCACGAAGGTAGGGAGTCCTGAACTGCGTTACGAGCTTATATTGACCCGCTGGCAGATGCCACGCCCTCAGGGTTTCCTCGACGTTCGTCGCCGGGATGTTCTCAACCCGTTGCCCGTCTCTTTTGAGTTTGCCTGTCCAACCGGGAAACCAAATCTCGTTCTCAACAAGAACAGAGTCTTCGCTCAACCTCACTTGGTACGCGATGCTATTCAGCCCGTATGTAACTGGAATTACGCTGTTCCGTCGTTCCAAGACGCCGTTAGTACGCTGCTCTAATCGGCTGCGAATCATGTCAATGGATAAGTTCTCCTTGTCGGCGAACACCAACGGCGTCAGCGGCTGTAGCATGTATTTCGACAACGCTGGATCTGTTTCCAGTTTAGCGCGTGGCTGTAGCACGGTGTTGTTCCAGTCGCTAATTTGATAGGTTCCGTCCAGATAACCAGCCCAACTGAAATCCCTTCGCTTTCGATCAACACGAGCCGGTCTGAGGGGCACCCCGCGGATCTTTTCAGCTACAGGCAAAGGCCAGGAACTAGTAGAAAAACCAATGCTCCGTTTGTACGACGCATCGATATCCTCGCCTTGCGCCGTCCAAGTCCAGTTCGAGACAGAAATTACATGCCAGCCACTCACAAGAACTAATACACAAAGGAGAGCAGCCGACATCGAAGGCCAGCCTACGAGCTTCGAACATTGGAAGCAGAGCGCCACCAAAGTCGCCACCCAAATCAACACTATCCAGATATTCTCTTGGGGTGGCATGAAAACACCAAAAACGCCAGACATAACGACCACCAATAGTAAGCCGAGATACTTGAACCTCGTTCGTATGAGTTCTCGCTGAGCCTCTCTACTGGCGCCGAGAAACTCGCTCAAAGACGCTGAAGCCAGGACGATCAAGGCTAATCCGACTACTCCTCTGTAATCAGATGAAGCCATGCGAGAAAAGCCAAGAATCGGTAAGATTGTGAGGGACCCGCGATACAAGATCGACAGCTTACCGAAAGCGAGTACTCCTGCGAGAATCAACAACACCCACCAAACTGTGAATCGTTTTGCAGTCGTCCTTTGAATAAGGATGATCAACATAATAGTCGGAAGCCCGACGAACACCGAGATCATCGAAGGATCCCCAAGGTACCCAGGAATAAGCATCGTTCCGAATGTCCAGGGAGCTATAAGCGACAGCCAATCCTGGAAAGCCAACGAAGCTGTCGGAAGCTTCGCGCTCGCGCGAGTTAACTGGTCCCGCAAAAGAAATGCCGGACCAAGCGCTACCAGCGAAAGAATAAACCCTAACGCAAGCAACCCGACGATTATTAGCACACTCCGCCGGTCCGAACGCGCCGACGGTTGATAGAATTGATAGAGAAGGTAAACACCCACTAAGAAGCTATGCGACACGACATTTCCAGGATAACTTGCCGTCGTTACACAATAAACGATCACGGGCAGCAGCAGATTCCTAATTTGAAGCGTGCCCTTCACGGTGGCGGCCCAAAACAACCAAGGCAACCACGCATAGGCCCGGACGATGTCCATGTGCTCCGCATTGCTGTAGAAGCCACCAAAAAACTCGTAAGCCAATGCTCCAAACAATGCGCTACGCCAATCGTTCGTCAGAACCCGAAGCAGAAAAAATGCTCCACACGCTCCCCAGAATACGTGGAGGCACTGCATTATTACTGCGGTGTGTAAGGAATAGTGAATACCTGGCAAAACGAACAACCAAAGCGGCGGATAAAAAAAACTCGACTGGAGATTGATGAAGAATGGGTATCCCATTCCCGCAAAAGGGACCCATTCGGGAAGCACATGCTGGCTTACTGCAGTCGTCCAGAACGGAATGATTGTATAATAGGCCTTCCAAAAGTCCCATGGAAAACAATCATTGCCAAAGTAATGGGCGTGGAAGACGGCAACATTTACCAATCCCAATACGCTTATCGCGCCCCATTGGATTAAAGGAGAACCCTCTCGCGCGTTTATCTTTGTCATGACCTGTCCTTAGACGATTCGATCGGTTGTCCGAATGGAGAAGAACTGCGAGCGGGTACTCTACAGCTCTGCTCTCTTGCGCGGCTCAGGCTTTTCAATCCAGATTAAACGGCTCTTCTGCACTCGATAATGATGTGTATGTAAGGCAGCCTGTACAAATTCGTGGCAATACTGGTTTGAAAACGCTCGAAGACAGTGCTGACAAGCTGTTTCCATTCATCTTCGAACCGCACATTCTTCCCTCGGTCTCTACTCATAAGCCATACGGAAAACAGTCCTTGATGAGCCAGGTATGTGGGCTCAAAGCAAACTAGTCGCCCAGTAATGCTGAGAATTTGCTTTGCCAGTTTCAAGACGCAAAGCACTTCTTCATCATCCAAATGATGTAACAGTCCATTGCATAGGATTAGATCCGAACCGTTCAACTGAGGATTAGGTGCTTCAAGAAGTTGCCGCGCGTTGTTCACGGTGAATTTAGCACGTTTGTCGCGCCTTTGCCGGGCAGCAGCGATGTAGTCTTCACTGATATCAAAGCCGACATAGGTGATGTCCTGTGGCAGATGATCGAGCGCTGTTCCCGATCCACAGCCTACATCAACGACCTTTTCACCACCACTAAGGTTCCAGTAATTTTCTGCGAGCCACTTTCTCGCATATTTTACACCTACCAGATTCTGAAACTGCTCATAAATGTAGGAGCTGGAGAGAATTCCTTTCAACCCACTGTTATCTTGCATGTTCGGCTCACAAGGCTACCAAATTTGTCGTGTCAGCGTCTGTCCGGCTCATATCTAACACCTGTGGTCATCCCTGCGAGACGCCTACGAGATCAAACCAGGCATCATAGTCACGAATATAATCATTCGCATCGTAAGGGTGAGATGCAAAAACGAGCAATGCTGCATCTTCCGAATATTTGTATTGTGTTCCCCAAATTCGGGGTGGGATGTAAAGACCCAGCTCTGGCCGATCGAGCACAACCTCCTGTCTATTCCATCCATCATCAACGAGAACGTGAACACTGCCCTTAATACATATTAGAAACTGATGACACTCTCGATGAGCATGTTCGCCGCGAACTTCGGCGCTCGGGACGTGATGAACCACAAAGAATCTTGAGGGTACAAATGGAAGCTCCCTGGCAATCTCCGCTGCAACGAGATGTCCGCGGATGTCTTCAAACGCCGGGATCCTATGCAAACTTACCCCGCGGACCTTCATGATATCCGCAGTGATCCCCTCCGCCGGTTGTAATGTATTCGTTACTCGAGTGGCATGGACCGGAGCCCTATAGCTAGAGATCCGCGCAGGATTACCCTGCACAACGGCATTGGCAGGAACGGACTTGGTGACCACCGCGCCAGCACCGACCATGGCATTTTGACCAATCGTGACGCCAGGTAGAATCGTTGCATTTGCTCCAATCGAACAGCCGCGCCGAAGATAAGTGATTTCGAACTGCTCTGGCCGTTGTTTGCTCTTGGGAAACGGGTCATTAGTAAACGTGGCGTTTGGCCCGATGAAAACATCATCCTCGACGCGCAAGCCCTCCCAAAGTTGCACGCCGCATTTTACAGTGACCCGGTTGCCGATGATGACATCGTTTTCGATAAAAACATGGTCGCAAACATTACAATCCTCACCAATAACCGCTCCTGGCAGAACATGGGCAAAAGCCCAGATCTTGGTCCTCGCGCCGACTGCACTGCTTTCACAAATGCCCTGTCGATGAACGAAGTAATTCATGTTGTGTAGCAGGTATAAAGGATAACTCCTTCATGACCACAGCTCCCGGCCGGTGTTTCGTGTTTTCGAATGCTCGCCATACGTAAGATCCGACTATCGCCAGGCAAATCAGGTTCACGCTACCAAAAAATATGATCGTGAGGATCACTGGCGAATAGCCCGGAACTTGAATTCTCCCTGACAACCGGGCCCACACGACGATACTCGAAAGCACCACCGAGCCGGTACAGCCGACCAATCCGATCCAAAACAAAGCCTGAATAGGAGTGTGCGAAAACGAAAACGCCGAATCGAGCAGATACTGGATCCTCTTTAGCAGTGTCCAACCACTCTTTCCATGTGCGCGCTTCTGTCTTCTGTAGGGAATCAGTTTCCTTCTGAATCCTAGCCACAACAAGAGCGCAACCAGTGAAGTGTGTGACTCGTCGAGCTTAAGCAGGCTTTCCCGAAATAATTCATTGCAACCAAAGACATCGATTCCTCCCTTTGGCGTCTCTGATTGAACCAGTTTCCGGTAGAGGAACCAAAAAATCTGTGAGGCCCATCGGCCGAAAAACGGATCTTCCCGAGCAATCCTGGTGCCGACTACCACATCAGCTTCATCTTTAGCCAGAGTCTCAAAGAAAGTAATGATTAATTCCGGCGGCTCCTGAAGGTCGGCAGCCATTACCGCAAAATACCTGCCGCTGGCTTTCTCGAGACCAATTCGGATTGCAGCGAATGATCCGAAGTTACGCGAAAGAACTACCACCTTCGACGAGAAGGGAACATTGGGTAACATCGTCGCGAGACGCTGCAACGATTGGTCCGGACTTCCATCGATGACGAATACGACCTCCAGTGAGCCCGGCAACTGCTCATCGACGTGTTGGAGGCACCTGAGCAATTCGACGATTGAGTCTTCGTTTTTGTAGACCGGTATGACAATTGAGTACATGGCCGGATTCAGGCGTCCCATGTGTTGCAGGCATCAATCACTCTCGCGATGTCCTCATCTGTAAGGTAAGGATGAATCGGTAGTGATACCTCGCAATTGGCGAAACGTGCCGCGTTTACCAAAGAATTTACGACTTCAAATTTCTCGCCACGCAGGGCTGGTTGGTCGGGAATAAGTACCGGGTAATGCACGGCACTCTCAATGCTGCGAGTTCGCAGGTGTTCCCGGAAGCTCTCTCGATTATCCTGCACAAGAACCGGAAAGAGATGATAGACGGAATCTGAGCCTCGCGGAGCCTCCGGGATGGTCAGCGCCTCAGAAGTGATATTCTCTCTGTATTGTCTGGCGATATGTCGTCGGCGTTGAGTGAACGCTGCGAGGCGAGGCAATAAGGCTTCCAAAAGAACTGCTGCCTGAATTTCGTCCAAGCGGCTGTTCATACCGAGAGAGACATGCATGTATTTTCCGGTTTGTCCGTAGTCCCGCAGAGTTCTCGCTGCGGCAGCAAATCGTTCTTCGTTGGTAAGAACTGCTCCACCGTCACCCATGCCCCCCAGGTTCTTTGTGGGATAAAAGCTCAGAGCTGCCATGTCACCGACGCTACCGACCGGAACCCCATGGCTTGTCGCACTGATCGCCTGTGCACAATCCTCAACCAACTGGACATCAAAACACTTTTTCAGACTAGCTAGCTCGTGGAGGTCTATTGCATGGCCAAACAAATGAACAGGCAACAGAAAACGGATTGCGTCGTTTCGCTGAGCGAGAATTTCCTCTGCCACTTTCAGATTCAGTAACCCTGTATTATTTACATCGACGAACACTGGGACACCACCGGCACGCAAGATTGCCAGTGTGGTCGCAAAAGCGCTCAACGGTGTTGTGAGCACTCGATCACCCTGTTTTAACCCAAGCGCCCGTAGGCTGATCTCGATCGCATCCAAGCCATTTCCGCATCCCACCACATGTTTAACGCCGGCGCATACAGCTAATGCTTCTTCAAACCGCCGGACCTTCTCGCCGAGAATCAAGCGCCCACTGTTGCCGACTGCATTAACGGCGCTCAGCACTGCCGATCTAATGCTGCGCCATTGCGCTTGGAAGTCATTCAAATGAACTGTCGGGTTCACAGCGAAATCATCTAGAATAGTGCTAAGCGACGACTCGTCACGAGTTTTTGTGTTTGCAAACAGAGCCCGGAGAATTGCAAGTTAACGTTTGTAAAACCCGCGATGCGCCAGCAGGCGTTGCGCGTCTGTCGGTTGTTGCAGCCGGGCACGCGCAATCTCGGTGGAGAAAAGGAGCAGTTGTGCTTGACTGATAGGTTCGACATCTCTCGGCAGAATGCCTGCGCAAACAATCAAGATTAGCGGTGCCCGGCAGCACAATCTCAAGAACCTCCACGTCGAGATTCCGCGGGAGAAGCTGGTGGTGATCACCGGTTTAAGCGGCTCGGGGAAATCCTCGCTCGCTTTCGACACGCTTTATGCGGAAGGGCAACGCCGTTACGTCGAGAGCCTTTCCGCTTACGCGCGGCAGTTCCTCGATCGAATGGAAAAGCCGGATGTCGATTTCATTGAAGGCTTGTCGCCTGCCATCGCCATCGAACAACGCAGCGCCGGCGCGAACCCACGATCGACAATCGCAACTACGACTGAGATCTACGATTACCTGCGGGTCCTCTTTTCCGCGGTGGGTCAACCGCACGATCCCCTCACCGGCCGGCCGCTCAGCCGCCAAACACCTCAGCAAATCGTCGATCAGGTCCTGGCGTTCGAACCGGGCACCAAAATCATTGTGCTGGCTCCGTTGATTGAGAATCAACCCGGTGAGTTCCGGGATGTGCTCGAAAAACTCCGACGTGAAGGATTCGTTCGTGCGCGCATCGATGGAGCGATGGCATTCGGGTGCGGCTGACAGACTCAATCGAAACGGCTCTCAAATGGGGCAGCAATCGCATTGTCGCTTTGTGCCAAACACCCACTGCAGATGACAATTGGGCAGAATGCCGCTATTCCACGGATTACGGGAATGCTGAGACCGGCTTCAATTTAGGCGAGCTGACGCCGAGACATTTTTCCTTCAACAGCCACCTCGGCGCTTGCCCGGCTTGCCACGGTCTGGGAACACAATTGGTCGTTGACCCGGAGTTGATGATCTCCGACCAAACCAAAACCTTGGCCGAAGGAGCAATCACACCCTGGCGTCGCGGCACAAAACGCATGCGAGTCTACTATCGGCATCTGCAGGATGCGCTGATCAAACACTTCAACATAAACGAAGACGTGCCGTTCGCCGATTTGCCTGACACATTCAAAGCCGCGCTTTACTTCGGCACGAATGGTAAGCCGGTTGAAATGCAGTTTGGCGGCAACGGCGACAAGAAAATCACAAAACCGTTCGAGGGACTCGTGCCCCAAATGCAGCGGCTTTATGAGCAGACCGAGAGCGAGTTCCGTCACTGTCAAAGACCGACCCGCCTCTGCCGATGCTACGGCGGGCAGGCAGGGCCGCGAATTGAACATCCACCAGTTCAGCCAGCAAAACGTGGAAGACGCGCTGCGATTCATTGCCGATCTCGACCTGACTGAACAGCAACAGACGATCGTAACAGAAGTGGTCCGCGAGATTCAGTCGCGCCTGCAATTTCTCGCCGAAGTCGGGCTAGGCTATCTCACATTGAATCGCGAGAGCGGCACGCTTTCCGGAGGGGAAGCGCAACGCATACGGCTCGCGACACAGATCGGCTCCGGTCTGGCTGGCGTTCTCTACATCCTCGATGAACCCAGCATCGGTCTGCATCAACGCGACAACTCCCGTTTGCTGGGAACACTGCGAAAACTGCGCGACCTCGGTAATTCCGTCATCGTGGTCGAGCACGACGAAGAAACGATTCGGGCTGCCGACCACGTTGTTGATCTCGGTCCGGGCGCAGGGCCGCGTGGCGGCGAGATTGTGGCAGAGGGAACTCTCGGCGACATCGAGCGCGCCAAAAATTCTTTGACTGGCAATTATCTTTCGGGACGCGCGCGCATTGCCATCCCAAAACAACGTGTCCAGCCGCGGCCCGACGGCTGGCTAACTGTCATTGGCGCAGGTGAAAACAA
>WNFX01012197.1_pt1 | contig 10846 bp, 8 predicted proteins | sample 5400111 | NCBI WGS metagenome assembly WNFX01 (sample SAMN13153363, study PRJNA577476) | soil metagenome | isolation source: 40 cm soil or saprolite under grassland replicate 1 | place: USA:California | collected 2016-06-15
CGGCAAAGGAAGGGGAAATTTGCCAATTTCACACTGCATTCCGAGGGCGGAGGCTCGAAGGAAGTCAGGGGCAACGATGGCTATGCAAGGAGTTGTGGGAGACTCGTAGCAGTCAGTTTCGGGTAATAATTCAGGGTAATAATAATAGGGAGGAATGATAATGGGGAAAATGGAAGTAACGCTTGGCCTACGCCAGGCAAGTTATTGATTTACTTGGGCGTCCCTGGAGGGATTCTAACCCTCGTTTGGCGCCGTGAAAGGGCGACGCCTGACGGCTTTGCAAGAACTTAGAGGACCGGTCGTCAGATATTCTGAGACCTAAATACCAATAAGGATCGGGGTGCAATCGACTTGGTGACAGTGCGCTTTGAGTAGCTATCGAACAAGTGATTGAAAACACAAGAGATCTGCTTGAGATGAAATGGCAGGGCAGCGTTCTAACCAACTGAACTACGTCCCCACTCGCCAAATCAACGACTTCGCTGAAAACCTTGCTGGACAAGGCATTTGCAGGTTTTGCATAGAGCGCACTGTTCGCACAGAATGCTCTAGCAAGCCCCTGTTCCTGGCAAAACCGCCTGTAAACCGCCTGTAAATTTCTGAGAAGCTCAGCATACTGCTCAGGACGGTCCACGTTGATGGCCAGGAAGAAAACACAGGGAAACGAACCTCGCAAAAACATCCTAACAGCTTCCCTTCCAGCGGGAAAGGGCGCGTCGCCGTTTTCGACGGACCTGCGATTCTAGCGATACAGCCCTCTTCGAAGTCACACACGGATTTTGTGATCAGCCGCAGACAAGGTGGTAGCCTCACCTGGACGTGAACCGCACCGGCACGTATCGCTTGTCTCTCAAGCATGATTCCTTCCGCAATTCCGACCAGCTGAGCCTCCCTCTATGGCATCGCCGTGAAAGGGCGCTGATCTATTGGATCACGTAGCAACTGCAAGGCAGCCGTCGCTCTGCAATGCCCTGTAAGGAACGCTCAAGAACACGATGGAACAGGTTTTGGTTGTAGCGTCCTTGTACCGCGACTTCTGAACCAAAGGTTCGTGCCCCCAAGATCAACAAGAAAAGTGATCAGGATTTCATCTGTCAGAGAGAACGGGATGTTCTGGTCGTTCGCCCCTACATAGAAGCAATCTGACTTGCTGGAAAACTCCTGCCTTGGTGTCACCTAATCTGGACAAGGAGGCAATCCCTCCTTCTTAAGCATCTCGCGGTTCTCATCCCATCGCAATTGCTGGTTCACATAAGGGCGAATAACACCCACGCCAAAGTCATGCCACGTCTCGTCGAATGGTGTGACGAGGCCTCGTACGCCCACTGGATCCCAACCGACGCGTCTGTCCCATCCTGGCCTGAGGCATACGAACACCTTGTAGCCGAGGGCCGGCTCTCTCGCGTGTCATGTCCTTCTCTTGCTCATGCCGCGGGACAATTTGCGAGAGCCTCGACTGAGTCCACTGATTGGCAAGAGCTGAAGCCCACGGGCGAGGGCCCAAATAGCGTATAGGAAAATAGAGCATGACCTCCGTGCGCATGGACAAGGTGGCTTTGGGCCGCGAGATTCTTTAAGACGCGAGCATTGGCCGCACGAGCCTGCGAACTCGGCAGGATTCAATCTAACGGGCAGCCCGCCAAGGCTGCGCGCGAGGTCCGTGTTCGAGATATGTTGCGAGTGACAAACGACGGCGGCGAGGGTCTGGCTTCGTGGCTGCGACATTTCGTGGAAAGAAACCGGAGAAGAACGCTCAATACGCAGTTTCTTCATGCGGCTGCGAAGAGTGTTGGGATGAAGATCAAGAATTTTTGCGGCGCCGCGCTGGCCTTCGATCACTCCCTAAAGGGTTGGTCCGCATCCGGCCACTTCGGACTTTTCGCCAATCGCAGACGTGGCGATACGCTGTCACGCTGCCGCGATCTGCTCAGCGCGCACTGCGCAAACGAGCCTGAGACAACAACTCATTGGCGATGTCCGGTTTGCGCCGGCCCCATGTTCATCATTGAACGGCTGACCAGCAGCCAGCTTTATTTCCAACCGGCCCTGACCATGCCTGATCCCCAGAGGTGCAGCCTTGACTCCTCCTGAGATACCGATGGCGCAACTAGTTTCGATCAACATCTGTTGTAGGTGTGTTCCAGCGCGCCATGCCCTCGTATGCTCACGCGGAGACGGAGTCCTGCAAACACCACCCCTTCTGTCACCGGTCAAGACTCCAATGCGATGTTCAAAAACAACGCCACATCTCTCTTCGTCTCGGTTGGTTGCTTTAGAGACGCCCTGCAACCAGCACGGACTCATTGAAATCCGATAGCCCACCGCGTCCGCCGCAAACGCCAGCGGCTCAGTTCAAACGACCCTATCGAAACTGCCTCGACCACCCGACCTGTGCACTCCCACACTTCTTCTTTCGGGGCAGTCCCGATAGGGATCTAACGTTTCCCAGAACCCGATCTGGCGAAACTTCCTACAATCCCACTCGGCGGGAAGAACACCGCACCTCAGGCTTAACGACTCTCAAGACGTCGGAGAGTAAGTCCCTCTTAACAGCCCCACCGATTGGGCGTTTGTGCTAAGGATACCGGACGATCGGTCAAGAATATAAGACCGCTCTTGCCGCATAGTAGAGCTGGATCGCGAGGAGTGCGAATCGAAAGCAAGTGAATGAAAGGAAGGTACAAGAAATGAATACGATTGTGAAAGAGACACAGACGAGCAGGGACTTTGAGCAACTCAGGACGCGAGGCGCCGTAGGTCGCCGTGCTGAATCACTGGCTGATCGCATTGAGGAAGGAGCTGCCGGCTTGGCTGCCTTTGCTGAAGGGCTCTCGGAAGCGGAATGGCGTGCACCGGTGCCGGAAAGTGGGAAGGACCACCGTTCGGTCGGCGTCATCGTGCACCATGTTGCATACGTCTATCCTATTGAGATTGATCTCGCGCGAACCGTCGCCAGCGGCAAGGTCGTTGCCGACGTCACGTGGGAGGTTGTCGCCGAGTTGAATGCCAAGCATGCCCACGAACAGGCGGGGGTAACGAAGGCTGCCGCGCTCGAACTCTTGCGCCGGAACAGTCGTGAAGCGGCCGCCGCGGTACGCGCGTTCACGGATGACGAGCTGGATCGGGCAGCGCCCTTCTCCCTGAACTATGGCGCACCTGTCACCGCGCAGTTCGTCATTGAGGACCACGCATTGCGGCACAGCTGGCACCACCTGGCGCGCATCCGCACGGCTCTGGGCCGGTGACCTTCGCAGCCCGGCGGCGAAACTTACACACATGCGTACGGCCGGTCCTTTTGGACCTGAGGGCGGGCCGTCGGTACTTGAGCGGGTCCGTGGAGGCCTCATGGATCGCTCCCTCATCGAAACGCTACGTGCGGAACAGAATTGTAGAAAATTGGTCCACCTGGTCAACGCGGCCGGGTATCTCAATCATTTCGACTGGGGCGGCACGGGCGGTGTGCATTGAGGCTAGACCATCATCAAGGCCGAGAACGAAGTGCAGGCGCGGCTCGCCGCACCGCCTCGAGTTCGTTGCCGAGCGCGGGTGGTCAAGATCGTCAAATTTACTCAGCCGATGCTGAATTCGACGCATCAGCAACGACTCCGACGCAGCCAGCGCTTGGGCCACTGAAATTGATGTGTGTCCTGGCACACCCCGATGATGAATCACTCGGCATCGGAGGAACCCTGGCGAAATACGCCGACGAGGGCGTCGAGACCTATCTAGTGACAGCCACGCGCGGCGAGCGTGGCCGCTTCGGCGAAAGCGGAGAAAAGCCGTCGCCTGACGTCGTCGGTCGTGTGCGCGAGGCCGAGCTGCGCGAAGCGGCGAGGGTCTTAGGCGTGCGCGAGGTCAATTTCCTTGACTACTACGACGGCGACCTGGATCAGGTAAACGTCGCTGAGGCGGTGGCAAGGATTATCGACTACCTCCGTCGATTGAAGCCACACGTCGTCATTACATTTGGTCCCGAAGGTGCCTACGGCCATCCCGATCACATCGCTATCTCGCAGCTCACGACCGCCGCGGTTGTCGCCGCCGCCGGGGAAAATGGATCGGGCCGACCCCATCGGGTGTCGAAGCTGTATTACATGGAGTGGAGCTGCCAGAAATGGGAGGCCTATCAAACTGCGCTGCGCGGTCTGATCTCCAAAGTGGATGGTATCGAGCGAAAGTCGTCGCCATGGCCAGACTGGGCCCTCACGACAGTCATGGACACGAGTCAGTTCTGGCCGACTGTCTGGAAAGCCGTGTCGTGTCACCGGACACAGATGAGCATCTACAAGAACCTCGAACATTTATCCGACGAGAATCACAAAGCGATCTGGGGAACACAGGAGTTCTATCGCGCGTTCAGTCTCGTGAATGGCGGTCGCGCGCGCGAGTCCGATCTCTTCGAGGGACTGCGCTGATAGGATTCGCACGTAGCATCCGCCTTGAGGCGGATCGTGGGGGTATCGCGATGAGCACCAAGCTCGATACATTGAAGAACCGGACAGCGCCGATCGAAATGGCCCCGGACGACTTTCGTGCGCTCGGCCATCAACTCGTCGATTCGCTGGCCGACTGGCTGGCGACGATGCCGTATGGGCTGGTGACTAGAGACGAGTCGGTTGCAGAAATCAGGCGCGCGCTCAAGAGCGAGCGTGGGCTTCCCGACGCAGGCGAGAGAGCGGCACAAGTGCTCAGAGAAGCCGCCGACCTGCTGTTCGAGCATTCGCTGTTCAACAGCCATCCGCGCTTCTTTGGTTACATCACCTCGAGTCCGGCCCCCCTCGGAGCGCTTGGTGATTTTCTAGCGGCGATGATCAACCAGAACGTGGGCGCATTCCGACTCTCTCCGCTCGCGACCGAAATAGAAGCGCAGACCGTTCGGTGGATTGCTGAGCTCATCGGATATCCGACCGGCTGCGGCGGTCTCCTAGTGAGCGGCGGCAACATGGCCAACTTTGTGTGCTTCCTCGCGGCCCGCGCTGCGAAGGCCACGTGGGACGTGCGAACGAAAGGTCTTGCGGGGCAACCGCGGCTGTTGGCGTATGCCTCGACCGAGGCGCACACATGGCTTCAGAAAGCGGCCGACCTGTTTGGATTTGGCTCCGACGCCATTCGCTGGATTCCCGTCGATGCCGGGCAGCGGATGAATCCCGCTGCGCTCGAGTCGCAGATCGATCGAGATCTCGCCGGCGTTGATCTTCCGTTTCTCGTCGTCGGCACCGCTGGCTCGGTCAGCACCGGCGCGGTGGATCCACTGCTGGAAATCGCGGCGATTTGCCGCGCGCGCAAGCTGTGGTTTCATGTGGATGGAGCGTACGGGGCGTTAGCGGCTCAGGTACCTGGCGCTCCGGAGAGTCTGCGGGCGCTTAACGAAGCAGATTCGGTGGCGGTCGATCCGCACAAATGGCTCTACGCACCGCTGGAAGCCGGGTGCGTGCTCGTGCAACGACCCGACGATCTTCTTCAAGCGTTTTCTTATCATCCTACCTACTATCACTTCGACGAAACCGCCATTAATTATTTCGATCAAGGCCCGCAGAATTCGAGGGGGTTCCGCGCGCTCAAGGTGTGGCTGGCACTTCGGCAGGTCGGCCGCACCGGTGCGATCGGCATGATCGCCGACGACATGCGGTTGTCGCAGCACCTCGACGCGCTCATCCGCCGTCACTCTGAGTTCGAGGCGTTCACGCAGCAGTTGAGCGTCACGACGTTTCGATATGTACCGTCGGAACTGAAGCCGCAGATTGGTTCGGCCACCGTCGAGAAGCGCATCGATGAAATCAATCAGGCGCTGCTGACTCGTGTTGAGAAAAGTGGTGAAGCATTCCTGTCCAACGCGGTCGTCAATGGAAAATTCGCGCTGCGAGCCTGCATCGTGAACTTCCGCACCTCCCTTGTCGACATCGAAGCACTCCCTCCGTTGCTTTCGCGCCTCGGCAAAGATGTCTGTCGTGAGTCTGTCGTCGGCCCGGGCTTTAGCTCTGATCGTACGTAGGTCAGGTCTCGCCTGTCGTTACTTGTGCTGGTATGAATTCTGTAAGTCAGGACGACGTTGACTCGCGTACTCACGTTTTCACGAGATTCAGCGAGCACAAGGAACCGCTTGCCATCTTTCGAAGGCACATAGTGATTTCGGGCACCCAAATGAACGATAGGTGTCGTGAACAACGCTACCGGCGGCTTCGGTTGCAGACTGTCACCTATAAACGCCCACAGACACCGACATAAGGCTCCTATCGGATGCGACGTAGAAGATCTCTTTCCCGTTGCTGTTCCAGACTAGGCCTCTATTCACTTTGGCTGGATTCCCTTGCTGGGACAGTCGCATGAGCAGACCGCGACTGGCTGCGGAAACGCGCTGGAGGAACTTCAAACTGGCGCTTGAACGCCCGATTAAAAGCGGGCTCGGACTCATAGCCGACTTCGGATGCGATCTGTGCCACCGAGTAACTGGTCGAAGCCAGCATCTGCGCTCCCAACTGAAGTCGCCAGCGCGTGAGGTAGGCCATTGGGGGCTCGTTGAGGTAATGGCGGAATCGCTCAGCCAGCACCGAGCGTGACAGCCCCGCTTCTTTTGCCAAGGAAGCAATACTCCACGGCTGCGCAGGATTCCGGTGCATTAACGCCAGCGTCTTTCCGACCTCCGAATCGCGGGCGCCAGCCAACCAACCGGTTTGCTCGGCTGGAAGGTGCGTAATGTAGGCACGTAGTGTTTCAATAAACAAAACCTCAGACAGCTTGGCTAAGACTGCTTCTCCGCCGGATCGAGAAGCGTCGGCCTCGTTCACGGAAAAGCGGATCGAGTTCTCCAGCCATCTGCCCGACGCATCATTACGAATGCTGACTTTGAACACCGGCGGCAGGCCGCTAAGAAAAACTTGGCTTAGTCGTGGGTCGCAGGCCATGAAGCCACAGACGAATTTTGTAATTTCCCCTCCACCACCCAGACACGAGCGCTTCAACCCTTGGGAAAAAATTCGGGCTAGTTCCTTCGCCATATCCACAGACTTGGTTGGAGAGCCGTTTTCGAGGAAGTGTGCGTCGCCGTGAGGAAAGATCACAATGTCGCCCGCCTCAAGAATGATTCGCGGCCCATCCGCTAACCGGGCAGAGGCGCGCCCTTCAGTCAGTAGGTGATAAATGATCACGTGCCTCGCGGCCGGTGCTACATACGGCGCGACCGTGCGAGAGGGTGGCGAACAAAAACTCCACGGAGAGGAAAATTCTCCGTTGTAGAACATGGCCCCTTGGAGCTTCACCACTTTCAGCACTTCGGAAAGCACATCCATATGTCCCCCCTGGGACTTCCGGCGAACTTTTCCGGACTCTGGGGCAAAGCCATCATACGGCAAGCACGCGGCAGGCAAGAAAGCCGGACGTGCGGATAAGTATGGATCGCGATAGTGGCGCATAGTAAGCCTCATTGAAGCCTTCGCAGATGCGAAAAGCGTTCAAGTCAATTCAAGATGCAGAGGGACATGACGAATGCCGTCCACAGCCGATGTTCTTGATACCACACACGCCTTTGGTCAAGTGAAGTTGATCGAGGAAGCCTTTACGTCGACCGAGAAGAAGGAGATCGTCACCGAACTCACCGATGCCATGGTGTCGATCAAGGAACAGAACGGTCCTTCTTGGGCCTGGGTAGATATCGAAGACGTTCTTAGCGATGAAAACCTGGACGGCCGGAGACTACGACCGCTTCTCTCGCTATATGGAGCAGGGCGCGCGCATTTTCTACGAACAACTCGATGTTCCCGCAGGGTGCCAGCTGCTCGATGTGGCTTGCGGCTCGGGCCAGGTTGCGCTGTGGGCGGCGCGTGATGGAGTGAACGTCACCGGCGTGGACATCGCGCCGAACCTGGTGCAGCGTGCGCAGGCGCGCGCCAAAGCGGAAAGTCTCAAGGCTTGTTTCATTGAAGGTGACGCCGAGGCTCTTCCGTTCGAAGATGCAAGCTTCGACGTCGTAACCAGTCTGGTCGGAGCGATGTTTGCTCCGCGACCGGAACTCGTGGCTCGCGAGCTGCTACGAGTGTGCAGCCCCGGAGGCACCATTGCCATGGGAAATTGGACGCGCGAAGGGTTCATCGGACAAATGTTCAAAACCTTCGCCAAGTTCATCGCTCCCTCTGGCATGCCGGCTCCGGTGTTGTGGGGCGACGAGACTGTGGTGCGCGAGAGACTGGGCCACGGAGTTTCCGACCTTACGATGACGCGTCGCCAATATAGCTTCACCTACCCTTTCCCACCGGCAGAGGTGGTCGAGTTTTTCCGGCAGTATTATGGACCCACCAATCGCGCGTTTGCTTCCTTGGATGAAACGGAAGCGAGGAAACTGCGCGTCGACTTGGAAGCATTGTGGTCCATGCACAATCGCGGAGGGAATGAACTCACCGTGGTTTCATCGGAGTATCTGGAAGTGATCGCGGTGAAAGCCTGAGCTTCGGGGTTTTCGCCGCGAATCTTTGCACAATGAGGAGATTTGAATATGCCTTTAATGCGTCCGGATCCAACTTTTTACCCTTCACCGGGCATGGCGATGCAAGCGCCGTCAGAACGCCTCGCCTATGTCGCTCTGCTCAACAATGCGCTGGCGTGATGTGGAGTCAGATGCGCGGGTAAGTACCGGCCGCCATCGTGGTACATAGTAATTTAAATCGATTCTCTGGAGGTTAACTGCAATGAAATATTGTCTCCCCGTCGTACTCGGACTGTTTCTCTGCGGCACGGTCACCGCGCAGGATCATTCGGCTCACACTCAAGCCAAGCCAGCAACTCTGATGCAGGGCTATGGCGATCTGCATCACCCAGTATCAACCAACAACGCACAAGCCCAGCAATTCTTCGATCAGGGATTTCGTCAAATCTACGCTTTCAACCACGATGAAGCGGCGCGCTCGTTTCAGCGTGCCGCAGATCTTGACCCCAAACTGGCCATGGCCTATTGGGGAGTTGCCGAGGCCGTGGGACCCAACTACAACGATCCCGCGAGCGACGACCGTTTCGCAATGGCCCACACGGCTATTCAGAAGGCGGTTGATCTCTCAGGTAGCGCTTCGCCCGCCGAGCAGGCATACATCAAAGCCATGGCGTTGCGTTTTCCGGCCGATCCCAAGGCAGACCGTCGGCAGGCGGCCGAGGCGTATCACGATGCCATGCGCGAAGTGGTCAAGCAGTTTCCAGACGACCTCGACGCGGCTACGTTGTTCGCCGAATCCGGCATGAACCTTCACCCCTGGGGTTTGTGGATGGTGGACGGAACTCCGCGCGAGGGCACCGAAGAAATCGTCGCGACCCTCGAATCGGTGATCAAAAGGGATCCTAACCATTTGGGCGCGATCCATTATTACATTCACTCGGTGGAGGCCTCGAAGTCTCCGGAGCGTGCCCTGGCCGGGGCCAACCGGCTGGCTGCTTTGGCGCCAGCGGCGGGACACATCGTCCACATGCCGGCTCATGTCTACATACGCACCGGCGATTACGCAGCCGCGGTCAAAACCAACCAGGAAGCGGCGGCAGTCGATCAGGCTTACATCAAGGCAAGTGGCGCACAGGGGATCTACTCCTTGATGTACTACAGTCACAACTTGCACTTCATTGCCATGTGTTCCGCCATGGATGGCGACTACGCGGAAGCCACCAGAAATGCCGACCTTCTGGCCGCCCACGTGGCGCCCCATGTCAAGGACATGCCGCCGCTGGAAGGTTTCATGACGATCCCTATCGCAGTGGATGTGCGCTTCCACAAGTGGGACGAAATCCTCAAGATGCCTAAGCCCGATCCGGGAATGAAGATCGGGACCGTGTTCTGGCATTTCGCGCGCGGCATGGCCCTGGCGGCTAAAGGTAAGGTCAATGAAGGCGAAGCCGAGTATCAGGTCGTATCGGACGCGGAAAAGAATACGCCGGAGGACGTGATCTTTGCCATGCCGGTAAACAACAAGGCAAAAGACGTCTTGAAGATCGCAAGAGACGTGTTGGGTGCGAAAATTGCTTTGGCAAAGAAAGACAACGCGGGCGCCATCACCCTGCTGCAAAGTGCTGTGGCTGCCCAGGACACTCTCAAATATGCCGAGCCGGAGGATTGGTTCTTCCCGGTGCGCGAGTCACTTGGTGCGGCGCTTCTGATGAACGAAGACAATGCGGGCGCGGAGAAAGTTTTCCGCGAAGACTTAAACTACCACCCGCGTAACCCGCGTTCGTTGTTCGGGTTGCAACACGCGCTCGAGGCGCAAGGCAAAAAATATGATGCCGGCTTTGTGCAAAAGCAGCTCCACTCCTCGTGGAAAGGCGGAAGCACGCAATTGCGGCTGGATGATCTGGTCTGAATCTGCAGGCTTGCAGCCGGGAGGTAACAATTCGCCACGGATTTCGCGGATTCACGCGGATCAACCAATCATGGCCAATCCGCGTTCATCCGTGCGAATCTGTGGTCCGGCGACGCTTCGCCTGTGCCCTCGTGACGATCATGGTTATCGCGGCGGCGTGGGGCTTCCAGGCAGGCACATGCTCGGCTATATATCCGTAACAGGGCATGCGGGGCTGGGTAGCCATCAGAACGGCAGATCCAACCTAAGACGATCGCCGATGCACAGTGTGTCCTCGCGCCCTTCAGTTGCAAGGTTCTCGCTGAACTCGGGATCACGGTCTCCGTGACCTTGTGAATCAGGTCTTTGGCTTGTGAATCGGAAAGCTCATCCTAGAACACTTTGATTGTCACCAGCGGCATATTTTCTCCTTCGCGTGTGCTGTTTTCTACAGATGTAAGTCAGGATTGTCCGCCTGTGCCCTTCCGGCTAACACCCGAGGTGAGGGTGGCTCTCAGTTGTCGGCCGCAGCCTAAGCTCCT
>WNFX01047433.1_pt1 | contig 10845 bp, 11 predicted proteins | sample 5400111 | NCBI WGS metagenome assembly WNFX01 (sample SAMN13153363, study PRJNA577476) | soil metagenome | isolation source: 40 cm soil or saprolite under grassland replicate 1 | place: USA:California | collected 2016-06-15
TTCACCGACAAGCTCGGGCAGGAATTTGCCAACGCCCGACGGCTGATGGATGCCTATCCGACGACTGTTGCGGGGCACGAAACGATCGCCGAGATCAAGACCCTGCTGGATCAAATCGAGCCCGCTTATCAGGTCATAAACACTCGTCAGCGTGAGGTTGTCGACCTCCAACTAGCCGGCCAGCACGGGGAGGCCAATCAGCACGTCAATCTCCTCAACGATCTCCAGCGCACAGTGCAAAACCAGCGAGCATTGATGAATTCAAAAATGGACGGCTTGATCACCGTCGCGGCACAGGCCGCCGAGGAGCGCCAGCGGGCGGTGTTCTGGCTAGCGATCGCCGCGACCGGCTCCACCGTGGCGTTAGGTCTGTCTGTTGCTGCGCTCATCACGAGCCGTCTCACGCGGCCAGTCCGGTCCTTGGCCAGCGCTATGCGCGATGTGCAGCAAGGCAATCTCGAGGTGCAACTGCCGGTGAGTTCTGCCGATGAGGTGGGGACACTAACCGATGCGTTCAATTTTTTCGTAAAAGAGCTGCGCTCCAAGGAGCAGATGAAGCAGACCTTCGGAAAGTACATCGACCCGCGCATACTGGAGCACGTTCTGGGACAACCGGACGCAGAGGTTGTGGCTGGCAGACGGCGCGAGATGACTGTGCTGTTTGCGGATCTGTTGGGCTTCACGAGCGTATCGGAACGATTGACGCCTTCGGTCATGGTGACGCTCCTCAATCGCCACTTCGGCCTGCAAGCTTTAGCGGTACAGGAACACCACGGCGTAGTAGACAAATTCGTGGGCGACTCGGTCATGGCATTTTGGGTGCCACCGTTCGTCGAGCCAGGAGAACACGCAATACTGGCGTGCCGGGCCGCGCAAGCGCAATTGGTCGCGCTCGATACGCTCCGCCGTGACCTGCCCGAGATCACCGGGCTTCGCCGTGACGCGCCCGCTGTCCATCTAGGCATTGGCATTTGCACGGGCGAAGCTGTGGTCGGCAACATCGGTTCAGAGAACACGCGCAGCTATACCGTCATCGGCGATACTGTGAATTTGGCGGCTCGGCTCGAAGGCGCCAACCGTGTCTATGGCACTCAGATTCTTATCGCCGAAACCACGGCGCAGGCCATCGGATCGGCGTTCGAAACCCGAGAGATCGATGTTATCTTCGCCAAGGGTAAGACCGAGACCACGCACGTGTTTGAGTTGTTAGGAGTGTCCGGGCAGGTTACAGAGCAACAGTTACGCCTGAGAGAACTTTATGCACGAGCGCGACGAGCTTACCTGGCACAAGAATGGGACTTGGCCGAAGCTATCTTCGGCGAATGTCTCCAACTCCGGCCCGGTGACGGGCCGTCCCGCGTCTTTCTTCAGCGCATCCAAACGCTCCGTCGGAATCCTCCTAGTGAGAATTGGACCGGTGTATGGCAGCTAGTGGCAAAATAATACCGGCTGCGGGACCGTTCTGAACGCGGTTCCCTAGGTACGCGTTCGCGAATACGCCGAGAGCGGTTCGGCCGTTTCCAAATTCTTGATAACAGTGCTGAGGTAAACCGATTCGGGGTAAAATGCTTTGTACTTCGTGATTTCGGCTCGATTTAATACCTTGAACCCGTAACGCTCGAACATCTTCTCGCCGCGTCGGCTTTCAAACGTGACGATTTGCCCGTAGACGCGTTTTTCACCGCAGCGATAGAGATAACTCAGGTACGCGCTCATGAGCGCGCGTGTGGTCGAAACTCTTCGGGCGTCCGGCAACAGGTTGATGTGAAAATGCGGAACACGGCGTGGACGCGCCGAAAAAAGAGCCAAACGTTTTGATAAAACGCGTAGAGTTGATTCCGCAATGGCTTGCGCGAGCCGAGCAGATAACCTCGGATTTCGCCGTCCACTTCCAGGAGAAAGCACGATTCGGGTTCGTGATCAGTGTAGTAAGTCGTGAGAAAATCGGCGAACAATTGTCGATCTTCGTAGACTGGGTCGATCGGGTCGCCCAGAAATCCGGTCTGGCAACATAAACGCCGCACTGCGGTGCGATCGGAAGCGCGATAGCTCCGGATCATAAATGATTTCTCGTTCTTCATCTTTTTCGATCTCCTGTGTAGTTGGAACAAACCTCGCGGTAAATACAAAAAAGCTGCTCAAATACGCGCGGCCAGGCATAGTCCGCCCCGGCACGCCCAGCTGCGCCGCTGCCAAGCATCTGCAGTTTCTTCAGGCTCAATGCTTGAATTGCATCGGTGAGGGCTTCCGCGGTGTTTTTCCGCGCCCACCATTCCTGCTCATGAAAAATGATGCGATCCATGTAACTGCCCCGAATTCCCACCACTGGCGTGCCGCAGGCCTGACTTTCCAAGGCAACAAGCCCAAATGTTTCCTGAATGCCCGGATGAACGAAAAGATCGGCCGCGCGATAAAAGCGCGCGAGATCGGCCGAGTCAGCGCAATACCGGATCCACGAGACCGCGCCGTCAGTACGGTTTTGTAATTGCCGGAGTTGGTTGCGTTGCGGCCCGTCGCCGATCACGACCAAGTGATATTCACCTGGCTGGCGGCGCTGCAAAAGTTCAAAAGCGTCGAACAACATTTTCGTGTTCTTCTCCTTCGCCAACCGACCAACGTACAAAAGAAACCGTTGGTCGCTGGCAATGCCTAATGAAATACGAGTGCCCGCCGTGCCCTTCGCGCTCGGATGAAAGATCTCGACGTTCACCCCAAGCGGCACCACACGGACATTGCGTACCCCCCATTCCGAGAGGAGCTCCGCCAAGAGTTCGGAAGGGACAAGCGTAGCCTGAAATTGATTGTAGAGCTTACGCACATAATCGCGCGTCAACTTCATGGCCCGATGTGCGCCGCGTTTGCCAAGAAAGCTGATGCTGCCACGCAAGTACGCTTCCGGGAAATGCGAATGATAAAAACCAACGACCGGAATTTTCAGGGAGCGGCCGATCGCGATCGCTTTCCACCCAACTTGATACGGGTCGCTCGATTCGATGATGTCAGGCCGCTCGCGCTCTAGAATTTCTTCGACCGCACGCAGGTTCAGGAGGGCGCGATAGCGCGAGGTGCGCGAGAGCAACGGTGAGTGGATCGAATAAATGCGGGACCGTCCACTCGATTTGACTGCGGTTTTCGGCCCAGGAACGATGAGGACGTGCTCGGTTGCCAGCGAATACTTGTCGATGGACGCGATCTTCTCGTGCACATAACGTTTTACGCCACCACTTCGTGGGGAGTAAAACTGCGTCAGATCGCAAAGCTTCAATGGATTTTTGTCAATTTCGAGCGGAGCAAAGCGTCGTCGGATTATTTCTCCAGGTCACTTAAGTAACGCTCCGCATCCATGGCCGCTGCGCAGCCTGTGCCGGCCGCGGTAACCGCTTGCTTGTAGACGCGGTCTGCCACGTCGCCGGCGATAAAAACGCCGGGGTGCTTGCTCTCCACCAGGCTTTTCGCGATCAGATAACCATCCGGGTCCGTCTCGAGTTTGCCAGCGTAGGCTTTCGTGTTTGGATCGTGGCCAATCGCGACAAATACGCAGGCCACCGGCAACTCGCGCTCCTCCTTGGTTTTCACGTTTCGCAAAAGCACGGCGCGCATCTCACCTTTTTCATCTGGGATATATTTCGTTACGACAGTGTCCCAGATCGGCTCGATCTTTTTGTTCGCCAGCACGCGATCGGCCATGATCTTCGAAGCGCGCATTTTGTCCCGCCGATGGATCAAATATACTTTGGAGGCGAAGCGGGTGAGAAAAAGCGATTCCTCAGCCGCAGAATCGCCGCCACCAACTACGCAGACCGGCACATTTTTGTAAAACGCGCCATCGCATGTCGCACATGAAGTCAGCCCGTGGCCGATCAGTTTCTCTTCATTTTCGAGCCCAAGATAGCGCGCCGAAGCCCCGCTCGCGATGATGAGCGCCTCTGTCTCCAGCCAGTCGTCATCGGCCTTGATCCGGATATGTTTGTTGCTCGCATCGAAATCGGTCGCTTCAGCATAAGAGAAACGCGTCCCAAATTTTTCCGCTTGGTTGTGCATGTTGAGGATGAGCTCGGGCCCGTCAATTCCGTCAGGAAATCCCGGGTAGTTTTCCACTAAAGTCGTCGTGGACAGCTGCCCGCCCGGTTGCCGCCCTTCCAGCACGAGCGGATTTAGGTTGGCTCGAGCGGCGTAAATCGCTGCCGTCAATCCAGCGCAGCCGCTCCCGACAATGATCACTTTCTCCATGAAGAAACTTAGCACACGCCACAACTGGAACATAGACTTCCCGTCCGTGCGGCGAGCAGGCTTCCAGTCTGCTTAATCGCACCCGCCAGTCGGTGTAAATCCAGAAGTCACGGTGACCGCTGGCCGCACAACTGTGAACGCCTATGTTCCACCATGCCGGAGCTGGCCGAGGTCGAATGGTATCGGAAACAATGGAACGCAGGCCTCGGCAAAAAGATTGTCGATGTTCGGCTGCATGCGCGGAAAAGAGTTTTTCGCGGAACGAACACGCGAGAACTTCGAGAAAAATCAATCGGCGAAAAACTTCTGAGTTCGAGCGCGCGCGGGAAACGCATGCTCTTCGAATTCTCGGGGGACAATTGGCTCGGCATTCATCTCGGGATGACGGGCAAAACGCGTATTGACGCTGCGGATTTGCGCCCGAACAAACATGACCATCTCGTTCTCTATCAATCCGAACGCGCGCTTGTCTTCACTGATTCACGACAATTCGGTCGCATTCGATTCCATCATGGCCGAAAAGAACCGGATTGGTGGAACACGGCTATTCCTGAAATTGTTTCACCCGAGTTCAATCGGAAATTCCTCGACCAGTTTCTGGATCGACATCGTAAGGCGCCTATCAAAGCCGTCTTACTCTTGCAGAGCGGTTTTTCCGGAATCGGCAACTGGATGGCGGACGAAATTTTGTGGCGCGCAAGGATTTCGCCATCGAAACGGACAGAAAAATTAAGGCAAAGCGTGATCGCGGATCGCGTTCAGCAAATCGTTCTTAGTCACAGTCCCTCGCGTTACGCAGTGACGTGAACGGCGATCTTATGAAACCCGGTCGCGCCGGAAAATGGGCTGCGATCTGATTCCCATTCCTGCACGTCGCCTTCACCGTCGGTCGCACGCACGGCGAGTCTGTAATCGCCCGGTTGCTCCGGCATCCAGTCCGTTTTCCACAGAGACCATGCAAGATCGCCACCGGCGTAATAGATTTCGGCATCGCGCCAAGTTTTGCCATCATCCAAACTCACTTCCACGCGCGAGATGCCGCGGTCAGCCCCGTAGGCCATGCCTTTTACTTCAACAGGTGGCCGTAATTCGCGAATCGAGAATCGTGATTCGTGGTCGGGTACATCAATGCGCGACCGTGTCGGCGCGATGAAGTCCGGACCCCAGCCTTGCGTTTCGTAAAATCCTTTCGCGTTCGCGTCAGTCACTTCAATCCGGGTGAGCCATTTCACGTGTTTCTCACCGAAGTAGCCGGGCACAATAACGCGCAGCGGATAACCGTGGCGATGCGGCAACGGGACGCCGTTCATTTCGTAGGCGAGCAGCGTGGTGGGCTCCATCGCTTTCTCCAGCAGGATGGTGTCGGTGTAATTATCTACGCCGTGGAGACGCACGCGCGCGGCATTCGAAAACGGGACAGCTTGGTCAAGAAGATCCCGCAACGGAAGACCTTTCCAGACAGCGTTGCTGATCAGGCCCGCATCCAACCCGTTGCTGATACACATCAATGTGGTCTCCTGCCCGACGGCCGGAAATCCCAGCAGATCTTGAAATCGCCACGCGGCCCGATTTTGCACCAGCCCGGTAACTTCGAGGTGCCAAAGATCGACATTTACTCGCGGATCGACAACGTTCTTGGTCACGCAATAAAATAAATCGTTCGGCGTGATTGGTTGGACGATGCGACCTTTGTATTGTGTGCCGTCGTAACTAAAGGTCGCTGCGCGATAAAGTTTGCGGAGCACCGCTGCGCCACCTCCCGCGATGATCAAACCAAGTCCGCCGAGAACCAGTGCACGTCGCCCGATCGCGGGACTGAATTCTCGCTCTGCGCTTTCGATTCTTGGCCGAGTGAGAAATTGAAATCCGGTAACGAGGGTTCGCTCGAAAATAAAAAAGCAAAGCGCCAAACCAACGAGCGTCACTAATCGGGCGGCATCGATGGGCAATCCGCGATAACTCGTTCCGAGCACCGGCCAGAGTGCGATCGCAGCCACAAGGATTGGCAACAGGACAAAAATGCCGATCGTCGCGAGTGCCACACGGAAGCTGGCCCGCGATTGTCGATCCAACGCCAAGTTGCTTGAGATGATTATAGCCACCGACCTTTCCCATGATGGAAAGAAATGGCCCTGGGGGGATAAACACCGAGAGGCGGTCGCCTATAATTGTGAGCGGTGTCGCCACTCCAAAAAGCCACGCCAAAAGCAACATCGCCGTCGTCATCGCAATGCCGGCAACTAGGCCAGCGAGCAACCCAGCAAGAAGCGCTTTCGTTTTGGTCATCGGGTCTCGAAATCTTACAATTCGGGAGACATGATGAAATCAAATTGTTGTAGAGGCGTTTGTGTCAAACGCCTTTCTTTCGAGTGCGACCCGCAGCAATGTCGCAATGATTCGGGCACCTGCGACAAATGTGCCGCGCAGCGTTCCGGAAACTTTCGATTGTCCGCCGGTCCGGCAACGATGATTCACGGGAACTTCGAGAATGCACAGACCCGCTCGGGCGGCACGCATCTGCATCTCGATATTCCATCCGTAGGTTGGCTCGCGCATGCCAAGTCGGCCCAGCGCATCGCGCCGGATGGCGCGAAATGGGCACATGTCGGTGTAACGAACACCGTAAAGCACTCGCAAAATCAAGCCGGCCATTCGTCCAGAAACAACCTGCTGGAAATTCATGCTACCCGGCTCGCGCTGGCCGCGCGCGCGAGAACCGATCACGAAATCGTATTTTCCAGAAACGATTGGATCGACGAGTTGATTTATGAACTCAGGGCAATCGCTGCCGTCCCCGTCGAGAAAAACGACGATATCGCATTCCGGGCAAAGAGCGCGAATACCGGCAGCGCAGGCGCGTCCATACCCGCGCTGTGGCTCGGCGATCACGCGCGCGCCCGCGGCGCGCGCGCGTTTGGCGGTTTGATCAGTGCTGCCATTATCGACAACGATGATGTCGCGCGGAATGTTTGTGGCAGCGACCGCTCGGACTACATCTGTGATCGGTTCCTCTTCGTTGAGGGCTGGAATAATGACGCTTACCACCCCTGATCCAGCATTGGCAGCGGTCATCACAAAACGATCCAGGCGCTCGTGAAATAAAACACAAGCGCAAAGAAATCGGCCAGCGCGAGCGTAACCGGTCCCGCGGCAATCTTGGGGTCCAGTTTTAGGTGGTGCAGGAGCGATGGCACGCCTAGCCCGAACAAACACGCGGTCACAAGCGACAGCGCAATGCTGCCGCCAATGACACCCGCGGCGCGTGCATCGCTGCGCCAAAGCCAGACGATGACGGCAACGAACCCGCCGCAAGCCAGGCCGAGAAAAAGTGCCGTCGCGAGTTCACGTCGGAAAGCGGCCGCGAACCAATGCCAGTTCAAGCGCGCCGAGCGCAGTGCCTGAATCGTCACGCTCATTGATTGCGTGCTCACGCTTTCGTTTAACCCGAGCACCATTGTGAGAAAGAATGCGATGACGAGGCTGTGGGCCAGCGTTGTTTCACCACGGAAAACGATAACGAAAAACGCGCCACGGAGAGGCATCGCGGACTTGCGCAAGATGAAAGCCGAGCGCCTCAAAAAAATCCTCTCGCACACCGTCGCGTTCGGGCTCTTCGGTCTCGAGAACGCTTTCCATGAAAACATCCGTGTCCACAATTCCAATCACGCGACGCTCCGCATCCACCACCGGAAACGCCAGGAACTTGTAGAGCACGAAAAACTCACACGCTTCTAACACGGTCGCCTCTGCGGGCAACGCGATCACGCGCGGGACCATAATTTCACGCAACCGAGTAGCCGGCGCAGCCGTGAGCAAACGGCGCGTGGGAACAACGCCAACCAGTCGTTTCCTCTCGTCAATCGCGTAAAAATAAATGACCCGCTCGCCGACACCCTCCCGCCGGATGGCCTGGAGCGCTTTCTCGACGATTGCATCCGCTTCGAGCAACGGAAAATCTCTGCGCGCGTAATCCAACGCTGGTGCGTTGAAATCGACCGCACCGGAAAATTTCATGGTCGTGCTTCGCGCACTTTGTGCACAATGCCTTTGTTGCGCAGGACCTCTTCCGCTTCGCTGAAGTAATCGCGCACATCGGCCTGCGCGCGAATCCAATCAAGGTAGCATCCGATCCCGGTCGCAAGATCGACCTGCGGCTCATAACCGGCTGCCCGGATGCGCGTGGTGTCGCTCGTGAGATGACGCATCTCGCCTGGGCGAAATTCGCCCTTGGCCTCCGGCGCAATGTGAATGCCGAGTGCTTCCGAAACGTGTTCGGCGATTTCGCGGATCGCCACGCCGTGCCCGCTGCCAACATTCACCGCTAATCCATCGAGCTTGTCCGTCTCGGCCGCGAGCAAATTCGCGCGTGCGATGTCTTCCACGAAGGAAAAGTCGCGCGTTTGCTCGCCGTCTTCATAAAGGACCGGCGGCAGATTGTTCAGCAAGCGCGTGCAAAAGATTGCGATCACGCCGGTGTAAGGATTGAAGATCGATTGCCTTGGTCCGTACGTACAGGAATAGCGAAGCGCGGTCGTGGGAACGCCGACCTGTTTTCCCCAAAGAAGCACCAGTCTCTCCTGATCGACTTTTGTCAGACCGTAAACGGTTTCCCCACCCACGGGAGCGTTCTCAGGGGTCGGCGCACTTTTCGTGACGTCGTTGCAAATCGGACAATGCACAGACCAATCGCCGGTACGCAGTTGCTCAATCGGCCGCACATTTGGAAAAACCAACCCGTGTTCCGGACAAATTCCTGCGCCTTCGCTGTAAACAGCCTGCGATGATGCGACAATTATTTTCCGGATTGGCACTCTTTGTTCTCGGATTATTTCCAGCATCTGCGCGGTGCCAAAAGAATTCACGTGCACGTATTTTGCGATCTCGGGCATGTACCCGCCATAAGCAGCTTGATGAAAGACGATGTCGATCTTATCGAGCGCGACGGTAATTGTCTCACAATCGCGCAGGTCGCCTTCAATGAATTCCACGTTGTCCCATATCCACGCCGGCTTTCCGCGCCGGTGCGTTTGCGGCTCCAGATTATCGAGGACTCGGACCTTCCACCCTTCGCGCACGAGCAAATCCGCGATGTGCGAACCTATCAGGCCGGCACCCCCTGTGACGAGCGCGCATTTTGTCATGCCTCTGTTGTAGAGGCGCTCGCTGCGGCGAGCAAATCTGGTTCACCTGTGACTAAGAACTCCGAAAGGATTGGTAGGCGAGCAGCCGCCGCTACGCGGGCCAGATTCTATCGCGGCCTTCGCGCGCGATGATCTCATTCAAGAACTTACACGTCTCCGGCGCGATCTCATCGCGTGAATTTCTGCCGAGCAATTCGTTGCACAAGCGTCGCAATGCCGCGGGATCGTCAACATCATAGCACTTGGGCAACAACCCCACTTCAAGACTGGTTCCTCTTGCGCGCTCTCGGGTTTGATCGAACACGCGTTCTGTACTCCAGTCGATTCGTTCGAAGATCTCGCGATGCGGTTTTTTGAGGCCGATCAGATAGTAGCCGCCGTCGTCGGAAGGGCCGAGCACGACTCGATCACCTGGCGAATACAAAAACTGGACCGCTTGCACAAAGATCTCCGGCCGAACTGTCGGACTATCTGAATCGATCAAACAAACCGAGTTAAAACCACACTTAAATAAATCTTCGGCTGCGAACAAAAGGCGCTCGCCAAAACTTTCACCACGTTGCGGAATCAAGACGAAGTGCGGCCGCAGAATGTCCGCGTAAGCTTCTTCCGCACCCCTTGGCGTGTAAACTGCAACGCCACATGCATTCTTCCCGGCCGCCTTTCCCTTCCGAATCGCGGTAGAAATCGCACTGGCCGTGTCACGCAGAAAAGAGATATTGAGTGCCGCGGCCTCCTCCGCAGTGAGTGGCGGGATAAGGCGCGTTTTCACTTCTCCGGCCCGCGGCGCTTTGGTCATCACTCCTAGCGCACAGAAACCGCGTGCGCTTTCGGTCGGTGTACTTGGATCAAGAACGCGATGAATGGCGTTCATGCAATCGGACTATTTTAGTCGCTATCCCTTTTCGCAAACAGCGTATTGATAGCGTCCATCCTGCCAGATCTTGATTCGCTTACATGGTTGCGTCGGGAAGAGGTTCTCAAATGCGCGTGCGGAGAACACGGTCGCCTTATGCGGCTCGCGATACCCATTTCTGAACCGTATCAATCCAGCGAGCAGCCACATGGCAGATAACGGAATCGAAGCCCAAAACACATGGCGCGGCTCCGCAATAAAACAGCGACCGCCCGGTTTCAGCACACGATACATTTCTGCGATGGCCCGATTTGGCTCAGGCAAAACGGTGAACAGCCGCGAAGCTATCAAGATGTCAAACTCTGCATCGGCACAGGAAAGCTCCAGCGCATTGATGCGTTTAAATGAACAATTAGTCAGACCCAAGGCGTCGGCGCGTTCCCGGGCCCATTGCAATTGGCTCTCGGAGCGATCGGCTCCGGTTACGGAAATATCTCGGAACCGTTCCGCCAATCGGCACGAGTAAAAGCCTGGCCCACAACCAAGCTCAATTAATTTCGTCCCCGGCGCAGGCTGCCTACTTGGCCAAAGCGCCGTGATTATGCGCTCGGTGTCATC
>WNFX01007731.1_pt1 | contig 10843 bp, 12 predicted proteins | sample 5400111 | NCBI WGS metagenome assembly WNFX01 (sample SAMN13153363, study PRJNA577476) | soil metagenome | isolation source: 40 cm soil or saprolite under grassland replicate 1 | place: USA:California | collected 2016-06-15
TGCGGAATCGCGAAACTCCGCCGACATCTCGATGGCGTGCCGGAGGTGATCGAGCGCGTCACTCGTCCGGCCAGAAAGACTCTCGCAGCAGGCGAGGTTGTAGAACAACATGGGGTACTGCGGAGTGGCTGCGACCAGGACGCCTAGGCGGCCGGCGACCTCGGCGTACTCGCCCGCCATATAGAGGGGGGCGAGTGGAGCCCAGAGTTCCCAGCCGCGGGCCTCGTACGCCTTTCCCGGCGTGCCTTCCAGCGCGATGATGGTCGTCCCTTCCTGCTTGGCGGAGGCCGTTCGCTTGGTGCGGGGAGGGGCGAATACGAGAGTTCCGGCCGGCGCGTCGACCCGGTCGCCATCGAGCTCGAACACCGCGTGGCCGCGCAGCACGAGAAAGAGTTCCTGGTCAGCGGTGGGGTCGTCCTCGTCGTGCTCGTTGATGACAAGGTCGCCTGCAGCATGGGCCGTCCAAGCAGTCGCTCCGAACGCCGTGATGCCCAGGTGGTGCCGGATCGGCCGATAGTGACAGCCTGCGTCCGCAAATTCCTCGATCTCGTCCAGATGCGCAACCGCGTAACCAGTCATGCGCCCCACCCATCGTCGCCGTTCGCCGCGCCCGGCGAACCCAACAGGCACCAGGCCTCCCGCTCGGCCGGGGTGTCTAGTCTGACAGACAGACTGGGACGAGTCACTCGGCTGGGCCAGTGTTGCCGAATTCGTCGGCGAGCTGGAGCAGTACGAGGACAGCTATCGGCTCTGTTACGTCCGCGGCCCGAGGGCATCATCGTCGCACAGGCCGAGCAGCTCAGCTGAAGGCTGCCGGGGGTGCGGGATCTCCCAGATGCGGTCGCGCATCGAGGCCGGCTAACGCCTGGTCACGTCTGCGCACGGTGGCGGCGCCAGCACATCGCCCAGACCATGCACGACATGCTCCTGAAGGGTCGGCCCGAGGAGCGGGCGACCCTGACGGTGCTGCCCGCAGCCCTGCCGGCCAAGCAGGCCTATGCGAACGCCGGGCATCGTATGAGCTGAACCTGGGCTGCAACTACGACTGCCCGGCGTGCTACCTGGGAGTCAAGAAGTTCAGCGGTCTGAGCTGGGACAACCGGAGCCGGCTGCTGCACATCATGCGCGACGCTGGCGTCGTGTGGCTGCAGCTGACCGGGCGGTGAGCCGCTGATCGACAAGCTGTTCCCCGACGTGTACGGCCTGGCCTGCGAACTGGGCATGATGCTGTCGGTCTCCACGAACGGGTCGCGGCTGTCCAGCCCGCCGGTTCTCGACCTGCTCACCGCACGCCGCCCGTACCGCCTGACGGTCAGCGTCTACGGCGCGAGCGAACAGACATACGACGCGGTGACCCGGCGCCGAGGCTCGTTCCGCGCGTTCTCCAGGGGACTGACCGCCGCTCACGAGGCCGGGCTCCCGCTCAACCTCAACATCATCGTGGTGAAAGAGAACGCTCACGAGGTCGAGGCGATGACGGCCATGGCCGAGGGCCTCGGCGTGCCGCACATGGTCTACTCCAACATCTCGCCGACCATCTACGGCGGCGCGGAGTCCCTGCCCGCCCAGTCCGTCGATCACCTGCGCCGGCGCAAGCCGTTCACCGGCTGCAACGCGGGCCACACGTTCTTCCACGCCGACCCGCACGGCATGGCCAGCATCTGCAAGGTCGGCCGTGACCCGCAGATCGCGCTGCTGGACGAAGGAGCCGGGGGACTCACCCGCCTCGGCGGCATCGCCGACGGACTGCTACTGCGCCAGGGCGGCTGCTCCGGCTGCGGCCTGTCCGGCACCTGCGGCACCTGCATGCCGCTAGTCACGCTCTACCGCAAGGCCAGGGCACCCCTGGCCAGCTACTGCTAGCACGGAAGGAGGTAAGACACGATGGCACCCGTTCCCGTCGAGATCCAGCCCACCGCCGCTGGCATCGGCGATGATGAGATCGAGTTCATCCCGGACCTGGACACCTATGTCGAGCACTCGATGTGCTCATGCAACGCCGGCGACGACAACCCCTACTAGTCAGGCAGCGAAGCCGCGGCTCGCCGGGTCGGCCTCCTCATGTCGGCCCGGCCCGCGACCCGGCATCAAGGATGACTGTGCGGCACACCGACTGTGACGACCTGGACCAGCCAGTCCGTGACTTAATCCAAGCGCGGACCGGACCGGCGTTCAGCGCCCGGACGGTGTCCGCCGGGCTGAACTCCCAGCTCGAGGCTGTGCTGGACACCGCAGACGGCCAGGTGTTCGTCAAGGGCCTGCGCACCGGCCACCCCGGAGTGGTCCGCCAACACCGCGAAGCGATGATCAACCCGCACGTTCTTTCCCTGGCCCCGCGGCTCCGCTGGCAAGCCGAAGGCGCCGGATGGAACCTGCTCGCCTTCGACTACCTCCCAACCGCCCGGCACGCCGACTACTCGCCCGGGTCGGCAGATTTGCCAGCCGTCATCGAGGCTCTCAACCGGCTGCAGCAGATCCCGTGCCCCGATCTTCCGGTCAAGCGGGCCGAGCAGCGGTGGTCGGCCTATCTTGACCACGACCCGGCGCGGGAGCTCCTAGCTGGCCAGACGCTGCTGCATACCGACTTCAACCCGCTCAACGTGCTCATGGACGACGGGGCCGCGTGGATCATCGACTGGGCCTGGCCCACCCGAGGTGCCGCGTTCATCGACCCCGCCTGTTTCCTGCTCCGGCTCATGCTCCACGGTCACACCGCCCCCCAGGCAGAGGCATGGGCACAGCAATGCGATTCCTGGGTGACCGCATCGGATCAGGCCGTCAGCGTCTTCGCTCTCGCCTGCGCGCCTGTACGCCGAGATCGCCAGCGATGACCCCCAGCCCTGGAAACAACGCCTCGCTGTCGTCGCACGGGAGTGGGCCCGTTACCGGTCATGACGCCAATCACCGGTGGAGAGCGTCATCCTCACGCAGCTCTGTTCGCCATGAGCCCGACGCTCTGCGCGATCTGGCACAGCTGATCGTTCGGGAACCGGTGACCGTTCTCGCGCAGCTTGCGGGCGAGAGCCCGCTGGCTGAGCCTCTTACCCCGGACGGCTGCGTCCTGCCAGATCACGCTCGCCGCGCGCAGGAGCCGCGTGTCAGGACCGCTGGCTGCGCCGCCGGCGCGACCTCGCGGCGCGGCTGCCGGACCTGGTGGCCGCGGTGCTCGCCTAGGAGCCGAGCGTCGTAGGGGCTGCGCGATGCCTCCGGGGAAATGGGAGCGTGCCTGGTCACCGTCTGCCGGATCGCTGGTGATCCGGGTGGGACGTGCATGGCCCTGACAGGAGAGCGGGCTCTTGCTCGGCTGACGAGCGCGAGGTCCAGGCCTTCATGGACGTCCCCCGGCCCTTGTGCCGTCGTTCCCCGGCCCAGGTGGCGACGCCCGGGCCGGACTTGCATGGGCGCCGCTGGCCGGACGTCACCCGGGCAGCGCGGTCTGGCGCCGGGCTTCCGGGCGGCGGCCCCTGGCCTGCAGGCGATAGCGCCGCGCCGCCTGGTTGCTGGCTAGAGGCGGCGCGGCTCGAGTGCGCTGTGTCGCTTGGAGCGGGGCGGGCAACCGGGGCCCGCATGCCATTGACCCGCAATTCAGGAACGTGGTACATAGGGCGCCTGGAATCCCGGCCGGAAGGGGCGTCCCATGCGGCCTTGCGCGCTGTTCACTCCCGTTGCACTTGCCGTTGCTGTCCTGGTGCTCGCGCCCGGTGCGCCCGCGCGGGCAACAGCCGGGCCGGGCGGATTCAGCTTCGAACAGCCGGCAGGCACGCCATATAAGCACCAGGGCAACTGGGAGCCCACGGTCGCCACCGACCCCAATCACCCGGACCTCGTCTACCAGCTCATCACCGGGATCAATGCCCACCAGTGCGCCCCGGGCTGCCCTGGGACAAGCGTGCTGTTCCGCAAGTCCGCCGACGGTGGGACCACCTGGGGCGCCGAGCAGTTCGTCTGCGGGCTGGCCTGCAAGGGCATCGGATGGCAGTTCGACCCGCAGATCAAGGTGGCTGCCGACACCAACCAGTCCTGCGGTTGCGGTTCCATATATGCCGCCTTCCTGAACACATTCGACCCCGGCGCGGTGCTGTTCAAGTCCCATGACGGAGGGAGCAGCTGGCAGGGCCCGATCACGATGAACGGGCCGCTGAGGTACATGGACAAGCCGGTGCTGGTCATCTCCCCCACGGGCAAAGACGTCTACGTCGCGTTCAACGGCAAGCTGAACGCCTACGTCGTGGCTTCCCACCAGTTCGGGAACCAGGGCACGTTCCTTCCACCGCAGCCGATCAACGGCGAGGACGACCTGTGGTGGTACCCGGACGGCGGAACGATCGGCCCGGACGGGACCGTGTACTTCAGCGAGAACGGCGAGTCCGGCTCCGGCTCCCCGACCAATGAGGGCCACGTGGACGGGCCCGACCTGATCGGCGTGTTCCGGTGCCCCGGGTCCGCCAGCTTGTCCTGCGGCGCTCACACGCTGGCAACGTTCGGGACCAGCGCGCCGCCGCCGCCGTGCCCGGTGTTCCAGTGCTACCCCGACTACTACGACGCCACCCCGTCGGTGGCGGCCGACTCCTCCGGGCACCTCGCGGTGGCCTACACGTTCAGCACTGTCGCAGGCGGGCCGAAGAGCCTGTACGCGGCCACCTCCACGGACGGGATGACGTGGAGTACCCCGCAGTTGCTCAATTCCCGCGGCGACAGCAACTTCCCGCAGATCGCCAGCGGGCCCGCGGCGGGTGACTTCCGCCTGGCCTGGCAAGACAACCGCACCGGGGTGTTCAACACCTGGTACACAGCAACCTCCGACGGCGGCGCTAGCTGGTCGGGCCAGGTGAAGCTGTCCAACATCACCTCCGGCGCGCCGTACAAGAGCCCTGCCGGGTACACGTTCCCCGACGGCGACTACTTCGGCATCGCCGTAAGCTCGGCCGGGGTCACCTATGCCATCTGGGGCGAGGCTGACGGCTCCTCCCTCTACTGCTGCGGCGACACCTGGTACGCGCACGGATCCTGACGCCGGCGCCGGCCGGCCCGCCACATTTACACCGGGCGGGACCGGTGTAACGCTGAGGTCGCCGCCTCACACCCGGCCGGCAGCCCGCGGACGGCCATCAGGTTCAGGGCCGCCGGCAATCATGCCGGACTGCCCGCCGGCGCCGAACCGACCCGGACATAGCCGCCGCAGCCGGCGGGACGCCGGTGCCAGGGGCCGCAAGATCCGCAGTTAGGTGCGGCATCCGGCTTGAGGTCCGCAGCGTGTCAGCCCGCGCCTGAGCGGTCGTCCTGTACCCGCTCGCGCAACGGCCCTGGCTGACTTCGGGCCGACCAGGGCCGTTGCGTCCTCAGCCAGGCTCCGGGCTGACACTATGAGCAGCTGGACCATCCGCGATCGCGGCGCAAGAGGGTTTGCACGCGGCACGCGGCCGCGGATCATTCGGGACCATGGGAACACTGATCGAGGCGATCATCTTCGACGGCGACCCGCGCACCGCCGCGGTGCCGCACGGCCTGCGAACGGTACCGCTCCGGGTCGGCCTGACGATGCTACCCGTCACCAGCGAGCTGCTCACCGAGGTGGACCCGGCTGCAGTCGGCGACGAGCGGATACCGTCGGGCTGGATGCTGCAGCAGCCGGTGGCGGCGCTGGCACGCGCGTTGTCGGCGGACCGCCAGGTCCTGTACGTCTTCAGCGAGACCGCCGGCGGCCCGGGAACCAGGGAAGCGATCGCTTGGCACAGCGGCAAGTTGCTCTACGGCCCGGCCGGGACCTGCGACATCGAAGCGGACTTCGAGCCCGGCTACCACCTGGCCCCTTTCGATAACGCTGTCAACGCGGGCCTGCGGGCGATCGGCGTGCGCGCTGCCGACGGCAGTGACGAGTACGAGACAGCCGGGCTGGGCAGGCACCGGATGACCGATGACTGGCTCACCGGCTAGCCCGCGGCCTGCCGGCCGCCAATCCGGCACAGGCAGATGAGATGCCAGGACCGACTGCACTAGCTGCGGCGGCCACCGGCCGCGCTGGTACCACCGTACTCGCGGCAAGCCCGGCCTCAGCGCAGAAGATCACGCCATGTGACCAGCACCTCCTCCATGGACGAGCCAGTCGGCTCGTTACGTGTCATCCGAAGCCGACGTCCCGGTTCGTCAGGGAGCACGGGAATGGAACGATCTGGGTGGGCAGGCTCACCGGGGAGGGCTGACCAGCGGCCAGGTTTGGATTGACGACGGATGGCGCCGGAGTAATACTTAAGTACATGCTTGACCAAGCGGGGCGGGATGCGGACCTGGACAGCGTGTTCAGGGCGCTGGCCGACCCGGGCCGCCGGGTCATGCTGGAGCGGCTCAGCCAGGGCCCGGCATCGGTCAGCGAGCTCGGCAGGCCGCTGGACATGTCGCTGGCCGCCGTGCTCCAGCACGTCCAGGTGCTCGAAGCCTGCGGGCTGGTCCGCTCGCAGAAAGCAGGCCGCACCCGCACCTGCACCATCGACGCGACAAGCCTGCGGACGGCGGAAGCCTGGATCTCGCAGCGGAGGGCCATGGTGGAACGGCGCCTTGACCGCCTCGCCAGCTACCTGGCCCGCACCGCCGGGCCGCCCGATACCAGGCCGCCGGGGATGCCGCCGGACAGCAGGAACGACCAGCCGCGGGAGTACTAGTGACCATCGGCTCAGTGATCCATGACACGTTCACGATCGAGCGCAGCTACCCAGCCGCCCCGACCCGGGTGTTCGCCGCGTTCGCCTCGGCCGGGGCCAAGAACGCCTGGGGTGACACCGGGGATCTGGAAGAGGCCGACGGCAATGCGGGCACCGCGGAGTTCGACTTCCGGGCCGGCGGGCGCGAGCGCTTCGGCTTCATATATGAGGGCGTGACCTACCGCTACGACGCCCGCTACTACGACATCGTGCCGGACCAGCGGATCGTCTACTCCTACGAAATGTACGCCGGCGACGCCCGCATGTCGGTGTCCGTCGCCACCATCGAGTTCGTCAAGAGCGGTGACGGCACCGCACTGGCCTGGACCGAGCAGGGGGCCTACCCGGACGGCATCGACGGGCCCCAGGCCCCGGCGCACCGCAACGTAGGCACCGCCGCCATGCTCGACAACCTGACCGGCTACCTGCAGTCTCGCGCCCCGCGCTGACGTGCCCGCCCCGGGGCGGCGCGCTTCCGCGGCCGGCCGCCTGCCTGCGGCGAGGCGGCGAGGAGCGCAACACTGCCCGACCGGGCCGGTGCCGCTCGGGGGAGAGCTGCCCCGGCAGTCATCGGCGCTGCCCTGTGGTGGGCCAGCCGGCACAAATGTTGAAATACCCCGCCCAAGACGTTTGCAGCACGCGTCTGTCATGCTCATCCACGGTGACGCCGCGGTTCGTCGTCGGCATCAACGCGATTTCCGGTGGGTTCAGCAATTCCGAAGGGCCGGCTGCCGGGAACCCAAGGGCGGCGGGCCCTGGTGGGTGAGTCTAGGCCCGTGGGTTCAGGAACCGGTGGGATCGTCCTGAAGCCTGCTGCCGGTGGCGCTGGTTTCCTCATGGTCCGGCTGGGGGCGGGCGGGTTTGCGCGCGGCGAGCCGTTCGGTGAGCCCGAGCTTGAAACGCTCGCGGCGTTCGACGGTGAGTCCTTGAGCCTGGATTTGGTGCAGGGGGCGGCGGAGGAAGTGCTCGCCTTGGAGCGGCACGGTGACGATTTCGAGGAGCCGCTGCACGGCGCGGGCCGGCCAGGCCGCGGCGGCGATGTGATCGGCCAGCAGCAACAGCCCGCCGGGCCGCAGCACCCGGTTCATCTCCCCAATGGCGCGGTGCTCGTCGGGGATGGCGCACAGCGAAAACGTGCAGACGACGGTGTCGAAGGAGGCGTCTGGGAACGGCAGCGCGTGCGCGTCTGCTTCGCGCAGGTCCACGTCACGGCCAAGCTCGTGGGCGCGCTGCTTGGCGACGGCCAGCATCGCCGGGCTGTAATCGATGCCGGTCAGCCGGATGCCGGGGGGATAGAGCGGCAGGTTGAGGCCAGTGCCGATGGCCACCTCCAGCGTGTCACCGATGGCCTGCGAACAGACCCAGGGCCGGCTGTCGCCGAACAGGACCCGGTCGAAGAACCGCATTTCCTTGTCGTAGGACGCCGAGTGCTTGTCCCAGTAGCGGCGCCACCGGTCACGGTGCGCCTGGTCAGCAGGCATGGACGAAATCCCTTCATGGGCTGAGAGGCCCGGTCACGGTGCCCGGCGATCGTTGTCCGTACGTTGCCGCCGAGCGTACTGGCAGCGCGGCCGGCTAGAGCCTGGCTGGCCTGGTCTTGGTCAGCCTGCCTGCTGTTGTGGTGTGTCGGGCGTAGCCGCGGCTGGCCTCCCGGTTTGCTCGCTGGTGGGGTAGGCGTCGGTGAACAGCAGTTCCTGGTCGACGACCACGGCGGCGCGGGCGCCTTGGGCGGCGGCCATGATGACCTGCGCGGCGGGGTAGGGCATGGCGGGGGTGCGGCACATGTCCCCGGCGGCATAGACGCCCGGGACGGTGGTCTGGCCCAGCTCGTTGACCTGCACCGCGCCGTCCTCCAGTACGGCACACCCGAGTTTTTCGGCGAGACCGGATCTCTGCCGCGGCACCGGGTGAACGAACAGGGCGCGCCGTTCCAGGGTCCAGCCCGGTGCCAGGTGCAGCCGCACGTAGCGGCCCGGTTCGCCCTCGACCTTGCCGACCGGGTCTTCGCAGACGCTGATGTGGTGGGCGGCCAGCGCGGCGCGGGCAGTGTCGCTGGCCTGGATGGGCCCGTTGGTGCACATGATGACGTCGCAGCCAAGCCTGGCCAGGTTCAGCGCCAGGTGGGCGGCCTGGTCGTCGCCGCCGAGCACCGCGACCTGCTGGCCGCGGGCTTCCCAGCCGTGGCAGTACGGGCAGTGGTAGGCCCCGCGGCCCCACAACCGGGCGAGGCCGTCGATAGCAGGCAGCGTGTCGGTCACTCCGGTGGCCAGCAGCAGCCGCCGTGCGGCGGCGGTGGTGCCGTCGGCTAGGGTGACCTCGAACCCGCCATCGGCGGGCGCGGCGCTTTCCACCGTGGTGTCGCGCGCCTGAATGCTGGGGTAGCGGGCCAGCTCGCTGCGGGCGGTGCGGCGTATCTCGGCGGGGTCGGCGCCGTCGCGGGAGAGGAACCCGTGCACGGCAGCCGAGGCCGCGTTGCGGGGCTGGCCGCTGTCGGCCAGCAGCACTGGCCGGCCCACCCGGCCCAGTATCAGGGCGGCGTTCAGCCCGGCGGGCCCGCCGCCGATGATTATCACGTCGAACATGACGGCCTCCGGTGTGGTGTCGGGTGGCTGGGTTGCTGGCTGGTTGCGGGCGGGCATCCGGTCACCGCCGCAGGAGGGCTGCCATGGCCTTCGGTGCGGCCGGGCTGCCGGGTGCCCGGCGGTGGCGGCGCAGCCAGCTGCGGGCCATGCCGATGGTCATCGGGACACACATCAGCGCGCCGCATGCGATGCCGGGCAGGATGTGCAGAACGGTGTTCATGGCTGGGGTCCTTTCTCGGTGTCGGGCTGCTGGCCTGCCAGCAGCCAGCCCACGGCCCGGCCGAAGGCATCCGCGCTGACCGCGTCGGGGCTGGTCAGCCGGTAGTGCATGAACCCGGACCACAGGGCATGGATCACCGCGGCGACCTCGTCGCTGAGCGGGTGGCCGCCGCGGCCAAGCGCCTGGGCGATCACCTGGCGGGTCTCGGCCTGGATCGCGGCCATCCGCGCGGCGGCCTCGGGGTGCCGCTGGGCATACAGCCACAGCTCGGCCGACAGCTGCCACCACTGGCGCTGCTGGTCATCCAGGTCGGCGAACCGGGCCGTCACCGCGGTCAGCAGCTCCTGCGGGCTGGCGGCCTGCTCGGCCAAGGCGCGCAGGGCCGCCAGCTCACCGGCGCAGTGCTCCTCGAACACCGCCAGGAACAGCCCCTGTTTGGTCGCGAAGTTCGAATACAGCGCCCCCACGGTGAACCCGGCCTGCGCGGCGATCGCGTCCACCGACGCCCCGGCGTAGCCGTCGCGGGCGAAGACCTGCATTGCGGCCTCGATCAGCGCCGCGCGGGTGCGCTGTGAGCCGGGTGCGGGCCGGAGCTGTTGTCATAACGTTCACTATCCAGATAGCGTGCGCTATTGTCAAGTCCCGGGAGAGTCGCCCGCGCCGGGTCGGGACCAGACGCAGCGCACCGCGGAGAAGTGGGCGAGGAAGGAGCGCACATTGCCGCCGACAGGTCGCATCTGAGGGCTGGTCGGCGACACTCTTCGGCGTGTCCGATCTGTGTGTCCCTGAGACCAGGCACATGGGGGACGCGGCCAGCGGCCTCTAGGGAGCACTTCCACGACGCAGCATCCGCCGGACCGAGCCACCTCGACCGCTTCGAACTGGAAGTCGAGCCGATGTCAGGGAACGGAGGTCATGGTGTTTGATGTCGTCGTCGCCGGAGGAGGTCCGGCCGGCCTGAGTGCCGCGCTGATGCTGGGCAGGGTGCGCCGCCGGGTTTCTGCTGGCCGACGCGGGCTCGCCCCGCAACAGCCGCTCGGAGTCACTGCACGGCTTCTTGTCCCGGGACGGCGCGGACCCGGCGGAGCTGCGGCGGATCGCCCGGGGCGAGCTTGGCGCCTGCCCCAGCGCCAAGGTCCTCGATACCGCGGTCGAGTCCGCCGCCCCGGCAGGCGAGCGGTTCGAGGTGACGTTCGCCGGCACGCCAGCGGCGCGGGCCCGGCGGCTGCGGCTCGCGACCGGCCTGACCGGCGCGCTCCCCGAGGTGGACGGCCTCGCCCGGCTGTGGGGCCGCGGCACCACTGCCCCTACTGCCCACGGCTGGGAGAACCGGGACCTGCCGGTCG
>WNFX01013083.1_pt1 | contig 10841 bp, 12 predicted proteins | sample 5400111 | NCBI WGS metagenome assembly WNFX01 (sample SAMN13153363, study PRJNA577476) | soil metagenome | isolation source: 40 cm soil or saprolite under grassland replicate 1 | place: USA:California | collected 2016-06-15
TTCAGAGTCTCGGCGAGCTTGTCGAAGGACTCGTTCCAGCCCTGCGAAGCCATCTCACTATCTCGCCCGGACGGGAAGCCTTTGTGCGTTAGCGTGAGCCTGGTCTTTCCTTGATACTCTTCAAATGTCACCGTAACTACAAATTCTAGTGGGAGGTCGGGGCTCATTCCGTAGTGAGTGGCCGGGACCACGTTGCCTTTCTCGTCTGCAAAGCTGTCTGTGGCGACGATCCGCTGCATTGGAATGATTTCGCGATAGACGCCAGTGCTCCAGTAGTCTTTGCCGTCAGGTGACCGCATGCAGTAGAGGTATTTTCCGCCCACTCGGAGGTCGATCTTGGCGAAGGGTGCTGTGAAGCTTCTGGGTCCCCACCAAGACTTTACCTGCTCAGGGTCGGTCCAGGCCTTCCAGATGCGTTCGCGTGGTGCGTCGAAGACCCGTACGATTCTTAGCTCCTTTTCATTCCTCGTTTGACTTTCCATCTTGCTCGTCATTTTTGTTCCTCTAGGTGTTTGGCCAGCCGGGCGAAGCGGTCGTCCCTTTGGTTAAATATGTTTGGAACCTTTGATTCAGTTTGCCGCTCGTGGAAGCGTGCCGGCTCGTTGTGCTGGACAAACCGGTGGATCCTGGAGGCGTCGTCGATGGGTCGGGAACCTATTTATTGAGGGAGTATGAAAGTCATACTTGGTAGAGGATGGACGAGCCTGAGATTGCCATAGTGGGGACGAAGGGGCAGGTGGTCATACCTCAGCGGATCAGGAGAGAGCTGGGGATAGGGTCGAAGACGAAGCTTGCCGTCTACATGAGGGGAAACAAGCTTGTGTTGACGAAGCTTGAGTTTCCGCACTTGGGCGAAGAGCTGAAAGGCCTTTTTCGAGAGATCGATGAGAATTACAAGAAAAGACGGAGGCCGACTGAGCGAGAGATTCTGGCTTCGATACAATCGTACAGGGAAGAGAAGCGGAGAGAATAGGGCGTAGCGGATTCTGCGGGTTGTCGTGGACACTAATGTCTTGATATCAGCGCTTGTGGGTCATGGGAAGCCGAGGCGTCTGCTGACTGAGCTGCTGGAACGACACCAGATCGTCTCCTCTCTCCAGATGCTCGCTGAGTTTGTGGAGGTCATGTCGAGAGAGAAGTTTGTCGAGGTCGGGAGTTCCCATCTGGCTTCGTTCCTATCAATCCTTGTCCGTAGAACTACGATCGTTTCTGTCAAGCATACACGTAGAGTGATTGCTCAAGATCCTGAAGATGACATGGTTCTGAGCACGGCCCTCAAAGCAAACGCGTCATGCATAGTCTCCGGAGACAAGCATCTTCTAGGCCTGAAGAGATTCAAGGGGGTCAAGATAGTAACCGTGGATGAGATGCTGGAGACTCTAAGTCCTCGGACCGCCGCCAGCTGATGCTCAAATGGCATGAAGGCATAAGTCCCTCCCCTAGTTTTCGGTGCCTGTGAAGTTGCCGAGGCGGCTAGATCCGCCAACATTGAAGGCTCTCAACAGAAGACTCCTGGCTTCGCAGTATCTCTCCCGGAAAGCCTCGGGGCCTCGCGCGGCCGTGAAGGTCGCGGAAGCATGCTGTGGCATAAATTCACAGGACCTTCTCGAGAGCTATTCATCGTTCTGGGCACGAATAAACCGGTTCCAGGATTCGGACCTTACATCCGAGCTCAGACCCAAGGGCGGACTTGTCAGAACCTGGACTGTCCGATCCACGATGCATACCATTCCCGCCAAGGACTACTACGTACACGTGCTTGGCGGGCCGGGCAGACGGTTCCAACCTTGGTTCGATAATGCTGCGAAGAGACGTGGCATTCCCGACCGGGATTCTAGAGTCCGGTTTCTCTATCAGCCGCTGCTTGATCAGATCAAGGGACGAACAGTTACGTCGAACGAGGTCAAGCAGTTCATGGTTGAGAGGCTTACGCAGCGTGGTCTGAAGGGCAGAATGAAGCTTCAGCGTGGATGGTCAAGCAAGCCGACCTATGGGCCGGCCTGGACTGGTGTGTCGGAGATGTCCCATCTCGGGCTCTTGGTCAGTGCGGGAAGGAAGGGTTCACAGGGTCTCTGGATGAGTTCGGCCGACTATCTTGCTGCTGGTCGGAGTGTTCCGGACCCGGAAGAGTGCATGGTTGAGCTGGTGCGCAAGTACATCGAGTGTTATGGGCCGGTGAGTCGTGCGGACATCGCATACTGGTCGTATCTTCTGAAAAAGGATGTGGACATGGCGCTGGAGGCTCTGAAGAAAGATCTGACCAAAGAGAACCTCCATTCCGGCGAAGAATATTTCTCGTTCGGCGAAGACTCGAGAGAGGCACCTGAACCGCCCAGCGCGGTTATCCTTCCTGAGTTTGATAGTCTGATGATGGGATACAAGGACAAGTCCAGGTTCCTTCCTCGGGACCTAGTCAAGAAGGTCTTCGGGGGATTGGCGGCGGTCAACCGGACCATTCTTCTCGACGGATTCGTCGGGGCAACCTGGAAGAGGAAGAAGAACGCTGCGGGAATGATGGTGGATGTGAGCCCGCTACGAACGCTGAAGGCTGGAGAGAGAAGCTCGATTGAGGAAGAGTTCGCGAGCTACGCCGACTATCAAGGGACTAAGATCTCGGTTGAATTCAAGCGATAGCCTAGGACAGCGTTGGCGGCTGTTAACAGGTAGACGCTTGGGGGGCGTGGTCTCTGGTTACACGGTCTTAATCGGTTTGGCTGTTGGAACACGGCGGTGTCTGAGAGTGTGGCTGTTACGAGTTCTTCGGGTCTAGTACGATCCCCAGGCTACGAAAGACCTGCTCAGAACGCTAGTGGAGAGGACGAGAAGGTTGGGGACGAGAAGGCGTTCGCTTCTCTATTGACAGATACTGTTGTGGAGTCGATGGCGGACATTCTCGGCGAGAACGCCTTGTCGCTTTTGATCTCGAAGGGAATGCTGGACCACGCGGAAGAACCGGGAGAGCTGGAGAGACAACTGTCGTCGACGTTCGGGAATGGGTCTCTGGTGCTGGAGAGGATGATTGTGAAGGCGCTCTACCGGAAACTGGGGATACGATTGGATTCAAGCTTCGGTTTTGACTACGCTAAGGCCTTGGACGTGGCGAGGCATGTCTTCGGGGAGACGAGGCGCAAATGGAAAAACGTGTTGGATTAGCCTTAGAACCCGGAATAGGAAATGCCGGATCTGTGCCGCGAGAGTAGCCTGTATACCTAATTTCCCTAGATTTTTCCGGGTCCGCAGAATCTAGCATGGAAATGAGGTCGTAGACGGCTGGCTAATCATTCAACGATCTAGGAGGATTAACATGATCATGAGCAGGTTTCCATTTCTAAGGCATCTCTAAGGCGTTTCGCAGGGGACTAGCAGGCCACCTACTTCTCGGGGGTTCTGCTAAGAAACTGTGAAGGGTTTCTGGAGAAATGGCTACCCCCCGGACGATTTCTTCAAAGAACAGGTGCCCACATTAGGGATTGTTTTTACGGGGGCTGGCCGGGAATCTCTCCTGCCTCAGATTATCAGCAGCGCGAGGTGTGCTGGAATCTCGACGTGTGAGTTCTTCTCGGCGCGGGAGTTTCTGGAGATGAGATTAGCGTAGTCGAAAAGGCCTGATGCGCGGTTAGTTGCAGAGCAGCCCTTGTCAATCGACTGACAAGCCACTTATAAACGACTTGTCAATCCACTGACAAGCACAGCCTAGCCGTCAAACGGATGGGAGGAGGACTTCCAGAGTTAGGCTTAAAAGTCTGGCATTCCATTATTTTTCTGGTAATATGCTCTGACCCTGACTATCGAGACCCCGGAAGAAATCGAGAAGACCAGTCTCCGGGAGCAGGGGAGGACCGTTAAAAATCCTTCTTGACACATCCTTCCTTCTGCCGACCCTGGGGATCGACACGGGACGAGATGTTGCTCGAGGCTTGAAGAGGCTCTCCGAGACCAATAACCAGCTCCACTACTCGAGCTTCAGCATCCTCGAATGTCTCTGGCAGCTAGCTAGAACCGGGAGAGAAGAGGCCTCGTCGCTGGAACCGACTAAGCTGGGTCTCCGGAGCATCATAGAAGGCCGCAGGTACATCAAGACGAGCGAGGACTCGAGAGTCTTCAGCGAAGCCCTCGGCTTCTATAAGATGGGGCATCGTGATATGATAGACAATATTCTCTACGCTGTCAGCCTCCACGGCAGCCTCAGATTCCTAACAGTCGACAACACCCTCCAGGAATTCATCACCAGAAAAGGCCTTGAAAACACGCTCATACACGTAGACCAGATCCCGCCCAGCTAGTATTGAACAGCTCTCAGAACCCTGCCGCAAGATCTCGAAGCCAGAGAAAACTGATCTGGCTTTTAGCCTGGAACCGGGAATAGGATCAGCCGGATCTGTCACGCGAGGACCACGCGATACCAAAAATATTCTAGATTCTTGGAGCTGACACGATTTTACAGGATGATGCTAAAGTGGACGGTTGACTTCTCGTCGCCGATTTGAGAAGATTAACATGACGATGGACGTGTTTCTGATTCTAAGGCGATTCTAGGGCGTTTTGCAGGGGACTAACAGGCCACCTTCTCTTCGGGGGTCTGGGTCGCTGGAAGCGGAGTTCTTCGCATCACTGTTGACATTAGTTTCTAACCAGATTTCCTTCTACTCTCTCACACATCTACTTCGAGACACCACTAGCGGGTCCCATGCAGACCATAGACTACCCAGTCTTCTGCCAGCGCTGCCAGGAACCCACCTATCACGAGATCCGATACCGATCCGACAACACGTTCATCGGCAGAGTACTAGTCTGTCAGGATTGCGGCGAGAAAATCCTCCAGCCGCTGGGGTCCGGGATGGAGTGCCAAGACTGTTGACTCGGATAGCAGACATGTGGCTGCTGGACCTGCGAGAACCTCCAGAAGAGAGCCGCGGGTCCAGGCGAGAGCGTCGAACCAGTAGGGTCCCGTCCAAACGGAGTGTCATACAAAAGCCCCGGACCCACGGACCGCTGAACGTGAAAACCCGCTGATTCTCGGGAGCAGACTAATCGGTGTCATACTGACAAAGATTCTCCATCGACATTGAGACAACGAATACGGGCACGCTACACTGCTACGATGGACCCGAGGGTCCTATCCCAGTTAGATGAGATGAGAGGCGTCGTTACAAGATCTGACGTCATCGAACAAGCAGTGATCATCGAGCTACTCCGACGAAAGCTCGTACAGGACGAATACGATCGATACAACCACGCGTCCAGAAAAGAGGAGGCTCAGGCTCCAAGATGAGCGCTCTTCCGCAGAAACCAGTGGAAGCCCCGAAGAAGATCCAGAAGCTGCTCAAGAAATATAACGCAAGAGAAGCCTACGACATCCTCGCAGCAAGAATCATACTCGCGAACGAGAGGATCCGGGACACTCTTCCTCCGTCCCGGGTCCAGACCATGACCCAGGAGACCCGGTCCCGTGTCCAGTCAAAGTCACAAGGGCTATCGCTAACGGCGAAAGACTTGGAGGATCTAAAAACAGGCCGCTACGGAAGAATCCAGCTGCCCAGCCAGGAAGAGGCTCGCTATTGGCTCCAACGATGGCGCGAAGCCGCCATGCCCAAGGAAGAGATTGCCATACGCCAGAACCTTGCTCGGAGAAAACCCCCAGAGGTGAGAGAATGAGAAAGAACAAGACCCGAGAAGGACCACTACCACCACCTGACAAAGGAGTCAACGACGCACGGCCAGGACTACCTACCCCAGTAGTTCGCAAGAACGTCACTTGGGTCCAACCAGAGCCAACAACATCGGACGTTACGCGACCTCAACAGCTGAGCCCAGACACGACCTGGGCCGAACCTAGCATCACCAAGTCTAAGCTAGCGAGAGGGTCCCCAGGGCTCTCGACGACTCGGGACCAGACCCGGGAGTAACGCGCAGGGCATGGTCCGATTCAGGTACGTTATTCCGTGGTCTTGTAGTCGGATCGCTAATTCTTGTTCCATTCGTGAGGGGTTGGCGCGTAGACGTTCGCGCCAGTCGCTCCGCTGACTCGACATCTATGGGATTGAGCTGTTGTTCAGATATTGCTCAGACACGAGAGTGAAACTAGTCAGGGGATAGGAAAAGCACCTAAAATCTCAGTCGCATGACTTTGCACGCAATTATTAAGGATGAACTAGTCTAATCTCCTGCTTCGATCCATCTGAAAATACAGCAGTCACGACGTAAGAAAAGCACCCGGCGACGAAATTCTGAAAGTGGCTTAGCTAAGAAAGAGATTAGCGTCAGAGATCCTATTCACGATTTTATCCGGCTGGACAGGTTTCCCTTCATCAGCCAGATCGTATCGACGCGAGAATTTCAAAGGCTCCGGCACATAACTCAACTTGGAATTTCGCCCGTGGTTTATCCTAGCGCCAACCACACGCGGTTTAGCCACTCGCTAGGGGCAATGCACGTTATGGAGCGGATTCTTGACCACTTCCTGCGTGTTGGTGATATAGGCAAGAATGGGTTTGAGGGCATGCTTAGGACCGGTATCGCTGTCGCTCTATTGCATGACATCGGTCACGGACCTCTTTCTCACTCTTCAGAGCAGTTCTTCAATTTCAAACATGAAGAAATTTCTGCTCAAGTGATTACCCGGTCACCCATTAGTGATATTCTTGATCGTGCCGGCGTCAGTCCCAAGACCCTCGTGAAGATTATCAATCATACGGTTTCAGGGCGCTACACTCTCATTTCGCAGTTGATAAGTAGCGAGTTGGATGCGGATAGGCTGGACTATCTGGGCCGCGATTCATATTTTGCCGGTGTTGGATTTGGAACAATTGACCTTGAAAGAATCATCTCTATGCTGAGAGTCTTCAGGGGGTCGGGTATTCTTGAGAATCACGCCATCACTTTGAACAAGGGAAAATACGCGGTGGAGGATTATATTGTTGGTCGTCACCTTATGTATGAAGCAGTTTACTTCCATAAGGCCACAAGAGGTGCTGAACGGCTAATCATTTCCGCAATTCGTCGAGCTTCGGAGCTCAAGCAATCCGGTTTAATCCCCACCGAGTTCCAATTTCTCGAAAATGATTCTGCCCCTTCCGCCGATCAAATTCTAGCTATTGATGATCACACTCTCTTCTCAACACTGACCCGGTGGCAACATGCTAACGATCCACTCTTGTCTGATATTTGTCGTAGGATAATCGAACGCAGGCTTCTGAAATCAATCGATTTGACCATTGAGAGATTTCATGCCTATCATGATGGCGTTGAAAACAAGTTCCTCAAACTGGCTGAGCGACATAAAGTGAATGCCGATTACCTCTGTCCTATTGACAGCTGGGTAGTGACGCCTTACAAGCCCTACGTTGTAAAACCTGCCGACGATCAACCTTCCGTCATAACCAACATCTTTGTAAACGACGATGCTGGCAAGCCGACAGAGATTTCACAGCTCCCAGACGCCGACGTAATTCGCGCCTTGACCGCCAAGAAATATGTTGACCGGTTGTACATGCCAGAGGAAATGAAAGAAGAGGCAGAAGCGCTCTTCAAACCGTAGCGAGAATAATGCCTATCTACTCTACTGCATATATATCTCCAGGAAACGCCTTCAAACAATGACCTACGACAACTCTCGGCTCCGTCGACTTGCCCTAATATCTTTGGTCCTACAATCGGCCGGTCGTATCATTGGACGCACAAAGCTTCAGAAAATAGTGTACCTCGCCAATAGCATTGGGTGGAAAGCCATTGATTTCAAGTACCATAATTACGGACCGTTCTCTGATTCACTTGCGGCTGAATTAGATAACATGAAAAATTATGGATGGATCGAAGAGCGCGAGATCCCGACTTCGCATGACAGAGTTTTGCACGAGTACCGCTTTTCGAACAAATACAAGCAAACTGGTCTGTCTCAGCTGAGTAAAATCGAAGACATCGTTCCCAATGGAAAGCAACTTACCTCAAGGACAAAGGGGTTGGTTAAACAACTCAACAAGTTCTCTTCCGACGACCTGCAGATAATGTCAACCTTGGCATTTCTGCGAGCGCAAGATCCGTCAATGTCAGAGGAGCAGGCTGTCGACATGACGCGGAAGTTGAAACCCCAGTTCGCCAAGGAAGAAATTTCGAAAGGAAGACGAATTTTCGCTATAATGAAGGATTTCTTGGACAAACCAGGAAGGCAACCGAGCTAATCACTTTATCGAGATTCTAGCCGTCCGCAAAGACGGTCTTCCTATTCTATCCCACGTCTCAAATTCGTACGGCAGCCTATGATAGTAAATGACGGGTTTAAGCTCACCGTAGTTTTCCGCCACGCTAACCACGTTGCAACGACACCCGGCGTGACATGGAGGGTAACCAAGCGTAGCCATTTCGCTGGCCCGAACTATCCTATGATTGAGAACTGCGCAGTATCCATAGACGCCCGTGTCCTCAATTGTCCTCCAAACCATGTACTCGTCACTCATTGTACTCTTGTTGTCTGGTTCAAGAACTCTGATCGTAATTCGAAGGTTCAGTCTCCGGGATCTCATTCCGCTCTTCCGATCGCCGGTCCTAATCGATGCTATGCTCCGGCACTTCTTCCTAGCAAGTCAGGACCCATGGCGATATCTTTCGAGCCCGTTTTCGCAAGTCTCTCTCGCAATTCGCCTAGCAGACCCCCGCAAGCGAGAATGTACGTTCTCAGGTCTTGTTGGACGCTCTGAATCTTCCGGCTCTTCTCATCAGCGTAGGTTTGCCACTTCTGGACAATCTCGACTGTCTCGTTGCTAGCCTGAATCGCTAGGTCCAAGTCTTTCACGGCCTTGCTGAAGTTCTCGCCGGAAAGCCAATCTCTGATAGCCATTGTGACCTGTTCCCGGGTCTTGATCCTGTCCATTTCTCCCCGGATTGCAGCTCGGGCCCTGTGGAGATGTATAGCTGCTTCTCTCATTCCCATGTACGCTATCGTAGCATATTCAGGCTTGACCACGGCGTATCCGTCATCTGTGAGGTAGACCCTGTCGTTCAAAGCGTCTGAGGGGAAGACCCGTGAGATCAATACTCCAAACTCAGTGTTTACTTCGCCAAGATTTCTTTTCAGTTGGTCCAGGAAGTCGTCCTTCCACTTGTCTTGGTATTTCACACTCACAACAATCCGCCCAGCCTCCATCGTGCCATCATTCACCTTCGCCACAATGTCAGGGCCACCCCCCGCGGCTTTCGCATTGGTGAATGAATCTGCAGGAAATGCGCTCTTCAGTTCTTTGATCGATATAATCTCACCAGGTCCTCCTATCCCCGGGCCGACAATTCTCTCCCGAATCTGAGAAAGCCCACTATTGATCTGAGAAAGATTCTCCAGCAATTTCTTTTGGGCATCCTTCGCCTCAGCGTTCAATTTCAGGAGCTCTTGCTGATGCTCTTCGAGAATCGACTTCCTGTCCACACGCTGGTCCTCTCGCATCTTAGTGAGAAAGTCTCGTTGCTTTTCCGCTATCTCCAGCGACTTATTCGACAAAATCTCAAGGGCGTCGTGAACTTGAAACTCTGTTCCGAGATGCTCGGGATGGAGATATTTCAGGGCAATGTCTCCAAGATCCATGATCATCGCCAGTTTGTTAGACCGGATTGTCTCTCGGATCTTCTCAAGATGAGTATAGTCGAGACCCAGTTTCTCTAAGGAACCTTCACTCAAAATCCCCCCGCAGATGGGACAAGTTGACAAGTGTAGGCGTGAAAACGGGATGTAACAGTTGGTCGTTAAGCAGATCGCAACTACTGCTCATTGTCAATAGTTGCATGTTGACGACATGGACCTTACGAAAAACGCGTGGGTCCCGGTCCCATGTTGAAGATATTGAGAGTCAAGTGCTATTACGTTGTGTTCTAAACTTTCTTTCTTACCAAGCGGATGACACATTTCTTGCAGAAAGCTTTCGGGTCCCGGCTCAGGTCAGGAGCTATGACCCGCCGAGAGTGTCTCATGGCAGAGGTCTTCAATGCTTAAGGGCAGGCTGACGCCTTAGAAGAAGTGGGGTTGAGTCTGCTTTGGTCGTAACTTGTAATTTCAGGTTCGAAGTTAGGCCTGAGGATGAGGTTGTTGAGTTGCAGGCTGATCATCATACCGCCCGTGTATGCACGAGTTGTCTTGTGCTCTTGACTGTTCATCGTCGGGTTCATCGTATGAAGGTTGAGAAGGTGATAGCCGAGATGGCTGAACGTGTACCCCTGGTGGCTGAAGTGTGAGGCAAGCTACGCCAGGCGATACTCTCTTCCATCTCTCCGGACTAAGAACAACAGCCCTAGTATCACCAGCTCCATGGAGGCTGGAAGACCCGTCATTCGGAACCCGTTCTGTCCTCGAAGGGGTTGTCAGCCTCCTCGTTACCTTCGTGCTGATCTATCCGTCCCTCCTTCATCTTCGCGCCGATAGAACATTCGGAGAGCGCTGGGCCCTGCCGGAGCCGGTCCTGCCCAGAGCCTTTGGGAGGGTTGAAGGGTCTAGGAATCGTCTCCGAGCCGCCGAATCATGCGATTATACATATTTATATAATCGGTGGGAAGTCTCTAGTCTACACAAGATATGGCAACGACCACGGTTCTCCACGAGCCTCGGCTGGACACTATCCTCATGGTTGAGAGGGAGATTCAGAGGGCAAAATCGTATTCTACAAAGAAGGAACTCTGGCAGAGTCTTCCGAGGAAGCTCCAGTATCAGACCTTCAACCGTATTCTCGACTATCTGGAGAGCTCCAACAAGATAGTCCTCGACAAGGGCGAGATCGTCTGGACCTTTCCCAACAATCCGAAACTGCGAAAACTACTCAAGAACAGCGTCCGGCTCCGCTAGAACGCTAGCAGTATCCGAACCT
>WNFX01018657.1_pt1 | contig 10840 bp, 8 predicted proteins | sample 5400111 | NCBI WGS metagenome assembly WNFX01 (sample SAMN13153363, study PRJNA577476) | soil metagenome | isolation source: 40 cm soil or saprolite under grassland replicate 1 | place: USA:California | collected 2016-06-15
GCCCATTTTGTCGGGGACTCCGATCTCTATTTCCCGGTCGAAGCGTCCCGGGCGTCGAAGCGCAGGGTCTATGGCGTTGGGCCTGTTGGTGGCGCCTATCACGATGATGTTTCCCCTGGCTCCCATGCCGTCCATAAGGGAGAGCAGTTGTGCCACAACTCTACGTTCCACTTCGCCGTACACTTCTTCTCTCTTGGGAGCGATGGCGTCCATCTCGTCAATGAATATGATGCTGGGAGCCGTTTCTTGAGCTTTCTGAAAAATCTCCCGCAGGCGGGCTTCTGACTCGCCGTAGAACTTGGAGATAATTTCCGGTCCGGAGATGACGTAGAAGTTGGCGTCTGACTCGCTGGCAACGGCCTTCGCCACCAGTGTTTTGCCGCAGCCTGGCGGTCCGTATAGAAAGACTCCTTTAGGGGGCTCGATGCCCAGCCGTTGGAAAAGCTCTGGGTGTCGGAGTGGAAGTTCCACCATTTCTCTGATTCTTTGAATCTCACCGTGGAGTCCGCCTATGTCCTCATAGGTGACGATGGGTAAGCCCGTGTTGTCAGGGATAGGCTCGCTCATCACTTGTACGAGGGTAGACTCTGTGATCTTGACCGGACCGCGCGGCCGGGTTCGCGTTGTTATGAGCGGTACCGCGCTCCCGAATATGTTGAGGGGTGTCATATCTCCTTCGACGAAGGGCATGGCCATGAATCGACGCTTGACAAAGCTCAAGAACTCCTCGTCCACGCTCAAGCGGACGTCTGAGGGTGCAAAGGCAATTGTCTGGGAATCTTTTACCTCGGCCTTCTTGATACTTACAAACTCGTTTATGGCCACCCCCGCGTTTCTCCGAAGAAGCCCATCAATCAGGATGATCTCCTGACCCTGGTCCTCGACATAAGCGGGCCAGGCAATGGCGACCGTGCTCCGTTTTCCACGTACTTCTATGATGTCGCCGGCCGTTATGGCAAGTTTCTGCATGGTATCATTGTCGATGCGGGCTTTACCATGCCCAACATCTCGCTGCTTAGCATCAGCTACCTTCAACTGTACTTCTCTGGCCATCATCATTGATTCAACTCGCTAATTGTGATGCAAAGGCGGGTTCAGGAGAAGACGGGCGATCGGTGCTCCAAATGCTCCTAGCCTTGTGTCTCATCCGTCCTATTTCACCCCAGCGGTCTGGAAGCGGCTTGCTGTTCAGCGGGCCAATCCTCCGTACTTCCGACTTCCTCTAGAATTGACACTGACGATTTCCAGTACGAAGCCATCTCAAGTAAGGTTGAAACATTTGGATTGGGTGAAAAAAATAGGTGCCGACGAAGAAGAAAGGTAAGAAGAAATCTACAAAGAAAGGCCGCATGTAGCCAGAGACTTCAGGCGCTTCGATGAAATGCTCCTGCTGAGGATTATTTCTTCTTACTAACACACCATTCACAGTCACATGTACAGCGTTCATTGTGACCCGCAATTGTAATCGCAATGCGACTCATGCCTCTACCGACCTTTGTCCCAACACTCCGGTCATGCTCAAAAGGACATTTCGACATCCGGTTCCCCTATCATTAGACAGATTTTGGATTTACGACTGATGAAGGCTTCAAAGCAACTCAATGTTCGATCTTAATGATTTGTCCAGAGGGTAGCTGGTGCATTCATTTTGCCATGAGGTGACTAGGCTGGCTGGGACTATCGTCTCTTCAATCTGGTTACTATGAATCGCCCCAAGGCCGCGGTGCAAATGGAAGGGTCCTGACATCCACCGACTGGAATGTGGAAGAACAGTAGGAAGCTGTGTTTTCCAAAACGGGCCATTAGAGTAGTGAGCAGACAGTTTCCCTGCCCGGGGGGCTCTTTGGAAATCTCGAAGAGCAATTGTAGGACCGGGTTTCTCGCAAGGCTGCTTTTAATGTGCAGCCTTAAGATTCGGAGATCAGGGACAAGGTCTTCTCCGATGGGTCTTACGATTAACATCTTCCCGGAAGGGTGCATCTAGCCTATCGCCATTAGGTTGTAGCCCCGGGGATTAATTCGACTCGAGCTTGGACTCTTTTTTTTGGGGCTGAGATGGTCGGCCATACTCTGGCTTGTCGAGTCTGCAAGAGAAGGCCTTCAGTGCTTTCGTCAAAAATGACTAGGGGAGGAAACGTCAGTGCCAAACCTATTGTGAGGACCACATAACAGCCGTTCAAACACTCTAATAGGCTTCTAACCAAGAATGACAATCATCGCGCGTGGGAGCAAACGCAAGTTCAAACCCCTTTCTCTCTACAGTCCCAGACAAAGAGCATAATGACCAAGATTCTGTTCCATGCTTGGGCGAGCTCGCTGAAATGCGAAGCCCCTCTAGAGTCTAAGTTCTACTGCCAATTTCTCGATTCTTTCAGTCATTTTGAGCAAGTCTGCGGCCGGTGCGTCCTCCAGTATCCAAGGCTTGCACTCCACGCTGATAGTAATATTCTCGCCGAGCATTTGTTCCAGACAGAAGTACAGAGATGGAACTGGAGAATACACTACATCATTTCCGCACGTTGGACAAAGAATCACGACGAATTCCTCACTAGGTGCAGTGACAAGAGCAGACCAAGAAATAACCCTTAATGCAAGACGAAAGCCTCCGCCCCACGTGTCCCTAGCGAATGCGACAAATCGAACACTTTTGAAGTGAACCGCGGCAGCCATCACTGCGCGGGTTAGACGGAGGGCCTACAGTCCTCGGCTTTCTGCCTGCTGAAGTAGACCTTCACCTTCATCTGCTTACTGGCTTTGGACAGTAGGTTAGGAAGAACTCCCCCTGTTTGCTACAGACGCAGTTGAGAGGGTAGGCCATACGGTCCAGGCTGGACTGCGAAACTAGGGGATTGTTCTCTCGAAGTGGGAGATCGGTTTGTTTCCCTGCTTGGGGGCGACGACTCAGACACGGAGCGCTTCCACAAAGGCCATCGGAAACGCAAGTCAAGGCGCCCCCGCGGGAATATTTGTTGGCATGAGATTCCGCTGCCGAATTTCCACCGAATGTGCCCTCTGATTCGTTGGGGCCTACTTGTGGGCGAAGTAGATTGTCAGCGGTTCTTCTTTGGAGTCGATTCTTCTGAAGACGGGTTGTAACTGATAGAAACCATTGACAATATGTTCGCTTGGTTGACCAGTGGGACTATGCAATTTGGAGTTGATAGTTAGAGGTAGCTGAATTTCCCCTTGCGCCGATCGCGGCAAAGGTGAGATTGAATGTTCCCTTTTGAGCAGGGTGCGACGTATAGAACGTGAGGGTATCTCTCACTCCAGAGAATGGGTTTGGGTTACGTGATGATTGAATACGTAAAGCTCATGAGCCAGAAAAGGATGAAAACTGAATACCAAGGTATTTGCACTACTAGTAAGCGCAATCACGGTAGGGGCAATCGCACTCTTCTCAACCGGAGCACTCGGCCCTCAGCTAACCTCCACGTCCTCTTGCGATACTGAAAACTCCAACCTTCTAGCCGGAAGTTTCACGGCAAGCCAAACCACGCCCTATGCCTACACAGTCAAAGTCCATAACGCACAATCCGAGGTGGTGAGACTCACGTCTTACATGCTTGGGGCACAGTCGTACAGCATCGACCTAGCAATCGCGGCAGAACAGAACGGAACATTCACGACAGCCCAAGATCCTAACTCCGAGACCTGGATTCCAGTAAAGACATCGTGCGGAAACCAGTTCATGACCACGTTTGCTGAACCAGCGGCTCACGTGGAAAACATAGCTCCAACTTCCGCTACATTCCAAGATTCCACGCAGGTAGCTGTCGATCTTCAGAACAATGGCACCGAAACTGCAACACTAACAACTTACTACGTCACAGATTCAAGCGGCAACGAATACACGTTCGCAAACTGGAGCGGTCCTTCAATAGCACCGAATAGCGTTACAACAGCAACATTCAGCATCGGTTCGAGTTGTTCACAGTGCGCTCTCCATGGTTCAGCATTCACTTTCACGAGCGGATACCAATACACAATAGAAGTCGTAACGGGACGAGGCAACATCTTCACGTTTACGGTAACCCCGACTACTGGTCACCACTACTCAATAGTCATTCAAGTTGGATTTGGGAGCACTGCTTACTAGGTCAGGACAACTATGCGAAATATGGGCAATTCGATTCTTCACAGCCTGATAGGTTCGATGTAGGGTATCAATGCCTGAGACGGAGAGTCCGGTGGGTTGAAGAACGGGACTCTTTATGGCATACTCACCGTTCCGCTCGCAGCCTTTTGTGTCTGCGGGTACATCCTTTGGCATTGGGGAAATGCGGAGGTCCATGGTGTGGTCCTCCTGCTCGATGCCTCAATTGCTTTCGGTGCATTCCTCAGACTTAGGAACGACAGTAAGTCTTGGTATCGAAGAAGCACCCCTATTCCTCGCGAAAATCCGCTGTACCCAAGAACCGATGCTCTAGCGACCAAAATGGGTGTTCCTCACCACGACTTGTATGTCGCTGACGCAACTCTGATGGTGAAGAGAAAAGCGGTAGGTGCGGTGAACACGGGAATCCGAAGACACAGCATCATGTTCTCCGAATATTTCCTTAGATGACCAGCCTCAGCTATTACTTTGCAGGATGGAATTTGTTCTTCTTCTCCGCCATTCCCAATCTTCAAACTTCAAACCTCCCAGAATCTTGGGTTAGCAGTATCGCCGGAGCAGGGATCTTCCTATTCTTTGGAGGGATAATCATAGTGCGACCTTTCCTCGCCATGAAAAGCCAGACAGAAGCCGATGAGATCGCAGTCAATGTTCTGGGCAGCGGAGACTCGCTAATTAGCGGAATGAAAAAACTCGTCGAGTCCCCCGAAATCAAGGCCGACCAGAAAAAGTACCGGATGGCCTATCTGAGTCTTTATGCCAGAATGGTTAGAATCCAAAATCTCAGTCGAAGCTTGGCCGCGCGAAACCTTGCGCAGAAGAACACCGCGTAGAGTTTTGGGACTTGTTCGATCCTACTTATGGGCGAAGTAGATCGTTAGTGGTTCTTCTTTGGAGTCGATTCTTCCGAAGCCAAACCTCACCATCTGGATGATACTTCCAACGTGCTCACCGATCAAGTTCGTCTCCCCGAACCCTCGGGGACCCACTGGATCAAAGGCGCTTTGAGCTCTCTCGCTTTCGCGTACTCTTGACTGTGAAAAGTTGCCTTGACCAAATTTGGAGTCGTCGAATGAATCTCTACATTGAACAGCTCCATAAGCCGCACAACCTTAGCCTTCTCAAACACCTGAAGGTCGGTTCCAGATAACCAGATGCGCGCAATCCCTCCACGAGGGACCACCTTCAGTGTACGGTTTCCAAGTGATGGAAGTTCCGGGTGAAGAGGCAGATGCGCTTCGAACGCCTGGGTAACATGGTCAACATCCATTGGGATAGGATTAGGGATGAAATTGTATCTGTGAGCTAGCTTGTCGATTTCCTTGCGATTGGTGGCGTTGATATTGTCCCAGCTCAACGTCGCGTCCACCGGACGAGCGCCCATCTCGTGGACAATCTTTCTCAGCGCCTCAGGCGAGTATCCCCTCCTTCTGAGAGATGCTATGGTGGGGATTCTGGGATCGTCGAATCCATCGACCAATCCCTCTTCTAGCTCTTTCACCATCTCTGACTTGCTGAGCTTGAAGCCAATCATCTTCAATCGACCGTACTCGAGGGAGTCTGGGTAGGACCATCCCATGTGCTTGTAGAGGAAAGTCTGCCTGACCGCGTTGGTCAAATGCTCCTTTCCCCGGATGATATGGGTAACACCCATGAGATGATCGTCCACCGCGGCTGAGAAGTTGTACAGAGGCCAGACCCGATACTTGGACCCGACCCGAGGATGAGGATACTTCTCAGGATCAATTATCCGGAAAGCTGGCCAGTCTCGAACCGCTGGATTCGGGTGAGTCGTCTCCGTCTTGACACGAACGACAGCTTCTCCTTCTTTCAGCTCTCCACTGAGCATCTTATGCCACTGCGCAAGATTCTCAGCGGGACTCTTGGACCTGTGTGGACAGGCTCGGCCTGACTCGATTGTCGCCTTGAACTGGTCAGGCTCACAGGTACAAACGAACGCGAATCCTTGCCCAAGCGCTTTCTCCGCATACTCATAGTAGATTGGGATTCTGTCGCTCATGATGTACTCCTCGTCCCACTGACAACCCAACCACTTCACGTCTTTCTCGATCTGTCCATAATACTCGATAACCGATTTCTTCAGTCGAGGGTCCGTATCTTCAAAACGGAGGATGAATTTGCCCTTGTACATCCTCGCATAGTCATGACAGAGAAACACAGCACGAAGAGATCCGATATGGAGCACAAAGTCGGGATTCGGGGCAAACCGGGTTACAATCTGGGAATACTTGTCCGCGTTTGGAAGAGGAGCCAGACCCTTAGCATCGATCGGTCCAGCAACTGATCCTTTCTGCAATGACATCCAAGTATCCAGTTCTTGAGAACCCAAACCGATTGAGGTGTTAGAAAAGGTGCTTGTCGATAATCTCGGCGGGTCCACCTGGGTCCGAGACTAAGAGCGAGTTCGCGAGCTTGCTGATGTTTCGTCGAACTGACTGGGCAGCGTCTCGTGTGGTGTTCACGAAAACCGATGGACCAGTATCCAGGGAGAACCAGGCTGGAGTGTCCTCTTCGGTTCGGAGCCTTCGTACCTCCCTGATGATTTCGATAGAGAGTGGATTGAAAAGAACCAGTCCCTCCTTACCGGTCATGGTGACTGCATGCAGGTTGAGCGTATCTTCCTCGGCTAACCGTCCAATCGACTCTACATCCTTTCGCGAGATAGCCCGTTTCATCCGTGGAAGAATACCTCGAAGGTAAGCCAGCCTAGGCTTGAAGAACGGAGACTTGACAGCGTCAGCATGAGCTCTATCCGTTTTGATCTCCGACTCGATAGGAACAATTATGGTTCTTAGCATAATCGAACTCGCAGAGGCAAGCTCCTCGGCATAAGACCGCCCGTTTCTGTTCGCGTACCAAATTGAGAAGGCCCCGGCCAAGCTACGTGAAGCAGATCCCGCACCCAATCTAACAACTTCAGACAACTCCGGCGTCTTGATGTCCAACTCCAACGCTCTTGCCGTCGCAAGTCCTAGTGCAGCGAATCCTGAGGCTGAGAAGCCCAGACCCTTGCCTTTGACGTCAGGGTTTCTGGATTCGATTCTTGCTTTCGTGGACCCGAAACGAGACAACTGTCGGAGATGGTTAACGACCGCCAAAACTCTGTCCTCTTCCTTTCTGGACGGCGACTTCCCGTTTATCCGGATCCGATCATCAGCAAAATCTCGGTTGAACGCGACTGTTGTGATTGTGGGAAGTGCTTTCATGCAGACTGATATGCTGTCGTGGAATGGTAGCCGCAGTCTCTCGTTCCGTAGACCGTGGTATTTCACGAGCCCTTGAATTGCGTAGGCTCGGGCTGAGGCCTTCAATGTCCTATCCAATAACGCCTGTTGTCCGCGCGACTTTCTCGGCGGCGGCCTCGGCCACGCCAGTCTCTCCGAGAATCGTGTATCGTTCGGGACGAAGACTATGCGCCATTGTCAGGGCTTTTACCAGCTGTTCCGGGGAAACGTTCAGCTCCTCAGCTGTCGAAGGGGCTCCAATCTCTTTCAGAAAAGTTCGAATCGATTCCCAATTGCCTCCTTGGAGGTAAGCGCACAAGACTGCGCCAACACCGGTTCTTTCACCATGCAGACTTGTTTCACCGGCCACAATGTCGAGGGCATGACTGAACAAGTGCTCCGACCCACTGCAGGGTCTAGAGCTTCCTGCTATGCTCATTGCCACGCCGCAGCTTATGAGTGCCTCTACCACCGTTCTGACGCCTTCAATATTCCGCTTGAGAATTTCCTTGGCGTTCTTGGTGACAAGTTCAGCGCTCATCATAGCAAGGTTGGCTGCATAGTCACCGTAGTATTCATTCTTCAATTTGTGCGCGAGCTGCCAGTCCTTAACGGCTGTAAACTTGGCAACTATGTCGGCACAGCCGGCGGCCAATAGGTTGTAGGGTGAATCGGCTATAACATCAATATCGGTGAGGATCGCCACCGGCGCTTGTGCTCTAACCGAATAAGGCCTCGAACCGCCTTTGATCGAAGCATAGGGACTTGCGATCCCGTCGTGGCTTGCAGCTGTCGGAACACTCATGAAAGGCACCTTCGACTTGGCAGAACTGAGCTTTGCCAGATCGATATCCTTGCCACCACCCACGCCAAGGACCAACGATGCCTTGGTTTTCTTGATCGTTTCTACGATATGGTTCGCAACTTGCTCAGTTGATTCCTTGACGATGACATGGTCAACCTTCAACCCGGCCTTTGTAACTGATTTCGCAACGGGCTCGCCTGCAAGAGGATAAGTTATCGGCCCTGAAACTACGAGCGCGTTACCGGTGAAGCCGAGTCGTGCGCAAACCTCGCCAACTCGGCCGAGAACATTCTTCCCCACGATAACCTCTCGTGGAAGCTGCATGTAGTGTAGGGACTCGTCAACTTCCATGGCAATCACGGAAAGAACAGAATAATCAGGGTGGCCACAAGAGTTAGGGCTTCAAGCCGGAAGAACCGACGTCCGATACGTCTCGCAATACGGCCAACAAAACTCGTGATTGTCTGGAATGTCTCTGATCCAAGAACTCGCACTTCAATGGAGAAGTTGGAGAAACCCGCGGTGGATTCTTCCATGGACGCTATCGCGCGCCGAACGGTTTCCCTCACCTTCCGGGTCAACAGTCCAACGTCCACATGGGCGCCAACAGGGTAGTATCCGAGAGTAGACCTCACAAGCCCCGTCACCAAGTGCGTGTCTGTTGTCATTATCTCACCGTCAACTACTCCGATCGTTTCAAGGTCTTCCAGTATAGCCTCTCTAACTCCTGTATGCATGTTATTCCCATCAATGGTCAGGTAAGCGACAATCTGGTTTCCGTTCCGCACTACGAGTGAAGAGAGCCCGCCGGGACCGATCCCGTCTTCGAGCCGGAACTCTTCTAGAGGGTCTGCAGCGGACCCTGCTTTGAAGGGGGATCTCCGGGCGAGAGCCAGCTGGTCCAGCACTTTGACTGAGGCCTCAACGAGCTTTCGTGCCTGTTCAGAGGTTATTGAGGTTTGATTTGACAGACTATTGTGAGCATCAGCAACAATAGCCGTCAGACCCCGCGCTTGCGCCTCTCGCTCGATCTCGACAGCAACCTCCGGAGGCAAGTCCTCCATGCCGATCGGCGAGAGTGTCAACGTAAGAAAAGCGACGTTTCCAAAGACCTGACCCGACACCTTAGCCTCGTCTACGGTAGACCTAACCATAGCACTAGAGTCGTGAATCGGAGTCGCAGAAGGGTATCTCTCTATGGCCCTGTCTATGACTCGCTGCACATCCGTCTGGGAAACGATGTTCAACTGATGATTCGAGATCCCGTGGGGCACCTGGACGATTCCCCCTTTCGATCTTTCGACATACATCTTTAGCTTGGAGGGAAGCCCTGCGCTTCCAAAGTCACGATAGGGCCCCGGATGGAAGTTCGAAACAACAACACAACCAACCGCTCCCTTCGGGCCAGAGAAGCCGAGAATCGAGCCCTCGATTTTTCCCTGCGTCCCCAACTCGCCAAGCCGCGTCTCTAGAGGCTCTGGGTCAGACTTGAGCCAGTGTTGGAGGAACGCTCTGAATAGAGTCATTGGGGAATCCCGAACTTCTGCTGTGCCCGAATGTTCTACATTCCGTATGATCTTTGACACGCCAGCAGCCGAGATGACGATTCCTACCAAGACTGCGGCTGTTCCGCGGATGATTAGACCATTGTCAACATTTGTCAGACCAGCACTTGGAGCGATGATCGAGAAGGATCGGATCGAGAGAATCGGCGGCAATGCGGAGGCCACGAATTTCTTCCAAGGCGACACCGATGAAATGGAGGCAACTGTGAGAAACCGAATGGGCAAAGACAAGGCCAATACTGTAAAGAATCCATCAGCCCAAAATGCTGTATTCGAAGCGGCCATCCCGGCTATCGCCCCAAGCGGCAATGCCACCAAGAGAAGGAACCATGATAGAATCTCAAGTCCAATGAGCCGTCGAAAGTTCAGAACTCTGTCTCCGTGAAGAAACATTGTGGAATTCAGGGCTTCGCCGACGATGGTCGGAATCACGACGGCAATCAAGGGGAAGAGCAATGCGGTTTGGAGTTCCACTCCCGCAAGTGGGAGGGCAAGAATCGACGAAAGCAATGCCAGAGTTAGGAAAACGGAGAGGACCTCGGGCGTCGATGGAAAGCCTACTCTCCGGATGAAATTGAACGCTCCAACTGTACCACCCACTCCGTCGGTAGCCTGTTGAGCCACGACGTATCCACTAGGCGCGTCTCATCGCGGACACGATACTCTTGACTGGACCGGGTCCCTGTTGTTCAAGCAGAGTTCCAGTCACAATCGCCGAGGCGCCCGCCTTCGCCAAGGCACGCGCCTGGTCTGGCGTCCGAATCCCACCTCCGACAATTACAGGAATGTCCAGGTCCGAGGAGACCTTTTCGACCATGCTCGTTTCCACCGGGCGTTCCGCCCCGCTACCTGCTTCGAGATAGACGAATCGCATCCCCAGATACTGGGCGGCAAGGGCATAGGCAGCGGCTAATTCCGGCTTGGGATACGGGATTCTGCTCGCTCTCCCGACAGAGCTCACAGCGGTCTTTGAATCTCCAACTACCAGATACCCTAGCGGAATCGGTTCGAGCTTGAACCGCTTGACAGACGGCGCACCCTTCGCTTGGGCACGTATCAGGAATCGAGGAGTCGAAGAGTTGAGCAGAGACATGAAAAATATCGCATC
>WNFX01009280.1_pt1 | contig 10838 bp, 15 predicted proteins | sample 5400111 | NCBI WGS metagenome assembly WNFX01 (sample SAMN13153363, study PRJNA577476) | soil metagenome | isolation source: 40 cm soil or saprolite under grassland replicate 1 | place: USA:California | collected 2016-06-15
TATTTCATCCCCTCATCGGTTACCGAGGTTTCTTAGATTCAGCTTAGCGTGAGTTTTGCATTGACAAAGCTTGGGCAAGACAGCTCGTCATGTTCGTCTCATTAAGAGGGCTGGCTGGCTGGTGGCCGCGAAGGTGTGCTTAGCACTCTTGGCGCTGGTCTTCGCAGCAAGCGTCACAGTAAGCACTACCACGTACCAGGCCCAAGTTGGTTCAACCGTGAACGTTACGAACTCTCTCTTGGCAACGGACAAAGGATTCACAATAGCCACAACCGGATCAAGCAGTAGCGGCACTTCGTGCTCCGCCCCCGTCACCTTCGGCCCCTCGCCAGGCGTCGCGAATACCAACATCACTGCCGGGCACTTGGTCTATGACATCCAGGTGAACTCGACCTCGACAGCTCAGTCAAACACCCAGTTCAATGTGACATTTGTCCTGGGTTCGATAGTCTACGGACCCCTGTGCATCCAGACCCCTTCACCATCCGTAGATGGCCAGATGATAGACTGCAAGTTCGATATTGGAACGAACTCTCTTCCATCTTCTCCCTACTCGTTTAGAGTGATAATCGCCTAGTTCTAAGCGCCGCCCTAACAGAAACAGCACTCTACCACCAAAGAATATTTTCGTGAACAATCCTAGAAAACCAGAAGACTCGCCCAGAATAAGCCCAGATCTCGAATCCAAGCAGGCGATTTGACCTCGCGCGCTTTTCACGTTGACCTGCACGCTGACCTACACGATAGCGAAAACGCCCGACCGGGCTATTCTATGCGCTGAATCGCATGACTCGCCAATAATAGGTTCAACTGGAGTGACCATCCTCCAAAAATCTCAAAAAGGTTGATCCTCGCGACACAAAAGTGCCCTTTTGGGGGCTATGCGCCTTCGAACAGCCGCTGGATCTCGGTCAGCTTGGAGAGCGCCTCCATTCCAAGCAGGGTCGTCTGGAACTTCGACTTTCCCTCCTCGACCACCGTCTCCAGCATCCCCCGTAGCAAGAGTCTCGAGATGTACCTCTCGGCGGCGACGAAGTTGATGTTCGACCGGTAGACGATCTCGGTCTTCGACGCCCTCCTCGCTGCAACCTGTAGAATATCCCGTATGATGACGAGGGAGTCGCGAGGCCTTGGGTTCAATGCTGTTCTACGAGAACGGTCGAGAAGGGAGAATGCTTTTAGTTCTTTCCATCATTTTCGAGCAAATACCAATTATCTTTCCGGGTCAGAAGCTCGACGGGCGTATCTGCTCATCCACATATCCGGTCTTCTCAGTCTTCAGCCATAGCCTCGTCCCCTTCCGCAGTATAAGGAACATGGCCGCAAGATTCGCGAGAGAGACGAGGGTAGCGTAGGGATAGGTCGCCACGACGAGGCCTAGATGCGAGACCACGTCGGTCCTTGCCGAGGAGAAGACGGCGGCAAGCAGGCTACCGACGTAGACGAGATTGAGCACCACCATGACAGACAACAGCGGCAGTAGTGTGCCGAGAGGCAGTCCTACCTTTACCACTCCAAGCCCGAGAAGAACCCAGGCGGCAAACGTCAGAACCGCCAGTATCGGGCTCATCATCAACACCTGCATATCCATCGCCTTCACCAGTGACATGGACCTCCAGGCGTCCCAGTGCTTGATCCCCGTCAACATGTTCCCGCCCGACCAGCGAATCCGCTGACGGAACAGGCTGCCGACCTTGGCAGGCATCTCTTGCCAGCACTCGACCGGAGCCAGTCTAGTAGCGATGTGCGCCCTAGCAAATCTTACAGACAACTCCGCGTCCTCAACCAGCGACTTTGCATCCCAGAGTCCAACCTTCTCCAGCGCGCTCCTCCGAAAGAATGTGTTAGACCCGGAGAATGTGACGAAGAGCCTCAACGCATACTTTCCATCATTGGACAAGCGATACACGAAATTCTCGTACGCCGCCAGCCTCGACACGACGCTCTCACGCAGATTCAAGACCCTGTGGTAACCATGCACAGCTCCAGTCTCGGGATTGTTGAAGTACCTGAGAGCCTTCGTCACAGCCAGCGGCTCGGGAACATCGTCAGCATCAAACGTCGCAACTATCTCCCCCTTGGACTGGTGGAAGGCATAGTTGAGCGCGTCGCCCTTCCCGAGACTAGAATCGCTTCTTTACCGGTACTAGGACGGACACGTTCGGGGGATCCCAATCCTCGCCTGGATCCTCGCCGAAGCCCCGCTTCTTGTAACGCCACACCCCCATCACGATGATCGGAGTGGCATAGGCGAAGTAGGCCAGAAACAAGATCGTGAGGCCGAATACGAACCAGTTGGCTAAGCTCACTTTCTCTTCTAGCTCGGTCCCGGCGTTCTCAATCTTGAGCCTATTTATTATCTTAGAAGCGAGCCTTACCGACCCTGAGGAGAGAGAATAGAATCTAGCTTGATCTCATCGCCTGCTCCGAACGATCAGACGGAAGGCTTGATGTTGCCAGTAGGTCCGAGTAGAAAGCCCAGGAGATCTAGGCGAGACCGAGTCAGATTTTCTATTCTATACTGACAAAAAGTAGAAACCTAGGGGTACCCAACCGCTCCCAATCCTCCGCATTTATACTCGATTCACAAGTTCAAGCCTGAAAACGTACCTGGTACGCCAGCGATATCCGGCGATTACTCGCAAGATACTGTGGATATCCGGAGATCGACTACCCCCGAATTTATTGCTTCCCGTCAATAAGAATGAATCATATTCCTCAAAGCACACACAACCGGAGAAAAAAATTGGGAAAGCTAATGATCTCTCTGAGCGACCAGGCAGAAAACCTAGTACGTCACGAAGTCGAGCGTGTCTACCACGGCCGAGTAGGCGGACTCTCAATATTCTTCGAACAAGTACTTCGAAGCTACTTCACCACCAACGGAAAGCAATCGAAACCCATCCACACGAAAAACGGCAAGAACTAGTCGCCCGGAACAGACATAGAAATCTCGAATAGCAGACCGACACTCTGCGCCAGACAGCGGGCTCTCTAAACCTCACAACACTACCTATCATATCATGCGGCCACCTCGCTACAAGCAAGAGAGCTATAACCCTATGCTATACAACTGGTGAAAAGAATGCACTGATTGCTATTTTCGCGGAAGCCTAGCTACTAGAGGTCGTATCCCGATTGCTCGGTGCTCCAGGGCCCGAACAAAGCTGGGAAGCTCTTCGACAGAGCGGACCTCCGTCCGCGCGAGCGACCTCATTCTGCTCCAGAGCCTCAAATCACTCTTCACCCCCCTCTGAGAGAGTTCCTTGTAGAGCCATGTCTCGAGCTTCTTGCCCTCTCGGTCAAAATCAGTGAGCAGAATCGCCTCCGATGATCCGTTGAGCCTCTCTAGGAAGTCGTGCCTAGATTCTCCTCTCGCCTTTAGACAGTATATTCTCCCTCTGACCCCAAGCTTCCGGAGCGCCGCCTCATCTCTCCGCCCTTCGACAATAATCGGGACTCCCGATTCCGACAGTGTCCGCAACTCGTCAAAGAGCCTCTCTGTTTCTTCCATCTTCCAAGCGTAGTATTCGGCCCGAGGGTTTCGTACATGAGCCGGATCCCTGTAGGGGGAGAGTCCCGCCATCCCACTCAGCATGCTCCTAGACTACGCATCTCTTCAAGCGGCCTCGGATGTTTCCTAAAATATTCTCTCACAGGGGCGAGCCTTTCGGAGAGTATTCTGGAAATGTTACTCTTCAGATCCTTTGGATGGATCTTGCCAGCCGCGAAAGCTTCTTCGAGTTGTTGATATGTCTCTATTTCCATTTTTCCTCCATACTTCGGATCCCGCTCCAGCTGGATTCCTCCGTGGCCTCGGAATACTAGTATACGGAAGTATTCCAGGATTGGATTCCCTTCTACGACGCCCGCTGGGCAGAAGGCGCGCCCGATCTTCTGCTCAATTGCTTCGGGCTCGTCGTGTATGAGTATGTTGTCTTCTGGCTTGCTCTTGGACATTTTGGCGGCTATCACCCGGTTGAGTTTTGGGTCTTCGTCGTAGCTTCCTGCGGCCGTGTCCGGGACCCCGTGGAGTCCCATGAGAATCGGTGTATGCAGGCTAACGGGTTTACCCCAGCCGAGTCTCTCTCCCGCTTCGCGTGCGAGTATGTGGGCTTTCCGCTGGTCTATCCCAGCACAGGCCATGTCCAGTCTCATCTCGAATATGTCGGCTGCCTGCATGCACGGGTAGAAGATCGCGGCTGCGTCCGTCTCCTTTGATTTCATGTCGCGCCCCATTATCGGGATCGCTCTCAGCACCCTCTGTGTCGAGACGGTTCGGGCGACTCGGAGGACGCGCTCCCAGTACTCCTTACTGTCGGCCAGATCTGATGCCCAGACGTATTCGACCTTCTCCCTAGGAACGCCTAGAGCTGTGAAGCAGTGCTGGAAGTATTCGCCCGTCGTCCTGATCTTCTGCAGGTCCCCCCCGTACTTGTTGTTGATCATCGAGTGATAGTCTGCTAGGAAGATCGTAAACTGGAATCCTGCCCTTATCAGATCCTGTATCTTGTCACCGCAGACGAGCCCTTGGCCGACGTGCATCATTCCGTGCAGGCTATTGCCCGCATTCCGGAGCACTCAAAACCCCAGTAAGCCCGGGGTCTCTCATTCTCCACCAAGAGCCGTTCCAGTTCCTCTCTCTGAATGATCTCGATCGTCCCCCTAGTCGCTAGTTGCACTCGCTCGTCCGGGTCCATTCTGGCCTCCTACCAGTTCCCCCGCTCACGCTCGGCTAAAAGCCTGTAGCAAGAGAGGGATAGCCGGACACCAAGGTGGGCGAGTTTCGCATTGGACCCCTACCTCACAGTAGGCATCCTTGTCGCCCGCGACACTAACACCCAAGCCTCACAGTGAAGATCCATCGTCTTCTCTCAGCCCGGCTCTCTCGAGGCGGGCGTCTCACGCTCGCCCAGGAAGGATGACCACCCCGGCATCGTAATAACTGTTCCACAAACGATGCTCTCTAGGCCAGCATACCGCTATCTGAGAGCCTCAGCTCAACTCGTCCGGAAAGACTATCGTCCTACTTGAGGGGCACATACATGCTTGACCGAGACGCGCCGATTCCAGGAGTCCCGTGGACGACTTTCTGGTTCGTAATAGCGAATTCTCCGATGTAGTGTCCTACCATCTCGGGCCTGATATCGATCGCGACATACTCCTTCCCAGAGTGGAGCTGCAGCGTCAGCCCAAGCATCTCTGGAATGACTATCATATCCCGGCAGTGCGTCTTCACAGCAGCCGGCTTTCCACCGTTCTCCTTCCTCGCACGTCGTACATGCTCCATGAAGGTCCGCTGATCATTCGTCAGACCCTTGACAAGGGATCTGCGTTGTCGTGACGGGAGGAGCTTTATGAATTCGTCCATCGACATGGAGCGCAGCTCATCCACCGAGTGGCCACGGTAGGTGAACTGTCTAGGCATAACTCTTTCCCAGCTGTCCCAAACTTTTCATCGCGGTCTCCATATTAAGACTGTTCCCTGGCCTAGCGTGCAGATCGACGCTTCGCACGGCCCGTCTGGCGGGCGGCAATGTTCCCCACCTTCCTCCCTGGGGAGGTCCAGCGGCCAACTGTAGTTGGCTTGCCTGCGTGTTTGTGTCTCCCGCCTCCGTGGGGATGGGAGGCTGATATCATTGCCTGACCCTTAACAACAGGCCATTTGCGACCGCGAGACTTTTGCAAGTACCATTTGGGACCAGCCTTGAGGAAAGGCTTCTCAGTTCGTCCCGCTCCCGCAACTACTCCAATTACCGCACGGCACTTGTCGTTGAGGTGCAATGTCCGACCGGAAGGCATGCGAAGCTCTGTTCCGGCCGCCGTGTGAGAGACAACCATGGCGAAAGTGCCAGAGGATCGAGCCAGCGTACCCCCATCGCCTGGCCGCAGCTCAATGTTGCAGATCATCGTCCCCTCCGGAATCTTTCCCAGTGACTTGATATTTCCGGTCTCGGCGGGTACTTCGCTCCCAATCTCGATCTTCTGCCCGACAAACAAACCCTCGGGCGCTGGAAGATAGACGTCCTCGCTGCCGCCTACCGCGAGCCGTGCTAGAGGTGCTCCGCGTGCGACTTCGTGAACCAGATCTCTGACCCAGCCGGTGGAGTGTCCGTTTACAGAGTTGTAGCCGACGGGATGGAGCCTGCGATGAGTGGGGGCCCTGAAGGGGAAGTAACCCCTTCCCCGTCTCTGCACCAGAATATTCTTGCCCATACTATGCCATCTCTCCTAGAGAAGGCCCAGTTTCACTGCCAGATCTGAGGCTTTCGATTCTGGGCTGAGCTTGACGTAGGCCTTCTTTCTTCCCTCCGGTGTCGTCAGAGTGAACACTCGAGATACTTTGACTTCGTACAATTTCTCTACAGCCCGCTTTACGTCATGCTTGGTTGCCTTGTTGTTGACGATGAAAGTGACCTTGTTCTCCGTCTCAATTAGCTTGACCGTATCCTCTGACATCATCGGATAGATGACAACCAGTTCGGGCTCCAGCCTCGCCATCTTACTCACTCATTCTTCTCCGCAATCTTCTTGACCGCGGATTCGCTCCATATTGTCAACCGGCCTGGATGTGTACCAGGAGCCAGCATCTCTACGCTAAGCTCGTCTGCTCTGATGACGTTTACGCCCTCGAAGTTTCTGAGAGCCTTCCGGGCGGTCTTATCGTCTCCCACGACTATCAAGGGTCCGACGGCGTGGACTCGGCGGCCCGACTTTATCCTCTTGCTTCTCCTCACTCTGAGAACATCATCCCACACTCCAACCGCTGATAGGAAGTGTTTAGCCTGGGATGATTTCGAGAGGTTTTCGACTTCGTTACTCACGACCAGGGGCAGCCGTCGTTCTTGGTCGAACTTGTGTCCCCGTTGTCGCACAATCTCGTCAGATGCGGTCGCCGCAATCGCTGACTTCAGAGCCAATCTTCTCTCCTTCCTGTTTATCTGTTTAGCAATCTTCTTTACTGTCACTGGCGGAAAAGCCATCCTCCCCCCCACCGTACCTGGGGCAAACGCGGCAGTGCCTGATAGGGGTCCATGCCCTCCTATTCGTGGAACCCTGGATATTCCTCTGCCGACTCCAAACCCCTCCGCCGTCGTGCGTTTGCCGGCCATGAGATTCCGGCCTTGAGGCTGAAAGCGGTGAGACTGTTGGGCGATGGAGGCCTTCTGGATAATGTCGAGGCGAAGACGTGTTTCGAAGACAGTCGGGAGTGAGATTTCGCCTGTCGGCTTGCCCTCAATGTCCAACACTTGCGCCGCTCGAGCCTGGCGGTCTGACAATCTCGATTAGACTCCCTGCTTCGACGAGAGGTTCAGCTGTTCGAGCTTGGGCGGGTCTCTGACCGGATTACCCCGGGCGGGATATCGTAGCGCTACGAGTCGCCTAGCGGGTCCCGGGATCGTTCCTCGCAGCACCGTGTACTCCGTCTTGATGGGTCCATACCGGAGAAATCCTCCCTTCGGGGTCACTTCGGCCCCATTGTCGCCCATCTTCAGAATCTCCTTGTTGTACTCGGTTCTCTGAGCGAAGCCCATCTGGCCGGCTCTTGGAACAGAGTACATTACGTAATGAGGATGCCACGGGCCAATCGATCCGACTCCCCTAACCGTCTTTCTCGACTTGTGTTTGAGCTTCTTTATCCCCCATCTCTTGACTGGCCCCTGGATTCCTTTGCCTTTTGTGATCGAGATGACGTCTACGTCGCCTCCCTCCTTGAAGACCTCGGAGATCTTCAGGTCCTTTCCCAGAATCTTTTTGCCAAACTCCAGTTGATCCTGTACCGTTCCTCCATCGATCTTGACTTCAAAGAGATCCGGAGTCTTCCTGCCGATGGTCGTGGTTCGGGGCCTGCTGGCGACTACGGCTCGGACTTCTGCGAGTTTATCTTTAGAAGCCTCCAGTTTCTCCCAACCTTTAGAATCGTCAAACTTTTCGGGGGTCTTGATTATCCGATGGAGATCCTTGTCTTGGTCGCTCGACCAGACTTCTCCAAGCGTGCGGAGCCCAGCGTTCGAGGCCGCGTAGAATCGTAGCGCCGCAACTTTGAGTGGGGGCGTCTCAATGACGGTAACTGGGAACGTCACTTCTTTGCCGTAGTTGAGGGATCCTTGACGGTTATCTACGATCGTAACGTGAGTCGTTCCTGCCTTGAAGCCGGCGAAGCCCAGGAGACGAGTCGGACCTTCATATTCCGGCCAATAGCGGATCCTAGGGGCCCAGTGGCTGGCGCGTCCGCGTGGAAGGTATGCGAGCGATCCTCTTCTGGGAGCGCTATACTTCCTGTGTCCCATCTAGCTCTCCCCCAAGAGATTCAGCACCGACAGTGTCGCTATTAGCGCCTCTTCTGTCCGAACGGTTTCTACTCCTTGGTCGGGAATCGTGTTGAGGTTGAAGTCGCACTCCTCCCCAACATCGAAGCCACCAATCCTGAGAATCTGAGGGACCCCCTGATCGGGGGATCCGAACAGGACAATTGGTCGCTGTGCAGATCTCCAGCGGAGGCTCACGTCTTGCATAGCTTCGCGTATGGTCCTCCCGCTACGAGATGTGGAGATTGTCAAGTCGCGTCGTTCCTTTCTTATGAGCCCGCCTAGTGTGGAATCTGTGTTTGTGACTCTGAAACTCCAATATATAGGTAACCGGCTCGCATCGACGAGTTCTCCTTGGAGATGAGGCTCGGTGCGGGTGAGCCTGACGGTGACTCTTTCATGGAGTTTCAACCTCGAAGCCACTCTCATCGGCGATTTGAAACCTGCGTTGACTACGGATGAAGCTCCAGTCTCGATCACTGAGGCTTCTCGGACGAGGCCTATTCGAGGTGTTTCGATTCCCGGGTGGCTGGGCAGCCGTAGAGGTGGAAGGGTGCCTGCAAACTGGAGGTCCGGATCCCGGGCGAACAGTTCTCTTCGCATGTATTGGGGAGTCTCTTGGTAGACGAGTAGTTTCTCGAAGAGTCGACCCTCCTGCTTCGAGATTCTGTCCCTGCCGTCATTGTAGACGACTACTTCGTCGACCCGGAAGATCGCCAATGCCCTGGCAATAATCCCCACTCGGCCCGTTTTTTCTCGCAGGTGTGGGACATCTCTTGTAAAGGAGGCGGGGAGTGCTACGGAGAGTCGTTGCGGTCTTCTTGGAGGCTCCAGCATGGGATGTCTGGAGTGGCCTGCGGCATAAGATACTTAGCGGCAGATTAAGCATCGTCCTTGACAGCACCGGGCCCTTTGAAGATGAAGATTGACCTCGACAACTTGGACCTTGTCGCCAAAATCGATCGGTCCGACATGATTGGCGCCGTTAATCATTTCCCAGATGCTTTCAAGCGTCGAACAGACGAAATGGCTGGAGAGTTGAGGGGCGGTCGATCCGGAATTCGTAGTCTGGTCTTGATGGGAATGGGCGGATCCGCAAGTGCAGGAGATGTGGTTCTGGACTGGCTCCGCGACGAGCTCAAGATTCCCGCTCTTGTTCATCGGGAGCCGGGTCTGCCTGGCTTTGTGAACCATGGAACGTTGTTTGTTGGAATCAGCTACTCTGGTAATACTTCGGAGACGTTGAACGCGTTTCGAGCGGCGAATAGTCGGCGAGCCCATGTGATTGGAGTCGGAACGGGCGGGAAACTCTCAGACCTGTGTTCCCAGCTCGGTGCGCCCTTCCTAGAAGTGGAACTAGCCCTTGCTCCGAGGGCGGCGCTAGGTCAACTGATTGTTGCGGCCGCTTCCGTTCTTGAAAATCTAGGCCTAGTCCGATCAGCCGTTCGCGAAATGTCCGAGGTAGGTGCAGAACTAACTGGCCTCAGCCGACAGTTTAGGGTTCAGACGCCGTTGGAAAAGAACCCTGCCAAGCGATTAGCGACCAACCTTCTGGATCACTTTATCGTGTTATACTCGTTGCAGAGAATGTCGTCGGTCGCTCGTCGATTCAAGAATCAGCTGGCGGAGAACAGCAAGGAGTTGGCAAAGTACGATATTTTGCCAGAAGCGTGTCACAACGGGATCGAAGCTTGGCGCGGTTCAACTCGTAGTATGCTTCCAGTGATTCTTCGTGACGGTGACGAGTCGGCCTTCGAGCGTTCGATAGTGGAAGCCTTCAAGTCAACCATATCTTCCGTTGCGAAGGCTCACCCTATGGATGTGCGATTGCCAGGCCGGGGACGGCTTGCCAGACTGCTGTCCCCCATTTTCTTCCTTGACTATGTCTCAGTCTACCTTGCGATCTTGAAGAGGATTGATCCTACGCCGACGGAACTCATTGAAGAGTACAAGAGTAGGTTGGCAAGTCGAAGAGGGAGATAGTGATTATCCTTTTGCGACTCCGATTGGAGTCATCCGGACAACTTTCCTTCCTATGCCCAACTGGTGGCTAACCTCGGCGACTCTGTCTACGTCCTTGTAAGCCTCGGGCGCTTCCTCCGCGAGCACCTCCATACTCGCGGCCCTAATCACGATCCCACGGCTTTCAAGCGATCTTTTCAAATCCGCCCCACGCCATTTGCGTTTTGCAGCCGACCGACTCATGAATCTGCCTGCACCGTGAGCGGTTGTCCCAAAGCTTAGCTCCATAGCCTTGGGCGTGCCGACCAGCACCCAGCTGCTTGTCCCCATGCTTCCCGGGATAAGTACGGGCTGGCCAACGTCTCTGTATTCGGACGGGACATCTGGGTGTCCAGGCGGGAAGGCTCGAGTTGCACCCTTCCGGTGAACTATCACTTTCGTTGGCTCACCGTCAATCTTGTGTGATTCCACCTTTGCGACGTTGTGGCAGACATCATACACTATCCGCATATCCATCGAGTCTGCTGTTCGTTGGAATACTTTCTCGAATGCCTGACGTGCCCAGTG
>WNFX01021626.1_pt1 | contig 10838 bp, 12 predicted proteins | sample 5400111 | NCBI WGS metagenome assembly WNFX01 (sample SAMN13153363, study PRJNA577476) | soil metagenome | isolation source: 40 cm soil or saprolite under grassland replicate 1 | place: USA:California | collected 2016-06-15
ATCCGCGGTTTCTCTCGCGCTTCCCTGATCTCGAGACGCTCGCGAGCGCCAAGCCCCGGGCTGTGAGAGAGCAGTGGGACGGGCTGGGCTATTACGCCCGCGCGTCGAATCTCCATGCGTTGGCGAAGAGCGTTGTCGGGAGAGGCGTTGTCGAGAGAGGCGTTGCCGAGAAGGGCGTTGCCGGAGAAGGCGTTGCCAAGTTGCCGGATGATCCCGAAGAGCTCATCAAGCTACCTGGCATCGGACGGTATACTGCTGGCGCCGTGGCTTGCTTCGCCTATGAAAAGCCGGTTCCGGCAGTAGACACAAACGTCCGTCGCGTACTGTTGAGAGTCTTCTTCGGAGACGACCGGCACCGCCTCACCCGGCAACGCCTCACCCGACAACGCACCACCCGGCAACGCCTCATCCCGCAACGTCGCATCTGGGAGCTCGCCCGAACACTAGTTCCCAAGAACGGCAAGCGCGCCTGGAAGTTCAATCAGGCCATCATGGAGCTGGGGGCGCTTGTTTGTGTGGCGCGAAAGCCGAAGTGCCCCGAGTGCCCGGTACGGCCCAACTGCAAGACGGGTAGACGGCTAGTGCTTAGACAGACGCCTAGACGCCCAGACGCCTAGCGGGGGTTAGTGGTGAGTGATGAGGTAGGCCTAACTCCACACTCACTCCTCACCGCCGCTGGGCGTCTAGCCGTCTAGGCGTCTGCCTGACCGTCTAGCCGTCTTCGTCCTACCTCCCGTATGATACGTCGTGGCCGATCTCCGCGACCGTCTCCAATCTGCCTTAGGCCCCGCCTACCGCGTCGAAAGCGAGCTCGGCGGCGGCGGCATGAGTCGCGTCTTCCTCGCCGAGGAGGTGCGCCTCGGCCGTCGCGTGGTGGTGAAGGTGCTGCCGCCCGAGCTGGCCGCTGGTGTGAGCGCCGAGCGATTCGAGCGCGAGATCCAGCTCGCCGCCAAGCTGCAGCATCCCCACATCGTGCCGGTGCTCACCGCCGGAGCCAAGGGCGACCTGCTGTACTACGTCATGCCGCACATCGCGGGCGAGTCGCTGCGTGCCCGCATCGCGCACGCGCGCGCCCTGCCCGTGGGTGAAGCGGTGCGGATCTTGAGAGACGTATGCGACGCGCTCGCTTACGCGCACGGGCACGGCGTGGTGCACCGCGACATAAAACCCGACAACGTGCTGCTCTCGGGCAAGCACGCGCTGGTCACTGACTTCGGCGTCGCCAAGGCGGTCGCCAGCTCGAGCGGCGGCAGCGGCACCCTCACCTCCCTCGGCATGGCGCTCGGCACGCCCGCCTACATGGCGCCGGAGCAGGCCGCGGGCGACCCCAACGTGGACCAGCGCGCCGATCGCCGATCTGTACGCCGTCGGCGCGCTGGGCTACGAGCTGCTCGCGGGCCGCACGCCGTTCGGCGGGTTGTCGCCCCAGGGCATGCTCGCGGCCCAGGTCACGGCCACGCCCGACCCCGTCACCCAGCACCGCGACAGCGTACCGCCGGCGCTCGCCGCGCTGATCATGCGCTGCCTCGCCAAGCATCCGGCCGACCGCCCGCAGAGCGCGGACGACGTGCTGGGCCAGCTCGAGGCGATGGCCACGCCGACCGGAGCGACGCTGTCGGAGCAGTCGCCGATCTCTTCGGGAACGCAGGCAGCGCTGCGCCGGTCGCACCCCGTGCGCGTGGCCACGCTGTTCGGCTTCGCCGCGCTCGGCGTGCTCTCCCTCGTCCGTCTGCTCGTGCGGGTGCTCGGGCTCCCCGACTGGGCGTTCGCGGGCGCCGTTGGGCTCGCCGCCGCCGCACTCCCCTTCATGCTGTGGACCGGAGCCGTGGAGCGGCGCCGGGCGCGCGCGGGAGCACCGCACTGGCTCACGTGGCGCCGGGCGCTGGTCTCGGCGGGGTCCGGGTTCGGTCTCCTGGGGCTCGTCACGGCGACCCACGCGGCCATGCGGCAGCTCGGCATCGGGCCGATGGGCACGCTGGTGGCGAGCGGTGTACTCGCCGAGCGCGACCGGCTGGTGCTGGCCGATTTCGAGAACCGCACCAGGGACTCGACCCTGGGACCGTCGCTCACCGAGGCCTTGCGAGTCGACCTGGCGCAATCGGGCGTGATCCGGCTGCTCGACGCGGCGGCCGTGGGCCAGGCGCTCGCCCGCATGGGCCGCTCGCCCGGCACGCCGCTCGACCCGGCGCTGGCGCGGGAGCTGGCGCAGCGCGAGGGAGCCAAAGCCGTAGTGCACGGGCAGATCGACCCGCTGGGGCGGGGCTACGTGGTGTCGGCCGAGCTGGTGTCGGCGGCGGACGGCACGGCGCTCGTGTCGTTGCGCGAGACCGCGCAGGACGACGGCGCGATCATCGCGGCCGTCGATCGGCTCTCCGGCAAGCTGCGCGAGCGCATCGGCGAGTCGCTGAAAACGATCCGCGCGAGCGACCCGCTCGAGCAGGTGACCACCCGCTCGCTCGAGGCGCTGCGCAAGTACTCGCAGGGCGTGCGGGCGAGCGACGCGGCCGACATGAACCGCGCCGTGACGCTGTTGGAACAGGCGATCGCCCTGGACACCACATTCGCCATGGCGTACCGCAAGCTTGCCGTGGTGTTGAGCAACTCGGGCGGCGCGCAGTCGCGCATCGCCGCGGCCGCGACCCAGGCATTTCGCCACCGCGACCGGCTCACCCCGTTTGAGCGCGACCTGGCCGAGGCGTACTACTACAGCCGCGTCGACTACGATCCGGCCAAGACCGAAGCGGCCTACCGCGCGGCGCTCGAGCAGCAGCCCGAGAACGGCGTGGCGCTGAACAACCTCTCGCTGCTGTTCAACAGCCTGCGGCGATTTGCCGACGCGGAATCACTCGCGGTGCGAGGGCTCGCCGTCGCGCCGACGCAGTGGGCGCTCTACACCAACACTGCGGTCGCACAGATCGGTCAGGCCAAGTACGCCGCCGCGGGGCGGACAGTGGGGCTGATGGAACAGCGGTCGCCGACTAATCCGTTGCGGCCCTTCCTGCGCGGCTTCCTGGCGCTGGCGCAGCGTCACTACGACAGTGCGGAGGTCGCGGCGCGGGCCCTGGCGGAGACCTCGCGCGACCCCACGTGGCAGTCGAGCGCGGCGGGCGCCCTGGCCGCCATCAACCTGGTACGCGGCAAACTCGGCGCGTCCGAGGTCCAGTTACGCCGCGCGATGGTGTTCGACGAGCAGCGCGGCGTCCCGGGGAACTCTATCAACGACGCGATCGAGATCGCCGTGATGGACGTGCACTACCGCAACGCGCCCGACGCCGCGCAGCGCGAGGTGGAAGCGGCCCTGCGGCGCCACCCGCTCGCCTCCATTCCCGCGCAGGACCGCCCCTATCTTGGCCTCGCGTGGCTGTACGCCGATGCGGGCCACCCCGACCGCGCCCGGCAATTGCTGGCCGAGTATGAGTCCACGGTGCCCGAGGGTGTACGGCGCGGCCAGCCGTTTCGATTTGGCGCTGCGGCTCAGATCGCCCTCGCCGAGGGACGGATCCAGGACGCGATCCGGGGCTATCGCACCTGGTACGACCAAGACGGGTGCGCGGTGTGCGGGCTGTTCCTGCTGGGCCGCGCTTATGAGCGAGCGGGGCAGCGCGACTCCGCGCTCGCCGTGTACGAGCGCGCGATCAGCACGCCGGGCTACCTGCGCGCGTTCGAGGAAGACGCCACGCTGGGACCGACCTATCGACGCTTGGGCGAGCTGTACGAGGAGCGGGGCCAGCTCGACAAGGCGCGCGACTACTACGGACGCTTCATCGACCTATGGAAGGACGCGGACCCGGAGCTACAACCACTGGTACGCGACGTGAAGCAGCGCCTGGCGAGACTCACCGCCGAGCCGCGCGGCTGATCACCAGCGGCCCAGCGTCACCGCCCCCATCGCGATCAGTCCCAGCGCTCCCGCGATCGAGGCCGCGAGAATCTGGCGTCTGCGCAGTCGCTGAAACGCCTCGGGGAGCTGGCCGGCCGGCCCCGGCTCGAGCCGCGCCAGCTTGGCCGCCGTGGGCACGCTGATCGCCACGGCGCCGATCGCCCCCAGGAACCCCGCGCCCATCATGGTGCCGAGCCATCCGGGCACCTGCCCCGATTGCATGTACGGCCGGGCGAGGATGAATCCCGAGAGCACTACGGCTATAGCCCCCGGCGCTACCAGCAACCGCTGCACCGCGCCGATGATCTTGTACGCCGTGAGCCGCTCGCCAGTCCCCATGCGCTTGGCAGTCACGCCCGCCACCATCGTGGCAATACCGCCGCCCAGCCACAGGGTGAACCCCAGGACGTGCACGAGAAGCCAGAATCCTCGCATGCCTTCCTCCCCACTTATCGCTACCACCCGCTAGGCGTCTAGCCGTCTAGGCGTCTGCCTAGCCGTCTCGCCGTCTATCCCCTCACTACCTCCGGCACAGGCTGCCGTCCCGCGTATCCCGTCTCGAGCTCATGCCAGTGCTCGATTTTCTCTTCGCCCTGCTTCCAGCACCAGAATATTTCCTTGCCGTCGAGCTTGCCGTAGAAGTCCACCAGCCCCTGCTCGAAGCCTTTGAATACACACCCGATCTGCTCCAGCTCGCCCAGGAAATCGTTGATCCGCCCCGCGACCTCGTCGATGCGGGCGCGCAGCCCCACCTGCTCGGCCGACTCGCCCCATTCGGGCCGCGCCTGCGCCGCCACCAGCTCGTACTTCCCCACCAAGTCGCGCCATTCGGGATGCAGCGTCACCAGATCGGCGACGATGCGCTTCACGAGCGGCAGCGTGCGATTGGCTTCAGCGAGGGTGAAATACTTGCGGGGCACGGGATCAAGATAGACGCCGAGACGCCCAGACGCCTAGCGGGGGATTAGTGGTGAGTGATGAGGTAGGCTTAACTGCACTCTCACTCCTCACCGCCGCTGGGCGTCTAGGCGTCTAGGCGTCTGTTCAGGCGTCTAGGCGTCTGCCTGTCCGTCTACTCCCTTACAATGACTATCCCCTGAATGAATTCCGGATGCGGAATGAAACCCACCACCCTCTTGTCCTGATTGACCACGACTATTGTCGAGCGAATGTGCGTGTCCTTCTCGTCCAGCTGTTCTATTTTGAATCCGTCGAGCTCCGTGTCAGGGCTGACGACGATGGTGTCGGTGCGCGCGTGCTCGAGTGCCTGGCAGTCGGTCGGATCGTGGCCCGCGGCCACACACTGCGTCACGATGTCGCGGTCGGAGATCGTGCCGAGATAGCGGCGGTCCTTGGGATTATCCACCACGGGCACGACCGAGATGTCCTTGGCGCGCATCAAGAGGGCCACCTCGGCGGTGGTGGCGCCGGCGGCGACGACGACCGGCTCCGGGATCATTATCTCGCGGGCTAGCATGTGGTTAATGTATCAGCCCGGGCGCCCGGCGCGACTTGACTCTCACGTGACCCGGGCTTTCCACATTACTTAAAAGCCTCGAACTCGGGAGGGGACATGACGCGCTTAACGCAACTGCTCTGGATCGCCGCCGCCCTGGCGGCGCCGCTCACGCCAATCGCCACGGCACAAGCACCGACTGCGCGCCGCGGCTTCTGGGGCGCCTTCGGACTCGGCTACGGCGCCAATGGCCTGTCGTGCAGCGGCGGCTGCAGCTTCAACTCCGATGCCAAAGGTGGTGGCCTCACCGTCGCCCTCAAGCTGGGCGGCACGCCCAGCCCCCGCGTTCGCCTGGGCGGCGAGGTGAACCTGTGGACCAAGGACGTCAGCGGTATCACCGAGTCGGTGGGGAACATCTCCGCGGCGGTGTACCTCTACCCCTCGGCGCGCAGCGGCTTCTTCGTGAAGGGTGGTGTCGGCGTGGCGAGCTTCCAGCTCAGCCAGGGGAGCTCGACCACCTCCGCCGACGGGATCGGCTTCCTCACGGGCCTGGGATACGACATCCGCGTGAGCCGCAAGGTGTCGTTGTCGCCGATCGCGAACTTCTACTTCGGCCACGACGGCGACTTGACTGACGCCTCCGGCACGATCCCGGGGATCCGGCACGCCATCGTGGACTTCGGCCTCAGCGTGCAGTACAACTGAGCGCATGCCGATCTCGCAACGCGAGCTGTAGGGCTACCCTGCCGCGCTACCGCGCCGCCTAGGGCGTCGCCCGCGCCAGGATGGTGGAGAGCGCCTCCCGGGTCTTGTGGTAACCCGCATCGAGGTAGCGCTCCCCCGCACCGACGGCGAAGGTCGCCTCACGCTCCGCCACCGCCCGCACCACCACGAGTCGCGCGGCGTCACGCGGCCATGCGGCGATCGCCAGTTCCGTCTGCGCCGCCATCATGACGCGGATCGCCTCGCCGTGGGCGCGAATGAGCGGCGGCGGGAGAAGGCGGTGGAGGGCGGTGGAGGGCGGTGGAGGTGGCTCATCGAAGCCTGGCCCGACGTGTAGCGCGACAACCAGATCCGCGGGGATCGACCGCGCCACCTCGAGCGCCAGCACCGCCCGCAAGCCCCCGTCCGCCAGCCGTCGCCCGTCGATCACGGCAGGCGGGAAGTAGAGTGGGAGGGCGCAGGAGGCGTACAGCGCCTCGTGCAGGGGTACGGCGTCGTGTAGGGGCGCAGCATGCTGCGCCCCTACATCGCCAAAAAGGACGAGGTCCCCCGAGTCCAGGTCGGTCGCGGTGACGGTCAAGGGGATCCCGCGCCGCGATCGCGATCTCGTCGTACGTCGCGCCACTGGCGCACGCCGCCGCGATCACGGCGCCCATCGAAGTGCCCACGAGATGCGAGGGAGTGAGGCCGGCCTCGGTGAGCGCCTTCCAGGCGCCAAGACACGCGAGCGACTTTGCGCCCCCGCCCCCAAAAACCACCACAACCCTCATGAAGTCGGAACGCGGAAGGCGGAACGCGGAACATCAGGGCGACCTTCGTGCCGCGAAACGACCCGCCCCCGCCTGTTACGCGCTCCGCGTTCCGCGTTCCGCGTTGCCCCTGCCGCGTTCCGCGTTCCGACTTCCGCGTTCATTCCCCCGCCCCGGTATCATATCTGCGATCCATGACCCGGCTCGCCCGCCGCTTCGCCGCCCGGTCATATCGCCGCTTCTCGTCGGGCGTCTCCGGCACGATCGGCGGCACCTCGGTGGGGACGCCCTTGTCGTCCAGCGCCACGTAGGTGACGTAGCAGGAGTTGGTATGCCGCTTCTGGCCCGTCAGCACATCCTCGGCGATGATCTTCGGCTCCCTGAAGTCCACCTTGTCGACCGACACGGTGACGCAGGGCCGGCTGGCGTGGCGGATCGCGCTCACCGCGGCCACGCGGTCCACCAGCGACAGGATCACGCCCCCGAACACGTTGCCCAAGAGATTCGCGTGCTGCGGCATCATCAACTCGGACATCACCGTCTCCGAGTCGCGAGGATGCTTGGCGCGCATCAGTAGTCCACCGGCCGGAGATAGAACTCGCCGATCGCGGTCTGCGACATTACCGCGACCGTGGGGAGCCGCCGCTTCCAGTGGGTCGACTCGAGCCGCCGCTCGACCTTGTCGACCTCCTCGCGGGTGAAGCCGCGCGCTACGATGTCGTCCGGTCTCATGCCGCGGATCAGGTAGTAGAGGATGCGGTCCACCTTGTCGTAGCTGATGCCGTAATCGCCCTCGGTGGTCTGCCCGGGGACGAGATCGGGCGTGGGCGGCTTGCGGAGGATCACGTCGGGAACGCCGACGTGACGCGCCAGGGCGCGCACTTGCGTCTTGAACAGGTCGCCCAGCGGGTTCACGGGGGGCGTGTCGTCGGCGTGCCAGGTGAAGTAACCCAGTAAACGCTCCGATTTGTTGCTCGTGCCGATCGGCAGGGCCTTGTACTTGGCGGACAGGTCGAACAGCACGATCATGCGCTCGCGCGCCATCACATTGCCGCGGCGGGTGGGATCGGCGGCGCCGTTCGTTTCCACCTGGGAGAGATAGCCGTGCACCGCGGCGCTGATGTCGATGGTGAGCGCCTCGATGCCCAGGCGGTCGATCACGAGCTGCGCGTGCTCCAGGCTCTCGGGGGACGAGGTCTTATAGGGCATGCGCACCGCGATCACGTTCTCCTTGCCGAGGGCCTCGACCGCAAGAAACGCCGTGAGCGACGAGTCCACGCCCCCCGACAGCCCGACGATTCCCTTGGTGAACCCGCGGCGGCGCACGACCTCGTCCTTGAGAAACGAAACCAACCACCGCCGAGCCAAGTCGGTATCGATCGCTAGGGGATCCCCTTCCTCGACCCCCCTCCCGATGATGTGAATCGGGGACGGGGGACGAGGGACGGGGGACGGGTGTGAACCGTTGGTAGCGGCATCGAACTTGATGGCCTTGCGCTTACCCGTCCCCCGTCCCCCTTCCCTCGTCCCCAAGTTTTTGATCAGATGCGGCAGATTGACCTCGAGATCCGCGAGCAACGGAGATTCCGCCCGTGCCCGCGTCAGCTCCTCGAAGTCGAGGTCGTAGGTGAGCACAGCCTCTTCGAACAGCGGCCCGCGCAGCACGATCTCGCCGCCTGGGCTCACGAGCACCGAGCCGCCCGGGAACCCCTTCCCTCCCTCGAACCCCACCAGGCTCGCGAACGCGACCCACACGCCGTGCTCGTCCGCGATGCCCTTGAGGATCCGCTCCCACCGCACCACGCTGGCGGGCAGCCGGGTCCCCTCCTCATCCATCCCGGTGCCGCGCGCCGGCGACGCGCTCGGCACGATCACGAGCTGCGCACCCTGCAGCGCCGCGATCGTCCCCGTGATCGAGTGCCAGGCGTCTTCGCAGATGAGAATCGCGACGCGCCCGAAGCGCGTGTCGAACGCCTGGATGTCGCGCCCCCGCTCCACGAACCGCTCCTCGTCGAACACGCCGTAGGTCGGCAGGAACACCTTGCGGTGGACGTGCTTGATGCCGGGTGAGGCGTGGCCAGGAGAAGCGTTGCCGAGTGAGGCGTTGCCGGGTGAGGCGTGGCCGAGAGAGGCGTGGCTGAGAGAGGCGTTGCCGGATGAAGCGTTGCCGGGTGAGGCGTTGCCGAGAGAAGCGTACAGGCACGAATTGTAGAAGTGGTTCTGGAACACCTCGTAGAACCCGACGGCGACGTCGATGGGAGGGGCTGCCGCGGCCTCGTGCTCGAGGGTGAGATCGCGGAACAGCGTCCCCGCGGTCACCGCGACGTCGCGCACGCCGCCCTCGACGAAGTAGCCCGAGGTCACCGTCTCGGGAAAGATCACCAGGTCGACCGGCGGATCGAGCTTGGCGATCTGCGCCAGCACGCCGCCGATCTTCTGGAGATTGGCGGCATACTCGCCCTTGCTGGGGCGGATTTGGGCGACGGCGAGACGCGGCATGGGATAAAAGATAGGGGGAATGAACACGAGCGGGTGAGCATCCCCGTTCGTCCCCGCCCTGAAGGGCGGGCTCGGCCTTGCGTGCGCCCTTGAGGGCGCGCCTAGCGCCGAGCCGGGGCTTCAGCCCACGGATCGCAATGATCGATCGCTCGGTATATCTTCCCCTCAGGCGACGGAGTTCGCCTCGAACCGCCCCAATGGCTGATGACTCCTACCGTTTTCCGGACGGCAGGAGTCTTTTTATGCGCGTGGATCTGCTCAACGACAACCAACGACGCCGCGTCGGCACGCACTTACCGTTCGTCCCCGCCCTGAAGGGCGGGCTCGGCCCGGAGTGCGCCCTTAAGGGCGCATACTGCGCCGAGCCGGGGCTTCAGCCCACGGATCACACCGGGGGGAGGAGCCTTTGTTATGATGTGCACCTGATCACTACGTGCGCATGATCGTATACATCGCCCTCGGCGGCATCCTCGGCACGCTGGGGCGCTACGTCCTGCAGGGCGCGTTGCAGACCCGCGGCGGCACCTTTCCTACGGGCACGCTCGCGATCAACCTGGCGGGCTCGTTCCTGCTCGCTTTCATCATGCGGTTCGCCACCGGCTCCACGGTCATCTCACCCGAGCTGCGCGGCGGCCTGACGATCGGGTTCTGCGGCGCGTTCACGACCATGAGCACGTTCAGCTACGAGAGCATCCGGCTGCTGGGGGACGGCGAGTACTGGTACGCCGGGTTGTACATGGGCGGCACCATCGTCGGCTGCCTCGCAGCCGTGATCACGGGAACGGCGCTGGCGAGCAAACTGCTGTGACGGGAGGTCCCATGCCCCATCGCTTCACGGGTGAGCGCACGCTGATGCGAATCTTCATTGGCGAGAGCGACAAGTATCACGGCAAGCCACTGTACGAGGCGCTGCTCAAGAAACTGCGCGCCAAGGGGCTCGCGGGGGCGACGGTGCTGCGTGGCGTGGCCGGCTTCGGAGCCTCGAGCGTGATGCATACCGACAAGGTGCTGCGGCTGTCGCTCGACCTGCCGCTCATCATCGAGATCGTGGAGACCGAAGAGACGATCCAGTCCATCCTGCCCGACCTGGACGAGATGATCGGGGGTGGGCTGATTACGCTGGAGCGGGCTAGGGTGATCCTGTATCGACCCGCGAGCGCCCGGTGAGGATCCCGCCCTGAAGGGCGGGCTTCAGCCCACGGATCACTCGGGAGCGGGCACCACCCGCTCGGTCTTGACCGCCCAGCTCATCCCATACGCTCCCACCAGCAGCGCCCCCGCCTGCGCCACCAGCCCCGGCCGCCCCAGCGCCGTCCCGACGAACAGCGCGGCGTAGACCGCGACGAAGGCGAGCGGCACCCACGGAAACCACGGCACGAGAAACGGCGCGCCCGGCTGCCGTGCGCGCAGCCGGAACAGCGACAGCACCGTGAAGCTGTCGATCACGAGGATCACCGTGATGGCGAGTCCCAAGAGCGACTCGAACGAGCCCGTGGCGGCGAGCGCGATCGCGACCGCCCCCACCAGCAGC
>WNFX01011857.1_pt1 | contig 10837 bp, 10 predicted proteins | sample 5400111 | NCBI WGS metagenome assembly WNFX01 (sample SAMN13153363, study PRJNA577476) | soil metagenome | isolation source: 40 cm soil or saprolite under grassland replicate 1 | place: USA:California | collected 2016-06-15
CGATTAACCCAAGTCGAAGATCGACAATCACTCCTCGACGAAATTTCTCGCGTCTCACCGTCGGAATTATTGATCAGCGACGAGCAGCAAAGTCAGTTCGCCAAGATCGACAACGCGCTGGCTTACGATGCCTACGCGTTTTTGCCGGAGCAGGCGGGTTTCACGTTGTGCGAGCATTTCAAGGTCAAATCGCTCGACGGCTTCGGTTGCGCGCAGATGCCAGCGGCGATCGGCGCGGCCGGCGCAATCGTCCATTACCTGAAGCACCAACTCCGGCGCAAAATCGATCACCTCGCGGCGCTGCGCTGCGACTCGTCGGCGGACCACGTGGTGCTCGATGCCGCGACGCAAACGAACCTCGAATTGGTCGAATCCCGCAATGTGCGGGACACCAGCTTACTGGCGGCTCTCGATCGAACGGTCACGCCGATGGGCGGGCGGAAATTGCGCGCGTGGATTTTGCAGCCGTTGCGCGACCTGTTGGAATTGGAGTGCCGTCAGCAATTAATTGCGGACCTCTTGCAAGAGCCGGACTTACTCGTGTCACTGCGCGCGTCGCTCAAATCGATCCGGGATTTGGAACGCGCGATTGGCCGATTAAGTCAGGCGACAGGAAATGCGCGCGACCTGGTCGCGTTAAAAACTTCGTTGCAAGAGGTGCCCAGCCTGAAAGCTGAATTACAAAAACTGATTGAACGATCCGAATTTGGAACAGGTAGAGATGGCTCTCCGAGCCGCTCGAAGCCGAACGAGCAGTCGAATAGGTCGGATCCCGCGCTGGCGGGAGAGAAACGTCCCTACCTGAGTTTGGCAGAGCGTTTGCAAAACGGACTGCGCGAAATGCCGGAACTGGCCGAGACATTGGCTCGCGCCGTCATGGACGATCCGCCGTTTGCCTTGAAAGAGGGCGGAATTTTCCGCGGCGGTTACGATGTCGATCTTGACGCGCTGCGGCAGGGATCGCACGACGGCAAGGACTGGATCAGCCAGTTGCAAGAGCGAGAAATCGCAAATACCGGCATCAAGTCGCTGAAAGTGCGATTCAATTCCGTCTTCGGCTATTTCATCGAGGTGACGAAGTCGAACCTGGCCAGTGTGCCGGCGCATTACACGCGCAAGCAGACGACGGTCGGTGGCGAGCGTTTCGTCACGCCGGAATTGAAGGAGATGGAGGCGAAAATTCTCGGCGCAGACGAGCGGGCGCGGAATCTTGAGTATCAGCTTTTCCACAAGTTACGCGAAGAGACGCTGCGCGAGCTTGGGCCAATCCAGCAAACAGCTGAGGCAATTGCAATTCTCGATGTTACCTGTGGGCTCGCGGAAACGGCGCGGCTTTTTAATTACTGCCGGCCGGCATTGAACGATTCGCTGCGACTCGTGATCAAGGACGGCCGGCATCCGGTGCTCGACCAGAATTTGGTGGAAGAAAAATTTGTGCCGAACGATACGACGCTCGACGGCGAAATGCGGCTCGCAATTATTACTGGCCCGAACATGGCGGGCAAATCGACTTACATCCGCCAGGTCGCGCTGATCGTGCTCATGGCACAAATCGGCAGTTTCGTGCCGGCGGCGAGCGCGGAGATCGGGTTGGTCGATCGTATTTTCACACGGGTCGGTGCGAGCGACGATCTCGCAGGTGGCCGATCGACGTTTATGGTGGAGATGAACGAGACGGCGAACATTGTGAACAACGCGACTGAGCGCAGCCTGATAATTCTGGATGAGATCGGGCGCGGAACCTCGACATTCGACGGGCTTTCGATTGCGTGGAGCGTCGCGGAATTTCTGCACGATAAGATCAAAGCGCGCACCCTGTTCGCGACGCATTATCACGAATTGACGAAACTGGCGGAGGAGCGCAGCGGAGTGTGTAATTTCAATGTCGCGGTGCGGGAATGGAACGAGCAGATTATTTTCTTGCGCAAGATTGTGCCGGGCGGTGCGGACAAAAGCTACGGCATTCATGTGGCCCGGCTGGCCGGATTGCCGAAGGAAATCCTGGATCGGGCGAAGGACATTTTATTCCATCTTGAGAAACCCGATGGCGCCGTGGCGCAACCGCAAACGAAGCAAAGATCGACAAGAAGCGCGGCGAAGGCAGAGAAACCGCAGTTGGATTTGTTGTAGGCGGGGATGAATGGCTGTAGTGGTGGCGTGCCGCCCGCAATTCCTTTAGTTCTGCAGCCGACTCCGTCCGATTGGCGGACACGGCTACCTCTACAGTATTTCTGCTGACGGCGCAGCTTAAGGAATTATAATTCCATGTCGTCGCATTAAGTATGGCGATCAAAACGGAAAAAGAACTGAGCGAAATACAGCGCAGTCATTGGCTCAAAGCGATGGCGGCGATCGAGCTGCGCAATTTCGGTTACGCTATTTCGCTTTTGCAGGGAATTTTGAAACAGGAGCCGGAGTTTCTGACCGGCCGGCGATTGCTGCGGAGGACCGAAGTCACCAAAAACAAAGTGGCTAAGAAGAGCCTCTTTAACATCTCGACCGCGCCGATCGCGGTCATGAAAGCTCAGCGCGAGATGAAAAAAGATCCGAAGCACGCGGTGGAGCTGATCGAAAAGATATTGGAGGACGAGCCCTACCATCGCCAGGCGAATCTGGTATTGAAGGAAGCGGCGGTAGCGGCGGGCTGGCCGGAGGTTGGGGTTTTCGCCTTGCGCACCCTGCTCGAAGAAAATCCGCGCGACGTGAAAGTGCTGCACGAGCTCGGCCGTCTGCATCACAATCTTGGGCAAAGCGATTACGAGGTCGAAGTCTACAACCGGATTAATGAGATTAATCCGCTGGATGCCGAAGCGCTGCGGCTCGGGAAAGATGCCTCGGCCCGGGCCTCGATGACGACCGGCGGCTGGACGCAGGCGGAGAGTTACCGGGATTTGATCAAGGACAAGGGCGTCGCGATTTCACTCGAGCAGCAAAGCCGGATGCAATTGACCGGGGAATCGCTCGATAAACAAATCGCGGAAATCTACGTGCTTCATCAAGCGCAGCCGAAAGATATCGATCTTGCGCGGCGCTTGGGCGCGCTCAACGAGCAAAAGAACGATATCGAAGCAGCGATCGCCTGGTATCAATATGCCGCCGATCTGACCAAAGGCGCTGATGCCGGACTGGTCCGAAAAGTTTAAAAGCGCGCCGAGATTCTCGTCGACGATGCACGCAAACGGATAGAGCGTGACCCGACCGACTTGCAGCTTCGTTTTGAACTGGGTGAGCTCTTCATAAACGCAGGACATTTTCGTGAAGCGTTGCCGGAGTTGCAGCGCGCGCGGCAGAATCCAAATGCGCGATTGAAGGCGATGAATTTGCTCGGGCGCGGCTACAGCGAACTGGGGATGTTCGACCTTGCGGCCAAGCAGCTGGAAGACGCCGCAAAAGAGATCTTGTCGATGGACGCGATGAAGAAAGAGATCGTGTACAATCTCGGGCTTGTTTACGAGCGGATGAAAGAGCGGGAGAAGTCGCTCAATTGCATGAAACAGATTTACGAGGCCGATTATGGCTACAAGGATGTCGCGGCGCGCGTGGAAAGCTCCTACGAACAGCAAATCTCCTAAACGCACTCCTTGGAACCATCGCCCCCTGACAGTCGCAGTGTTTGTCGATCTTCCGCGATCTGCATGCCAGATTCGACCTGCGACGACGCGCTGCCCTATCATCAATCGGGCTTGGGAGCGAAGAATCGTCACGTCCAGGCAAGCGCGAAAATGCGAATCTCAGTTGCCGGGATGCTCCGGTAGTCATATAAAAGCCCGTAACAAAGAAAATCCTATGAAACGAAAATTCGTATCTATCTCGCGGTTTGCGGTTGTCGCCATGGCGGCCGGGAGCCTAAGCGTTATTGGCAATATTCGCGCAGTGGAGGACACCTCCACCGCGACCAACCCACACTTGCGGTCACAATCGGCCGCGCCGCCAGCCGTCAACGTGAAACTGAGCGAGAAGGACGCGAGCTTTATCCAGAAAGCGGCAGGCAGCGGCCAGCAGGACGTTGAGAACGGGAAAATGGCCGAGAAACAAGGAAAAAGCGCGGATGTGAAACGGATCGGCGCGCGCATGGTAGCCGACCACGCCAGGGCCAACAAGGAGCTGACTGCGCTGGCCAACGGAAAAGGCCTCACTTTCGACACCAAAGGCGTCAAAGCGCAAAACCTCGGAACCGCGGATTTCGACAGGCAGTATTTGACGCTGCTCGAGACGGTCCACAAAAATGACATCGCTGAGTTCGAAAAAGAGGCAAAGAACGGGGATGATCGCGATCTCAAATCTTGGGCCTCGAAAACCCTCCCGATGCTGAAGCAACATCTCGCCATGGTCGAGGACGCGATGAAAAAATGAAATAATCAAAGGAACTTGCTTTTACAGCGCGGCACGCCCGGCAGGGCGTGCCGCGTTTGTTTTGGGCGAGCGGCCTCTCTCCTTGCCCATGAGAACCGCCTTGCTTTTGCGATCCGAGACTCAATCCTCTGATCCATGCGTAAGACGAAAATCATCTGCACGCTTGGGCCAGCAACAGAGAAGACCGAGACACTGCGCCAGCTAATTGAGAAGGGCGCGGATGTTTTTCGATTGAATATGAGCCACGCGAAACGCGGCTGGGTGCGCGCCATCGTGCCACGAATTCGCAAGCTTGCCGACGAGCTGGCGCGGCCCGTCGGCATTTTGCTCGACACGCAAGGACCGGCTATTCGCACCGGCGATCTCAAACACGATCTGCATTTAAAAACCGGCGACATCCTCGAATTCACCGTTCGCGGCGCGAAGAGCAGGCAAAAATATTCGGTCGGCGTCAACTATGATGGACTGGTCGAGGATGTCGGCGTCGGCGACCCCGTGCTGGTGGCCAACGGCCTGATCAAGCTGGTCGTGCTGGAAAAGAAAACCAGCCGAGTTCGCTGCAAAGTTCTCACTCCGGCCACCCTCGGCTCGCGACGCCATATTAATTTGCCAGGTGTGCACGTAAATCTGCCGCCGCTGACAAAAAAAGACATTGCCGATGTCAGGCTGGGCGCGGAACTCGGTGCGGACTTTGTCGCGCTCAGTTTTGTGCGCGAAGAGAGCGATATCGAGGAGCTGCGGCGTTTGCTGGCCAGAAAAAAAAGCAAGGCTCTCATCGTGGCAAAGATTGAAGACCAGGCGGCGGTGCAATCGATCGAGCAGATCATCAAAAGCGCGGACGTGATCATGGTGGCGCGCGGTGATCTTGGGATCGAGTGCCCGATGGAAGAGCTGCCCATCATTCAGCGGCGCATCGTCAAGAGTTGCATCCGTCTTGGCAAACCGGTGGTGGTGGCGACGCAACTGCTCGAATCGATGATTACCAATCCGTTGCCGACGCGGGCCGAAATCACCGACGTGGCCAATGCCGTTTTCGAGCAAGCGGACGCAATCATGCTGAGCGGTGAGACGACGATTGGCCGCTACCCGGTCGAATGTGTGCAGGTTTTGAACCGTGTGGCCGAACGCATCGAACGCAGCGGCGGCGCTGGTTATGCCGAAGCGGCGATTCTAGAAGACGCGCGGCAAAAAACGGTCGCGTCCGCGGTTGTTTTGGCGAACTCGCTTCGCCGGGCGAAAATGATCGTTTTCACGCGGCACGGCACGATGGCGCGCAATGTTTCCAATCTTCGGCCGGAGCATGCGCCGATCTTCGCTTTTACACCGAGCGAGGAAGTCCGGCGGCAATTGTCGATCTTGTGGGGCGTTTGGCCTGTGCAGCTTGAGTTTACGGAAGATCCAAATGCGACGATCGAGGCGGCGGAAAAGTTTTTGCGCGAAAAAAAGCTGGCTGCTCCCGGCGATCAATTGGTGATCATCAGCGACGTGCGCGCCGGTGAATCGCTGGTCGATTGCGTGCAATTGCGCACGGCAAAATAAAAACGCGCGGACGTTTCCGCCCGCGCGTTTCAAATGAAGATTTCGATCTTGCGATTGTCGATCCGTTCGACTGCGCTCAGGACCTAAGCTTCGACCGGCAATTCGACGTCGACGGGACGCTCCTTTTTGCTCAGAGCGCGGCGGAGCTTGGAGAGCGCGATGTTCTGTAACTGGCGGATGCGCTCGCGCGTGACGCCGAACTTCTTCCCGACTTCCTCGAGTGTTTTCGGTTTGCCGCCGTCCAGGCCGAAGCGCTGAAAGATAATTTTCTTCTCACGATCATCGAGGACATCGAGTAATCCGCCGACTTCGTTGCGAAGATTTTTGTCGCGCAAGAGCTCGAAAGGTGTCTGCGCTTCTTCGTCGCCGACGATCTCACCGAATTCGGTGGAATCATCGTCGCTGATCGGTGCGTCGAGTGAAGCCGGGCGAATCGAGACGGTCTTTAATTGCGAAACTTTTCCGCTCGCGATGCCGATCTCGTCGCCGAGCTCATCGTCGGTTGGTTCACGGCCAAGCTCTTCGCTCATCTGCAAGGAGACGCGGCGCATCTTCGAGATTTTGTCGACGAGATGAACGGGCAGACGAATCGTCTTGCTCTGATTGGCCAGCGCTCGCTTGATCGACTGTTTGATCCACCAGGCGGCGTAGGTGCTAAGCTTTCCGCCTTTCGCGGGATCGAAACGCTCGACCGCTTTCATGAGGCCAATGTTTCCTTCCGAGATCAAGTCGAGCAACGGCAGGCCGAGGTTCGCGTAATCATGCGCGATCTTCACGACCAGACGCAGGTTTGAGCGGATCATCAATGCGCGCGCTTCGCGGTCGCCCCTCTTGATCTTCGCCGCCAGGGTAATCTCCTGCTGCGGCGTCAAGAGCGGGATTTGCCCGATCTCGCGCAAATAAATCTTAATTCCGGTATCGCTATCTTCAGCGGCCATATAACTTTTCATGAATAGGTTTGGGGAGATGGATCGACAAGTTTTGGACAGTTTGGCCTGCCGACGCCTCGTAGATCACATTTTTTAGCATTCTACAAAGTAGTTAACAAGGTTAAATATTTCGAATTTCTGACAGCCTTCGGATGTATCGTGTTCAATCTTTTTCGGTCTCTCAAGTAGAACCCCTTCGCAACGAACCTGATCCATTGGATTTTTCGCCGGCGCGGCGCTAAAACATCAAAGGTTAAGATACAAAACTCACGGACTGCACTCAGATTCCATGTACTCAGTCGAAGCCGACAAATCGAAGCGTTTCTTCGTCATCAGCGCGGCCGGGCACGTGACCGGGGGGGAAGTAAAAGAAGCGGCGCGGCAGGTGCGCGAGATCGTGGAAGATGTGAAGCCGGGGTTTCGTGTCCTGACGGATTTTCGCTGGCTTGACTCAATGGAGCCGGCGGCGGCGCGCTACGTTGCACAGATCATGGATGCGCTCGCCGAGAAGAAGGTGGGCTTGGTTGTGCGCGTCGTTCCCGATCCTCGCAAAGACATTGGACTAAACATTTTATCGCAATTCCATTACGGATCTGGCGTCCAGTTCGCCACCTTCGAGTCCCTCGCTGAGGCGCTACAACTATTGGCCGAGAATGCGGACTGAATGGCGCGCCGGGCGGTCACGTGACGAAGTTACCCGTTACCGTGCCATCTCTTGCAAGCAATTCGGGTGCGCGAGGAAAAAGCGAGACTTTAAAAGCAGGCACCGTCTACGCGAATCCTACCAGCCAGGGTGGCACCTCGTCTGGCAATACGCACGTCGTGTCGCAATACGACGTGGCCTGTTACCAGCAATCGGTTAAGCCATCGAGCGGCAAGAGCAAGCCCTAAGCAACATTTCGTTGCAGCCAGAATAGCCGGCCGGAATTCCAGAGAATCCGGCCGGTGCGGTGGGACCCTGCCCAAAAACACGCCATGGGTTGTCGGGCTGAAAACTGAAGTCGAAGAGCAGGGTTCAGATCCGGAATTTCGAATTCAACGTGAAACGAGTTTCGCGTTGAGATTAATCTGCGTTCCGGATAATGCGACCGAGACTGGACACGTTTTCTTGGTCAGTTCGGCTTGTTCGTTGAACTTGGCCTGATCGATTCCGGGCACGTCGGCTTCGGTCGCCAGGTTAATCGATGTGATTTTAAAACCACCGCCGGATGGCTCGAGCTTCACTTCCGCGGTAGTGCTGATCTTCTTGGGCGGATGACCGGCTTTTTCGAGGTTAAGCGAAAGTGCCATCGAGAAGCAGCCCGCCTCCGCTGCTCCGATGAGTTCCTCCGGATTTGTGCCGCTCGCGTTTTCGAATCGCGAGGCGAAGGAGTAGGGCCCTTCGAATGCGCCGCTCCCGAGTTTCATTTTTCCTTTGCCGCCCTTTAAGTTGCCTTCCCAAATAGCCGAACCGGTTCGAGTTGCCATAGCGAAGAAAAGTAGAAGATAGAAAGTAGAAATTAGAAAGGAAATTCAGCCGTCAGAAGTCAGTGGTCAGAGGCGGGAGGTCGGAGAACAGTTTGAGGTTTTGAAGTGCGCGGTTCCCGCGCTAGAATGTTGTCGGGATGTTTGAAACGATCGTCGGGTGCTTCAAATGGGCCGTTGTTGGCTTCGTGGTGGCGTTTTTCCTCATGAAACTTTACGAGGGCAGTCATATTCACGACGATATTCCGAAACCTGATTTTAAAATACGGCAGTCGAAGCGCGCGGCCCTGGTCCTATCTACTTTCGCCGGGGTGCTTTCGGCCCTGGTGTGGCTATTGGTGCAAAGATGGGGCTAACGCAGCCAGAGATCGGCAACTCGCAGCTACCGATCGGGATATTTCTCAAAGATCATTTTGTGCTGTGGATAGCGAGAGAAAAGGCGCGGGAACTCATCCCATGTAAAATCCGCCGTTCACGTTGAGAACCTGCCCCGTGATGTAGGATGCCATTGGCGATGCAAGAAATAGCGTTGCATCGACAATTTCATTCACGTTCCCGAGGCGGCCGAGCGGAATTTGCTTGATGAAATTTTGCGCCACTTCCTCCGGCATGTCTTTGCTCATGCCCACATCGATGAAGCCGGGCGCGATCGCATTCACGGTGATGTTCTGACGCGCAAACTCTCTCGCCGAGACTTTTGTTAGCGCGATGATGGCGGCTTTGCTCGACGAATAATTGGCCTGTCCGAACAAGCCCATCTGCCCACTGACCGAGGACAAGTTCACGATGCGTCCGCCGTTGCGAAGAATCGTGCCGGCTTTTTGCGTAACGACAAATGTGCCGATCAGATTCACGCGCACTACGCTCTCGAATTCTTCCATCGACATTTTCTTGATCGTGCGGTCGCGGATGACTCCGGAATTATTCACCAGAATGTCGAGCCCGCCATGTCGATCTTGTATTTGTTTCATCATCGACTCGGCCTGCTCCGGCTGCGTCACGTCGCACTCGATGAGGAGAGGGTCCTTCAACTCTTTCGCGACATTTTCCGCACCGGCTTTGTTCTGCCCCTGCGGGTCAGTGACGTAATTAACAACGCACGCCGCGCCGCGTTTGCCGAACGCCGTAATCAGTTTCTCGCCGATACCGCGCGAGCTGCCGGTGACGAGCACGACTTTCCCGGTGAAATCGAAGTCAGACATTTTTTGACACAATACACAAAATTAACTGAATCATTTGCAAAGCAATTCTGAGCATTGTGTTCATTCTGTCGAAACAGTAAGTTTTCCGCTCTCAATGCCTTCACCGATTCGTATCCTTACCGCTGTTCCGATTTGCGACGGACACGACAGCGCGATCAACACAATCAATCTCGAATTCATCCGGCATGGGATCGAAGTCATTTATCTCGGTTATCATCGGTCGGTTGGGGACATCGTACGCGCGGCGATCCAGGAGGATGTGGGCGCGATCGGGATTTCGAGCTACAACGGCGGCCACGTCGAATTTTTTGCGGAAGTTGTCGATCTTTTGCGCAAACGCGGCGCCGACGATATCAAAGTTTTTGGCGGCGGCGGCGGCACAATCACTCATGACGATGTGACCGCAATGCGGCGCAAAGGTGTAGACCAGATTTTTTTCGCCGGCACTGCCCTCAGCGAAATGGCCGGCTATGTGCGCGAGCACTACGGCAGGCCGCGCAAGAAACGCTCACCGTCAAAATTGCGCGATATCGCGCTCGCCCGGGAACTCACGGAGGTTGAAGATTCTTACGCCAGCAGGAAACGCTCAACGTCGAACGCCCAACGTCCAACGTCGAAAGGAAAGATCCGCAATCCGCAATCCGCAATCCGCAATCCCAGGGTGATTGGTCTCACCGGGCCGGGTGGAGCAGGCAAGACTACGCTGATTGATGAGCTGGTGTTGCGCTACTTATCGAGCCAGGCCAAAGGACGCATCGCGATTTTGTCGCATGATCCAAGCGTGATCGGTGAGGGCGCGCTCTTGGGCGATCGCGCCACCATGATCAATTCGCAGGACGACCGTGTTTTCATGCGCAGCATGGCGACGCGTGGTCAAGCCGGCGGACTTTCGCCCGCGACGCACGATTGTCTCGCTCTCCTCGCGCAATCGGATTTCGATTATGTGATCATCGAAACGGTCGGCACGGGACAGGAAGCAATGCCGTTTCAAAAAAATGGAATTGTCGATCTTACGGTGCTGGTGATGAACCCCGATTACGGCAGCCGGTTGCAGTTGCAAAAGATCGTGATGCTCGATCTTGCCGACATTGTGGTGGTGAACAAGAGCGACTTGCAGCGCGCGCGCACCGCGCATACCGAGATCGAGCAGCGTCTCGAGCAAAACCGGCGGACGCAGCGGCTCATCGACACGGTCGCAAAACGGCATCGCGACCCTGGCGTGGATCGATTGTTCGATTTAATTTCTGGAAAATCTGTAGCGGCGGTCTATGACCGTCGAAACAAAAAAACACGGCGCTCATAGAGCGCCGCTACAGGAAAGGAGCGGGCTTATGAGCAAACTCGGACAAG
>WNFX01006794.1_pt1 | contig 10836 bp, 13 predicted proteins | sample 5400111 | NCBI WGS metagenome assembly WNFX01 (sample SAMN13153363, study PRJNA577476) | soil metagenome | isolation source: 40 cm soil or saprolite under grassland replicate 1 | place: USA:California | collected 2016-06-15
CTGCCCCGCAACTTTTGGCAACTCGGACATTTTCGGTGGAGCTTACCTGGATCCAACACCGTAAGCAGATCGGGTAGGCATATATTATTGGGGGTGCTTCGAGCATCTCCATGATCTACAAACATAGGCAACGAGCGAGGTAGAAATAGTATTCACCTCGCTCGTTACAATTTGACCTCCTTTTTTCAACCCCTGGTTGTTGTGAACCCAGAGGTCTTAAGGAGTGCAGAGACGCGAGGTCGCACCGCCGGTGGATGCAAAAGCAGCTCCCTGCTCATTTCCTTTCTCTCCGCCGTAGCGGAGAGAGAAAGACCACATTATTGCAGCTAAACTATTCCCCATGTATAATGGCACCATCTAAGAAACAAACCTTGCAAGTGCGGTAGATACATTCACAACGAACTCTGAGTCGATTACTGCTTCAGTGTATGCGGGTTAACGCAGGAGGATGTCATGGCGTTAGAGGTCTTTATCTCCTACTCCCACTACGAGATTGCAGAAACCCTTTACCAGCGCGTCAGGTCAATCAACGAGCAGAGGCAGAAACCTTAATACTCTTCGTCCTCATAAAGCTGGAAAAATTTGACATTTCTCGTTTCAGGTGATTGTCTTATGTTACGTATATCGTGGCAGGAAAAGTTTCCAGGGCGGGGCAAGTTATGCCCAATGGGCATCAATCTTAAGAAAAGCACATCGATGTCTGTAGGGGCGAGAGTGGCGGAGCGGGGAAGGGTGGGCCTTTATGGTCGCCCGCCGTGGGTCGTCTGGGGACGCTGACTCGTCGATGAACGGGCAGCAACCCTACCACCCACGGGCGACCATAAAAGCCCACCCTACATCCACCCAGCTACCCTCGCCCCTACGAAATCCTTGGTTGGGATTTATGTTGATGCTCACTGGCGGCAAGCGATGTCCTTAGCGCACACAATTCATATTTTTACACATACCGAGGAGTAATGAACCAACTATCACCTTACATCAAATTGTCTGAAGAGGTTCAAACAGCCTTACAAGAGCAACGCCCGGTTGTGGCGCTCGAATCGACAGTAATTGCTCATGGTCTGCCCTATCCGGCCAACATAGAGATTGCGTGGGCAATGGAAACCGCCATACGAAACGAGGGAGCTATTCCCGCTACAGTGGGCATTCATGATAGGAAGATCGTAATTGGCCTTAACAAAGATGAGATCGAGCGACTGGGCACCGCACAACATGTCCTGAAGGTAAGCCGGCGCGACCTGGCAGTAGCATTGGCAACAGGTCAACTGGGAGCTACAACAGTTGCAGGGACAATGTTATGCGCAAATTTGGCTGGCATTCGCTTCTTTGCCACAGGTGGTATCGGTGGAGTACATCGAGGGGCTGAGACCAGTATGGACATCTCCGCTGACCTGACGGAGTTGAGTCGCACACCAGTACTCGTTGTCTGTGCCGGAGCAAAGTCGATCCTGGATCTCGACCTCACCTTAGAATACCTGGAGACACAGGGAGTGCCTGTAATTGGCTGGCAGACAGATGAGTTTCCAGCTTTCTACGTGCGATCCAGCGGACGACATCTGACCCACTGCGCCGATGATGTCGCTACTATCGCAGCTATTGCCCGTACACAATGGGAATGCAACTTGCACGGACTGGTCGTAGGATGCCCTATTCCAGAGGAGTATGCCATGGAAGCAGGCTCACTTGAGGTAGCTACTGAGGAAGCGCTCCGCCTGGCAAAGACGGAAGGCATTCGTGGATCGGCCACCACGCCATTTCTGCTCGCGCATGTAGCGAAGGTGACCGCTGGCGAAAGCATCGAGGCAAATAAGGCCCTGCTCGTCAATAATGCCCGCTGGGCAGCCCGCTTTGCGTACGCATATTACAGCGCCATAGATGGTTGATTTCTTGATGCATTACGACTACAATACAAACTAACATCCTAACTTATTTATTTCATGTGGGGCGACCGCGAACTGCATACATAGCCCCGGCAAAGGAGCGTTGTATCGTGATTGCAAGATACAATAAAGTTATTGGAGATATCATCCTCACTATACTTTGGGTCTGCGTTTTCCTATTTATCAGACCCACGCTTGTTATCGATTTCGGTGCTGGCATTATCGTAAACTTCAAACTCACATTGATCGTAGTAGGACTTCTCATATTAATTTTCTACAACATCTTGTACCCCGCGAGCACTGAAATAACCAAGCTAAGCATGACCTGTTCGGTTACTATTATGTGGCTGGCGGTGCTCCTCTTCTACCACTTTCAACCGCTCCAGGGAACTGAAGTCCAATATGCAGCAGGAAAGTTATATGATGGTGCTATTGGCTTTTTTACTCTCGTTGGGGGTTTAGCCGTGTGTGTATTATGGGTACGTTTCTTCTCTGATGAAATCTCACTAGACGAATAACAAATTCGAGGGCCGATGAATCGGCGGTGGGCGCGATAAATCGGCCCCTACAGGTGACCGGATCATGATTGTGCCCTTGCATACCCTGCTTCTTAATGGCGGAAATGCCGCTGACCTGTAAAGATCATCGCAATAGCATGATGATTTGCCATCCGAATAGATTCTTCATCGCGAATCGAGCCACCTGGTTGAATAATCGCGGTAATGCCAGCCCTGGCCGCAGCTTCTACCCCATCCGCGAAAGGAAAGAAAGCATCGGAAGCCAGTACAGAGCCTCGCGCGCGCTTCTCCGCTTTCTCTAAGGCGAGTTGCACACTGGCCAGGCGGTTCATCTGTCCTGCCCCCACCCCTACAACTGCCAGCTTATGCGCAAGCACAATTGCATTGGATTTCACGTGACGAACGACCTTCCAGGCAAACATTAAGTCTGTTACCTCTTCTAAGGTTGGCTCACGTTCAGTCACAACACGGTACGACACCTCTTGCTCATCCATAGTATCGGGTGTCTGCAAGAGTAAACCACCGCTGACACTGCGTACATCTAACTGGCTGGTGAGCGTTGCTTGCTTATTTGCACCATTCAAATTATGCTTATCAAGCGCACAATGAGTAGCAAGCAAGCGCAGGTTCTTTTTCATGCGCAGGATGTTAAGAGCTTCCGGTGTAAACTCTGGGGCAATAATCACCTCGTAGAACAACTGGCTAATCTCTCGAGCAGTTACTGCATCAAGAGGACGGTTGCTGCCTATGATTCCACCAAAGGCTGAGATAGGATCGCCTGCATGAGCTTTTTTGTAAGCCTCTAGCAGCGTATCGTCACAGGCAAGGCCACACGGATTGGTATGTTTGATGATGACCACCGCAGGAGCGGTGAAACTACTCACCGCCGCAAGCGCAGCATTGAGATCAAGCAGATTGTTAAACGAGAGTTCTTTACCCTGTAGCACTTCCGCATCGGCCACCGTTGGTTGCGTAGCAGTAGCAGGAACTCCACTCCAACGATAAAATGCAGCGTGCTGATGCGGATTCTCGCCATATCGCAAAAGCTGAATGCGCTCCAGAGCAAGCGTCAAGTTTTCCGGGAAATATACTGGCTCAGAAGTCTGCGTGTGCAAATATTCAGCAATAGCGGTATCATAGTTAGCTGTATGCTTAAAGGCAATAGCAGCAAGGCGACGGCGAGTGTTGAAACTAACCTCACCCTGTTCTCTCCACTCTTGCATCACAGGCGCATAATCTTGTGGCCGTACCAATATGAGCACATCCTGGAAATTCTTAGCGGCAGCGCGAATTAAAGCGACACCACCAATGTCGATCTGTTCCAGAGCTTCACTCATGGTTGTATCCTGGCGAGCGATTGTATCGATAAAGGGATAGAGATTCACAACCACGATATCTATAGGGACGATATCATGATCCTGCAACTCTTGGGCATGGATGATATTGTCATGATGCGCAAGGATGCCGCCAAAAATAGCCGGGTGTAAGGTTTTAACTCGACCGTCGAGTATCTCAGGAAATTTAGTAAGTGTAGCAACTGATTCTGCTTCTATGCTCTCTGCTCTAAGAGCGCTGGCGGTGCCGCTGGTTGAGAAAATTGTGACGTTATGGGACACTAATTCACGTGCTAACTCTGTGAGGCCCTCACGGTTAGCAGTGCTGATGATCGCTCGCATGCAGTTGTCCTTTCAGTTCAGTTCTCAGGCATACGTCTCAGATTTTTCCTGGTTTGCATTGTGTGCTACTCGAGTCACGATTCTCCTGCCCACAACAGTTGACAGCACAATTGAGGTCGTAAGCTGTCCGTGCTCAGATAGCTTATCGATAAGCGATTCCAAATGCTCTACCGAAGAGGCCATAATCTTCATGATCAAGGAGTCACTTCCGGTAACACGGTGACATTCGAGCACCTCTGGGATTTCTTGAGCAGAAGCGTTTATACGCGTGCATCTTTCACCAGGGGAATTACTGATGCGAATAATAGCGGTGATGGGATACCCAATCTTCGCCGTATTTACCTCTGCTCGATAGCCAGTAATAATGCCTGCATCTTCCATTCTCCGCACGCGCTCCGCTACGGCAGGTGAAGAGAGTCCAACACGTTGCCCAAGCTCACTATAAGATAGTCGAGCATTTTCCTGTAACGCCTCTAGAATGTGCCATCCTGTCTCATCAAGTAATCTTTCGTTTTCAAAAGCCATTTCTTATTTTACCTTTACTTTTTAACAAAAAACGCTATGATCCCTTAGCTTTCCCATTCATTATAACACAATTTGCTTGTACAATTACACCATGAGAGGCAATGAAAACCTCATGAAAAACAAATCTAAAGAGTCAGTGAAAAAATCAGGAGGAATATCATGATGATCCTACTCGCTCTCCTAATCGCGTTTATCGTGTTTGATCTTATGGCCTGGCGTTGGGGTGCTGACAGCACTGAAGACGTCAATAGTCCCGAATGGGATAAGCGGAAAAATTGGGGAGCAATTTAAACTATCAATTGGGAGTGTGCCAGGGGCTTGTGATTTACCCAGGCGACCTCTACAGGGCGACCGCGAGGGTGCGCCCCTACTATACACGGCCTTTGCAGACTGATTTATCGTATAGTAGGGGCGCACCCTCGCGGTCGCCCTGTGGGGGGTCTTTACGATCAACAACACTCTACAGGTATTAACGACCGCTGCGGCCCTGCTGATAACGGCGAGCAATCTCATCCCAGTTGACTACATTCCACCAGGCATTAAGGTACTCGGGACGGCGATTCTGGTATTTGAGATAGTAGGCATGTTCCCAGACATCGTTGCCCATCACTGGATACAAACCATCTATGAGCGGGCTGTCCTGGTTGGCGGTAGAGATAACCTGGAGCTTTCCACTTGAGTCAAGCGCTAGCCAGACCCAACCTGAGCCGAAGCGCTTGGTGCCAGCATCATTAAAAGCCGTTTTGAAAGCGTCGAAGGAACCAAAAGCCTGCTGGATAGCACTGGCAAGGTCGCCGGCTGGCTGACCACCACCATTGGGCTTCATAATATTCCAGAACATGGTGTGGTTGGCGTGACCACCTGCGTTATTGCGCACAGCCGTGCGAATACTTTCCGGTACCTGGTTGATGTTGCGTAGCAGGTCATCGACGGATACCGAAGCAAACTGGTCATGACCTTGCAGCGCGTTATTCACATTGGTAATATACGCTTGATGGTGCTTGTCATGGTGTAGCTGCATGGTCTGTGTGTCAATGTACGGCTCTAGCGCATTGTAGTCATACGGAAGAGGTGGAAGTTGGAATGCCATGGTTTACATTCTCCTTACTAATATTGGGTTATACTAGTATCATCTCAAACTTTTGTCTCATCCCCTTTTTAAACTCGAAGCATTTGAGTCATACAGGATAAGAAGAGACGACACGTAAACGTTCTCCGTATCTAGTTGTATTAGATAGGCGAGCAAATGTCAAGCTCAAGCGAAGCCACCAGGGTAGAGCCACAATAGAGTCAAGTTGTTATCAGGGAATATTTCATGATACATTTAATAAGACGAACTGGATACAGAAGAATGAGGTGATATATGTCTCAGTTTGATACCGTAACACTGGCTGGCGGATGCTTCTGGTGTACAGAGGCCATTTTCAACAGGCTCAAAGGTGTAATATCAGTTGTTCCAGGCTACGCGGCATCCCAGGTAGCAAACCCTTCGTATAAAGAGGTATGTACAGGTCGTACCGGTGCAGCGGAAGCTACTCAGATAACCTACGACCCATCTATTATTTCCTATGACACATTGCTAGAAATATTCTGGCATACACATGATCCCACAACACTGAATCGCCAGGGTAATGACGTCGGAACACAATATCGCTCAGCCATTTTCTATCGCAATGATGAGCAAAAACAGCTTGCATTTGCATCAAAAGAAGCGCTAGAAAAATCAGGCGCCTATAAAAACCCCATTGTCACCGAAATTGTCCCTTTCACCAACTTCTACCCGGCTGAGGATTATCACAAAGATTATTATGATAACAACCGCACTCAGGGATATTGTATGTACGTGATAGACCCAAAGGTAAAGAAGTTGCTGAAAGAATACAGCAATGTCGTAAAAGAAGAATACGCCAGATAATTTCATCCATGAAACTTCAAGACCCACGACCCGGCAAATGGCAACTTTTTCGTATCTGGGCAAGCATCGGGCTACAATCCTTTGGCGGTGGGGCATCGACGACATTCTTGATACAGCGTGCCTTTATAGAGAAGCATAAATGGCTGTCAATGGAAGAGTTTTCTTTCTTGTGGAATTTATGCATCCTCACCCCTGGCATTAATCTCGCCGCACTAACAGTTCTGATTGGAAAGAAGCTGGGTGGAACCTGGGGCATCGCTATCTCACTTGCCGGTATGCTCCTGCCAAGCGCAGCAATTACCTGTCTATTAGCAGCTATTTTTATTCAAATAGAGAATGTAGCAGCAGTCCAGGCAGTTTTTCGTGGCGTGATACCGGCGACAGGCGGTATTCTGTTAGTTGTCGGACTGAATTTTGCGCTGCCCCTGATTCGAAAAGGCTATAAAGAAGGCATTTTCTTTTTGCTTGTGAGTGGTGTTCTTACTATTGCCTGTGCGCTTGCCGTCATATTCTTGAAGCTCTCGGTGATTATTGTCATTCTCGGTGCTGCTTTTCTCGGCGCGCTCTTCTTTTCATCACAATCAGCTTCTCCTCTTCTTGAAGAAGAGCAGGGGAAGTCACAATGATCAATCCTTTCATCTACTTTCTCTTATTCCTGAAAGCCTCGCTCTTCTCAACCGGCGGCTTTAGTAATTTGCCCAGCCTGCATCAGGATTTGATAGCCAACGGCTGGGCCAAAGAAGTCGATTTCGGACAATCTATTGCCATTGGACAAATAAGCCCCGGCCCCAATGGATTATGGGTAATTAGCCTGGGCTATCTCACCTATGGCTTACCCGGCGCACTCCTCGCCTTGATAGCCATCACTCTCCCTGCACTGCTTGTGCTCATTGTCTCTGCAGGTTACACGCGCATCGAGCACCAAACCTGGGTGCAAGGGGCTATGCGTGGTGTCTCACTCGCTGTTGTAGGCCTCCTGCTGGCCGTCGTCTGGACCATTCTACACCAGCCTGGAGTGGACTGGAAAGGAACATTCATAGCCGCAGGGGCCTTCGGCTTAGCGTTGAGTCGTAAGGTAAACATCCTGATTATTTTGGGTCTGGCAGGACTGGCGGGATATTTCTTGTATCGATAACTCACCAACACCAAATGTGCAGACCACGACGGGCGACCAATTGGCATCAACCTTAGAAAAGCTCATCAACATCCGTAGGGGCGAGAGCGGCGGAAGTGCGGAAGGGAGGGCCTTTATGGTCGCCCGCTGTGGATCGCCTGGACACCGTGGTTCATCGATGAACGGGCAAGTTCCCCACCTACGGGCGACCATAAAGGCCCTCCACTCGTCCACCCTACCGCTCTCGCCCCTACAGAATGCTGCGCTGTAGTTACTGCCGCTCGTTTAGTGGAACAAAATGCTGCTCGGTTGGACCAGTATATTCAGCCTCGGGACGGATCAGGCGGTTGTTTGCTACCTGCTCAAGAATATGAGCGGTCCAGCCTGCTACACGACTGGCTGCGAAAGTGGGTGTGAACAGATCTCCTGGTAGACCAACCGCAGCCAGCACTACAGCGGAATAGAACTCAACATTGGTGTAGAGTCGACGACCCGGTTTCTGTTCTTCCAATAAAGCCAGCGCCAGCTCTTCCACTCTACGAGCCAGAGCAAATCGCTGCGGGTCGGCAATTCGGGCCATCTCTCTCAATTCTTCAGCTCGCGGATCCTCTGTCTTGTAGACCCGGTGGCCAAAGCCCATCAAACGCTCGCCTCGCGCCATAGCATCTCGCAGCCAGGCCTCTGCTCGATCTTCAGTACCAATGGCTTCGAGCATGTCCTGCACCTTTGAGGGAGCACCACCATGCAAAGGTCCTTTAAGCGCTCCGATTGCCCCCACGACCGCTGAGGCGATATCTGATTCGGTGCTTGCAATGACGCGTGCCGTAAAGGTTGAAGCGTTCATGCCATGATCAGCTAACAGAACGAGATACGCATCCAACGCTTTCACATGCTCTTCCTTTGGCATTTGCCCACTGAGCAAGTAAAGGTAATTGGCAGCATAACCAATTTCGGGGTGCGCTTCTAATGGTGCCAGTCCATTCCGCAGCCGGTGAAAAGCTGCCAAAATGAGTGGAAAGCGTTCAGTCAGTGCAATTGCCTGGTCAAGTGTCGGTTTACCCTGAATCGTTGCTGCACCCAAAGCCGAAACTGCTGTACGCAAGACATCCATAGGCGCTGTTGTTGGCGGTAAGTCTTTCAGAACTTGCAAAACTGCCGTTGGCAAGGTACGCTCTTCCAGCATCTGCACCTTTAGATCTACCAGTTCCATTTTAGTCGGCAGCTTACCATACCAGAGCAGATAAGCAATTTCCTCGAATGAGGTTGTACGAGCAAGGTCATGAATGTTATAGCCACGGTAGATGAGCCTTCCGGCTGTCCCCTCCACTTTGCTTAGCGCGGTTGTTGCTGCTACCACGCCCTCCAACCCCCCACGGTTCTGTTTGGCCGTTGAAGTTGTTCCTGATGTCTCCGCTGTCATCTCTTTAGCTCCTTTGCTTTGCAGGGTATCCAATCCCTGTAAGTATATGAATGATCCATCTATCAAAGTATTACCATGGATTTCCACGAATGTCAATATTTTTTGACTTAGCTTGATATTACTTGATTTATATTGATTTTATCATCATAATGGTGTATACCTGTTGACAAAGTGACGCAGACTTTCTATCATTGAGAGTAGTGAATGAGCATTCCATAGCCCACAAAGAGATTGAAGAAGGACGAATCGCGTATGATAGAGCTAGACGGTGAAAAATATCTGGACGGAGATGAAGCTAGCAATCTGTTAGGGGTAAAAATGTCCACCCTCTATACCTACGTAAGCAGAGGCATACTCAAAAGCTACAAACAAGGCATCAAACGACAGCGTCTATACAAGCAGGCCGAACTCGAATCTCTATTACGCCTGCGTCCAAGTGATACGCCTTCTCCTATTCCCACTACTAAACAACCAACAGAGGAAACCTCCGAGTCAATTAAAGGGCATACAGAAATCCCGCTTGCCGAGGATTGGGTGCCTTACATGTGATTATAGAGGATCTCCCGTTCGCTCTCGGTTAATTCGGGAAAGAGGTGAGCACTATGCGGGCCAGGATGATCAGTCCTCGTGACGGAACCAGAATGTTGGGATTTACACTCAGGCTCCCGGCATTGGGGATCAGGGCGCGCCAAGCGGCGGGGGAGATCGACGCGCCCGTCTGAGCACGCGAGGAGCTGGATCTGTTCGCATGCTTGGACGGGCCCGATTGCGACTTTGCACCAGTTCGTGGTCCGTGTCATGGGGCGTGCTCGTAATCGGCGAGGACTTCATCGATGGCGCGTTGAGCGATGTCGGCGAGGACGGGATTGGTGCTCTGATAGTAGGGCAGGGCGATCAGCCCGACGGACAGGGCCCAGCCGCGACCGCGCGCCCAGGTCGCGTCATCGACCGGGAGCGCTGCGCAGAAGACGGCACGGGTTTGGGCGGAGAGGAACGTCCACGCGACTTGCAAGTCGCATGCGGGATCGCCCACGCCCAGACACCCGAAGTCGATGACGGCGCTGAGCCGGCCCTGTTGGACCAGTAGGTTCAGAGGTGACAGGTCCCCATGGATCCAGATGGGCGGGCCGTCCCACGATGGTGCCTGGAGAGCTGCGTCCCACGCCGTGGTCACTGCGCCGGTATCGAGCATGCCGTCCAGGGAGGCGATTGCGGCGCGGGTCTCAGCGTCTCGCGTGGAGAGCGGCACGCCGCGGAAGGAGTTGTGTACTCCAGGGAGCGGCCCGCCCACCGGATCGATCCGCTGCAGGGCGACGACGAAGTGTGCCAGATCACGCGCCGCTTGGCCTGGATCGGTGATGCGCTCGATGGTCGCGGTCTCGCCTTCGAGCCACCGGCAGACGGACCACTGCCAGGGGTAACCCTCGCCCGGTGTCCCCTTCGCGAGCGGGACCGGGATGGCAAGCGGCAGGTGCGGGGCAAGTCTGGGCAACCACTGCTGCTCTTTGTCCACTTGCCCGGTGGCATTTTCGATGCGAGGGAGTCGCACGGCCATGTCGGCGCCTACCCGATAGATCGCGTTGTCGGTCCCAGCGGAGTGGACTGGCACGATGGGAAGGGCTGCCCACTGCGGAAACTGGGCCGCGAGCAACCGGCCCGCGAGAGCGACGTCGACGTCCACCTCGTCGGCATGCATTTTACCAGCGGACATCAGCACCCTCGCCCAGAACAGAGTGACCCCCCCTGGCGCACGCGCCGATCATATGCGCGTAGAGGATCACGAATCGC